>Ga0115000_10000085_pt1 | contig 77988 bp, 71 predicted proteins | sample ArcticOcean_MG_C_6_FD_89690 | JGI IMG/M metagenome (GOLD analysis project Ga0115000, IMG submission 89690) | Marine microbial communities from western Arctic Ocean - ArcticOcean_MG_CB8_128 | ecosystem: Environmental > Aquatic > Marine > Oceanic | place: Arctic Ocean: Canada Basin | collected... | reverse complement strand
TTGGACAGCACGCTTTTCCCCTCAACATCCATATTCCTTATTTTACGCAATACGGGTTTGACGCAATACGGGTTTGACAAAAAGGATGGGACTCGGCATAGTACGCGCCTCATTTTCCGTCCATTTTCAGGAACCCTAACCTTGGCCAATTCAGCACAATCAAAAAAACGCGCAAAGCAATCCGAGAAACGTCGTCGCCATAATGCCAGTCAACGGTCGGCGATGAGAACTGCCATTAAAAAGACCATCTCTGCGATTTCAGGTGGTGATGCAGCCGTTGCCAGTACGGCTTATGCCGCTGCGGTGCCTGCGCTTGACCGAGCCGTGTCTCAAGGCATTATCCATAAAAACAAGGCCGCAAGACACAAATCTAGATTGAACACCAAGGTTAAGGCGCTACAGGCCTAAATCATCAACAGATCATCTCGGTGGATGACCTCTTCATCCACCAGATATCCCAGCTCGACTTCAATCGCTTGCGTGGTTTTACCCTGAATCCGCTCAAGCTCTTGGCTGGAGTAGTTGGTTAGCCCACGGCAAACCTCAACGCCATTCGAATCCTGGCAGGACAGTAGGCTGCCTTGGGTAAACTCGCCGGCAATTGCCGTAATCCCAACGGCTAAAAGACTTCTGCCGTGATTCCGCAAGACCGACACCGCGCCCGCATCGAGGGTCACCACCCCAGAGATTGGCAGCGTCGCAAGCCACTGCTTACGGGCGCCGAGGATGGGTCTATCGGCTTTAATGCACGTGCCAACCGCCGCCCCTTGCAGAATCAACCCCAAATTACCGGATTCATTACCGCTACAGATAATCGTCTCGCAGCCGCTTCTGGCGACAATGCGGGCAGCTTGGACTTTACTCACCATACCCCCGCGACCCCATTTACCACCAGCGCCGGCCATCTGGTCTAAAGCGGCATCGCTTGCATCGATCTGGGGTATGAGGCGAGCCGCCGCACTGGCGCGAGGGTCCTGGTCAAACAGCCCCAATTGATCGGTTAAAATAACCAGGCGCTTTGCATCGATCAAATTAGCGACCATCGCGGCAAGGGTGTCGTTATCGCCAAACCGGATCTCATCGGTCACCACCGTGTCATTTTCATTGACGATGGGCACGACGCCCAGCGCCATAAGGTTGGTCAGCGTATTTCGAGCATTTAAATACCGATCTCGAGCCCGCAAATCAGAATGGGTCAGTAGAATCTGTGCGGTTTTCATCTGATGGACGTCGAAACAGGTCTGGTACTGCTGAATTAAACCCATTTGACCAACCGCCGCCGCGGCCTGGAGCATCGCAATAGAATTTGGTCGCTCGGTCAAACCGAGCCGCACCATGCCTTCGGCAACCGCGCCGGACGAGACCAGCACCACGCGAATACCGCTCTGCATCAGATTGGCAATGTCACTCGCCCAGCGCTTGAACAGATTAAGATTGAGCCCCGCGCCCTCAGCGGTTACCAGCGAACTGCCAACCTTTAAAACCCATACCTCGTTTTGATCTGCCTGCTCGCTCATGGCTCGTAATGCACCACCACATCGCTGCCGTCATCAAAGTCATCGAGCTCGAGATCATCCTCGTCGTCCAGACCTTGCCGACGCCTGAGTCGAGCGTCTCTTAGCATTTTCGAATAGTTATGCGCGTCCTGCCCAGCTGCCTGATCAAGACTTTCCTCCGCCTGCTTCCGCGCTTCATCAAGGCTCTCAAAGTGATCCCCCAACCCATGCAATAGGGGCTGCAGCCCGGTTGCGGTTACCGCCGAGATTGGGTAACACTTCTCAACCAAGTCGCTGGCCGACAACAACCTAGCTTGCAATTCCATCAGCACATCATTCGATACGAGGTCACTTTTAGAGAGCACCAACCAGCGCGGCTTTTGCGCGATCGCCGGGCTGTATTGCGCCACTTCTCGCTCAATGATTTTGAAGTTTTCAAGCGGATCACTGCCGTCTGCAGGTGCAACATCTACCAAATGCAGCAGTACCCGGGTGCGAGACAAATGCTTGAGGAACTGAATGCCAAGACCCGCGCCCTCTGAGGCGCCTTCGATAAGGCCCGGCACATCCGCAATCACAAAGCTCTTGTTGTAATCAATTCGAACAACGCCGAGGTTCGGCACCAAGGTTGTAAAAGGATAATCAGCGATTTTTGGCTTGGCCTCAGACACGACACTAATCAAGGTCGACTTTCCGGCATTCGGCAGCCCTAACAGCCCGACATCCGCAATGAGCCGCAACTCAAGCCGAAGGTTAAAGCTTTCGCCCTGCGTGCCATTTGAGGTTTTACGCGGCGCGCGATTGGTGCTCGATTTATAACGGACATTACCCAAACCATGAAAGCCACCACGCGCGATGAGCAAATCCTCATCCCCGGTGGTCACCTCGGCAATTAGCTCATCCGTATCTTCATCATAAACACTGGTTCCCAGCGGCACTCTAACGAATAAGTCATCGCCCTTTGAACCCGTTCGATCCTTACCCTTGCCGGACTCACCAGTACCGGCCCTATATTGTGGCTGAAATCTAAAACCAACCAACGTGTTCAGCGCCGCATCGCCTCGGAAATACACACTGCCGCCATCGCCGCCATCACCGCCATCCGGGCCGCCCAATTCGATATATTTTTCTCGGCGAAAACTAAGACAGCCATTGCCCCCTTTACCAGCGTCAACCCTGATGGATGCTTCGTCTACAAATCTCATAATGGCTTCACCCTAACGCGAATTACCGATAAAAAAAAACCCTGCCAATGACAGGGTTTTTTGAACCTTTGGCCGACAATCAGGCCTCTGCCACTACCGTTACAAATTTACGCTGCTTCGGACCTTTGGTCACAAATTGAATGACCCCAGCCGCCTTAGCGAATAACGTGTGATCCTTACCGCAACCCACATTTGGACCCGCATGAAAGCGCGTCCCGCGCTGTCGTACGATGATATTCCCAGGTTGAACCACCTGACCACCATAGAGTTTTACGCCAAGCCGTTTCGACTCTGAATCGCGACCGTTTCTTGTACTTCCGCCTGCTTTCTTATGTGCCATTGCTGTTAGCCTCCAACAATTTCTTTAATTTTCACTTCGGTATACCACTGCCGATGTCCTGCCTGTCGACGGTAATGCTTACGCCGCTTCATCTTAATAATGGTAATTTTTGAATGCCGACCGTGGGCCACAACCTCAGCAGATACTTTGCCGCCTTCAACATACGGCGCACCAATTTTGATATCTGCGCCATCACCAACCATCATGACTTTGTCGAAATCAATTGTTTCGCCAGCTTCCGCTTTGACTTTTTCAAGCCGAAGGACTTCACCTGGTTCGACTCGGTGTTGCTTGCCACCACTTTCTATTACAGCGTACATATCTTTAACCCTAACGATTGACCCCGGCGACTGCCGAGCCTGGATTTTAATGCCTCGAGGCCTGATACCCTCTCGAGGCTTGCTAACTTCTCGAACTCTTAACCTTATTAAGCGGCGCCGAGCACCTGATCCGAATAAGTTAAATTCTGATCTGAGCTACCCTTGCCTGCGTTCGCGATTGTTTTCGAGCGCTTCAATTTTTAAGGTTTTTCTTGTGCTGACGGCCTGTAAGACCCACCTTCTAAAAACCCTTCTTTATACTAAAATCCCTAAAGTCATTCGACTTCCACGCCTTTTTTTAAGGCGATACCCTCGATCAATACGCTTGGCGCAGACCTCGTTTTCAGGACGCGCAATCATAAGCGAACTCAATTGCGATAGCAATACGAGATTTCCGCGTAAGACCTTGACATGCGGGAACCACTGCCCATAGCATTTGCCCCTCTTGTTCCCTGCTAAAAGCCCGCCCAGCATGCTCTACTCGATTTTTGAAACCGTTCGTGAAGATTTCGATGCCGTCGACGCGCTCATTATAGAGAGCCTAAACTCCGACATTCCTTTGGTTGAAGAAATCGCGGCTTATCTTATCAAAGCGGGCGGCAAGCGTCTGCGACCGCTGCTGGTGCTATTAGCCGCCAGAGCCAGCAATTACCAAGGCTCAGACCACATTAAGCTCGCGGTCATCATCGAATTTCTGCATACCGCGATGCTTCTTCACGATGACGTTGTCGACAACTCATCACTCAGACGCGGCCGAGCCACCGCAAATGCCACGTGGGGTAATGCGGCTAGTGTTCTGGTGGGTGACTTCCTGCATTCTCGCGCGTTTGAAATGATGGTTGAGATCGGCAATCTTAACGTTATGGCCCTGCTATCGAAAGCCACCAATGGTATTGCGGAAGGTGAGGTCCAGCAACTCATGTATCTTCGTAATCCTGAGATTACGGAGGCTACATATCACGAGGTCATTTATCGAAAAACGGCGCTTTTGTTCGAAGTTGCGGCCCATTCGGGCGCGGTGCTCGCCGAGGCACCCGAACCCATAGCAAGCGCGCTAAATCACTTTGGCAAACACCTTGGCATCGCATTCCAACTGATGGACGATTTGCTCGACTATGATGGCACAACGTGTGAACTTGGGAAAAACATCGGCGACGATTTGGCCGAAGGCAAGATGACTCTTCCGCTCATCGTAGCCCTCAGGCAAGGCTCCGAACAAGAGGCAGAATTGATCAAAACAGCAATCCTGAACCCCGGCACAACCCATGCGTTACCTGACATTCTCAAGGCTGTCGACGCCGCTGGCGGCCTGCAGTACACCCTCGACCAAGCACTTGAACAACGCAGCCTCGCCTTGACCGCGCTGTCAACATTGCAGGACAGTTCCTACAAGCAAGCCTTGACCCACCTGATCGAGTTTTCCGTTAATCGACAAACCTAAACACGCGGAGCAGAGTTGTATTATACTTTTCGCCGCGTCGGGGTGTAGCTCAGCCTGGTAGAGCACTGTCTTCGGGAGGCAGGGGTCGTGAGTTCAAATCTCGCCATCCCGACCAAATAATATAAGGCTTTCGCCCTATACAGCCCGCTTGCAATATCGTCTTGTCCGATCTTTTGTCCGACACAACCCTTGGGTTAGTCTGCTTCTATCGTCTGCGGCGACTTAACCGTCTCGGCATCTTGGCTTCATTGGAACTTGTTATGAAGGTTGGGGGCGACTAGCAAACTGATGGGGGCTCGGAAAGTCGACACGCGGGCCGCACAAAGCGCAAGCAATCAGCCCTAGGCGGTTTAAGACCCTGTAGCGCCGTTTGGGCGGCATACATCAACAAACCATTTTAAAGACTGACGAGGCGCACCACCGCTTTAAAACAGCAGTCAACTTCGTTGCCTTGGCGATGCCTCATCCGGCGTGTAGAATCGAAGATCGCGATTTACATCCCTTTGTCTTGGAGACTCTTTATGTCCAACAGCACTTCTGATCAAGCATCGACCCCCGCTGAAGAAATTGCCGAGCTTATTCGACGGTCTAGAGCCGCTCAGCAAGCAATAGAACACTACAGCCAGGAACAGGTCGACGACCTGATCCGGGCCATGGTTTGGTCGGTTGCGCGTCCCGGTGTTGCTGAAGACATTGCCCAATTCACTATCGACGAAACCCAGCTGGGTAATTACGACGGCAAGTTTCTGAAGATTCAGAGAAAGACCCGCGCCACCTTAATGGACATTATCGATGATCAGTCGGTTGGCATCCTCGAAGAAGATTTAGAACGAAACCTTATCAAAATCGCGAAGCCCATGGGCGTGATTGGCGCACTGTCGCCATCGACCAACCCAGAAGCCACGCCCGTCATTAAAGCCATTCATGCGGTTAAGGGCAGAAACTCTATTATCGTGGCGCCCCATCCGAGAGCGAAACTCACCAATAAGAAAATTTGCGACCTGATGCGCGCCGCGCTCGAAAAACTGGGCGCACCGGCGGACCTCGTCATTGGTATTGAAACACCCAGCTTAGACTTGACGAACGAGCTGATGCGACAATGTGACCGAGTGCTCGCAACCGGTGGTGGCGCCATGGTTACCGCCGCTTATTCAAGCGGCACGCCCGCACTTGGGGTTGGGGTCGGCAATGCGGTCATCACCGTTGACGACACAGCCGATCTTGATGACGCGGCAACAAAAATCCATCTGTCAAAAACGCTGGACCTTGCCGCCTCGTGCTCCTCTGATAATTCCGTCATCTTGGTTGATGCGATCTACGATGACATGATTGCCAAACTGCAAGCCAAAGGCGGGTACGTGTGTAATGCCGAAGAAAAAGCAAAGCTTCAAAAGACGCTTTGGGATGAGGCTGGCCACTTTAACACCACGATCGTTGCGCAAACGGCGGGCAAAATCGCTGAAATGGCAGGGCTCACCGTGCCAGAAAGCACCGAGTTTTATATTGTGATTGAAGATGGTTGGGGCGCTGAATTTCCATTTTCTGGCGAAAAGCTGTCTGTCATTATGGCCTTGTATCGAGCCTCCGATCTTGAGCATGCCATCACACTGACCAATAACATTCAAAGCTACCAAGGCCAGGGCCATTCCTGCGGGATCTACTCCAGTAGCGATGAAAACATTATGAAACTTGCCAACGCAACCCGAACTTCCCGGGTAATGGTTAATCAACCCCAAGCGGCCTCTAACAGTGGCAACCTCTGGAATGGCATGCGGCAAACCTTTTCGCTGGGTTGCGGCTCTTGGGGCGGCAATGGCACGAACAACAACATTTCGTGGCGAGATTTGATTAACGAGACCTGGATTTCCAAACCGCTGGTCAAAGCAAAAGAGTTACCCTCTGACACAGAACTCTTCGGCAACATCATCGAGAAGCTCGGCTGAAACGAATCGGGGGTGGTGCCGCCTGGCACCATCCCTGCGTCTTCAACAGGCCCCTTCAGGACCTCCAAGCAGCCAATTCAAATAGCGCCCTAGTTCCCCTAGCAGGGACCCATCAAAGCTCAGTGACAGCCTTTGAGCAACCGCCTCAGCGATATCGGCGACTGATACCCAAGGCATTGACTGATTTGGGCAAAATCATCCTGATTGAGCAATCGCAGGCGCGCCTCTTGCACCCTAAACTGCGACAATATCTGAGAGAATGACTGCCCTTCGGACTTTAGCCGTCGCCGCAAGGTCGATTTTTCAGTATGCAGCACTCTCGCAACAGAGACCATATCCAGCGGCGCCCCCACCGCGCAATGATCCACCAGAACTTTGTTCACCCGATAGGATGAGGGCTGCTGCCTAAGCCGCAGCCCTACCAGCGGCTCTATAATCGATCTGGTAATCACTTCCCAGCTTTCGCTGGCGACAGGATTTTTTCCCCTTAACATCGCTCGGTCAAAAACCACTTCCGAAGCCTCGGTCGACGCACTAAAAGTGGTCGGCTCACATTCGGTCAACTGTTTAGTTGTTTGCGGTTTCCCCGATAAAATCAAAGAGCGGACCAGTTGCTGATCGCCAACCATACGAGGGAAACCTAACGCCAACTGCTGCACCAGCATCAAATGCTGCCATTCTGGTAATGGTACAACCGGATAGATCTTGACACTCACGGTGTCCAGATCGTTTCTTAGAGAATAAATAAACTCAGTTGAGTCAAGCAGGCTTAACCGAGCACCCGCGGTTAAAACCTCTTCGAACGTGGGCGCAGCGGCACATAATGTCCAAACGGTTGGCGCATGCTGGAAGGAGTCTTCACCCCAAAACCGACTCCATTGCCCGGGAGAAAGTCGACTTTGAATCGCTTCGTGCAATTTTTTGAAGTCAGTTGAATATATTTTTTCTGGCAAAGCACCGAAGGTTGCCGAGCCAGAGACCCGATCGAACCAGTCCATTGGATGGCCCAGTTTCTTAGATAAGGTACCTAATGCAATCACGGATGGCCCAAAATACCAACCATCATTACGTTGAAAATTATCTGTCATATTGCAATCAAATCCTGGTCACAATGCTGCGTTTTGCTAAGCCTTTAATGCCAAACCCGAGACTACGCCCCAGCTCATTGTTTCCCATATTAATGATTTCAGTGGGCTTAAAGTAGCAATCAACCAAAATAAGTGCAAAAAGCGAACCAAACGCCTCTTTTTGTCACCCTGCCTCACGCACGATACGTTAGCGCACATCAAAGTTGCAGTGGCTCAAGGTCCGCGGTTGTGGCCCTTGAACCGCCACAGTTTTGGCCAAGGCAGAAATAAAACGCAAAAATATCAAATGATGATTGCTAGTCTCATTCAACAAAAGTATCCTTAGAATGCTAATTTAAAGCGCAGAAAAGGATTTTTGTGAATATTAAAGCACTTTTTGTCACGATACTGATCATCTTTGCCTCGAGCACCCTTCATGGCGCCTCATTCAAGGCAGTGGAGAAATTAACAACCGATTCCACACAGAAAAGACTCCAGGCGTTGCTAAAAAAAGGCTATCAGTGCGAAAAATCGGGCCCAGCGCCCTCTTCGAGCTGGCACTGCTTGAAGCAAGAACAGGAAATCTCTTTTAATGAATTGGCCATCTATGCGAACTGTGAAGCCCTGGACATCTGTCATCTCGGTACAAATCAAGCATTGGGCAGTCTTTTCAAGGGTGAACCACGCGCAATTCAAACCTTGAGCATCCATGATCACAACGAATCCATCCGCTGGCACTGCCTCGAGCCAGGCCGAGGGACGCTCAGGCTCTGCCTGAAAAGTCAAAGCAGCCCATCGAAGCAAGACCTTCCGCTTTTCGGATGGCCAGATCAATTAACCGCCAAGCGTTGAGCCTCAAGAACCCTGCGCCTCGCTCCCGAATAGAAAACACCGCTCCGAAGACCGGCCCAGAACGCCTTTAACCTCGAATTCAGGGCTTGTTAATCCCTAAAGCTTCAATATGAAAATATTAGACGGCCACTGAGATGGCCACACAACCTTGCTCGAGTACTGATCTTTTTGAGACGTCTGGGTCGAGGACCCTCCGCCCCCGCGGCAGACCTATTTCAAAATCAGCGGCGTCATACCTCCGAGCCAGCGGCAATTCTTTGAAGAATGGCATCACGTTCAGATTCAGACGCCTGCGGCCACGCCTGGATTTCATCGACCGACCGACCGCAACCTAGACAGATCAAGCCGTCGAGCGCACAAACGCCAATACAAGGCGACTCTAAGGTTGTGGTCTCTGACCCAATCATTGAAATGGCACCTATGATGCAATACTGCCAAAAACCCTCGACCGAGCCTACGCTCGGTCGAGTGATAACGCAGACCTAACCTTTGGCTGCCTTACGCTCTTTCGCATCTTTAATGACCTCCTCAGCCACGTTACGAGGTGTTGGGTCATAATGACTGAACTCCATCGAAAACTGGCCTCGGCCCGAGGTCATCGTTCGAAGATCACCGATATAGCCAAACATTTCAGACAGGGGCGCTGAGGCTTTAACGCGCACACCGGTTGGGCCTGGCTCCTGACCCTGGATCATACCGCGACGGCGGTTTAAGTCACCAATCACATCACCCACATGGTCTTCTGGCGTGAAAACGTCAATCTTCATGATCGGCTCCATGATTTGCGGACCCGCCTTCGGCATCGTTTGTCGATAAGCCGCTCGAGAAGCAAGCTCATAGGCAATCGCTGACGAATCCACCGCATGGAAAGCACCGTCAATCAACGTTAGCTTCACATCCAAACAGGGGTAACCCGCAAGCGGACCTTCCTCAAGACAGACTCGAAAGCCTTTTTCGACGGCTGGCCAGAACTCTCGCGGCACGTTCCCGCCAGTAACAACCGACTCGAAGATATACCCTGTGCCAGATTCTGCAGGCTCGACAGCGTAGTCGATTTTCGCAAACTGACCCGAGCCACCCGATTGCTTTTTGTGGGTATAACTGTCTTCAATACGCTGGGTAATGGTCTCTCGGTAGGCAACCAAGGGCTTGCCCACGACCACATCGACACCATGGGTCCGACGCAGAATATCGACTTTAATATCCAGATGCAGCTCACCCATCCCTTTAATAATCGTCTCGCCAGACTCTTGGTCTGTTTCCATATGGAACGAAGGATCTTCCTGGATCATTTTCGACAAGGCAAAACTCATCTTTTCTGCCCCACCCTTGTCTTTGGGCGAGATCGCTATGTAAATAACGGGCTCAGGAAAGACCATGGGCTCGAGGGTTGCCGGGAATTTCTGATCCGCGAGGGTGTGCCCAGTCTGAGTATTCTTCAGCCCAATCAACGCGACAATATCACCTGCCTCGGCTGAGTCGCGCTCAATACGCTCATCGGCATGCATCTCAACAATCCGACTAATCCGTTCGGTTTTACCCGTAAACGTATTGAGGACCGTATCGCCCTTCTTTAGTTTTCCTGAGTAAAGCCGGGTAAAGGTCAGCGCGCCAAATCGATCATCCATAATTTTAAAGGCGAGCGCACGCAACGGCTTACTGGCATCAACCAAAGCCAGACCACCCGTTGGGTTGCCTTCAATATCGACCTCTTCTTGAGGCTCGACTTCGGTTGGGTTCGGTAAATAATCCACGACCGCATCCAGAATATTTTGAACGCCTTTATTTTTAAAAGCCGAACCACAATAGGTTGGGAAGAAATTCAACCCAATCGTGCCCAAGCGAATACACCGCTTAAGGTCATCGATGGAAGGCTCAGCGCCATCTTCCAGATAAGCCATCATGAGGTCTTCGTCCATCTCGATCGCCGCTTCGATCAATTTTTCACGATACTCTGCGACCAGGTCCAACATGTCCTCAGGGACATCGGTTATTTCATAGTTTAATGGGTCGCCAGAATCATCCCAGATGTACGCCTTTTGAATGAGCACATCGACCACGCCCTTGAAATGTTCCTCAGTGCCAATGGGCAGCGTCATAACCAATGGGTTGGCAGCCAGAACCGTTCGAACCTGATCGACAACTCGGTAGAAGTCAGCGCCCATGCGGTCGAGCTTGTTGACAAAAATAATACGCGCGACTTCCGACTCGTTGGCATACCGCCAATTGGTTTCAGACTGAGGCTCAACCCCGCCAGAACCACAAAAGACGCCAACCCCGCCATCTAAAACCTTCAAAGACCGGTAAACCTCGATCGTAAAGTCAACGTGACCCGGCGTATCGATAATATTCAGCCGGTGATCCTTCCAGAATGTCGTGGTCGCAGCAGACTGAATGGTGATGCCGCGCTCTTGTTCCTGGTCCATAAAGTCAGTGGTCGCTGCGCCATCGTGGACTTCACCGATCTTGTGGATCTTGCCAGTAATGTTCAGGATTCTTTCTGTGGTCGTTGTTTTACCCGCATCAACATGGGCGAATATTCCAATATTTCTATATAGGCTTAGGTCAGTCATGGTACTTTCTCTTACATTAGACGAGCGTGGGGGCGTAAAAACCGCGAGATCTTATCCTTTGCTGGCCTTAGAATCCAGCTTTAGCGCTCGTTTTTCAGTCTATCGGATCACAGGCCGTTCGCCTATGCCTAGCCGCACGACCGCAAACAAGCATCAGACGCGAAGAATCCGATGGTTAAAAGCGGCCCATTCACAGAAAACTCGCCTTGGCGTTGTGGCGGATCGCAACCAATTTAGACTTTCTCCAGGCCTTTTCCAGACTCGCGGCAGCAATCAGGCCAGAAGATTGCCGAAGCAAGCCAGCGGATTGATCACAACGACTTTGAACAGATTAGCGCCAACGACACGCCGGAATGCGCGGGCTTCACGCGCCCTCGCCAACGAAAGGCCAAAGCCTTTGGTTCTTGCCCTTAGGTTTGGATCTTTTAGATAAAATCTTGGCACCTTAAAGCTCGAGATACCAGCCGCCTTGGCAGAACAAGGCAATACGCTTCAGATTCTGAACATGGCAGGATTAATAAGCTGAATTTATGGACTTTAATAAATTATTTAAGTATTAAAATGCCATAAATTAGGGATATATTGATAAAAATATACCTTATATACACCTTAAATGTACCTTATATATACTTTTAGAGTTTAAATATGATTTTAAAGATTAAATTTCTATTTATGTCACAATTAATAACTTTAAAACCCTAATAAATTAAAAATATAGCGCAATTTTAACGTTAATAGCCCAAATAATACTCAGAAACCGCCAAGCGTCCTGCTTTCAGCCAGAACTTGCGCCGCAAAATAGGCTAACCGCCGCTTAGCACCATCGCCTGCAGTTCGTCCTATAACGGGTCATCTGACTTGAACAGTTGCTTTCGGCCTAAACACCCATTAGCGTCTACCATGACCATTTAGAAAGCCGCTTTAACCATGGCCCAAACCTTTCCCGGCATCTTATCTTTCGCATTTTTGGCGGCACTACTCGTCGCTGGCACGCTGATCAGAGCCAACATTCGATTTTTTCAAATCAGCCTCGTACCCGCGAGCCTCATTGGCGGCACGCTGGGTTTCTGCCTGGTCTCCCTTGACTGGGCCTTGGGATTCAAAGCCGGCGACTTTACTGCCTTCGCCTTTCACTTCTTTACCCTCAGCTTTATGTCCTTGGTGCTCACTAGCCGGCCTGAGCCTATTGCCGGCCAGCAGTCCGTGGCGCTCGGCGGCTTATGGCTGTCACTGATCTGGGTAATTTGCCTCGTGCTGCAAGCCCTGGTCGGGTTTGCAGCGATCAGCGCGTACAACGGCATGACGTCAGAGCCACTTTCTGGCTTTTTAGGCTTAATTGTCACCCACGGTTTCACTCAAGGCCCCGGCCAAGCCCTTGCCCTCGGCGATCTGTGGGCCACAGAATATAGCATTCAACACGCCGTAGATTTTGGCCTGATCTACGCAAGCCTAGGCTTTGTCGCCGCTTTTGTTGTCGGTGTTCCCATGGCACGGTGGATCCTCAAAAAAAACTTACACCACAAAACGGGCGGGACGTTAGATTCCGATTTCGAGCGCGGGCTATACACTGACGCCGCGAGCCCAACCGCCGGAAAGCTCATCACCCACTCAGCCAATGTCGATTCATTGGCGTTTCACCTTGGCTTACTTGGGTGCGCCTATCTGATTACCGATCAATACCTGAAACTCGCTCACCCGTTCGTGACCGGAACCCACTTTGAAAATATCTTTAGCTATAACCTGTTCTTTTTCCACGGCCTCATCGTCTGCGTCATTTTACGAGGACTGTTAGACCGATTCCAGCTCGGTCAATTTGTAGATGACGAAACTCAAAAAAGGATCACCGGGTCTTCCGTTGACTTGATGGTCACCGCAAGCCTCTTGAGCATCAATTTCGCTTTACTGACCGAGTTCTGGCAGCCCATCTTGCTGGTCGCGAGTTCCGTGACCCTGATGACAGCAGTCCTGTGCTTCACGGCAGGCCTGCGACTCAAAACATTGGGCGCCGAGCGGGGGTTAACGATTTTTGGCTGCTGTTGCGGCTCCACCGGCAGCGGCATTTTATTGCTCCGCATTCTGGATCCTAACCTTGCGAGCTCAGTTGCGAAAGAATTGGCCTTCTTCAACATCGCAATTTTGTTTCTGAGCTTTCATGTTCTGGGCATCATGGCGCCGATCCTGCCCAGCATTCCAATCGTCTGGATCGCCTTAATCTATCTTGCAACCGCAGGGCTCGGTCTACTCATGGTTCGCCTACTCGGCTCGAAGATGAACCGAGCGCATTCAGGCGACCTCAAGCCAACAACGACTGCCTCCTAGCTCAGTTAAAGATCAAACCGATCGCCGACCCGAGCGATCTTGAAACCCATGGAAAGCACCTGCTGAGTTTCCGGCGAGGCCGGGTCGAGCAGCGGGTTCGTATGGTTCATGTGGGTAAACACAACCCTTGACCGCACAGACCGGGGCAAATCCCTTAACATCGCCACCGATTCCAGAACAGTTGGATGAGGGATCAACGCAAGGTCTCGGCCAGGCAACTCATCCGCACTGAAAAAAGTGGCGTCGAGCAACGCGACATCAACCGTTTGGAGGACTGACACCAGGTCTCGATGCCACTTTTGCCATTTATCAATATCCGGCAAGTACAATGCCCGCTTATTGGGGCCTTCAATCAAATAACCAACGGTTTCACTGAACTCGTCACGATGCGGCACCAACCAGGGCGTCACTTTTGCAGGCCCCACAACAACCGCGTTATTCGCTGACAGCTGATGAACAACAATATTTTGAGCTGATACAAGCTGGCTCCAAGGTCCGTTTTCCGTGAGGAACTCGGCCATCCTCGGCATCGCGTAAACGGCGACCCCTCGAGTACTGGCGGCCTCTTTACCAAAATGGATTAAGCCTGCGTAGTGCCCCATGTGTGCATGCGTTAACCAGACCCCGGCAAGATCGGTCAACGCCAACCCCGTCGACGCCCAGAATTGATAGAGTTGTTGTGGCAGCGTTGGCGCCGCATCAAAGAGATGAAACCGCCTGCCATCGATCACCAGCGCCAGCATGCTGGCGCCAGAACCCAACCTGGGATTTTCCCAGACGGGCAGACATCGCGGCTCATAACAATTAATTTGGGGATAACCCGCATCCTGCGCGACCCCCAAAACCTGCACGGCAACGCTCGATCCAGATGACGGGTTCGGCATAGAACCTTCGCTCGCAAACCCAACGCTATACCCGAACCAGGCAAGCAGCAGCAGTAACACATTCATAGACACATCCTTCATGATGAGTTCAGTCCCGACAACAAAAGATTGCGCCGCTTCAAGGCCCCACAGCGCGCTCAGTGTCGCCGCCGAGGCTTGCAACCCGCGTCATTATAAATCCCAAGAACCCCTGGCCCGATCCGGCTTGGGCACAACCGCTGATTGTGCAAAAGATTGGGTTCGGCTAACTTAAACAGAATTTTTGAGCGATTAGAAACCCATTATGAGCCAAATCATAAACTACGGATCCTGCTGCATTGATCACGTTTTCCAAACACCCCATTTCGTTCGCGCCGGGGAAACCCTCAGCAGTACGGGTTACGCCATTTTTCCAGGCGGCAAAGGTTTGAACCAATCCATCGCGGTTGCTGAAGCCGGTTGCGCGGTCACCCACGTGGGCGCAGTGGGCGAGGACGGACGCTGGCTCGCAGAACTCATGACCGCTCGCGGCGTGGATATTACGCATCTCAGCATTCTTGACACGCCAACTGGGCAGGCGATTTTGCAAATCGATCCGCGCGGGGAAAACGCCATCATCATCTTGGGCGGCGCCAACCTGACCCCCCATGACCACCTGATCGACGCCGCCCTCGCCGACGCGCGTGGCGATGAAATCCTATTGATTCAAAACGAGACCAGCGGCAACGACGCGGCCATTCGTCGCGCCAAAGCAAAGGGCTTGCAAGTTGCCTTCAACATGGCCCCGATGAATGCGAGCGCCCAAGCCTTGCCTTTGGCGCTCATCGATTACTTTATTATTAACGAAACCGAAGGCGAGGCTTTAACCGGGAAATCCAACCCGCATGAAATCTGCGTTGCCGTCTTGGAACAATATCCGAATAGCGCCGTGGTCCTCACGTTAGGTCAAGCTGGCGTACAATTTCGAAGCGCTGAGCTTAATCTATCGCAGCCCGCTTATGCAGTTGAGACGGTTGACACCACCGGCGCGGGTGACACCTTCACCGGGTACTTCCTCGCAACCCTCATGAAGTCTAAGCAAGTTGATCTCGCATTACGGACCGCGTCAGCGGCGGCGGCGCTTTCGGTGACCCAGCCTGGGGCGGCTACCTCGATCCCAAAATTGAAGGACGTCAATCAATTCTTAGCGGCCATCTAGAACCCGGCGATCACAAACCGTCTCTTGATGGCGTTGATCGACGGCCACGTCGGCTTAACGCCTCGTTCAAGCCCTGCGCCGCGTGCTGCATTGCCCCAGCGCTGCGCGGGCCGCCGCCGCGCCGAGCCTGAGCGCGCTCGAAATGATCTCGCCCGTCACGTGCCATGAATTTAAGACGGCTACCGGTAGCCTTACGCAGCCAAAGCCAGCCCAGCAAAAAAGAGAGAAGAAAAGAAGAGAGGAGAAGAGGATTTAAAACCATGCTATGCCGACAACCGGTCTCGTTCGGAACGCGCTTGGCGGAAAATTGTGCGCCAAAGAGATTGCTCTAGAACCGGCGCCAGCAACCTTTAAGCGCCACCGCATGACTCAGTGATGAACCGGCGCCGGCTATCGTCTGCGATCAATCATCTGCAATCAAGGGCCTGCAATCAAGGGCCTGCAGCGAAGCCAACTCACTCAGCCATCGTCCAGCCAAGCGTCGCATCGACCGCTTCTTTTGGCCAATTTTTAGGCGGCAAAGCTGTGGCTCGAATTACGCTGGCACGCAGAAACCCTGCATCAAAGGGAACAAACAAGCCCTTGGTCGCAATGTCTGCGAGTTCTGCCTCATCAGGCATTGGTAAGAACACTTTCATAATGGCTTCCTCCAATCGTTAACCGCTATTTAACCCAAAATGACAGGAGTAAGCGGGAAGGAATCATGAATATTCGAGGCAGAACCCTGTAGAACCGATGGAGCCTGCTATAAAATCGCCCTCTGTCACGGAAAGTAGGGCTCGCGCACTACCCGCGAGCGAATGAATGCTTTAACTTTATCAACACTTAGAGTGAGGACTATTGATATGGCAAAAAAGATTGTCATCGTCGAAGACGACATCGACCAAAGAAATAATTATATCGATGCAATCAGCAAGAAGGGATACCAAGTTCGTGGCTTTTCAAGTCGAGCCGAAGCGCTTCGAGGCTTTGATAGCGAACTACCTGACCTGGTCATTTTGGATATCATTCTTGGCGACGAGGTCGATGCCGGGTTTGAACTCTGTCGAGACCTCTTGGCTCGATCTCCGAATCTACCGGTCATTTTCTTAACCGAGCGCATTGCTGAAATTGACAAAATCAGCGGTCTGCGGTTAGGCGCTTGGGATTACTTACCGAAACCGATTTCACTGGATTACCTTTCAGAAAAAATCAGCTCCCTGCTACGGATCCACGAAGTCCGAAACCTTGCAACACATGGCACCGCTGAAGCAAAAATCGTGGGCGATATGTCGATTGACCAAGACGCTTTACTCGTCTCCTGGAAGCGTCAACCCATCAATTTATCCGGCACGGAGTTTAGAATGCTGGCAAAGCTGGTTCGAGTGCCGGGCCATGCCGTGTCTTATGACACCTTGATGAATGCCACCATGCAATCCCTAGTTACCAACAACACGATCAATACCCACATGCGTAATATTCGCAAGAAATTTGAAACCATTGACCCTGATTTCAAATGTATTAAAAGCGAGTACGGCTTTGGATATCGGTGGTCGACCCAATAACCCATGGGCACCTTGACCTATAAGGGCCCAAAGCTCGGAACCAAACTGTTCATCCTCACCAGCTTTATTTTGGTGGTGATCCCTTGGTTCAGCTATCTCTATCTCAGTGAAATGGAAGAGATCCTGATTGATAGCCAAGCGAACGCGCAACTCCTGACGGCGGAAGGGATTTCAACGCTTCTCAATGGCCGACGAGATCTCTTTGATGCGCTGCCAATCAGTCCTGATGGCTATGAAAAACTGTATGCGCACCCGCTCGAGAAACCGATTCGAATCGACGGTAAGAATTCGGATTGGGAGGATGTCCTAGATTTTAACGTTGGCTTTGGACAAGCCCCGTCGCTTACCGCGAGCGATACTGAAAACCTGAACCAATTTTATCTTGTTCTTGGAGAACACAAAGGCCAGGTCTACGCCCTGGTCCAGGTCTTGGACGATCAGATGATCTATCGTAACAAAGACATTCTGAGACTCGATTTATCCGACCATATTCGGGTCACGTACACCGACCGCGCCGGGCAGACACAGCAACTGGTCATCACCGCAACCGAAGAAGGCATCACAACCGCCTATCGAGTCGATTCCAACTGGCGTTACGCCCTTGACGGCGAAGCAGAGAACAGCGTTCCCGGCGTCCTGCTGAAAACCGAAAATGGTTATGCTTTAGAGTTCCGAATTCCCCTTGAACTCCTCGGCCCAACCCGAAATTTTGGCCTTGCGGTGGTCGACGTTGACAACGATTCCACCCGCGCAATTGAATCCATCACGGGCACCTTACCGTCTGGCGAACGCGAAGCCTTTGGGCTTGTATTGCTAAAAACACCAGAAGTTTTAAGAATCATTGAAGGGCTTGGGTACTCAGGCGCCAATATCCAAGTCATCGATTCCCAGAGCCGCATTCGAGCGGAAGTTGGGAGCTATCACTCTGACGATGGGGCCCAGGGCGCGGCAGCGACCAGCACAGACTTCGGACTCACCGCGATGAGCGCCTGGCTACTCGACCCATTTTACTCCTTGGTCGAGCAGACCCTGAACACACCCAGCATCGGCCAAGAGGAAAATATTATTAAAGCGGCTCTGGCTGGCGATCCAACAGTTGCCTATTTTATCTCGCCCATGGATGGTGAAATTATCGTCGCGGCCCACCCAATCATTGACGAGGGTACGATCTTAGGAACCGTCGTGCTCAAGCAAAACACCGATCGAATCCTCAACCTAAGACGCGACGCCTTAAAACGGATCGTTAATTTTTCGGTCATCTCGGTGATCATTTTTGCAGGCATCATCCTGATGTTTTCAGCTCGCCTGGCGCGCAGAATTCGCAGGCTGGGTAATGAGGCCACCGGTGTCATCGACCGACACGGCCGACTGACCTCGAGCCGATTAACCTCGGAGACCGACTCCGGCGATGAACTCGGTGATTTGGCGCGCGGAATCTCGAACATGCTGACAAGACTCCATCAGCACAACCAGTTCCTCGAAAACATGCCTCGAACCCTTCGCCATGAAATCAACAACCCACTTAACACGCTCTCCACGTCGCTTGATAACTTGTCCACCGAGCAAACCCCCGAAGGCCGGCAAAAATACTTAGACAGCGCACGTCGCGGACTCAATCGCATCGGGTTAATCGTTCAGAACCTTGCAGATGCCGCAAACCTCGAAGAAGCGCTGATTGGCGAGGATCTTGAATGCCTTGACCTCAAGCTACTGCTGGCGTCCTATGTGAGCAACTGCAAGATGATGCAGCCAAAACGGGTCTTTACACTCAACGTCCCAGAGGCGCCCCTGTTTGCCTGGATCTGCGATTATCGAATCGAGCAACTCCTCGACAAACTCATCGACAACGCCATCGATTTTTCCGAAGTCGGCAGCACCATCTGCGTCGACCTAAAAGCCATCGGCCCAGACCTGCATCTGGACATCACGAACTTCGGCCCGGGCATCCCAGAGAACTTGCTTACCAGCATTTTTGATTCGATGGTCACCGCCAGAGCAAATAATCCTGATAACCGTTTGCACTTTGGGATTGGTCTTTATGTTGTCCGAGTTATCGCCGACCACCATCAAGGCTCAGTCCGCATTGACAACCTGTCGGAACCCTCTGGGGTTCGGGTGGGGGTGACCCTGCCCAGAGCGACGCAACCCGTGACCTCGGCCTAACCCTTTTAATTCACGATTTTGAGATTTTGCTGCACCAATGGATCGATGGCTGTTTGGATTCGCCAGTCGGCCTTCGCGGCCGCCGAATGCAGGATCGCAGTGATGGACACGGCAATTTCGTGATTGAAGGTTAAATTAAGACCCTCGCCCGCCTTCGGGAGGAGCGACACATGAAGTTGGGCTTCGGCAATTCGGTAGGTCAGCTTATAGGCAAGCTGATGATCGGTCGGCACGCTGGATTCAACCTCACTGGCGCCGGCAAAAGGCGTTTCAAAATTTGCGCGGTCCAGCGCTTGACGCTCTTTATAATCCTGTACATCCTGCCGATCTGAGGCAGAAGCAAGTGTTCCCACGTCCGGATCCGAGGCCGCATACTGCGCGAGCGCCTTCAACAACATCAGTAAATAGCGCCGCGTCAGCAATATCCCATGCGCTTGATCTTCATCCGTACCCACCCGAAGCAGCAACCGATCTTCTTCGGCATCGTATTTTGCTTGTATTTGTCGAATCGAGGCCATGACCAATCGAACCCTTGCTTCATCAATTTATTTTGATATTCAATTGCAATCTGCGTTGTTTTGACTACTATATCGAAAAATTTTGATATAGACCCATGCTCGCTCAATCCTTGGACACCCAAAGCGCCCCTGCCGCCATCCTTGCGCTATCGAAAGCCTTTGCGGATCCGTTGCGTCTGGACGTCTTACGACTGCTCAAAAACAACTCCTTCGGGGTCATGGAACTCTGCCACATTACCACGACGCCACAATCGGGCATGAGCCACCACTTGAAAATTCTCACGGCGTGTGGCCTCCTCGAAACCAAGCGCGAAGGCACCTCAATTTTCTACCGTCGAGCGATGTTACCGCAGAACGGCTTCTTGAGCGATCTGACCAAGACCTTCTTAGAAACCCTTGACCAAACACCGTTACCGCCCGAACTGCTGAAGCATCGCCAAGGAATCTACGACGATCGAGGCCGGCAATCGGCTGATTTTTTTAAACGATGCGCGGCGCAATTGAAAGAAAATCAAGATCTTGTCGCATCCTTCGAACACTATTCAGGCTGTGTGGGCGACCTGATCCGCAACGAAAATCTTCCGCAAGAAACTCGAGTCATCGAAATCGGGGCGGGCGAAAGCCCTTTGCTTTCAAGCCTTTCCGAAATGTTTAAATCAGTTCTGGTCGTCGACAACTCGGATGCCATGCTTGCGAAGACGAAAGAAAAGGTGCAGCGCGAACAGCTTCGCAACGTTCGTTTTTTACTGCAAGATTACGATACCCTCTCCCTTGATTTTCCAGCAGACCTACTGGTCTGCAACATGGTCCTCCATCATTTACCGGCGCCCGCAGCTTTTTTCCAAAAAGCCGCACAACTCGTCAAGCCGCTTGGCAGACTGCTTTTGATTGACCTGTGCCCCCACCAACAAGACTGGACCCGGGACATTTGCGGGGACCTCTGGCTTGGATTTGAACCCGAAGATCTCGATCTTTGGGCCGCCGCATCTGGATTTCAGCGCGGGCAAGGCGCATTTCTTGGTTTAAAAAATGGTTTTCAGCTCCAGCTGAGAATTTTTACTGCAACATCATTTTAACGTTCAACCTTAGGAGAAACGATGACCGATTATAAAGTAGCTGACATTAGCCTGGCCGACTTTGGCCGTGCAGAAATTGAACTGGCCGAGGCAGAAATGCCGGCTTTAATGAAGCTCCGCGCGAAATACCGTGTAGAGCAACCCCTTAAGGGTGCCAAAGTCTTGGGTTGTATCCACATGACCATCCAGACCGCCGTTCTGATTGAAACCTTGGTTGATTTGGGTGCAGAGGTCCGCTGGTCATCTTGCAACATCTTCTCAACCCAAGATCATGCTGCGGCGGCCATCGCTGCGAGCGGTATTGGCGTCTTTGCTTGGAAAGGTCAAACCGAAGAAGAATTTCTCTGGTGTATTGAGCAAACCATCTTAAAAGATGGCAAGCCTTGGGACGTCAACATGATTTTAGATGACGGCGGTGACCTCACTGAAATGGTGCACAACAAGTATCCTGAGCTTTTGAATTCTATCCACGGCATTACCGAAGAAACCACAACGGGCGTTCACAGACTTCAAGAAATGCTCAAGACCGGCGAACTCAAAGTACCAGCTATTAATGTCAACGACTCTGTGACCAAGTCTAAAAACGATAACAAGTATGGTTGCCGGCACAGCCTGAACGATGCAATTAAGCGGGCAACCGATATGCTCATGGCCGGCAAAAAGGCCTTGGTCATTGGTTATGGTGACGTTGGTAAGGGCTCGGCTCAGAGCCTACGACAGGAAGGCATGATTGTCCGGGTGACTGAAATTGATCCCATTTGCGCTATGCAGGCTTGCATGGATGGCTATGAAGTCGTGTCGCCCTATATCAACGGCATCAACACCGGAAAAGTAGAAGATATCGACTTACGCTTGATGGCTGGCACCGACATGATCGTGACCTGCACGGGCAACGTCAATGTGTGCGATGCGAACCTATTGTCCACCGTTTCAAGCAACGCGGTGGTTTGCAACATCGGACACTTCGACACCGAAATCGATACCCAATTCATGCGCGACAATTGGCGCTGGCAGGAGGTCAAACCACAGGTTCATAAAATTTTCCGCAGCGATGACCCAACCGATTACCTCCTGCTGTTGTCCGAAGGACGCTTGGTCAATCTTGGCAATGCGACCGGTCATCCCTCGCGGATTATGGATGGCTCTTTCGCCAACCAGGTTTTGGCGCAAATGTATCTGTTCGAACGGGCTTGGGCCAGTCACGACCCAATGCAGCGTCAACCCATTACGGTTGAAGTCTTGCCCAAAGCGTTGGATGAAGAAGTGGCGCAATATATGGTCGAAGGGTTTGGCGGGACCATTACCCGGCTGACCCAAAAACAAGCCGACTACATCAACGTGCCTGGGGAAGGTCCTTTCAAGTCTGAAGAATACAAGTACTAGGACTGTGTAACCCCAAAAACCGTGGGTTTGGACTCGGCGCCTGAAGTCGGAGACAATAACGTCTCCACTTCAGGCACAATTTCCATGAAACAAGCCCTCTCGGATCTGCTGACGCTTTTAGACCTAGAACAAATTGAAGTGAATCTCTTTCGCGGGGTCAGCCCCGATGAAGGCTGGCAGCGAGTTTATGGCGGCCAGGTCATCGGTCAAGCCCTGGTTGCGGCCTCCCGAACCGTGGACGACCCAAGCCGGATGGCGCATTCCTTACATGGTTATTTTCTAAGACCGGGCGACACCACCTGTCCAATTCTATATCAGGTCGACCGCATCAGAGATGGCCGAAGCTTTACGACCAGACGGGTCAAAGCAATCCAAAAGGGCCAGGCTATTTTTAGCATGTCGGCTTCTTTTCAGGTCATGGAAAGTGGTCTAGAACACCAAATGACGGCACCGAAAACGACCCCACCTGAAGACTGCAAAAGCGAAGAAACCCTGCTCAATGAATACCTTCGTGATGTGCCAGAGGCCGACGCAACCTATCTAAAGCGACCCCGTCCGATCGAGATGCGTTTTGCCGATCCGATGAATGACGCCAACCCGCAACCCATGGCGCCTGAACAAAGCGTCTGGATCAAAACAATCGATACCATGCCTGATGATGTTCGACTCAATCAGTGCCTGCTCGCATACGCCTCAGACATGACATTGATCGACACCAGTTACCGACCGCATGCGATCAACTGGCGCCAAGATAATTTTCAAGTGGCCAGTCTTGATCATGCAATGTGGTTCCATCGACCCTTCAAAACCGATGACTGGCTCTTATATCATCAAGACAGTCCTTACTCGGGTGGCGCTCGGGGATTCAGCCGCGGCACCTTTTATGACAAAAACGGGATTCTTGTGGCGTCCTGCGCACAAGAAGGCCTTATTCGGTTGCACACATCATGATTCGCTATATCGAGCGCACCAAACACTATTATCGAGCCCAAGGATTCGAGCAGGACTACCAGTGGGCCATGAATGCGGAGACGCCTTTCAACCCGCCCGCCGTGCCGCTCAAGACAGCGCGGATCACACTTGTGACCACCGCAGTCGTTGAGCCAAACATTCCTAAACCGATCAGGACCGCCAAAAGCTATCCATTTTCTGAGGTTCCAGCACATTTCGACACCGCTGACGTGTCATGGGACAAGGTCACAACCCATACCAATGACCGAGAATCTTACTTTCCGCTACAAGCCCTCAATGCTCGAATTGCCGCGGGCGACATCGGATCCCTTGCCCCAAGGTTCCATTTTATCCCGACTGAGTATAGCCAGCGTCATACCCGCGATCAGGATGCACCGCTGATCACCCAACATTGCCTCGACGATGAGGTGGATCTCGCTATTCTGATTCCGTTGTGACCGGTTTGCCACCAAACCGTCAGTCTGGCGGCCAGGTCTTTAGAAACCGCGGGGATTGCGACCGTTGTGATCGGATCCGCATTGGACATTTTGCAACGGGCCGGAACCCCCCGCATCGTCTTCAACGACTTACCTTTGGGGAACCCCGTCGGCAAGCCATTTGATCGCGTCATGCAGGATCAAACGCTTACTGCAGCGCTCGAACTGCTTTACCAAGCCCAAAGCCCAAGCATCGTTCGACAATTGCCCCATCAATGGTCCGAGTCTGAAAGCTGGCGAGAAAATTTTATGGCCATTACACCATTCAAGCGCGAACAACTCTTATCCCTCGGTGACGAAAACCGGCGGCAGCGCCAACACAATCGAGAACAGGGCTTGTTCCGGGCTTAAACCCCAACGACCTACCGGCTTGGCATGAGAGACCGTAACGCAATAACCGTTCCGAGTACGCCGGAGATGACGGCTGGCCGAGGTTCGATCTGAAACAGCGGCGAATGATGTGACGGCAGCGACTGACCCTGCGCTGCAAACGCTTCAAAGCGGGCGAGGGGTGTGCCCCCCACCGAGAAATAAACACTGGGAATGACGGGTTCTTGCGTGAAAAATGGGAAATCTTCGCCGCCCATACCCTCTCGTTCATAGGATGCAATCACCTCCTCGCCCAATTCATCCGCCCAGGCCTTCAGCACCTGGCTCGCCAAATCTGCGTTGTTTTCAGTGACCGGGACACCCCCTTTCATCTCAATATAGGGCAACCGGTCTTCTGGCAAACCGCCGGCACGTCCAACATTCACAGCGATTCGCTCAATCGCTGCGAGCAACTGGGTTCTCGTTGGTCCCGAGTCCGACCGGACGGTCAACTCTAATCGCGCTTCTTCTGAGATCACATTGCGCTTGTTGCCTGCGCGAAAAACTCCGACGGTCACGACCGCCGGCTCTCTCGGGGAAATCTCTCGCGCCACGATGGATTGCAGCGCAACCACAATCTGCGCACCGATCACAATGGGGTCACGACCCCGATGGGGGCTCGCGCCATGGGCCCCAATGCCGGGCACAACAATATCCAAGGAATCAACGGCCGAATAGGCGGCGCCCCGGGACGCAAACAACTTCCCAGATTCAATATCTGCGGAAACGTGAAACCCCAGCGCGAAGTCTGGGGTCCCAAATCGCGCCCAAATACCGGCTGCCCGCATGGCTGCAGCACCTGAATCCTTCCACTCTTCCGCCGGTTGCGCGATCAACATTAACGTGCCGGACCAGGCCTCTTTATGAGCCGCCATCATCTGCGCAGTTCCAATCAGAGCGGTAATGTGGACATCATGGCCGCAAGCATGCATCACCGGGAACATCTGCCCCTCTATATTTTCCTGTACGACTTGCGAGGCATAGGGCAGGCCACTGCGCTCTTTGACCGGCAGCGCGTCCATATCCGCACGCATCATGACCAAGGGCCCGGAACCATTATGGAGCAGCGCGACAATACCCGTTCTGGCAATCCCCGTATGCACGTCATAACCCAACGCGCTGAGTTCCTCGGCCATCCTTGCCGCGGTCTTAACTTCAACGAAGGACAGTTCTGGGTTGGCATGAAAATGTTTAAAGAGTTGATCAAGGGATTCATCATAAAGCGCTGAGACTTCACGCTGCAGCGCGTTCTCTGCCGCAAAGGCAAAACCTGGCACAGCAAGGACGCAGACACTCACAACCAGCATTCGACCGGCTAGCTTCATCCATTGGGTCATGATCTTCATTTCATACTCCTGCTCAAGGCAACTGGCTCAGGATTTAGGCTCAAAACAACTTCAAGCCGCACCCAGCGTCTGGTTTGGGGCCCGTCTTTATTTCAGATTTAAAAGCTCAACGTATCGCTTGGCCAAGGCGCCTTGTCGCGTTTCAAGATTGACCCACTCACCATCGACCAAGACCGCCAAAGGCGCCGAGGTCACCTCAAGGGGATCCCCATTCCAAATGACCAAATCGGCGATCGCGCCCACCTCAAGTCGGCCGAGCCCCTCCAGGCCCCATATTGCCGCAGGCGCTGAGGTGATCGCCGCTAAGGCCTGCTGCCAGGACAAGCCCTGGGCCACTGCTATCCCTGCCGCTTGGCTCAGCGAACGGGTTTCCGAATAAGGCGAGCCCGACAAGAACGCAAAGGTAACCCCTGCTTCGGCCAACAGCGTTGCTTGATCAAGTCGAGCCCCCAATCGATCAAAATTTTTGGGCAGGTTGTCCATGACATTGATCAAAACCGGAATATTTTGTCGACTCAAAAGCGCCGCAACTTTCCAAGCTTCCGCCGCGCCGGCCAAAATAAGACGAAGGTCCGGGTAGGCGCTGAAGGCTGTCACCACCTTCTTTATGTCGGCGGCGCGATCAACATGCACCACCAACGGCATGTTACCGAGGCGCACGGCTGATAACGCCAAAAGGTCCGACTCATCCAAATCAAAGGGTCGGTTCTTATTCGTATTAAAGGCGCGTTGCTGCCGATCGTATCGAGCAGACGCCTCAAGCGCATGCAACGCACCAGCGAGCGCACTGGACCGCGAACCGCCCGCAAGACCTCGATCGCCTTCGCGCAAATACAGATGCTGCGCCATGGCTTTTTGCTGCAAAAAGGACGGCCCCTGTTTAAACCGGACCAACGCGCTCTGGCCCGCATAATTACTATCGCCGGCCTCGGGCACAATGAGACCTCGGGTAATCCCATCGTTACTCGCAATGGGAATGAGACTTGACGCGTCATTCAAGGCGAGATACACCTGAAAACCCGCCGTCATGTCGTCACCCGCCTGCTCACCATCATGACTCACGCCCAAACCACGGACTTCTGCTAAGCCGATGGTTGTGCCTGAATCAATGAACCCCGGCGTCACCGGATGGGACCCGCCATCAAAAATAGCGGCGCCTTCCTTTGGAACCAAGCCCGCGCCAATCTGAGCAATGATGCCATTGACGATGCGGAGGTCGGTCATCTCACCCGATTGAAAGCTTGTTTCCACAAGCCTGACATTTTTAATCAGCAGTTCTTCAGCTGAAAGGCTGGTCACACTTAATAAACCCATCACAAGGAGTAATTTTTTCATCAAAACACCTCTTCGCGTTGACCCAACTCAAAGTCGGTCACCGGACTCAGTCCAGTGGCTCGGTCTAGTCGCCGAATACCATCGATGAATACAGTTTCTGCTCGGGCATAAACGCTCATGGGCGGATGCGACCAGAGCACTAGGTCCGCCATTTTACCCACGGCAATGGTGCCTGTTTGATCGGCAACCCCAAGGGCTTGGGCAGCATTTCTGGTGATCCAGGTGAGCGCAACCGATGCATCAACGGCCAGGCCCAACCGTTGCCCAGCAGCCATCGCCTTCGCCGCCTCTTGATTCAACCGTTGTATCCCGGTCGCCGAGTCTGAATGCACAATGGCGCAGGCGCCGGCCGCCTGGACCATCGCGACGTTCTCTTTAATGCCATCGAAGGATTCCAGCTTAAATTGCCACCAGTCTGCCCACATCGCAGAACAAATGTTGTTGGCCGCCAGCAGATCGCCAATTTTATAAGCCTCGACCGCATGGTGAAACGCCGTGACCTGGTAGCCGAACTCGTGGCTCAAATCGATGATCTGCGCCATTTCGTCTGCGCGGTAGCAGTGGTTATGCACTAAGATCTCGCCCGCCAACACACCCACCAAAGTTTCCATCTGCAAATTACGCTTGGGCGGGCTGGGCGGTTCCTTATAATCTGCTTCCCCTTGGTTGCTGGTTCGCCAAAGCTCGTATTCACCCAGCGCTTTTTCATAGCGTTGCGCTTTCTTTTGATACTCTTGGGCATCGATCCAGGCTTTCCGATAGCCTGCAAAGTTTCCCATCCGAGTTGAGGGGGCCTTCGACTTACTCCCGTAAACACGTTTCGGATTTTCACCGCAGGCCATTTTCAACCCATACGGCGCACCTGGGAACTTCATGCCTTGGACGGTCCGAGACCAAATGTTTTTCAGGACAACGCTGCGTCCGCCAAACAGATTCGCAGACCCTGGCAGCACCTGCAGGGTTGTGACGCCGCCTGCAAGCGCAAGGGGAAACTGGGGGTCTTGCGGCCAAACGCTGTGCTCCGCCCAAACCTCAGCGGTCACGGGCGACGTGGCCTCATTGCCATCACTGTGCGCCCGATAACCCGGTGACGGATAATCGCCCAAATGGCTATGGACATCGATGACACCGGGCGTCAGCCAACGGCCTGCCGCATTGATTTCAAGCGCAGCACTGGGTCTTGGTTGATCCATCGCGCCGATCGCGTCGATCTTGCCTGCCGCAACCGACACCCAGCCCTTAAACTCGCCCTGGCCTTCGCCAACGTCAACGGTTGCATTGGTAATCACAAAAGCTACATGCGGCGGTGGGTCATAGGTTGACGGGTAATCGGCAAAGACTGCAGAACCTGCCGCCGCGCCTAGAATTAGCAGCCAAAGTTTTTTCATGATTCCCCTTCTTAAATTCGCCCCTTAATCCCAACCTATCAGCTTCTGCGGGAAATCACGAGCCTGGATTGACCCGGGGGGCCGGCCTCCGATTCCCCTTGGCAAGCCAGGTGAGACGCTCGGCTTTTAGGTTCTGGGTTCTGGACGCTGCAGGACTGATTGGCCATTCGGATTGGCTTTGGCTTTGGCTTTAGGCCTGGCCTTAGCGCGGATTTCGGCATTGTGGGGCGATGCTTGTAAGGGGCTCTAAGACCCGGCCTAGCGCGCGCCACCTATCATTCAACATGATCCTAAGGGATCGCCATGAATGATAGTCTGACTCCGCCTGTACAAGTTATCGTGGTCTTTCCATAATGCCTGACGCATTATTGGCCCGCGCCGCGCACCAAAAGCCTGACGCATCACTTAATCCATTCAAAAGGGGATCACCGTTGACCTTAGAACGCGACGAGCACCTAGCGACCATAGAGGCCATCCATAGCGGACTCGCCGGGTTGAACTATATATCCAACAAACAGATTGCAACGGCTGTTTTCTTGGCCTATCACTTGGACAAGCCAGTATTAATCGAAGGCCCACCGGGCGTTGGTAAGACAGAGTTGGCGAAATCCGTGGCCAATATGCTGGATATTACTTGCATCCGGTTGCAATGCTATGAGGGCCTGGATGAATCAAAAGCGATCTATGAGTGGAAATACGGCAAACAGTTGCTGTATACCCAAGTTTTAAAAGAAACCCTCGGTGAGATTTTAGACGGCGCAAAAGGCCTGACCGAATCGGTCGCCAAACTTCATGAATTTGGCGATGTCTTTTTCTCTGAGGAGTTTCTTGAACCAAGACCGCTCATGAAGGCGCTCAAGGAAGAGGCTGGCTGCGTTTTATTAATTGATGAAGTCGACAAAAGTGATCATGAGTTTGAATCGTTACTCTTAGAAATGCTGTCTGACTATCAACTCTCGATCCCAGAAATCGGCACAATCAAAGCGAACCCAGACCGCAAGCCGCTGGTTTTCTTAACCAGTAATAACACGCGAGAAATCAGCGATGCGTTAAAAAGACGGTGCCTGCATCTTTATATTCCGTTTCCGGATGCAGACCTTGAAAGCCAGATCGTTCAAGCCCGCGTGCCAGAGGTCCCAGCTGAACTCAGGCGGCAACTGGTCACCTTTATTCAAGCACTGCGCGAGATGGACCTTAAGAAAGTCCCGGCCATCAGTGAAACGATTGACTGGGCAAAAGCCCTCATTCTGCTCCATACCGAATCCCTTGATGCTGAGCTGGTCAAGCAAACCCTCAATGTCATCTTGAAGTTCCAAGAAGACATTGAGTCTGTGACCGGCGAGGTGCAAATGTTGACGAACAAGGCACTCAAGAGCAGTTAATGGAGAAAACAATCGTCGATTTTGTAAAAGTTCTGCGGACAGCCGAAGTCAAGGTTTCCCCCGCTGAAACCCTGGATGTGATGGCCGCCATTGAATTTGTCGGCTACGAAGATCGCCTCCTCTTCAAAAATACGTTATCGATGTTGCTGGCCAAGAACCCGGAAGAAAAAGAAACGTTTGAAACCTGTTTTGAGAAGTTCTTCACCTTTGATGACGTGATGAAAGCCCCTGTTTCCGGCGGCAGCCCGGATGAATCGCAGGACAGTGATGCCTTTGAAGACGAAAATGCCGGTAATAACCCCCAAGGGCAGCCCGGGGGCAAAGGCTCCGGCCAAGGTGGCGGTCAGGGCAGTGCCGCTGACGCGGAGGATCCTGAAGACGACGATCAAGCGACGCCCGCACCCACGTCAGCCCTCGGCCAATTACTGCTACAAGGCACAAGAAGCGACTTGATGGTCTCGATGGCCGAAGCCGGGCGCGCGGTCGAGGTGAATCAAATCGTTGTTTTTACGCAAAAAGGGCTCTACACCCGAAAGATCATGGACCAAATGGGCCTAAAGGGACTGCAAGAGGAAATTAGTCAGCGCCAAGAAGCCGCTGATCGAGGCGAGCAGCGCTTGGCTGGAAAATTAAAACGCGCTCGGGATCAACTACGCGATCAAGTGCGCGATTACGTTGAAAAACAATTTTTCCTCCATGCCGATGAGCACGGCAAGCAATTAAGAGAAGAGCTGCTCAAAAAGGTCAAACTCAGCAACCTCGAGAAACGCAATCACAAAGACGTGCAGGAAATTGTCTTTAAGATGGCCAAAAAACTCGTGTCCATCCATTCAAAGCGGCGCAAAACCCACAAACGGGGCCAACTTGATATTCGAAAAACCCTTCGTCACAACATGCAATACGATGGCATTTTTTTCGACCTGAAATGGAAGTCCGTCAAAGTTGATCGGCCCAAGGTCATGTGCATTTGCGATGTCAGCGGCTCGGTCAGCAATTATTCTCGCTTCTTATTGATGTTTTTGTACAGCCTTGCGGAAATCATACCGAAGGTGCGGAGCTTTGCCTTCTCGTCTGATCTCGGCGAAGTGACTCGACTGTTTCAGAACAGCAATCTTGAAGACGCCATGGCAAAGACCATGCGCGATTATGGCAACGGCTCGACCGACTACGGTCAAATGTTCGAAGACTTCAAGCGCAACTGCATGGACGATGTGGACAACAAAACCACCATCATTATTTTGGGCGATGCCCGTAATAATCACGGCGATCCGAAGTCCGAAATTCTGCGGGAAATGTACGAGAAATCAAAGCGGGTGATTTGGCTGAACCCCGAACCCCGGTCAAACTGGCTCGTGGGGGACGCAGAAATGAAGAAGTACAGCCCAAACTGCCATCAAACCGAAGTTTGTAACTCACTCACCCATCTAGAACGTGTCGTTTCAAATTTATTAAAATACGCCGCCTAACCTTTTTTCGTCGTCCGCCACTATTCGGACATACCCGCGCCCCATGTTAGACTTGGGCACCCAAGATATCGAATCAACCGCCATGCCACTGCTTCCTATATTGACGATTTTAGTCCTCGCCTTTGTCAATCCTGCGACGGCCCAATCCGTTGATGCAGAGGCCCAAACCGTCAAGATTGCGCTGGCACAAGAACCGCCACAACTGAACAACATGACGGCAACCGATCAGGTTTCAATTTTTGTGCTTGGACATGTCATGGAAGGTTTAACGCGATATGACCGTCGCGGTAACCTGGCACCGGGCGTTGCGGAGCGATGGGAATTAACGGAAGATTCCGCCACATTTTGGTTAAGAAAAGATGCCAAGTGGAGCAATGGCGACCCGGTGACTGCCCACGATTTTGTGTTTGCCTGGCGAAACGTCGTCGATCCAAAAACAGCCTCGCAATACGCCTTTATCCTCTATCCGGTTAAAAACGCCGAGGCCATTAATCAAGGCAACAAACCCCTGACCGATCTTGGCATTGAAGCCATCGATGACTTAACGCTCAAAATTACCTTGGAACGCCCAACCGGTTACTTTCTCAAATTAACCGCCTTCGTGACGACCTTCCCAGTTCAAGAAAAATTCTACCGCGCAACGGGCAGCGCTTATGCGGCCGACAGCAAAGACATTTTGTATAACGGCGCCTTCAGGATTTCGGACTGGGTCCACAGCGCCTCACTGAAAATGGAAAAGAACCCGAACTATTGGAATCGAGAGGCCATTTCCTTAGAAGTCATTGACGCCGAATACATTACTGCCGATACGCGCGCACGCCTCAATCTCTTTATTGACGAGAAGATTGCCTATACCCAACTCGATGGCGAGACCTACAAGGACGCCCTGAACAATCAATTTAGAATTAAGAAATTCGTCACCGGCAGCGTCTACTTTCTGGAATACAATTACCGTCCAGAACGCATTACCCACAATAAAAAGCTCCGCCAAGCAATCCAAGCCGTGTTCGACCCTGACGAATTCGTGAATAAGGTTCTGCAAACGCCGGGCAATTTACCGGGGGCCAGCTTATTCCCAAGTTGGATCATGGGCGTCAACAAACCTTTCCGGCAAGAATATCCTGCGGTCGTCACTCGACCCGATCTGGCTAAAGCGAAGCAATTACTCCGTGAGGCAAAAGCCGAGCTTGGCTTAGAGGACATTCCACCCCTCATCCTGTTGGTCAGCGACAGCCCAACCGCGACCAAACAAGCGGAATACATGCAAGGCATGCTGAAGACCAAGCTTGATCTGGATCTCAAAATTGATGTCCAAACGTTTAAACAACGACTGGCCAAAATGACCAACGGCGACTTTGATATCGTTGGCGCGGGCTGGGGACCAGATTTTGACGATATCATGACCTTTGGTGATTTGTTTGCGTCTTGGAATTTGAACAATCGCGGTCGCTACGACAACCCGGAATATGACCGACTCGTTCGAAAAGCGATGAACAGTAATGATCCGGAAGTTAGGATGGCTGCCATGGCCGGCCTTCAAACCATTGTGCATGAGGATGCGATTATCCTGCCTATGTACGAGCAGGGCGTGATTTATCTCCAGCATCCTAAAATCAAAGGCATGCGGCGAACCGTCGTGGGCTCTGATCCTGATTTCACTTACGCCCGCATTGTGCCCTGACCCCCATGTTGAAATACACATTCGGACGCATTTTATCGGGACTGGTCACCATCTGGTTCATCGCAACCGCCACCTTTCTCGCGATGCATGCCGTGCCCGGCGACCCATTGATGAACGAAAAAGCCACGACTCCGGAAATTCGAGCCAACTTGGCTCGGAAATACGGCTTGGATAAGCCGATTGCGGAACAATACATCATCTACCTCAGCAATATGGTGCAGGGGGATTTTGGCATTTCGTTCACCCAGCAGAACAGGAAAGTCAACGACATCATCCAAGACCATTTCCCGGTATCAGCCGCCCTCGGCATCCTGGCCATTACCTTTGCCGCTCTGGGCGGCATTCTTTGGGGCGCTTTAACCGCGCTGTACCGCAATCAACTACCCGACATCATTATCATGTTTTTAGTGATCCTCGGAATTTCGGTGCCGAGCTTTGTATTTGCAGCGCTGGGCCAACTATTGTTAGTCAACATCAATCAGTGGTTCGATATCTCGTTTTTGCCGGTGGCGGGCTGGGGCACCTTTGCCCATATGATTATGCCCTCACTGGTGCTCGGGCTCGGCACTATGGCCTTACTGACCCGACTCATGCGGTCGGCAATGCTCGAAATCGTTAACGAGGATTTCATTCGAACCGCCCGCGCAAAAGGCCTGTCGCCAAGCCGGATATTTTTTCAACATCAGCTCCGCAATGCCATTCTGCCGGTGGTCACCGTTTTAGGCCCGCAGATTGCGGCAATTACCACGGGCGGCTTTGTGGTGGAACTCGTCTTCGCGATTCCCGGCCTGGGCCGATACTTTGTACAAGCCGTGCAACAACTTGATTACACTGTAATTATGGGAACCACCGTGTTTTACGGCGCGTTCCTTGTTTTTATGGTCATTCTGGTCGACATCATTTACGGCTTTATTGACCCCAGAGTGAGACTGAAATGAATCGTCATCCTGAGCTTCAAGCAGACGATTTTCTGCCAGAGCCGTCGACGGACAGTCTTGAGCAGCTTTCAAGGCCATCGCTGTCCTACTGGCAAGACGCTTGGATTCGGTTAAAGAAAAACACTCGGGCCATCATCTCACTGTACTTAATTATTGGTCTCGCGCTCTTCACCGTCTTGGGCCCCTGGCTTTGGACCAAGGACCCAAGTGCTCAGGACCTCGATCAAATATCGCAAGCCCCAGCGTTGCCTAAAACGGCGCTCCTGGTCAGCGACTACCTGCCGTGGACGCCGCCCATCGCATACGCACACCCCGCAGAGCCAGCTGGATATCCCGATACCCTCGACGCAGTAACGGGCTTCGCACCCGTGGGCACGCCGAACACACAATCCATTCGGTTCACCTGGTTACCCGTTAAGGATGCCGGGGGCTACAGCATCTATCGAAGCGAGACCGAACCAACCGGCCTGCAAGGGCTTGGCTTACCCCTTGAGACACTTGAAGCGGGCAATATCATCGGCTTTGAAGATCGGCTCAACCTCAAATCCCAAACCTACTTTTATTCGATTATTCCAACCGATGGCTTCGATGAGTTCGATGTTGTCACCACCATCAAAGTGACCCCATTGCAGTCGATCACCGTCAGTCAGGCCCTGGAACGCGGACTGACCGACCCAACGGATGAGCCAGGCCGTTCTGTGTTGCTGGATTTTCATCCTTTTGGAACCGATTACCTTGGCCGAGACATGCTGGCGAGACTCATGCAGGGTGCTCGAGTCTCCTTATTCATTGGGGTGGTGGCACCGTTCGTGTATGTGCTGTTTGGCGTTTTTTATGGCGGCTTCGCCGGCTACCTTGGCGGCAAAATCGATCAACTTCTCATGCGCTTTGCCGACTTTGTGGTCGCCTTACCATTCCTGCTATTTATGATCCTGTTTAAAATCGGATTCGGCATCGGACCTGGAGAAAGTGGCATCCTGCCGATGCTGGTTGCGCTGATCCTGCTGCTCTGGCCGAGCACCGCACGACTGGTCAGAGGACAGGTCTTGAAGATCCGCGAACAAGGCTATATTGAAGCGGCTCGACTGCTCGGCGGCAAACCAAGCTATCTGATTGCAAGGCATATCATCCCCAACACTATGGGCGTGATTTTAGTGACCTTAACCTTTGCCGTGCCGTCCGCGATTTTCACCGAAGCCTTCCTGTCGTTTATTGGTATGGGGGTTGCGCCCCCAACACCCTCTTGGGGATCGATGTGTAACGAGGGCGTTAAAACCATGCTCAGTCACCCCCATGAACTATTTTTCCCCGCACTCTTCATCAGCATCACCGTGCTTGCATTTAACCTGCTTGGCGATGGACTGACCGAGGCCTTAGATTCAAAAATGAGGTCGCGAGAATAATGAGCCCCCCAAAACTGCTTGAGGTTAACAACCTTCACGTTGAATTTGAGACGTATGGCGGCGTTGTTAAAGCCGTCAGAGGCGTTGATTTTAGTGTTGCTGCGGGCGAGGTCTTGGCGATCGTCGGCGAATCCGGATGCGGTAAAAGTGTTACCGTCCAGTCGCTGATGGGCATCATTCCGATGCCGCCGGGGAAAATCACGGGTGGCTCCGCCAAACTCAAAGGGGAAGAGATTTTAGGGCTAGATGCCCACGCAGCGAACCAGTTTCGGGGTAAGGAAATTGGAATGATCTTCCAGGACCCCATGACGTCCCTCAACCCAACCATGACGATTGGCGCCCAGATTGCCGAAACCCTCAAGGTTCACCGCGGGGCGAGTACAAAACGCGCCAATCAAATTGCCAGAGAGCTCCTGATCAGAACTCGGATCCCGGAGGCGCAAAAACGCTTAAACCAATACCCGTTTGAGTTTTCAGGCGGCATGCTCCAGCGCGCCATGATTGCCCAGAGTCTGGCCTGTTCGCCGTCGCTGCTCATTGCAGATGAGCCGACCACCGCCTTGGATGTCACCATCCAAGCCCAAATTCTAGACTTGTTGAAAGAACTCCAAGCCCGGGACGGTATGGCAATTATCCTGATTACCCACGACCTTGCGGTTGTCGCCAGAACCGCTCAAAACGTCTGCGTCATGTACGCCGGCCAAATTGTCGAACAGGGCGCAGTCGATGATATTTTCTATAAAAGTGCTCACCCCTATACCCTTGGATTGAAGTTGGCGATGCCAAGCAATGTCAGCGATCAAAACAAGAAGCTTGAACCCATACCCGGCAGTCCACCGGATTTGTTTTCACCGCCAAAGGGCTGCGGCTATGCAGCCCGGTGTCCACACGCCATGCGGATTTGCCACCAGGAGAATCCGCCGCTGTATGTTGATGCGAGCGCACCCCATCACGCTGCTCGATGTTGGCTACAAGCGCCGGGCGCCCCTAAAACCCAAGGCCTGTATCAGCCCAATCTGATTGCGAGTGACCGCCAATGATTAAAACGGTCAACCTTAAAAAACATTTTCATATTGGGCGAAACCAGACCCTTCACGCTTTGGACGGGATCTCCCTAACGATTGCAGAAAATGAAATTCTGGGCCTGGTCGGCGAGAGTGGATCCGGCAAATCAACCTTTGGGAAAACCTTGATTGGCTTGCATGAACGGACCGCTGGCGACGCCTTTTTTGAAGGCTTACCTTTGCCGCAGAAATACACCGCCAAAGACCACCTGCGGTATTCGACTGATATTCAAATGATATTCCAAGACCCTTATGCGTCGTTGAACCCACGGATGACGGTGCTGGATATCATTGGAGAGGGCCTCGCCCTCAAGGGCATCCCAAGGTCTGACATACAAGAAGAAGTCGCCTTTTGGTTACGCCGAGTTGGCCTTCATCCAGATCATATGTCGCGATTTCCGCACGAGTTTTCGGGCGGACAACGACAAAGAATCGGCATTGCCCGAGCCATGATCATCAAACCGAAGTTTGTGGTGTGCGATGAGCCCATCTCAGCGCTCGATGTCTCCGTTCAAGCCCAAGTGGTTAACTTACTCGAAGACTTAAAAGACTCATTGGGCTTGACGCTCTTATTCATTGCCCACGATCTCTCGATGGTGCGTTATATTTCCGATCGAATGGCGGTGATGTACCTCGGTACACTGGTCGAGAGCGGGCCCTCTGATGCGGTTTTCTTCGAACCCAAGCACCCCTACACGCGGCTGCTCATTCAGTCCAATCCAGAGGCGGACCCCATCCTTGAACGCACCCGGCCCAGTGCGGCGCTCACGGGCGAAATCACTTCACCGATCAATATGGGTCCAGGGTGCCGATTTGTCGATCGCTGTCCTGAGGCCATGCCCCAGTGCAAATCTGAGACCCCCCACCCTCGGCTCATTGGCTCAGATCACGAGGTCGCGTGTCATCTCTATCACGAGGCTTGAGTGGTCACGCTAGCCGGTTTTTCGGACCATTCTTAGAATCGAATCCTCGACAGTATAGGTCTCAATCGCTGCCAGCGCAGCCCAAGCAAGCTCATTCGATTCCTCACTGACCGTCAAAGCCGGATCCCCAACACACTCAAACAGGTAGCGCACATCAAAGTGGTAATGCGCAGGCTCGTCGCCCCGCGCTGGAATCAAATGCACATCGAGATCAAAAATTTCAGAACTGACCAATTCTAATGCCTCAAGGCCTGACTCTTCATACGCCTCGCGCGTCGCAACCCGAGCAATATCATCATCCCCATCGGCATGACCACCCAACTGCAACCAGCGATCGAGTTTGCGATGATGGGTCAGCAAACAGTGTTTATGGGGCCGGTCTACAATCCAGGCAGACCCGGTAACATGACCCACCGCGAGCGTCCGCTCAAAGCAATCTTCGTGGCTGCGAACGAAGGCCTGGAAGGATTGAATTGCATCGATTTCTTCGGGATACCGACGGCCGTACCGATCAATCAACTTTAATAAGACCACTCTAGACACAGATTAACGCCCTCGAGCCAGAGAGCCCGGCTTTTGCTCATCAAACAAACCGACCAGTTGCTCGGTCATGGCATCGCCAAGTTGTTCTGCATCGGTAATCGTGACGGCACGCTCATAATGGTGCGTCACATCATGGCCGATCCCAATCGCCACCAGCTCCACATTCGGGGCATTTTGAATTTGGTCGATGGCGTATTTCAAATGCTGTTCCAGAAAATTACTGGGATTGACCAAGAGCGTGCTGTTATCAACGGGCAGACCATCTGAGACCACCATCAATATCTTACGATCCTCTGGCCGACCGTGAATCCGGTTATACGCCCAAAGCAGCGCTTCACCATCAATATTTTCCTTCAGCAACTCCTCTCGCATCATGAGGCCCAAATTTCGTCTTGCACGACGCCAGGGCATATCCGCCGCCTTATAAATGATATGCCGTAAATCATTCAACCGCCCAGGCTGTTGGGGTTTCCCACGCTGCAACCACAACTCCCGCGATTGACCACCCCGCCAAGCCTTAGTGGTGAAGCCCAGAATCTCGACCTTCACCGAACATCGCTCAAGGGTCCGCCCCAAAATATCAGCGCACATGGCAGCGATGGAGATTGATCGTCCGCGCATGGATCCAGAACTATCGATCAGAATCGACACCACGGTATCCTTAAACTTGGTTTCTTTTTCCTGCTTGAACGCCAGAGACGAAAATGGGTCCATAATAATGGTGGGCAGCCGAGAGGTATCCAGCACGCCCTCCTCAAGATCAAACTCCCAAGCTCGACTTTGCTGAGCCATCAATTTACGTTGCAGTCGATTGGCGAGCTTACTGATAATGATCTGAGAATTCTGCAAATGCTGATCAAGCACGCCGCGCAGGCGATCTAACTCTTCGCTGTCACAAAGCTGATCCGCAAACACCACTTCATCAAATTCTGTGGTGTACGGTTGGTACTCAAACGTTTTCGGGCGCGCCCAGCTTTTTTGCGCGTTAGAATCGGGCGGCGCGCCACCATCATCTTCTGAGCCATCGGCTTCCCCTAAATCGGATGCATCCATGTCGACCGGCACGTCACCTTCAATGGCATCCGCCAGATCCCCTTCAGAGCCCTGCTCTTGATCTGCCCCTTCGTCACCGGCATCTGCTTCGGCTTCTTGCTCCTGCTCATCTAGGTTGTCGCTGTCGCCATTTTGATCATCTTGGCCAAAATCTTCGGCCAATCCGAAATCAGCGATCAAACTGCGCGCAAGTTCAGAAAACGCCTGCTGATCAAAGACCTTTCCTTCAAATGCACTTAACGGCGTCCCGATGCGATCTTCAATATAGGTCCGCCAAGGATCCAGGACTCGAGCGGCTGACTCAGGCAGTTCGACCGCAATTAATTTTTCACGGAGGAACAATCCGACCGCTTGCCCAAGCGGTGCATCTTCCGTTGAGGTGATGTCGTATGCGCCTTGCTGTTGCAAGGTATCATCTAGTTGATGGTGGAGATTATCCTGCACCCCGCGCATGAGATACGCGCCAATCGCTGCGATTCGAGACTCTTCGACCGCATCAAAAAGGTCTTGTGCGACCCCGGCCGCGGGCCGTGCCTGGTCGTGAAGTGCCTCATCATGATATCGAGCGCGCAGTGCAAACCGATCCGCTGTGCCTCTCAGGGCGGCTAAGGCAGTCTTCGAACCACCGAGTTCCGGCACTGGAATTCTCGCCTTATTGCCATGAATAAAAGGCTTGCCCCGACCAAAGGTGACCGAGAGCTCGTCATTGCCAGAGATTGCCCGCATCGTTGCGGTCACGGCTTGACGGAAGACTTCTGTGGCATCATCCAACTGAGGTGACATTAGGTCATCAGCCCGCTAAAACCACGTTCGCGGTTGACTCTGGCAGATCTTCGCCCATACACCGCTGATAGTACTCGGCCACAATGGCGCGTTCGGTTTCATCGCACTTATTCAAGAACGTCAGCCTAAAGGCAAAGCCTAAATCACCGAACAATTCGCCATTTTCCGCCCACATAATCACCGTTCTAGGCGACATCACAATCGAGATATCCCCATTAATGAAGCCTTGACGGGTTAACGCCGCAACAGACACCATATGCCCTATGGTCTTGCGGTCTAGGTTCGGGCGTTTTGCTGCCACAATCTCAACTTCTTGTTCATGGGGAAGATAATTTAAAGTCGTTACAATATTCCACCGATCCATTTGGCCCTGATTAATTTGCTGGGTCCCATGGTAAAGCCCGGTTGAGTCTCCCAACCCGATGGTATTGGTAGTTGAAAAAAGCCGAAAGCTCGGGTGCGGAGAGATGACCCGGCTCTGATCCAGCAGTGTCAGCTTACCTTCAACCTCGAGTACCCGCTGAATCACAAACATGACATCGGGTCGACCCGCGTCATATTCATCGAAGACAATCGCGCAGGCGCGCTGCAGCGCCCACGGTAGCAAGCCTTCTTTAAACTCAGTGATCTGTTTCCCGTCCTGAAGCACGATCGCATCTTTACCCACCAAGTCCATCCGACTGACATGAGAGTCCAGGTTGATTCGAATACACGGCCAATTCAGACGGGCGGCAACTTGTTCGATGTGGGTCGATTTTCCCGTGCCATGGAACCCCTGAACCATACAGCGCCGGTTGTGAGCAAAACTCGCCAAGATGGCAAGCGTCGTCTCTTTATTGAATCGATACGTGTCATCTATGGCTGGAACATGTTCAGAGGTTTGAGAAAATGCCGGCACCAAGAGATCAACCTCAATACCGAAGGTTTCTCTCACCGAGACCTGCGTATCTGGGATTCCGTCTCCAGCCAACGCGCCTAATTGCTTTGCCATAATTTCAACCTTAGAAAACTGAACGGCTCTTCGCCTTGTAATGATCCCTCACTGCCACGACAAGCACCCTTGGAATCGCTGAGATAACCCCCGCCAGATCCGGCAACCGGGTTACGGTTCAACTGCGATGGCCATTGCTTTTAAGACGCCGCCGCAGGGTTCTAAGAATAGCGATTTGTCCCTCAAATTGCCACGGCGCGGCCGCTAACTCTGCTACCATAAGTGTCATTGATTAGGGAGCCTTACCATGCCAAAGGTTTATATGGTTCGCCATGGCCGAGCCGCTGCCAACTTTACGACCGACCGAGACCCCGGGCTAGATGACCTAGGCCGCGCCCAGGCAGCGCAAGCGGCGAGCACGCTTAGGGCCCACACGCCCCTGCTGCTGCTGTCGAGTCCCTTAAAGCGCGCACAGGAAACCGCAGAGCCGCTGGCCGAGCAACTCAAACAAGCTGTGAGAATTGATGCCAGGGTGGCCGAGGTGCCCAGCCAAGGCATCCGCCTTGAAGATCGCGGCACTTGGCTCCAAGCCGTAATGCAGGGTCATTGGTCTGAGCAGTCCGATGCCCTACAGCAATGGCGAGATCACATGGCTCAATGTTTTATGGCGTGCACCGAAGACACGGTGATTTTTTCACATTTCGTTGCCATCAATGCCATGGTTGCCTACGCCACCCAGCGCGATGAGGTCTCGGTTTGTCGCCCAGACAATGGCAGCATTACCATTTTTGAGATTCAGGGATCTAGGATTACCTTGCTTGATCAGGGCGCTGAAGCCACGACCCACGTCAATTAAACAGGGCTCACGATGAATGCCGCTTGACCCGTGTTGTTAACTCGGAAAGGGCACGCCAATTCGGTGACCGGCTAATCGCATCGAAATGTTGGTCATAACATCCCAGGGTTCACCGATCTCAACCCCCTTCACGATGGCATCTACCGCGCGGACCGCGCCATGAATGGCCTCAAGTTCGTCGAGACTCAAGCGCTGCAGCACACTCATGATTAAGGGTTTGCGCTTTGGCCAAATGCGCGCGCCTTGCAACGCCGCCTCTAACGTGCCAGCGCGAGCCTGCTCTTTGATCCCGATCAAACTGCGAAGTTCACGCGTGAGAACCCCGGTCACGAGCAAGACCTCGGTGCCCTCAGACTGCAAGCCGTTAAGAACCCGCAAACAGCGACCCGCCTTTCCCGCAAGCGCGGCATCCAGCCACTGATAAACGTCATATCGCGCATGGTCACCGACGGTTGCTTGGACCATTTCAAGACTAATCTCGGTGGCGGGTGCGGACAGGATTAATCGATCGACCTCCTGAACGGCGGCTAACAAATTGCCTTCCACCCGGGCCGATAGCGCCAACACCGCATCCCGTTTAATGCGGAATTCTTTGCTTTTAAATCGATTTTCGATCCAGCGCGGCAGGTCTTTTGACTCAATTGGCCAAACTTGAACCAACACCCCAATGGCTTCAAGCGCCTTGAACCATTTTGATTTCTGAACCGTGGCGTCCGCCTTCGGCAGACTCAAAAGCACGACCAGATCATCTCCCACCCCGGCGAGCTCGGCCAGGGCCTTGGCAGCCTTTTCCGGCTGTTTTGCCGCGCTCAGGCGCACTTCGATCAGTTTCTTATCGGCAAACAAAGACAGGCTGTTCGTGCTGTAGTGGAGTTCTTGCCAATCAAATCCGGTTTCAACGTGAAACAAATCACGCTCTATAAACCCGGCTGAACGCGCCTCTTGACGAATCTGATCGCACAACTCCTGACGCAGCAAGGGCTCATCCCCAGAGATGAGGTAGACCCTGGCAAGGCCTTTTTTTAACTCAGCCGCTAGCTTTTCTGGATAGATTTTCAGAGTCGATTCTGCCCGACACGCCCAACGCGACCTGAAAGGCGAGTCACTTTGACCCTCGAGCAGTGAGCCAAGGTTGCACTCGATCGCGGAGCTGACGCGCCAATTCAGCGCGCAGTTGCGCCTGCAGTGCCGCCTCGGTTTCGCTGGCGGCGACCAAGCGTTGATTGTGCCTTGTCAGATGCGCCGTCACAGTGAGGCGCTCAGCATCAATCAGAATGTCGCCCCCACCATCCTTAACTGAAAAGACCCACCGCAGCGCCACTTCAAACTCGGTAGTTTCGTCAAAGGCCGCCGCTGCAATCGGAAATTTTTGATAGATTTCTTCATGCAACATTAAGGATAACCCGGCCGCAGCATCTGAGTCGGCCTCGGCCCGTCCTGCCCCCACCGGGAGTTGAAGCAAGCGCAAGACCGCCGGGTCAACGCTTGATCCCACCGAAACGGCAACACCTTGCAGGGATGAAGGCGGACTCAATTGATAGCCGCAGCCCAGGAGCATCAGTAACAGGAACGCTTGGATAACAGCCTGAATTAAAGGCATCAATTCACCACAAAGTTGATCAATTTTTGAGGGACATAAATGACCTTTCGAATCTGCTTGCCCTCAAAATACTGACTTAAGTTCGGCAACTCGGCCACCCTTTGACGAAGGCTTGGCTCATCAATATCCGCCGCCACGTCAAGCTTTGCCCGCAACTTTCCGTTGATTTGAACCACCAGCTCGATCGAGGTCTTCACCAGCGCACTGCTGTCGGTTGCCATCCATTGCGCGCGGCTGAGCTCTTCGCCGGTCAGCAAACGCCACAATGCGGTTGAGATATGTGGCGTAATGGGCGAAAGCACCAAGACAACGGCTTTTAAGGCCTCGCTGAGAACGGCTCGCGACTCGCTCGAACGCCCGTCAAACTTATTAATATGATTCATGAGGGTCATTGCTGCAGCAACCACGGTATTGAACGCCAGCCGCCGACCATAGTCGTCAAACGCTTTACTCAGGGTCTCGTGCGTGGCCCGCCTTAACCCTTTATCCGCATCATCAAGGCGATTACGGTCAAAGGCGCTCATCGGCCCCTCGGCAATATGGTTCTGAACCGTCGTCCAAAGTCGGGTTCGCAACCATTTATAAGCCGATTCCACGCCATTTTCGGACCACTCAAAACTTTGTTCCGGTGGGGCTGCAAACATCATCGCCATTCGAACCGCATCTGCGCCAAATTGGTCTAAGAGATGCTGAGGGTCTCCGGCGTCCCCAGCAGACTTCGACATCTTAGTGCCGTCTTTTAAGACCATCCCCAGGGCCAGCAGGTTCTTAAACGGCTCATTGGTTTGCACCAGACCCTGGTCCCGCATGACCTTGTGATAGAAACGAGCATAAAGCAGGTGCAGAATCGCGTGCTCCTCACCCCCCACGTAGTGATCCACTTGGCCCCAATAGTTTGCCCGATCATCCAACATCGCAGTATTGGCATCACTCGACATAAACCGCGCGTAATACCAAGACGACTCCATGAAGGTATCAAAGGTGTCGGTTTCTCGCTCGCCGGGTCCGCCACAGGTTGGACAGGGCACACTTGACCATTCAGACAGGGTCTTAAGCGGTGACCCAACACCTTGAAATTGAATATTCGTGGGCAAGACGACCGGCAAATCCTGCTCAGGAACCGGCACCGGGCCGCATTGTTCGCAATGGATGAACGGGATCGGACAGCCCCAATATCGCTGCCGTGAAACACCCCAGTCCCGTAACCTAAAGTTGACCCGGCGCGCGCCCAACCCTTTTGCTTCTAACGCAGTTGTGATCGCTGCAAAGGCTGCGTCGAAACCTAACCCGTTAAATTCGCCAGAGTCGATTAATTCATTTTTTTCGGTCACGGCCTGATCTAGGATCGATGCGTCACCAAGAGCGCTCTTGATCACCTGTTTGATGGGCAAGTCGTACTTTTTAGCAAACTCCCAATCTCGCTGGTCGTGTCCTGGCACTGACATCACCGCACCCGAGCCGTATTCCATTAAAACAAAGTTTGCGACCCAAATCGGGACGCTTTCACCGGTAAGCGGATGGGTGGCCACGTATCCAGAATCGACGCCGAGCTTCTCCATTTTCGCCATGTCTGCTTCGGCAACTTTCACGCGTTGCGCGTCTTGGATGAAGGCCTCAATCGCAGGATTGGATGCTGCTGCGGCCAGTGCAATCGGATGTTGTGGCGCAACCGCCAAATAGGTTACACCCATTAGGGTATCCGGCCGAGTCGTGTACACCGCAATGCCCCCAAAGTCGGGCATTGGGAACGTTAACTCGACGCCTTCGGATCGACCAATCCAGTTACGTTGCATCGTCTTAATCTTTTCTGGCCAGCCCGAGAGATGATCGAGTTCGCCCAGCAACTCTTCGGCATAGTCTGTAATTTTGACAAACCACTGGGAAAGCTGCCGGCGCTCAACCGGGGCACCTGAGCGCCAACCTTTACCATCGACCACCTGCTCGTTCGCAAGCACCGTCTGATCCACCGGATCCCAATTCACCCAGGCCGCTTTTTTATAGACTAGGCCCTGCTCAAACATTTTGGTGAAAAACCATTGCTCCCAGCGATAGTATTCCGGGTCACAGGTTGCAAACTCTCGAGACCAGTCGTAGGCCAGGCCAAGGCGCTGCATTTGGGTTTTCATGTGCGCAATATTTTTTCGGGTCCAGTCGGACGGTGCCACCTGATTTTTAATCGCGGCATTTTCGGCCGGCAGTCCAAACGCATCCCAACCCATAGGCTGGAGCACCTGTTTGCCATTGAGCCGTTGGAAGCGGGCAATCACATCGCCCAACGTGTAGGTGCGAACATGGCCCATATGGAGCTGGCCGCTGGGATAGGGGAACATCGCCAAGCAGTAGAACTTTTCCTGATCCGGTTTTTCTAAAACTTTATAGGTCTCATCCGACAGCCATCTTGCCTGTTCAGCGGCCTCCAGAACCTGCGGATCATACGCATCCGGTACATCTTGCCAAGCCATAGTCACTTACCTATTCAACGTGGGCGTATTCTACCTTAAGCGCCAGAGTCACGGCTAACCTTGCGACCTAAAACACGGGCCCGAATGAGCGCGGCACAGATCAGGGCAAACAAAGCGGCTATAAGCGGCGATTGACCAAACCGGCCGTAGGGCGTCTGCCCCGTGAACAAAGCGACGGCCTGCACCATTACGCCAGGTTCACCTTTCGGTAACCGCGTCAGCACGGCGCCCTGATGAGAGATCAGCGCGGTGACCCCATTATTCGTGACCCGAACCAGCGAGCGCGCCAACTCTGCTGCGCGCATTGAGGCGATCTGTAAATGCTGTTCCGGCCCAATCGATGAACCAAACCATGTGTCGTTGCTCACCGTAATCAAAAGCGCTGGGTCGTAAGCGGTACCCCGCACCAGCTCTGCATCGGTAATCTCATAGCAAATCGACAAAGACAGTTCACGCGAACCCAACCGAATCGGCGTTTGCACCGCGGGACCCGGTTGATTCCTAGACATTGGCAAGTCGAAAAAAGTGATCAGCCCGCGCAAGACCGACGCCATCGGTACAAATTCGCCGAAGGGCACGAGATGCCGCTTCAAATATTGACCCTGAGCAAGCCCCAGGCCTCGAACGCCGTTGTAATAGCCGGTCTCATCGGCTATCGGCAACCCAATAATCAACCCGACCCCGGCCTGATTCGCCCAATTATTCAGGGCCTCGATCGAGGCTTGCCCCTGGTGCGCAAAGCGTGTGAAGGACGCTTCCGACCACACCACCAAATCGACTTCAGGCAAATCAACCATCAGCTGGGTATGCGCCGTGAGATTGCGATTGAACTGATCCGGTTGCCACTTCGTGTGCTGATCGAGATTGGCTTGAATCCCTGCCACCCTAAGTGAGCCCGCTCGGTCAACGAATTCCAAGGTGCCAACGCTCACCGACCCGATCAGCAAGACGGTGACAATCATCGGTATCCAGCGATTGGGCGTACGCCATTGCTGAACCAAAAGCTCCGCCAGGAGCACCACCACAAAGCTCACCAAGAGCACGCCGCCAATCGGGGCCCAATGTCCCGCCCAGGTCTGAGTGTGGCCGTAACCCACGTAAAGCCAAGGAAAGCCCGTCAAGAACCAGCCCCGAAACCACTCGCCGAGGACCCAGGTCACGGCCAACCATGGCGCAAACGACAACCCGCCGCGGGCTCGCAAGCTGGACAATAAATATCCTTGGGGAATAAAGGTCAAAGACCAAAGCAGGATAAACAGTCCAGTCAGACTGCCCGCAAGCAGGCTCGAGGCGCCGCCATAGGTATGAATGCTAACGAAGATCCAAGCAACACCGACGCTAAAGAGCCCGAGGGCAAACCCATAGTGCAGGGCTGCAAGTCGATGGCCAACAAAGCCAGAACTGACGGCACAAAACACCACGAGACTGATCAACGACAGTAGCCAGTATCCGCTGGGTGCAAAACTGCCAACCATCAAACCGCCGGCCAGCACGCAAACGAGCCAAGCGGTCTTAAACCCGAGCGCCGTCAACTTAGTCTGTGCTGCGACGAGCAACCTGGAGCAAATGAATCCTCCGATTGTCCGCATTGAGCACTCTGAACTCAAAGCCTTCAATGACCACCTGATCATCACGATTCGGCAGCCGGCCAATTCGATTCATCATCAAACCACCGATCGTATCAAACTCATCGTCATCAAATTCGCTACCAAAGGCCCGATTAAAATCTTCGATCGTCGTCAGCGCTTTCACGGTATAGGTGCCGTCCACATGCTGTTTGATGAAGTCGTCCTCATCATAATCAAACTCATCTTCAATATCGCCGACGATTTGTTCGAGCACATCCTCAATCGTAATAATGCCGCTCATGCTGCCGTATTCGTCATAGACGACTGCAAGATGATTTCGATTGGCTTTAAATTCTTGGAGTAACACGTTGAGCCGTTTACTTTCTGGAATACCGGGGGACCGCCGTAAAAGATCTCGAAGATTGAATCGCTCAGAGCGGTCGGGGTGCGCCAAAAACAACATGTCTTTTGCCAGCAAGACGCCCAGCACATCATCATTACCATCGCCCAGAACGGGGAATCGAGAGTGGCCACTTTCAATAACCCCCGTGAGGATTTCACCGGCCGTTTGATCAATTCTAAAAAAAACCACCTGCGATCTCGGCACCATAATCTCACGGGCCTTAAGATCAGATACCGTGAGTGCGCCTTCAATAATCGACAACGCCTCCGCATCCAGCAGTTCGCGTTGCTCAGAGGCACGCAATACTTCGAGCAACTCGGCTCGGCTGCTGGGTTCACCGGTCAACGCCATCGATAAGCGTTCTAACCAGGAGCGGCTCTTTTCACTTTTCGAATCGCTTTCACTCATCGACCATTACCTCATACGGATCTTGAACGCCAATTTCGGTTAACAAAGCAACTTCCAGCGATTCCATTTCCAATGCATCGGCCTCGATCTCGTGATCATACCCAATCAGGTGCAGAATGCCATGCAAGACTAAATGTAAAAAGTGATCACTTACCGATTTACCTTGGTCTGCGGCCTCACCCACCAAACGATCTGCGCAGATGACCAAATCTCCGAGATCAAGACAACCCGCTTCATCCAGCATGGCCGTTGTAAACGACAACACATTTGTTGCGTCATCCCGGAAGCGGTAGCTTTGATTTAAAGTCCGGGACTCATTCGGATCAACAAAACGGATGCAAACTCTTAAACCTTGCGCTTGCGGAAAATTCAGAGCCAAGCCCCTTGCTTGCTGCCAAGCCAAAGCCGCCATAGTTTGAATTGAGGGCGTTGCCGCCTCAAAGGGAATACTCTCTGGGCACATTTGCGTTTGCTGAAAATCGATTTGAAGGGGCATCATGCTCAGAACCTAGCCGCGGTTTAATCGCGATCTTCAAAGGCTTGATAGGCCTCAACAATTCTTTGTACCAAGGGATGTCGTACAACGTCTCGGGAAGAGAAGTGCGTAAAGGACAAGCCTTTGACGCCATCCAATACCCGCATCACATGTTTGAGCCCGGACTGAGTTCGAAGCGGCAGATCCACCTGTGTAACATCACCCGTCACCACCACCGTCGAGCCAAAACCGATTCGGGTTAAGAACATTTTCATTTGCTCAACCGTTGTATTCTGACTTTCGTCTAGAATAATGAAGGAATCGTTCAGCGTTCGACCCCGCATATAGGCCAGCGGCGCAACTTCGATGAAACCCTTCTCGATTAACTTCTCGACCCGCTCAAAACCAAACAGTTCATACAGCGCGTCATACAACGGTCTCAGGTACGGGTCGATCTTCTGGCTCAAATCACCCGGCAGGAACCCTAACTTCTCGCCCGCTTCAACCGCTGGCCGAACCAGCAAAATTCGCCGAACCCGTTCTTCCTCGAAGGCCTCGACGGCGCAGGCCACGGCTAAAAAGGTTTTCCCAGTGCCCGCTGGGCCGATACCAAAGTTAATATCATGGGTTCGGATTGCATTGACATACACATTTTGATTGTCGCCCCGAGGTTTAATCGATTTCTTCCGGGTCTTGATCAGTTGAACGGTTTGATCTTGGCCCACGGTAATGGCCTCAATGCCCGACTCCTGCAGGTACAAATGGAGCGTTTCCGGACTCAGTTCACCGCTACTAACCACTTCTCGGTACAACTGTTTGAGCAGCTCAAGACTTGCCCCCACCGTCTTTTTGTTGCCTTGAACCTCGAACTCGTGACCGCGATTCTTAATCCTTATGCCTAAGCGTGATTCGATCTGCCTAAGATTCTTATCAAAAGGTCCGCACAAAGCGGACAAATGCTCGGAATTATCGGGTTCAAGCTTGAGGGTTTTCACAACAACCGCATCAATATTGGATTCCGGAACCGGTTTGATGCTCAACAGATCACTCCTGTATCAACCGCGCTAAGCCATACCCCGCGGAGGGAGTTGGGCAATGCCTCTGTAATATCGACCCGACTGAAGCCACCAATCAGCGCCGCATCATTCGATCTAAAATTCACCACCCGATTATTTTCGGTTCGGCCTTGTAGCTGCCCCGGATCTTTTTTAGACACCCCAGTCACCAACACCACCTGCTCAGACCCCACCATGCGCCGACTAATCAGCATGGCGTTCTGCAGAATCCGCGCCTGAAGCACGCTCAATCGCTCTTTTTTAACCGCCATTGGCGTTTCGTCCGGAAGCTCAGCCGCAGGGGTTCCGGGTCTTGCGCTAAAGATAAAACTAAAAGAGTGATCAAAGCCAAGCTCTTCTATCAAGGCCATAGTGCCTGCGAAATCCGCATCGGTTTCCCCTGGAAAGCCAATAATGAAGTCTGATGACAAGCTGATATCCGGGCGTATTGCTCTAAGGCGCCGGATTTTGGATTTATATTCCAAGACGGTATGCCCCCGCTTCATCCGGGCCAGAATACGATCTGAGCCACTTTGAACCGGCAAATGTAGGTGACTGACCAACTCCGGCACTTCGGCATAAAGATCAATCAAACTGTCGGTAAATTCCATCGGATGAGATGTCGTATAGCGGATCCGATCGATCCCCGGGATCGCCGCGACCGTTGCAATCAAGTAGGCCAAATCAGCAAATTGCTCGCCTTGTAGCTTGCCGCGATAGGCATTGACGTTTTGACCCAATAAATTGACTTCCCGCACCCCTTTTTCAGAAAGCTGAACGACTTCACGAACAACATCGATCAAAGGGCGGCTGACTTCCTCACCGCGTGTGTACGGCACAACGCAGAACGTGCAGTATTTACTACAACCTTCCATTATCGAGACGAACGCTGAAGGGCCATCCACAGACGGTTCCGGCAGTCGATCAAATTTTTCAATCTCCGGGAAGCTCACATCAATGACCGCTTGCGCGCTTTCTCGATGCGTCTTGAGCATCGCCGGTAGGCGGTGGAGTGTTTGTGGGCCAAAAATCAAATCGACATAAGGCGCTCTGACTTGGATTGCTTGGCCTTCTTGACTGGCAACGCAACCGCCGACGCCAATTTTGAGCGACGGCTTGGCCGCCTTCAATTTTTTCCATCGACCCAATTGATGGAAGACCTTTTCCTGGGCCTTCTCTCGAATGGAGCAGGTATTAAGCAACAACAAGTCTGCTTCAGACTCAATGTCGGTGAGGACATAACCTTCGGTTGCTCGCAATAAATCAGCCATTTTAGATGAATCGTACTCGTTCATCTGACAGCCATGGGTCTTGATAAATAATTTGGGTTGACTGCTCAAAGTCTCGTGCCACGCTTGATTGGGTCAGGCATTATATTCCGGACAGGTTAGAACAACTAGCGCCTTGAAAAATCCCCTGCCAGACCTGATATTTGACCTAGGTTCGCGCTATACTGCCAGCGCAAAGGCCTTGCTTTACACCACCGGTCTATTGAAATATTGAGCGTCCAAATTATGCCTAGCTACCCCACTTACAAAGTAATTTTCTATAATCAGGGGCAAATCTTCGAAATCTTTGCCCGTCAAATCTACCAATCAGACCTTTACGGTTTTATTGAGATCGAGGAACTGATTTTTGGGGAGCGCTCCGGTATGTTGGTTGACCCCAGCGAAGAAAAATTGAAGGCAGAATTTGATGGCGTAAAACGCAGCTACCTGCCGATGCATTCCATCGTCCGAATCGACGAAGTTGCAAAAGAAGGGGTCGGCAAAATCTCCGAGGCCAAGGGCAATATCGCACCCTTCCCGATGCCCGCCTTTAACCCAAAAGGCAGCGGCAAAGACTAATCGCAATCGATGCACCCAGGCCTCCACAATCAGCTGCGTCCGGATAAGCTCGCTTTTATCTCAGCGGATGGTCAACAACAGACCACCTATCGGCAACTGGATCAGCAGTCCAACCAAACCGCCCATTTCTTATCCAGCATTGGCCTGAAGCACCGAGATGGTATCGCGATTCTTCTGGACAATGACCTTCGATTTTTAACCATTGCTTGGGCCGCACAACGCTCAGGATTGTACTTCACCCCGGTCAGCACTTTTTTTCAGGCCGTGGAAGTCAATTACATCCTTGGGAACTGCGACGCCCGAGTCTTGTTCACCAAGCAATCGGTGCTGGATCAAACTACCTTAACCCTGCCACCGCATTTGACCGTTGTAACCCTGGATGAGGGTCCGAATCTAAACTGGGCGGACGCAATTTCAGACTTTCCGGTTACGCCTCAAGCCGATGCGCGGGAAGGCGCTGAGATGATTTACTCATCCGGCACCACCGGTCTTCCGAAAGGCGTGCGGTTTGACCTTGCCTTATCCCCGGTGGGCACCGTGTCGGAACTGATTGCAAAACGCATTGCAATGCATGGGGTTGATGACAATACAAAATATCTCTCCACCGCCCCGCTCTACCACTCAGCACCTTTGCGGTACAACCTGATGGTCTCTCGCCTGGGTGGCACGGCGGTTATCATGCAGAAATTCGACGCTGAGCAGGCGCTAAAACTGATTGAACAACATCAGATCACCCACAGCCAATGGGTCCCAACCATGTTCAACCGATTGCTCTCGCTACCGCAAGCAGTCCGCGACGGGGCCGATCTGAGTAGCCTTCAATACGCCATCCACGCGGCAGCGCCCTGCCCGGTTGATGTCAAGCAGGCAATGATTGCCTGGTGGGGAAACATTCTTTATGAATACTACTCAGGCACTGAGTCGAACGGATCAACCGCCATTACCAGCGAAGAGTCGCTCAGGCACCCCGGCAGTGTCGGCCGCGCCTTTCACGGCACGCTCCGCATTTTAGATGATGATTATAATATCTTGCCCGCCGGCGCCATCGGCGCCGTCTATTTTGAAAACGGCACCGATTTCAGCTATTTCAAGGATGCGGCCAAAACCGCTGCCGCTAAATCACCCCAAGGCTGGACCACGCTCGGTGATGTGGGGTATCTAGATGATGCTGGCTACTTGTATTTGAAGGATCGAAAGTCCTTCATGATCATCTCCGGTGGCGTCAACATCTACCCGCAGGAGATCGAAGATCTGCTGATCAGTCATGAGGCCGTGCTCGATGCCGCGGTCTTTGGTGTTCCCGATGCGGATTTCGGTGAAGCCGTGAAAGCCGTGGTTGAATGCAACCCGTCACACAAAAGCCAAGCGCCGGACGCGCTGGCGCAAAGCCTGATTGCATTTTGTCGCGCCAACCTGTCGCATATTAAATGCCCCAAAAGCATCGAATTCATCGAATCCCTACCCAGACACCCCACTGGCAAACTCTACAAAGCAAAACTCCGAGCGCCGTATTGGCAGGATCATCCGTCGCAGATCATTTAGCGCCAAAGGTCTAGGTCCAGAGCGGGCGCTCGCTGGATCAGTGTGCGCAAGGTCTCGTTCACGCCAGGAAACCGAAAAAACGGCTCGATTTCTTCCAGCGGCTGCAGAACGAATCGTCGATCCAAGACCCTTGGATGGGGCAAGGTTAGCGCCGGCGTCGACAACTGCTGGGTCCCCACCGCGATTAAATCCAGATCCAGGGTCCGGGCTGTATTTTTACCGTGGTCCTTTGGGCGACCAAACTCGGCCTCAAGCGCCTGCAGCATCAAGAGCAAGGTTTCAGGCGCCAGCAAGCTTTGAAACACGACAACAGCGTTCGCGAAGTCCGTCGCGCCTGCCGCCATATCCACCGGGTCCGTGCGATAGATCGACGAGGCACTAAAGCCCTCCGGAAATTGTTGCGCTAGACGCGCCATGGCCCTTGAGACATTCAGATCCGGCCGACCAAGGTTACTACCGAGCGCAACAACAATCTCCTGCATCGACCCTCCTGACCACGGCTTTAAACTTCTCAATTTTCATCCCGCATGGCCTTAATTTTGTGGTAATTTTAAATCTCGTTTGTCATTCACTCTAGGGACCCATCATGAAAGCAGCCGTATTGAGAGCACAAAATCAGCCCATGGAGATAGAAGAAGTTCAAATCTCAAAACCGGGCCCGAGAGAAGTCCTGGTTCGGCCCATCGCGGCCGGCGTGTGTCACAGCGATCTGCATTTTTTAGACGGCTCTTACCCTTATATGCTGCCGACTATTTTAGGCCATGAGAGTGCCGGTGTCGTTGAAGAAGTCGGTAAAGATGTGACCTATGTCAAAAAGGGCGATCACGTCATTACCTGCTTGTCAGCGTTTTGCGGTCACTGCAATAAATGCCTGACGGGTCATTTATCCCTTTGTCAGAGTCCCGAAGTCTCACGGACCGCCGAAGAGGAATCTCGGTTGAGTATTGGCGGACAAACCGTCCACCAATTCTTGAACCTATCGTCGTTCGCCGAGCTCATGCTGATCCACGAGCATGCCCTGGTTAAGGTTCGAGAAGATATGCCGATGGACAGAGCCGCACTCATTGGCTGCTCCACAACCACCGGTGTGGGCGCTGTTTTTCATACAGCGGGCGTAGAACCCGGATCAATTGTCGCCGTAATTGGTTGCGGCGGCGTCGGACTTGCCGCGATTAATGGCGCCGCGATTGCTGGCGCCTCCATGGTGATTGCCATTGACATGGTCGACAGCAAACTAGAATTGGCTAAAGCGGTTGGCGCAACCCACACCATTAATGCGCGCTCAGGCAATGCCGTCGGAGAGGTGATCGAACTCACCAAAGGCGGATGCGACTACACCTTCGAAGCCATTGGTTTAAAAGCCACGGCCGAGCAAGCCTTTCAAATGTTGTGCAGCGGCGGCACCGCAACCATTATCGGGATGATTCCGGTTGGCACGATGGTTGAACTGCATGGCGTTGACTTCTTGATGGAGAAGAAAATACAAGGCTCTAACATGGGGTCAAATCGATTCAGAGTCGATATGCCTCGCTTTGTCGATTTTTACCTCGGGGGTAAGCTGCACCTAGACCAAATGATCTCAAAGCACATCAAATTAGAAGACGTTAATACGGCACTGAATGCGCTCAAGAGCGGTGAAGAAGCCCGACACATCATCATGTTTGATCAATAATAGGATCTTTTGATGACCACTGAACAGATCAAATCAGAAATTACCGGTACGGTTTGGAAGATTTTGGTTGCAGAGGGCGATGTCGTCCAGCTGGAATCAGAACTCATGATCTTGGAATCCATGAAGATGGAGATTCCTGTCGAGAGCTCCGTTTCCGGCAGAATCAAAGCCATCTTGGTTGCCGAAGGTGAGGCCGTTGATGAAGATCAGGATCTGGTGATCATCGAGCTCGATTAGTCCCCTGTGAATTCGGTGGGCTTTGATGCCAAAAAACCCTGAATGGCCAGGGCTCGATCCTGACTACTGCCGGTTAATAAATTCTGATCCGCATCCATGTGCAAGATGGCTTGGTCCAAGGCGCCTGAAATCTGATTGATGGTCTGTTTGATCATCTGAACGGCAATTGGCGGTTGCTCGGCATACGTCTTGGCCAGCGCCAGCGCGCGCTCCATGAGTTGATCTTCCGGCACCGCTTCATCCCACAGACCCCAGTTCACCAGTGTTTGCGCGTCAAATCGCTCGCCCAACATAATCATCCGCTTCGCCCGGGCAGCTCCCACCAACCGCGTGCAGAGCCCAACGGATTGCCACATTAAATTCATACCCAAGTTCACTTCCGGGTAGCCCCCAATCGCGGTGTCGGCGGCAATCCTGAAATCGCAGGCCGTCGGAATACAGAGCCCACCGCCCAGCGCGGCGCCCTGCACGGCGGCGATGGTCACCTGGGGAATATCAATGATGGCCCTCAGCATACGACCACCGAGCTGCGCATTCCGCCTTCGTTGCACCAACGACGCGTCAGACGCTTTCGCTTTTAGATCGGCGCCAGCGCAGAAATGACGCCCAGCACCCCGAATGACCAGGACTCTGGCAGGATCTTCAAGCATCGCTCGACCAAAGGCTTCGATCGCCAACATCAACGGCGGGTTGAGCGCGTTCAACGCACTCGGACGGTTTAAGGTGAGGATTAAAACATCACCCAAGCGCTCGGTTGTTAATAAGTCGTCAGTCATCAATCCCTTCCGCAGCCTTAGGTTTTAAAAAACTTTCGAGCGATCGGTTCAAATCGTCAAAATTACGTTTCGCGATCTTAAAATCGAATCGATTGAGCGCCTCGCGACTCGGGCTCAAGATTTGATCCAGACCCGGCTGCAAAGCACTATCGGCCCCACCTGCTTCATCTGTCTCATCTGCCTCATCTGTCTCAATCAGGATCCGCAGCCAATATTCGCCCGTTGCCAACACCGTTTTCAAGACCAAACGGTCATCCGAGGTTAAGTGGTACACCGCGGTGGCCGCCCCTGCCGCCCAACGTGCAGGATCATGTTCTGCGACATCCATTAGCTGCAATTGTCCCACGGTGGTTGTGAGCGGCGTTAAGGCCGTTTCATACCGCAGCGATCGCCCCTCAGGGCGCGTCGCTAAGACCCAATTGCCGCCATCATCCCGAGTCACCCGATAGCCTGAATCAACGGGGCTGTCGATATCAATCTGCTCGATCATTGCGTCGGTCAGGTTGAGCAGACTCGGATCAAGCCAATCGGCAGGCGCGGCACTGACATCAAGGGCTTGGTCGATGAGCCAAACTTGGTCATCTGCTTGGAAGCGGACAAAGGTTGCCTGCCGAGCACTGGCTTGTTGCCCGATTAAAACCGGCGCCAGCGCTGGGTCACGCTGCACGGTAATCATGGGCGCGGGGTCTTTGAGCCCCGAAAGCAACCCTAAACGCCCATGGTGTTTCGCCAGCGCGGTCTTTTTCTCGACAAGACGGGCGTCGCCAAGCTGATTCAATAATCGGGACAACTGCTTTTGATTCAGAGGGTAATTGAATCGCTGCGCAACCACCCACTGCCCGTCTTCATAGACGAGCTCTACGCCTTGGCCAGCCCGAGCGATCCGTACCCCCGTTACCGACATCAGGCTTTCCGACAGGCCAGGATAAAGCCAGCTCGCTATCGGTGCCTCAAACCCATCGCGTTGATCCATGGCAACGGCAATACCCATCGCTAACAGCAGGCCTACAACTAAGAATTTAATGCGCATCGAATTTATTCCTAACGCTTTTACTTCGCAAACCAACGCAGAGCCCGAGCAACACGGTCAAAAAAATCGGTAGGATGGCGATGTTCAGTAGTTTTAGATTAGCGCCCAGACCCTGGATATCCCGATCCAACCCATGCCGAACTTCACGAAGTTGTTTCCGAATACTCAATTTACGGTCTTGAAAGTCTTCAAGGGCTAAGGCCTGCTCCGGACTCAAGGTGAGTAAGCCATCCGTCGTTTTTTGCCCTTCGAGTTCAACCAGGCGTTGCTCGGTTTCTGCAAGTTCAAGTTGCAAAAGTTCCGCGCTCTGCAAATAACGCGCTTCGGCTTCGCGCTTTAAATCCTGAACCACATCAAAGGGCCGGGTATAGCGCCCCCGACTGCGAATACTAATCAAATCATTACTGCCCACGAGATGCTCAACCGCGTTCAGCAAGAAACTGCCATTGTCAGCCCAAGCCGTGGCAATGGGTTGCCCAAAAAAGTTTTGCACTTGCACCCAAAGTCGGTCTGACAGCACATCCGTGTCACTGACTAAAATGAGGTTGATACCAATGGGCGCATCACCCGCGGCAGGGTCAGCAAGGACCATTGCGGCCGGCAAGGCACCACTGAGTGCCACGGCAATCGACACGACCTCACTACCTGGTACAAAGGTCTTTTGAAGGTCACTTGGATCCTGCAAAAACTGAAACTGCGCCGCATCCATACCGGCCGCATAATTCGACGACGATAACAGCGGCGTCACCGTAAGCTTGGGCTCGAAAACGTCGATGAGCCCTGCGCTCGCAACATTAATGCTTTCTAAACTGTTGGTTGGCACCGCCAAGGGATTCATTTCAGCCGGCCCCAAACCCAAGATCCCTAGGTGACGGGTAGGCGTCCCATTTTGACCGGTCACACTCAGCGCCAACTGAGGGTCGCCCAAAATGGACTCGGCGCGCACGGAGATCCCCCAATCCTCAGTTAACCAATTCAGATCCGAGTGTCGGCCTTGCGGCAGCGTCGGCATCATCGGTGACCCGCCCGCCTGGTCCATCTCAGCCAGCGGATCAACAAAAGCAATGAGTGCACCCTCCCGCGCTAAGAACCCACGAATGGCTTCTTGCCGCGTCTCTGACAAAGATTTGGGATGGATCATTAACAGCAGCGTCACCTCTGGATCAATGGTCTCGGCCTCGGCGGCAATTTCAACAACCTCGAAGTTTCGCTCGAGCTCACTTATCGCTTGCCAGCCTGGCTCTGACCTGAACGTTTCAGGATTGATTCGGTCTCGGACGGTCAGAGACGACATTAAACCAATCTTTGGTTTCTCTGTATGAATCAGCCGAAACAATAGCTGGCTTATTTCATACTCTAAAAAGGTTTCTTTATCCGGCTGAAAAAACCCAATGACCTCCGTGTTGTCCAACGCATTGCTGCCCACTAACCCGAAATACAACACGTCGCCGGCGCTGCCGACTGGAACCTTTTGAAGACCGAATCCATCGGCTTCATCCTCGGCTTCAGAAAATGGCACGGGGTCGATCTGGGTCAGTATCAAATTACCGCCGCTCAACGACACATATTCGTCAAGCAGCGCCTCAACTCGATCAGCATAGGTTCTCAGTTGGGTTAATTCGCGACTGCTTTCTTGAGAAAAAAAGTAATACAGATGAATGGGTTCTTCGATGGATTCAATGATGCGCGCACTGCCGCTGGATAAAGTAAACAGCTTTTGTTCCGTCATATCCAGCCGAAGCCCTTGGAAGAACGCACCGCTGAACAACAGGACAACCGCAAAGGCCACAACCGCGATGCCAGCGGACGATAATCGTTTTACATTTAAGTTCATAACCCCCCCTTAATCTGCGGACTTGGCTTGCAGCACCAGCCGAGTCAAATACAACCAAAGCGCCATCATCGCGACGAAATAAACCACATCGACCAAGGCTAAAACGCCTTTCGAGATCGCCATAAAGTGCGCGATGATGCTGAGCCCTGCGATCAAATCTAAGACGAGCGCTGGCACCCAATCCTGAAAGAAGTTAAGCACCAACGGAAAACCAGCCAGGACCAACAATAAGCAGACGGTGCCGGTGAGAATAAAGGCAATAATTTGGCTTTTAGTCAGCGCGGACAAACAACACCCCACGGCTAAAAAAGCACCTGCCATAAACCAACTCCCAACATAGCTTGCCGCGATAGCGCCATTATCGGGCTCCCCGAGGTAATTAACCGACAGCCATAAGGGGAAGGTCCCCAGCAGCGCCAACCCTGTGAAGAACCATGCCGCCAAAAACTTCCCGAGAATCGCGTCCCATAACGTAATCGGTAAGGTTAACAACAGTTCGATCGAACCGGATGCTCGCTCTTCGGACCAAAGCCCCATCGACACCGCCGGCACCAAAAACAAGTACAACCAAGGATGAAAGTTAAAGAAAGGCAAAAGGTCGGCCTGCCCTCGTTCATAGAATTGACCGAGGTAAAACGTAAAGGCGCTGGATAAAACTAAAAATACCAATATAAAGACATAGGCGACGGGTGTCGTAAAGTAGCTTGCAAACTCGCGCTTTAAAATGATGGTTACGTTTTTCATTGCAGACGTCCTCCAGTTACCCCACGAAAGACTTCGTCCAATTGGCCCTGATGTTGTTGTAGCCATTCGACCTGCCAGTTATTGGCGTTGATCATTTCCCGCAACGCAGCCAGCGGGTCGACCGATGGCTCTGCGGGGTAAACCAATACCCCACCGCCGGCTACCGGCACCACTCGCCCGCATTGCGGCAGTTGCCCGCAGGCATTGCTAAGCGTTTCATCACCCACGCCGGCAACGCGCAAACTGACCGAGCGGTGTCCCTCGGCCCGTTGGCAAAGTCCTTCGGGCGTATCGTCCAGCACAATCTCGCCGGCATTGATAATCATCGCCCTTGAGCAGACTGCTGAGACTTCTTCCAAGATATGGGTCGAGATAATCACGATCTTTTGATCAGAGAGATCCAAAATCATTTGCCGAACCTGGTGTTTTTGGTTTGGGTCGAGCCCATCCGTTGGTTCATCTAAGATTAAAATACTCGGATCATGAATCAAGGCCTGGGCGAGCCCTACTCGACGTTTATAACCCTTTGATAAGGTTTCAATACGCTGATGAACAACATCGGATAACGATACCGTCTCGGTGACTCGGTCCACCCACTGCTTGATCAAAGCACCCCGAGCGCCTCTGATTTCTGCGATGAACCGCAAAAACGAAGACACGGTCATATCCTCGTAACAGGGCGCGCCCTCCGGCAGGTAACCCATCGACGCCTGAGCCGCCTGGCGCTGACTCGAAATATCAAAACCATGAATGCTGACCGTCCCATTAGACGGCGTTAAAAACCCAGTAATCATTTTCATCGTCGTGGATTTACCCGCCCCATTGGGGCCCAGAAAACCCAGGACCGATCCAGGCCCCAGTTCAAAGCTTAGATCCTTGACCACCGTCATCGATCCAAACTGCTTCCTCAGATTTTGAACCTCAATCAAGACGCTCTCCTTTATTCCATCAATCGTTTTGTGCCATCAATATTGTGGCGGCAAGCATCATATAATCAAGGCCCCTCGAACATCATAACGTTCGTTACCGCCCGACCATACAGACCACAAAAATCAAAATTTGAGCCCCTTTCCCGGGCTGATTTTTTGCGCAGTGCATCCGGTAAAAATTGTGCCCCGAGCCTGGCTCATCGGTCAGGCGGGGGGGCGGCAACTGTCCGCCTGATACGGCGACGCTTCCGCGTCGCCGTATCAGGTGTTCTCAATGCCAGGACACCAAGCGCCATTACGGCTAAAAACGTTCCCCGTGCACAATCGGATGGGTACAATGGCGTCAACCAATCAACTGCCGCTGCGCCCCCGCTCGCCGACGGGCGCCTCAACACAAACTGCGGCAGTATTCACGCCAGGAGTCACACTATGCCGGTCCGTTTTGAGCCCAAAGCCATTCTCTTCGACTTGGATGGCACGTTGCTCGATACCGAGCCACTTTACACCCTTGCAACCCAGAAGGTACTGGATCCTCTTGGTAAAACCTTCACGCTTGAATTCAAACGGACGATCGTGGGCAGACAGGCCTTAGAGTCGGCAGCCATGACCGTTAACCACTTTGAACTTTCGCTGTCCCCAGCCGAATTCCTTGCGCAACGAGCCCTTTATTTAAATTCACTGTTCCCCAATGCCGAACCGATCGCCGGCGCCGAAGCATTCCTCGCCTATTTGACCGAGCGCGGTGTTGCCTTCGGCATTGCAACGAGCGCAAGTCGAACCCTATTTGAACTCAAACGTTCAACCAAACCGTGGCTGCAGGCGGTCGACATCACCCTCTGCGGAGACGAAGTGCAAGCCAGCAAGCCCGCGCCAGAAATTTTCCTGAAAACCGCCGAAAAACTAGGCGTTCGGAGCGAGGATTGCTTGGTATTCGAAGATGCCCTAACCGGCTTTCTCGCGGCAAAAGCAGCATCGATGCCTGTGATTGGCATCGATAGTCCTTACCTGCTGCCAGACGACCGCAACCAAGCCAACGCTATTATTACCGACTACCTCAGTCTAGTTGAAAATCCTCAACCGGTTTTTGGCATGATGCTCGACGCAGACTTCGACTGAATTTCACGCTGAATGTCGGTCAAATGGGCTTCTGTCAGCGGATAGTTCCAAAGTAGCGGCATGGCAACAAACTTAAACACCGCAGGCACCACCGAATAAAGGCAGGCAAGCCAGAGCAGCGATGCATCCGAGTTAGGGTTGTTAACCGGGTCTGCTAAGGAATCAAATCCAAAGATTACGGCCGCGCCAGTCCCGACCGTGATCCCCACCGCATAGGACGCCTTGCGCGTCATACTCCAAATAGAGAAGTAGGCACCGGCACGTTTCTCGCCGGTTTTGAGGGTATCAAGGTCGATCACATCGGCTGCCATGGCCGCAGGCAACGCGGCCAAGGCGCCAATAGCCGAACCTTTCAAACACATCACGAAAATAAAAAACAGGAATTTGCCCGTCTCCATGCCCTCAAACCGCAGGACAATCGCTGCGTGCCAGTGTTCTGGCAAAAAACGCAGCACGAGGGGAATCTCAAAGGCATCAAACCAAGTGTCTGGCGCCAATGCGATCAGCGGAATAAAACACGACCAGATTGCGTACCAACCAATGGCGAGCATTGTTGCGCGATGCTTACCGACCCGCCGAGACAAGGCAAACCAAATGGGGATCGCGAGGATTTGTGAGAGAAAATAGGGGGCGAGATAAAGCCCATACAAATCCCCCGCAAGCAGCACATGCTTGACAAAGAAAAAGCTCAAGCTGTTGGTCATTGCCGCCCCCAGCGTTGAAAATACAAAAATGATGATCAAGCGCATATAGGGCTTATTGCTCATCACCACGCTGAGGCTTTGCTTTAACGGAATCTTAATCTTTGGCAGGACCACTGGATATTCTGGCACAACCAGAACGGCATTCAGAACCACGATCGGCATCACGATGCACATCAAGACAGAGAGAAAGAAAACCGCATCGGTCGGCTTAACATAGCCCGCAAACAATAGTAGAGCGGGCGTAAACGCAGACAACAACGACCCCGCCACGGCGAACCCTTCGCGCCAAGAGGTGACCAGGGTGCGCTCGTTGTAGTTCTGGGATAGCTCCGCGCCCCAGGCCACATAAGGAAGATCTTTTATCGTGGCGCCGAGATAAACCAAGGTCACAGTGAAAAACAAGTAGGGATAGCCCGAGCTAAAACGAAAACCCAGAAAATCCATTGGCTCAAATTCAATGGGCGGCACAAACAACAACCAAATACCGAGCGCGTAGATCGGCGTGCCGATGAGGATAAAAGGTTTGCGACGCCCCCACCGGGTTTGCAGTTTATCCGACAGAAAGCCGATGACCGGGTCGGTAATCACATCCGTTAGTCGACTTAAAGTAAGGAGCAAGCCAACCGCGCCCAAAGTCAAACCAAAGCCATCGGGGTCGGCGTAGACCGCCGGCAGATAAACCGCCATGGGCAGGCCCACTAACGCCAAAGGGAAAGCCGGCGCGCCGTAAGACGCTAATACGCGCTTAGATAAACCCTTGGTTTCACCCCCTGCAGCAGTTTGCATGGGCATCGACTCCAAAATGAAATGCTTTGCCTCAACACACTAGCACACAGGCCCTTTTGATCAACGACCCGTTCAACCCAGTTGCGGCGCGGATTGACCCGCCGAGCGGCTATCCGCCTGACCTACTCGTCGTTTGTGATGGTCATTGGCCAATCATCCTGCGCCGCCCACTCCGACAAACTCCGATCATAAAGTTTGATGCCCTCGGTTCGTCCCAGCAGCGCTAAGGCCAATATTGGTATGGACGCCGCGATCCCACCGCCGCAATAGGTCGCAACGCGCTTATCCGGTGTCACGCCAGCCTGATCGAAAATCATTTGCAGCCCCGCAGCCTCCAGAAAACAAAATTGATCATCTAAAAATTGACTATAGGGCGTGCTGATCGAACCCTGAATATGACCGGGTCTGCCATAGTGAGGACCTATGCCATCGAACTGCTGAGTCGACAAGGCATTTAGCAAGCACAAGCTGGGATCGGACAGTTGAGCTGAGAGCGCAGCCCCATCGGTCACCATCTCAGGGTGAAAGCGAGCTTGGTAAGTGCTCGCCGACACCGAGCCCTGATCGGTCGAAAGCGCAAAGCCCTGCGCCTGCCAACCGGGCAATCCGCCATCCAACACTAGTACCCGCTCATGACCAAAAACCTTAAACAACCACCAAGCTCGGCAAGCCCACATCGGGTGATTCGCAGCGTACACGACCACCGTATCGGATTCAGCTATGCCTGCATGCCGCATCACGGCTTCAAACTGCGCAACACTCGGCACAGTAAATCGGAAGTCTGAGCCGGCATCGGAAAGATCCTGTTGTAAATCAAGATAATAAGCGCCTGGAATATGCCCGGCCTCATAATCCCCTCGTCCGGAGACACCGGTAAAGTCGCCCGAGGGCAACCCCTTTAAATGCGTTGTGACCTCGATGACCTTGAGTCCCGGCGTACCGAGACCCTCGCTGAGCCGCTGCGCCGTCATCAAATGATGGTCTCGGTGTTCCTTCAGTGTTTGCTCGGTTGCTTGATCGTGACTCATGGCGCGCCTCCTGCTTGCTCGTTTTGAAAACCCTTTGCGCCGGTGGGTTGCCTGGAACCGAGCGCCTTAATGTGATTCATCCGCTGCCTAACGCGGCCTCTGATACCCCGCAAACTTGGGCGGCGCCTTTGCGTACAACGGCTGGATTGCCCAGGCGGGCTAACCCTAATCGAGCAAGCTGATCGGAATTCACTATTTTTATCGCGGAAACCGGTAACCTTTCTTTTAAAGCGCATTACAGGTAACTTTTGTGTGCGTTTGTTTCAATCAACGGCCGCATCGCTCTGAACTGATAAAAGGTGTCACCCACTATGCACCCAGAAATTCCGGACCGCCAGAGACGATATACCTTGTTTGTCCTGGTACTGGTCTTCACATCTAGCCATATTGATCGCCAAATCATGGGTATTTTGGGTCAGCCCATCAAAGAATCGCTGCTCATCACCGATACCCAGCTGGGCCTGCTAACGGGCATCATGTTCGCGGTTTTCTACGCAACGCTCGGCATGCCGATGGCGATGTGGGCAGACCGCCACAATCGTCGCAATCTCATTTCGGTTTCGGTCTTTCTGTGGAGCCTCATGACGGCACTGTGCGGGGCCGCTGCAACCTTTATGCAGCTATTGTTGTTTCGAATTGGCGTCGGGGTTGGCGAAGCCGGTTCCAATCCGCCATCGCACTCCATCATCGCCGACCTTTACCCGCCCGCACAACGGGCAACCGCTATGGCAATTTTTGGAACCGGTATCAACTGGGGCATCTTGCTTGGGTTTCTGCTTGGCGGCTGGATCAATGAGTGGTTTGGCTGGCGAACGGCATTTGTCGTGGTGGGGTTGCCGGGCATCCTGCTGGCGCTCTTGGTACGATTCACCGTGATCGAACCGCCCCGGGGCTATTCAGAGGCCAGGACCAGTCCAGTCGTTGCGCCAGGGTTTTGGGAAGTTGTCCGATTTATGTGGAAGAACCGAGTTTTACGACACATCGTTGCGGCTGGCGCCCTGATTTCCTTTACCGGTTATGCGTCAATTATTTGGATTCCGATTTACCTCGTTCGGATCCATTCGATGGGAACGGGTGAAGTGGGCAGCTACCTTGCCCTAATGATTGGCTTAGGTGGGGCACTCGGCATTTACTTAGGCGGTCGTCTTGCAGACTTTTTATCGGCCCGCCACGGCGAACACTGGCTACCTTGGGTGATCGCGATCGCCAACTTAATTGCCGTTCCGCTTTTGTATCTGGCCTTTACCGCTGAGACCCCGATGGGCGCGCTTGCCGCTTACGCCATTCCAGCCATGCTCGGGACGGTCTATGTCGCGCCGGGATTTGCACTGATTCAAAATCAAACGCCCGTCGAAATGCGGTCAGTTGCAGCCGCAATTAACCTTTTTATCACCAACATCATCGGCCTAGGCTTAGGCCCGTTCAGCGTCGGCTTTTTCAGCGATTACTTCTCAACCGACTATGGCCAAGACGGCTTGCGATACGCTCTGATGACCACCCTGGTTGTCATCATTTGGGGACTCTTTCATTATTACCGATGCGGACAACTCCTTCGCTCGAAAACGCCGAGTTATGTCCAAGCAACCTGAATTCATCGTTTGGGGCGCCGGCACCAGTCGAACCCTGCGCGTTCACTGGCTTTTGGCCGAACTCAACCTTACTTATGACCATCAAAGAATCGGGCCTCGAACCGGCGAAACCCAAACCCAAGCCTTCAAAGCGATCAACCCGAAAGGCAAAATTCCCGTTCTCATCCATGGCGACCGGATTGTCTCAGAGAGTTTCGCCATTACTCGCTACCTTCGTCGGGTTTGCACGACCCTCGCTTTTGATGAGGCCCAATTGAGTCCAGAGGGCCTCGCGCGCTTCGATGAACTTGCCTCATTTATGTTAATGGAGCTCGATGCAACCAGTCTTTATATTATCCGGCGGCATCTTGATCTTGCCGAGATTTATGGCGAGGCGCCCAACGCCGTCATCAGCGCCAAAGCCTATTTCAGCAAAATGCTGGCCCAAGGCCTACCTGAGCCGAGCCTTGGCGAGTTCGTGTGGGGGACCTGCTTTTCCGAGTTAGACATCCTACTAACCTCGATCTTAGATTGGGCAGCCGCCGTTGATATTGTCTTACCAGCGCATTGCAACGCCTACCGCGGGCGAATGCATCAGCGTCGGGGATATGGCCTTGGCAAGGACAAGAACAAACCTTAACGACCGAGCGTCGTTTTACGCGGGTCAAAGCACACTGCTCAGTCATCTCAGGAAGCGCTTATGTCGCAACTACTTGAATTATCCGCTGGCATCCTCGATGGGACGATCGACCCGGATGCCACGGGCCCCGTCAATCGAATCAATTTTCAGCTATCAACGATTAGCGACCGCGTCGCCTTGGTCGAAGCGTTTTCCCACTGTATTTTGTTTGAAACCGATGATGGCCTGCTCGGCTTTGACACCTCGAGCGTGCAAGGCGGCGCGCGCGTTGTTTCGGCCATTCGCGCCTGGCGCAAAGCCCCGTTTCACACACTGATCTATACCCACGGTCATATAGATCATGTTGGCGGCTGCGGCGCGTTTATGAACAGCGCCAAGGCCCATGGCCACGCAAGACCCACCCTGGTTGGCCATGAAAACATTAAGCCTCGCTTCGATCGTTACCACTTAACGGATGGCTATAACGCGACGATTAATCGCCGACAATTCGGTCAGTTCTCACGACGCGGTTACGACATCAGCAGCGACAACGCGTTTTTACCCAAGACCACTGAGCAACCGGATGTCACCTACCGAGACCAAATGACCCTGAATGTCGGCGGGCTCACAGTAGAGCTGAATCACGAGAAAGGCGAAACCGATGATCACACTTGGGGTTGGATCCCAGTCCACAAAGCGATCTGTTCGGGTGACTTTTTTATCTGGTGTTTTCCAAACGCTGGCAATCCCCAAAAAGTGCAGCGATATCCTATGGAATGGGCCCGCGCCCTGCGGGATATGGCCAGCAAGGGAGCAGAGCTCCTACTGCCGGCCCATGGCTTACCCATCGCAGGGGCCGACCGAATAAACGTCGCGCTCAACGATGTCGCCTCAGCGCTTGAGTGGTTGGTTCAGGAAACGTTGCAAAGAATGAACGAAGGCGCCAAGTTGGACGACATTCTTCAGGAGGTCCGAATCGATCGGACCATCCTTGAAAAGCCTTACCTCAGGCCAACTTATGACGAACCAGAATTCATCATCCGTAATATTTGGCGCTTATACGGCGGTTGGTATGACGGCAACCCCGCAAGGCTCAAACCAGCACCCGACCACGCCTTGGCAGCCGAACTTGCGCGCCTAGCGGGGGGCGCCCTCGCTCTGGCAGATCGCGCATCAGCGCTCATGACAAGCGACATCCGACTAGCGTGTCATCTCGTTGAACTGGCCGTGCAGGCTGACCCGATGAATCAAGCCGCACACGAAATGAGAGCCGCGATCTATCAGCATCGCCGAAACCAAGAAACCGCGCTAATGGCCAAAGGCATTTATGGCGCCGCCGCGAGCGAGTCCATCGCTTTAACCCGAGACAAAAACGATTAATCGACTGCCAAGGCCAAAGCGCTTGTCGTTGCGCCTCGGTAATCGGTAGCACTGAAAGCCGGCCACCTTTGTGCGTGAGGGGTGAGCCGCTAAAAACGGTCCGCTTTCAACACAGCCAATTTAATGACCTGTGAAAAGGCCGAGATAAACCGCAGATCACCGGCGCGCGCACGCGATGGATTTTGATTCGAGGCGGGGTCAAAACAGGACGACTTCAGGTCAAATTGTAACGGGTCGGGATAGGGCGTGTTCACCACTTTTAATCGCCCAACAACCCCAATCTCGGCACAACTAGCATTATCATTGCGCCTTTTTTTTAATTCGATAGAGTCGGGCCAATCGCATGAATCCCCACAACAAGACAAAGGCGCCGAGCGTGTCGCCAACCACATAGCCAAACAAGCGCGGCAATACTTCCGACTCATCCAGTCCGCTTAGCACCAAGATCACAACAATGCCTAAACCATTCAGCAGCGCGGCAACAAAACTCACCAGCACAATGCCGCGCCATTGCCGCAAGGAGGCAAACCCCGGTTTAAACTCAAAGCCCGCCAACTCAAACACTTTAAACGCTAAATATCCGCAGGTGACGCCTGGGATGAGACTCACCAAAGGATAAGTGCCGCCATCCAAACCCGAACTGCTGGTTATCAGCGCACCGATCATTAATGGGATAATGGATCGAGCCCCAACCAAAAAAGCCGCCAGGATCCGGATGCCGTGCGGCAAGAACACCAAACTGGTAAAGGCAAGTAGCGGATGGTCGTAGAGACTGCTTTGAAGGACCTTGACCCCGTAAGTCACAATCACCATCGTGCCCGCATAACCGAGCGCGATCACAATCGTAAGTTCAATCTCCGTGACTAAATAATCGAAGATGGTGCGGATCTTAGTTTGCTGCTTCGGTATTGCCACGAAATTCCCTTTTTCAAACCACTGCCGCTTCCCTGCGCGCGCGTCAACACCCTGAAACTTAGCGTTTCTTTTTCGGCTTACTCGCTTTGTTTTTCTTTTTCTTGTTCAGCACAGACGCTTTTGGGCTCGCCTGTTCTCGGGAAGCTCGAAACGCGTTCTTCATCGTTTCAAATTTTTCACGCTTTTTTGCTTCAATATGTGGATTTTTCGAGCCTTCGAACGAAATCACGTTTTCAGACACGTCAGCGCCTCCAATTACCCTGCCATAGAAATTTCAATGTGCCACATTAAAGACCGTTATCAAACCTTTTCGAGCAATGAATACTTGTGGCACCGTCTGAGCAAGGCCTCTACACTTTGAGACATCAATCAACCCCTAGGGCAATCCCATGATCTTACTTCAGCGCGTTATAACCCTACTTTTGGTCGTTCTTGTTACCGCGCCAGGCTTTGCTACGGCAGAAACGAAGACCCCTGATGAGATCGCGCTGGCAACGTTGGATCGTTTTATGGCCGCGTTTAATGATCAGGACATCGAGGCCTGGGCAGCAACCTTAAACTACCCCCATGTTCGATTTGCCAGCAGGCAAGTCATGATTTATGACTCGGCTGAGGCCTTTCAGGATCGCTCGATCTTCCCCGCATTGGCGGCGACAGGCTGGCACCATTCCCTTTGGACAAAACGCACCATCACCCTGTCCTCCGACAGCAAAGTCCATATCGATACCGAATTTGAACGCCGCAATGCCGACGACCAATCGATCGGACGATACCGGTCACTGTACATCGTGACGGCGCAGGACGGTCATTGGGGGATTCAGGCGCGTTCGAGCCTTGCACCCTGAGGTGCCCTAGCGTTTCAACAAGACAGTCGGCGCGGGACGCTCAAAAGGTAACCGCACAGTGACGAAATTTAAGCTGCCCGCGTGCGTAAGACCATGACCCTTTTTGAGGGTTGGTGAGATTGAAGGCGAAGGCCTTAAAGACTTTGACCGCGTAGCATTGCCCTCAAGAATGATCCAAATTTAACCGAAATAGCCCTGCCTTTGAACCGCTCTAATCCTAGGGATTAGAGACCTGAACGCGACAAAGTTCACGGCTGAATGAATGGGGCTAGGCCGCTCGAGCACCTCGCTAGCGTGCGATGCCGTTTGCAAATGGCGAGCCTCGCCATCAGAGAAAGTTGCGGAACCAAGCGGCGACCGGTAATTTAAAGCCACACAGACTCAGAACACACCCTGAACACTACAAGCCCGACTTGATGATGGCGTAGCGGAACCGCTCGCCTATGGCACCGCCGTTCAACTGGACTCAAGCTAAGGGTTCAAGACAAGCGGCACCCGTCGTTTTGCCACATCAACTCAACGTGGTTAACGACGCTCTAAATCGGAAATCACTAGCGAATCAGTCATTTCGGCCATTTCGATTGCCAAATCAATGGCTTTACGCATCAATGCGGTGTGGTTGGTTCGCTCAGTCAAATCCATCGTCGTGATATAAGCTGCATAAATTCGAGAGGCAACCTGCAGCACAGCAGCTTCACTATCCTCTAGGTGGATATAGGTCTTTTTAGTCATTGCTGCGCTCTCCTTAAAACAAATTAAGTTGAATATTCTTTAGTCGGGTGTTTCACCTGCTTCGGTTTTCAGCACGTTATGCCGTTCGTGCGGACTGGCTACGAAACTGCCAGCATATTAACGTAATTTAAGACCACACCCTATCCGAGCACGGCGCCGCCCGAACCCAACCGATGCGTTATCGCACCCGTTAGCCAACGCTCACGCCGGCTATTCGCTCTGACTCATTTGATCAAGGTCATCCTGACTCATCTGGTCCACTTCAAGTTCCAGGATACTTTCCGGTGCGATAACCATAAAGACAAAGAACAAAAAGGTTTCAACCAGGTGCCAATGTCGTATCGGCAGCTGATGAATTTGGTTATGACAGATCGAGACAAATACGACCCCAAAATAGATTGCAAACGCGGCCACTAGGGTCAAAACATTCTGAGCGGTCAATATCGCTGTCCATTCAGAAAATTCGATTCGCGCCAAGCCCACAAAATACTCATAGACTAAAAACCCAGTGATCAACAACACCGCATTTAAACTGGCCGACTGCGCGCGTTCCAGCGGTGCCTGTTTGGTGTCTAATGCAAAGTAAATGGCCCCGAAGGCCGCAACGGCGATTCCAAGATTAATCGGCGCCCAAAAGTGTCCTAAATCAGCATTGTCCAAAGACCACAAAACAATGATTAGGGGCGTGGCCAATGCAAACGTGAGCACGCCCACTAAGGAGATGGCGCTGGGTCTTGAAAACATCCGAACATCGTCGGGTTTAAGATTGATCCCGAGGGTCGCGAGGCAACCACCACCAAGCGCGGCAATCAAACCACCCAGAACAAACGGATGCTCATAACGTAGACCAACGGAAATGAAAAAAGCCGAGAGCAGCAACCCAAACGGCAAGGGCACAAATCTGAAAAACAACGCCATGGGCATCCCCAGGCCCACGCAGCAATACAATCCTAAAGCGGTAAACGGTGCAAGAAAGGCCAACAGAACAAGAATATTGTGCGGCGTCACGTAGACGCCACCGTTGGCATAGAAACCCAAGGCCATCGCCATAAAGCACAGAACAGCCAGACTCTTTTGCTTCCAGTTCATGTCATTGCCACCTTTTCCTGATGTGACCCGCGCTGATTCACGCGGAGCTCGCGCCGGACCCCCTCTACACGACGCGGCTCAACCCAATACGGCACGTGACGCATCTTGCTTAAAGTGTCTTATCAAAAGCGCTTTATCAAAAGCGCCTCATCAAAAGCCCCTCATCAAAAACGCCTTGTGACGCCGCTCAAAACAGTCAGCGAATCACCCACCAATGTCGTTGACGATTCACCCTGACGCAGGGGGAGGCAAAATGCTTTCAGGATGCTGGACCCTTGTCGGCATCTTGCTTCATCACCGTCAGCCGTTAAACACCACCTGTTTTAGGTTTGGCTTGACTCATATCCATCAACGACTCAGTGTTTGCCATCAGGTCTTCAAAAGTCGCCTCAATTCCTAAATTAATCGGGTCATTGACGAAGATCTGAGCCCGATAATAACGGCCACCACCGGCATTAATGACGACGCCGGTCGGCGCTTCATCACTGGTCATGAATAAAACTGCTGGGCTGACCAGTTTCGGCGCTGATTCTGGCGGCGGACTGTCTGGGTCAATGTCTCGCCCAGGAATGGTTGAGATCATGCGCGTTGCGGCGGCCGGCGCTAACGTATTCACTCGCACATTATTTTTAGCACCCTCGAGCGCCAAAACATTCATTAACCCCAGCATGCCCATTTTGGCAGCACCGTAGTTGGCTTGACCAAAATTACCGTAAATACCAGAACTTGAGCTGGTCAACACAATCCGACCATAGCCTTGCTCATTCATGTGAGGCCAGGCAGCCCGAGTGACATAGGCCGTACCGGAAAGGTGGACTTGCAGAACAAGGTCCCAATCTGCCAAGGTCATTTTCTTAAAGGACCGGTCCCTTAAAATACCCGCATTATTCACTAAGATATCGATACGACCAAAGGCATCGAGCGCAGATTGAATGATACTTTCCGCCCCGACAGGATCCGATACTGAGGCCTTGTTCGCGACCGCTTCAGCGCCCATGGCCTTGAGTTCCGCCACCACTTGATCGGCAGCATCACCCGCACCACTGCCATCGACACCACCGCCAAGATCGTTCACAACAACTTTTGCGCCACGCTTGGCATATTCAATGGCATGGGATCGGCCCAGGCCATTGCCGGCGCCTGTGATCACAACAACTTTATTTTCAAACTCACTATTCTCAATTATTGGCATCCTGCGTCTCCTCATTTTGACCCGCAGAGATTATCACGAACCCAAGGCCTGCGTTGCGATATCAGGGCGTTTGTTGTTATTGTTTTTTGGTTTTAACGCAAGGGAATCTCCCATGAACAATCCTCGCCCGTTTCGGCTCGACAATGCTGCCGCGTTTATCGATCAAAGCCTGGGCATCAGCGATTGGGTTTTTATTGACCAGACCCAGGTCAATATTTTCGGCGAAGTGACGCGTTGGCGTACCCCGGGTCACTGTGATCCTGACTATGCAAGAACCACACCCTACGGCGGCACACTAATTCATGGCTTTCATGTGCTCGGCTTGTTATCGCATTTTTACAAGGATGCAGGTTGTTGGCCTGAAGATGGCGCCAACCCCTTAAACTATGGCTTGGATAAAGTTAGGATCCTGAAGCCGGTCGTGATTGGCGACGGCGTACGACTGCGTTCACACATGAGCCTACTCGCCGCCACGTCCAAACCCAATGGCGATGCGCTGCTCAAAGTCTGCCACCAGGTCGAGGCCCAAGGCCAACCCGGGTTTGCGGTTTATGCTGAATACTTAACCTATTGGCATCGCCTAAAGGCCGCATAAACCCTTGCACTTTGTGACGGCTGCGGTCATGACGCGACCGCAAGGCACTAACGTCTTGAATCACCCATGGCGAAGACATTTCCAAGGCATACCAGCAGGCCGCTCCCGCGGCGCATCGCCCTTGAGCGCGCTGCCAGGGTCAGGGCTTTTAGTTTAAATCGACTGGTGCAACGAGATTACCTTGTCGCCAACAGAGCAATTTGGGGCGCCGATCCGGATCGGCCTCAACGCATCATCCACGCCCTAATGTCGAGCGCTTTTAGCGCAACAATCTAAACGGGTCATCAAGCAAAGCCTGACCCAACAATCCCCAACCCAACCTTGGGGTGGGTACCCGACACGTTGGAATATAAGCCAGGTTGCGAGCCAAGACCGAATGATTTGGCAGCAGGCCGAAGACTTGTCTGCTGCAGTCCAGTCAAGTTGAAAGCTCCTCGCCCGAGTTCTGCATTCGCAACCCCCGCAATTTCCTGTAGGATTTGCCCAACCATTCGCCTCGTGCGCGATTCAATCGATTCAATTCGTATTCTCTCAATGCCCATCAGAAGCAAGGAGCCAGCCATGGCGCAGCAGCAAAGTCCGTCAAGCACCCAAGTCATGCCGAGCGCCGACGGCGTTAACGAAGTTAGGCCCATTCCACCGGCCGCTGAGGTGCCGATTGCCGACATTCTTCCGGTTAACCCCAGGCTCTTTAGCGAGAACCGCTGGGAGGAGTATTTTGATCGACTGCGTGCTGAGGACCCGGTTCATTTCAATGAAACCGACCTTGCGGGTCGGTTCTGGTCCCTCACCCGTTACGAAGACATCAAACACGTTGACTCGGACTGGGAAACGTTTTCCTCAGCCCACGGCATTACCCTTGGCTTTCCGGTTGGCACTGAGTTACCCGAAGGGGCGCTCAATATCTCGACCTTTATCGCCATGGACCCGCCGACCCATGATGTTCAGCGAAAAACAGTCACCGGCGCCGTGGCCCCTAGAAATCTAGTCAATTTGGAGCCGCTCATTCGATCCCGTACCCAAGAGGTGCTAGACAGTCTTCCCGACAACGAGCCGTTCGATTGGGTGGATACCGTCTCGATTGAACTCACCACGATGATGCTTGCGACCTTATTTGACTTCCCGTTCGAGGACCGCAGAAAATTGACCCGGTGGTCCGACATTACCTTCGCTATTCCGCAACCGGGCGGCATCATCGAATCGATGGAACAGCGCCGGGAAGAGCTCCTAGAGTGCTTGGCCTATTTCAATCGCCTTAAGGACGAACGCACCCAAAACCCTGGGGACGACTTGGTTTCTATGCTCGCGCACGGCGCTGACACCAAAGATATGCCACCGCTGGAGTATCTTGGCAATCTGCTTTTGCTCATTGTGGGTGGCAATGACACCACGAGAAACACCATGTCCGGTAGCATCTATGCGCTCAACAAATTCCCAGAGCAGTTCAAGAAGCTCACCCAAAACCCAGCACTCATTCCCAACATGGTCGCCGAAGTCATACGGTGGCAAACGCCGCTAGCCTACATGCGCCGAACGGCCAACAAAGACTGCGTGATTGGCGACAAATCAATCTTAGCCGGCGACCAGCTTCTGATGTGGTATGCCTCGGGCAACCGGGATGCCAGCGTCTTTGCGGCGCCTGAGGCACTCGACATTGAGCGCAGCAATGCGCGCCAGCACCTTTCCTTTGGTTTTGGCATCCATCGCTGCATGGGTAACCGATTGGCGGAGCTGCAGCTTCGCGTGCTGTGGGAAGAAATTCTCACTCGGTTTGAGCACATTGAAGTGCTGGCGGAGCCGACGCGGACCTTATCCTCCTTTGTTAAAGGCTATACCCATATGCCGGTTCGGGTTATTCGGAAATAGCGGTCCTATTCGGCCGTGACCACCCCAGTTGATGCGGGTCTTGTCGCCCCACTGCACTGAATAAGGCCGTGGGGCGACGCGGCATTTCAAGCGCGTCGCTCCGCTTTAAACCAACTTAAAGCCTTCCTGACTAAGCGGCATGGATCGAATGCGAGTACCGGTGGCCGCAAAGATGGCATTGGTCACCGCTGGCGCGAGTGGCGGTAACGCAGGCTCGCCTAAACCGGTTGATTGATGGTTGCTTTGAATAAAATGAACGTCGATCTCGGGGGTCGCACCCATTCGCATCACCGGGTACTGATCAAAATTATCCTGATTGATCCGACCATTGGTCATCGTAATTTGTTGCAAGGCCATCGTGCTTAACCCATCAACGATTGAGCCTTGCACCTGACTCAGCGCACCGCTCAGGTTAATAATGGGGCCAACGTCAACGGCCACGGTTACTTTGCCCACCTTAAAATTTTGATCCGCATCAACGTACACGTCAGCGACTTCGGCAATGTGCGCGGCGTGACAAAAATAGAAAGCCAAGCCCTGCCCCCAGCCTTGGGGCATGGCTTTACCCCAACCGGACTTTTGCGCGGCCAACTGAATGACATCAATCGCGCGACCCGTATTCAAAGCATTGATATTGCCCTCGCTCAGCCAGCGGCGCTCACCCATCAGCTCGATCAGAAACTCGGCATGATCTCGCCCAGCAAGCACCGAGAGTTCGTGTAAAAAGCTTTGCTCTACAAACGCGTTGGTGTTCGCACCCGGCGCACGCCAAGCCCCGCAATGCGTCTTGATGTCGATCAAACTTTGTCTGACCCGCGCATTCGGCATGGCCGTCATGGAAAATTCATTGCCTCGCAGGCCTGAGCCAATGACCGCTTTGCCATTCCGAGCGAACCCGATGTAGTGTTGATCCCATGCGACCAACTTGCCCTCAGGACTTACCGCAGCCTTCATATTTTCAAACCCACCCACTCTAAAAAAATCTTGGTGGATATCGTCCGTTCGAGTCCAGGTCAGCTTCACTGGGCCCTCAGTACGTGCCGCAATGGCCATCGCCTCTGCCGCGAAATCGTGCACAGCACGCCGGCCAAAGCCACCGCCCATGCGGGTCATATTCACAGTGACGCGTTCTTCATCGACACCCAGCAGATTCTTCGCAACCTCTTTGACCTGCCCTGGAAATTGACTCGGCACCCAAACTTCCATCCGAGGGGCTTCGCTTTCTGTGCCCGCAATATAATGAACCGTGCAATTCATCGGCTCCATACAAATGTGGGCAACATACGGGAATTCATAAAAGGCGTCTATTGCTTTATTGCTTGGCGCGTTCAAAGCCGCCTCGACAGGGCTGTCGCGTTTGATCTGACCACCTGCCGTGCCAGCAAGATTTTTCGCCTCGCGTCTCATCTGCGACCAGCTGTCGGTTGAGGCGGCGGACTCATCCCAAACAACCTTTAGATTCGATTTGGCATTCAACACGGACCAAGTGTCCTCACCGACAATCGCCACACCGCCCTGTAAGACGGCAAGCCCATCGAGGAACGACATACTGGATTGGCCCGCGCGCGCATCAGGCGTCAAAATGAAGGCGTCTAAGACCCCAGGCAAGGCTTTTATAGCCTGTTCATTAAACGATATCGGCACGCCACCCAAACGCGGACAGCGCGTGTAAGCGGCGTAGCGCATATTGGGCACATCAACATCGATCCCAAATTGAGACTGCCCCAGCACAATTCCTAAATTATCAACACCGGCAATGGACGTGCCAATAATGGTGTACGCTTTTGGATCTTTAAAGGAAAGCGTCGCCGGATCCGGAATAGGCTGACGCACCGCAAGCGCGGCAAGCGCGCCAAAGCTAAGGCTTTCGCCTGATAGATGGATCACTTTACTGTCTTTGGCCTCGAGCTCGGCTCGATCAACCTCTAATGCCTCAGAAGCCGCTCCGATCAACATTTCGCGCGCAGACGCACCCATCGTCCGCATCGAATCAAAATTTCTGGGGATTGAGGTTGAGCCACCCGCACCTTGAAGCCCGAATCGGGCTGAATCGACATCCGACTTCAGAACTTTGACATCATCCCATTTTGCCCCCATTTCCTCAGCAATGATCATCGGTAAAGCGGTCTTAATGCCTTGGCCCATCTCAGGAACTGACGAGTAAATTGTGATCTGACCGGAAGATGAAATTTGCACCCAGGCGTTGAGCTCTTTCGACCCCACCAAGGTCCCGAGCGCCTCTGCAAGCAAAGGACCACTGAGCGTCAACTCAAGCATTAAACCACCCGAAGTTAAGGCCGAGGCCTTTAAAAAATGCCGTCGCGTTAAAACGTTATTCATACTTCGGCCTCCCCTTCAACCGAGCGAGCCTCTGCTGCTGCATGAATCGCCGCCCGAATTCGAACGTAGGTGCCACAACGACAATAATTTCCAGACATCGCCGTATCAATGTCGACATCGGTCGGCGCGGGATTGACCGCCAGCATCGCGGCCGCGCTCATGATTTGACCCGCCTGGCAATAACCGCATTGGGGGACATCGTGCTCGATCCAAGCAGACTGCACGGGATGTAACAATCCGTTCTTCGCCAAGCCTTCAATGGTTGTGACCCGGCCACTGACCCTGCTAATGGGTAAAACACAGGATTGAACCGCCACGCCATCAATGTGCACCGTGCACGCGCCACATTGCGCAATGCCGCACCCGTATTTAGCGCCCTTCAACTTTAAATGGTCCCTCAATACCCATAACAGCGGCTTATCGGGTTCTGAGGTAACGGCATGCGGCGCACCGTTCACCATGAGTTGATACGTTTGCATACTGCGCCCTCCTTTAGACCCAAATTTAATCTTAAAAACCGTTCCAACGTTCGATAAACCACCCTCGCATCATCGCAAGCCGCGTGATCAATCGCGCGTATCATCCATTGATTTGAGACCATCTGCGTAAACACAATAGGGTCTAACGGTGCCGCAGCACGTTATCACAAGGTCAGGCTGCCTCACCAGAGTAAGGCGACGTTGTCCGCCGCGATTCATGAGGCTCGCTTGTATTCAGCGGTTACTCTGGTAAAAGAAGTGAAGCCTTAACGATTGGATTCAGCATGAAATTCAGCACAGCCATTTTGCACGGCTTAATCTTATTGGGCGCTTACGCTCCAGCTGCCGTTTTTCCTTCCGACTTGCAGCGCGCAAGCCTGAAGGCAACCGCGACTGAGGCGCAGCAAATCGAATCAAACCGTTTAAACCATTGGCTCGATCAAGAATTTGAAACCTACCTCAACTTTAGTCCGATGACCAAAACTCGGCTGGGCGACAAGCGCGGCTACCGTGATCTTGATGAGGTATCCGATGCAGCGAAGGATGCGCAATTAACCTGGCGCCGCGCCAGCGTTCGACAGATGCAGCAAAGCTTTGACCGCGCCAGACTGAACGAAGAGGCGCAGCGATCCTTTGACCTTTGGATATTCTTATTGGATCGTGCAGAAAAAGCGGTGCGCTTCCGGCGACATGAATATGTTTTCGGGCGGCGCGGCCCGCATACAGGCTTACCCAGTTTCCTCATCAACTATCATAAGGTCGATGACTTAAACGACATGCAGGCCTATGTGGCAAGGCTTCAAGCCTCCGGCAGCTACTTGAGGCAGCACCTCAATCGCGCAAAATTAGCGTCAGGCAGTGGGATACGAGCGCCTTATTTCGACTATGAGGTTGCCGAGAGCCAAATCAAACGCGTGACCGGCGGCGCACCTTTTACGGATG
>Ga0115000_10000084_pt1 | contig 79431 bp, 67 predicted proteins | sample ArcticOcean_MG_C_6_FD_89690 | JGI IMG/M metagenome (GOLD analysis project Ga0115000, IMG submission 89690) | Marine microbial communities from western Arctic Ocean - ArcticOcean_MG_CB8_128 | ecosystem: Environmental > Aquatic > Marine > Oceanic | place: Arctic Ocean: Canada Basin | collected... | reverse complement strand
CTAATGGCTGGATGGGACATGAACAAAGGATTGACATCAATTGGAAAAAGCGTTGTGCAATCTATGAAGGATATGGGTATGCTTATAGACATAACCCACTGTACACCTAAAGCTAGACAGGATGTTTACGAGATTGTTGGTAATGATTTATCAAGGGTTGTTGCTAGTCATATTGGCGCTTTTGCCATAAACCCAGACCCGTTAAACTTACAAGACTGGGAAATAAAATGGTTAGCAGACCACAACTGTCTAATAGGTATCATTTTTATGAACTACTGGTTAAGCCCAATAGACTCTGGACTTGGTTTAAAACACATAGAGAGAACAATAGACCATATAATAAACATAGCTGGCGATGAAGTATTAGCTATAGGAACTGACTTTGATGGGTTTACTGATCCTCCAGACGAGATAACGGATATATCAGAACTTCCTAGACTGACTAGATATCTCTCGTGTTTAAAGAGTGGTATTGACACAGATAGGTACTCTCATGGTACAATAAGTAATATATTAGGTAGAAACTCTCTTAGGTTTATCCTAGAGGGTTGGAAAAAATAAAAGGTTAGTCATGGCTAAAAGCAGTAACAGATTAAGTGAGATTTTAGAAAAGAGACGGCTTAAATCTGAAAATAAAGATGAAAAAACATCTGGCAAAGAAGACAAAAAAGAAAGCAAACGAAATTACAAACTTGAGAAAATTAGAGAAGTTACAGCTAAGGCTTATGCTGTTGCGGCCAAAAGAAAGTGGCTAGTGTTCTTAATAGGAATTGCACTAGTTGCATATTTTGTAATATCAAGTGGCGGCATTGGTGGCCTTGGTGACGTAGTAGAAAAAGTGAAGAGTTTTTTTTAAATTTTTTAGGATAGGAGTAAGTGATGTTAGTAGCGAAACTTAAGACGCTTATTGATAGTCGTCGGTTTTGGGTTGGTGTAGCTGGAATGATTGTTATTTGTGCTGATGGCCTTTTTGGTGAAGGTACAATAAACCCAGAGACAGTTCAAATGGTTACTCTACTTGCTGGAGCGTGGATCGTTGGCGACAGTCTTCGAGTCACGGAATAAAACCTTTAATAGTTTATAATAACAGCGACTCACCTTTTATAGGTGGGTCGTTGTCTTATTTGGATGGTATAATTTATGGAAAAAGAAAAACACCTTTTAGTATTTTCTGCAACATGGTGTGGCCCTTGTAGGATGATGAAAGCCAATGTCTGGGAAGAGTCAATCGTAAAAGAAAAGCTAAATAATTTTGATTCTGTTAGCTTTATAGACATAGACGATCCTGACAGTCGGCAAATGGCAATGACTTATAAAGTTAATGCTGTTCCAATGATTTACATTGTTGACCAAAAAGGTATTCCCGTCAAAGCTGGCAGTACTATGGATGTCAATCAAACACTTAAATTTTTAAGCTAAAATGAATAAAAATAAATATCAAGTAGTAGTGTTCATGGCTGAGTGGTGTCCTCATTGCAAGAACATGAAAAATAATGTTTGGACAGATCAACATGTAGTAACTTCTGTGGGAAAATACCACGGCAAGAAACCAGCCTATGTGGTTTGTAGTAAGCCGCAGAATAGACACCTAGTGGAAGAATTTGATATAGAGAAATACCCCACTATCGTTATTATGGACGAGAACCACTCTATCCAAAAGCGCGCAAACAATATGTCTTCAGAAGAATTAGTTCAATTTTTAGATGAGTTTAATGGATAAAAAAACCAAGATACTTATAACAGGCGGCCAAGGACGAATTGGAAAAGAGTTAGGCTCCTATCTAGCTGAACAGGGCTTTAGCGAAGTTCACGCACTTGCCGGAACTAAAGAGGGTATTGATTTAGGTGAGGACGCAACAGTCGCGTGGGCTTTTGATCTTAACCCAGAAGTGGTCGTTCATTTAGCCACTAGACTACCCAGTAAAGAAAACTGCCTAGATTATCCAGCAGGCATGATGTATGAAAATATTTTCGTAACCACAAAGATTCTCGAAGAAGCAAGAAGGAGTGGTTGTAAAAAATTCATAATGGCTTGGGATTCTTCTTGTTATCCAGAGCGTCAAATACTTCCATATAAAGAAAAGGATCTGTGGGAAGGTTCGCCTTATTGGAATAAACGATATTACGGAAACGCTGCAAAAGTCATGATGGAATTAAACATGGCTTTCAGTACACAGTTTGAAGACTTCATTGGGATCAACTTGATTTTCCCAGAAGTATACGGGCCAAGAAGTAGGTTTAACCCAAGAAGAAATTTCATCATCGAAAATGTTATATCCAACATAGCGCTCGCGCATAAAGAAGGAGAGGGTTTGAAAATAGAAGCTACCAATAAATCCTCCAGAGATTTTATTTATATCGACGACGCAGTAAAAGCTATATATCATGCTATTGAATATTCAGAAGTTTCAAATACCTACAACGCATCTCAAGGTAGCGACATATCTATTCGCAGTCTACACGCAAAAGTTGCCGAGATTATGGGATACCAAGGAAAAGTGGATTGGATTGAAACAGACTTAGACACAAAAGAAAGAACATTCCTAGACATCTCTTTAATTAAAAAAGAGCTTGGTTGGGTTCCAAGGGTAGACATGCAAGAAGGTCTTGAAAGAACTATACAATGGCACAACGAAAACTTAATGCCTAATTATGTATCCGAAGATTCCATTTTGGTCAGATGATAACAGCAATAATTCTATCAAAAGATAAAGCTTCTCAGCTTCACTTGCTTATAGAAAGCCTTCAAAAAAACGGAGGAAATCTATTTGACATAAGGGTTATATACGAAGCCTCCACTGTTGTTTTTGAAGAAGGCTACGAGAAAACACGAGAGTTCTTTTTCTATAAAGATAGATACGGTGTTGACTTCCCAATAAAATGGTTCCGAAGAGAACACGAAAACATAAGTCTCGATATCATGGAGCATCTAAATCCATATAGAGATTTAACATGCGTGTTTAACGATGAAAATATCATGTTCGATAGACTAGCTTCGTACACAAAGATAATGGAGCTATTCAGAACAAATGATATATCTGCCCTGTCTCTTAGGATTGGCAACAATACCGTAATACAAAACGCATATAGTGCAAATGATTACTTTATTCATAAACCAGAGTCTGGAGAGTTTGTACTAGATGATTTTATGTTATGGGATGCCTCTTTGGTAAAACCTTTTACTAATTTCGCCATGCCATTTTCTCACAATGGTCATATCTACACAACAAAGCTGATAAATTTCATACTAGAAAGAACTTCTATAGATTCAATTGAAAATTTTGAAAAGAATCTTCAGGACAATCTATACATGGGTGCTTTCTCAGGGTTTATACCGCCAAACATGGCCTGTCCAGAATATAGTGTTGCGATAACTAATTCTGCAAAACGGGTTTCTGGAGACTCTGATTTTGGGGTTTCTGATTTTGCACTAAACGATAGGTATCTTTCTGGATATACTATTAGTTATGATTTTTTTGACTTTAGACATATATCAAAACCATATCAAGAATTTATAACGAGATTTGAACGTGAAGATCATTTGCAGTACAGTCGTGCGAGCGGCTAAACAAGGAGGCATCCACGGTGGTCTATACGTTATAGATATAGAAACCGAAGAGACTGTCTACTATAAGCCCTATGAAAAAGATTTTATTAACGATAATGAAAGAGGTGGGGAGCGAGGTCTTCGTGGCGTTGCTGTTCTTAGTGACCGCATTATCGTTGCTGACTCTGCTGGCTTTATCGAGTTAGATAAAGACACGTATGAAATAAAAAGAACGCATCAGAATAAAGATTACTTTAAAAGTATTCACGAGATAGCGTTTCATGATGATCACATATGGGTAACATCTACTGCCCATGACGCTGTTGTTAAAATGGATTTAGATTTTAACGTAAAAGGTTTTTGGGAACTAGAAGGCAGAAACGTTTTATCGGCTAAAGAGTTGACGGGAAAGAAAGAAATTACCCCAGAGACCAAGACAGAGAATGACAATTATCATATAAATTCTATTTCTGTTCACGACGGTAGGCTTAGGGTTGCTGGGCTTCTTACCCCTCTTTATGATTTTGAGACAATGAATGAGATTTGCTCAATCCCAGTAAACAAAAGATATCAAAACAGCTTTGTTCATAATTTTTACGAACACGAAGACACGTTCACGGCAAACCTAACGACCTTCAGTAGCGTTGGGTTTTTTCGCAAAGGAGGTTCTTTTGGATGGGATGTTATTGATATACCTCGCTCCAAAAACGTTACCTACCAAGTGGACGACATAGCCGTCAATAACTGGAATAGAGGTCTTGCTACACGGGGAGACAAAATGATTATTGGGTCGTCTCCAGCAAGACTGCTGATTTATGATATGAAACAAAAAAAGTTTGAAAAAGAAATCGTTTTGGAAAAAGATATAAGACACGCAATTCATGGACTGGAGATCTTAGAATGAGTTTTAACGAAGAGATGGCTCAAAAAAACGGAGCTGAAAAATTAGAAATTTCTGACAATAGAAGGGCTTGGGTATTGCCGGAAATTGAGAACGGTCGTAAAATGATAGCCTACGTTCGTGGATCTGAAATGGTTTGGGTTCACCCAAACTATAAAGATGAGCAAAACAGTAAGAAAAAAAAGTAAACGAGACAAGATTATGGAACGACCGACATGGGATGAATATTTTTCTCAGTTTGCCTTTCTAGCAGCAACCCGCAGTCACGACTCAGAAACAAAAGTGGGTTGTGTTCTTGTTTACGAAAACAGAATCATTAGTGTCGGATATAATGGATTCTGCTCTGGTGTCATAGAAGACTCTTTGCCTGTTTCTAGACCGTATAAATACCCATATATGGTTCACGCTGAAGAAAACGCCATCAGCAACATGATTATTAAACCGAAAGGAAGTATAATCGCTTACGTAACGCATGTGCCGTGTGGTGGGTGTGCAAAATTATTATGGCAAAATAATATCAGATTGTGGAAAGTGCCAGAGGGTCGTAGCGTTAAAAGTCATTCAGAGGAAGATGAAATTGTTTACAATCATCTGGTTGATAATGGTTTGAAGCTTGAACGTATCACCCCAAAGAAGTCTTACTTGAACGAACTAATAGAAGCTAAAGAAAATCAGAAGCAGCCTCTGTTGTTCTAGTGTATAATAGGGTGTCGGAATTTAAAGAAGCTTTTTAAAGAGCTAGAGCGACACTTTTTCGACACGCCATTGTTGCACCAAGATAGTAGTTTAAACTTATTAAAAATAACCAATCTAACAAATCTCTTGGTAAAACGGTGTCGCTCATTTTTTTACCAGATGGACAAAAGGAACAGCGATGTCAGTTAGGGAACTTCAGGATTACACGTTTGTTGCAAAATACGCCCGCTGGATACCAGAAAAGAAAAGAAGAGAAACATGGAACGAGGCGACTAAGCGTGTAAAAGAAATGATGTTGAATAAATATTTCGACATCCCAGAAATTCACGAAGACATAGAGTGGGCATACGAAATGATGCGCACTAAGCGAGTTCTTGGTTCTCAACGAGCTTTGCAGTTTGGTGGTAAGCCAATCTTTAAACACAATGCTCGAATTTATAACTGCATCACTTCCTATACTGATCGGTTAAAGTTCTTTCAAGAGTGTATGTATCTACTATTGTGTGGTTGTGGTACTGGATTTTCTGTCCAAAAACACCACATTGAAAAACTCCCTCACCTAATCAAACAAAAAAACGGAACAAAGAAGTTTACCATTCCCGATAGTATTGAAGGATGGTCTGATGCCGTTGGTGTTCTTGTCTCTAGCTATTTTGAACAAGACGAGTTGTTTCCTGAATACCGAGGTAAAAACGTAACCTTTGATTACTCAGAAATTAGACCAGCAGGGTCTTTCCTAAACTCCAGCGGTGGAAAAGCTCCCGGCCCAGAACCACTCAAGAACGCCCTGACTAACATCAAGAAGGTTTTAGACAAGACTCTTAGAAACCTAGAATTTTGTCACGGCGAAGGAAGAAGACTAGAACCAATCGAAGCGTATGATATTGTTATGTATAGTGCTGATGCTGTTATATCTGGAGGAGTTAGACGTAGCGCAACAATTTGCTTGTTTAGTCCTGACGACGAAGAGATGGCTAAAGCCAAAACAGGCTCTTGGTTTGTAGAAAACCCACAACGTGGACGATCCAACAATTCAGCAATTCTATTAAGAGACAAGACAACACCAGAACAGTTTTCAGAATTAATGACCTCTGTTAAAGAGTTTGGAGAACCGGGATTTGTTTGGTCGGACTCTACGGAATTGATTGTTAATCCATGTGTAGAAATCGGAATGTGGCCAGTCGATGAAAAAACGGGAAAAAGTGGTTGGCAGGCTTGTAATTTAAGCACGATCAACTGCGCGAAAATTAAGACAGAGGAAGATTTCTTAGACGCTTGCAAGGCAGCTTCGATTATTGGCACGTTACAGGCTGGCTTTTCCAGCTTTCCATACCTTGGAGAGGTTAGCGAGGCTATAGTAAAAAGAGAAGCCTTGCTTGGGGTATCCATGACTGGGATGATGGAACAGTATGAGATATGTCTAGATCCAGATATACAAAAGAGAGGCTCAAAGGTAGTTAAAAATGAAAATAAAAGAATCGCTAAAATCATTGGAATCAATCAAGCTGCTAGGACTACTTGCATCAAACCTGAAGGCACTAGCAGTTGCGTTCTTGGGACTAGCTCTGGTATTCATCCTCATCACGCCAAGCGTTATATTAGACGTGTTCAAGCTAATAAACTTGAGCCTATCTACAACTACTTCAAAGAAATAAACCCAAGAGCTTGTGAAGAATCTGTTTGGTCTAATAACGACAGTGATGATGTTGTAGCTTTTTGTGTAGAGGTTCCAGCTGGAGCAAAAACAAAAAACCAAGTTGAAGCAATAGCTCTTTTAAATCATGTAAAAAGCACACAACAAAACTGGGTAATACCCGGAACGAACAAGTCTCTATGTACGCAACCTTGGCTTGTACATAATGTATCTAACACAATAAATGTAAAGCCAAACGAATGGGATGAAGTAGAAAGCTTTATCTTTAAAAACAGAAAATTCTTTTGCGGTATTTCTTTACTGCCAATTACTGGAGACAAAGACTATCCACAAGCTCCGTTTACGGCTGTCTATTTACCCAGCGAACAGGTTCGTCACTACGGAGACGCTGCGCTGTTCGTTAGTGGTTTAATAGAAGTGGCACTTAATTTATGGGAAGATAACCTATGGGCTGCTTGCGATTCTATTCTTGGTGTTGGAGCTAAAGTTAAAGGTAACGGCAAAAAAGAATGGGCCGATAGATGTGTAAAGTTTGCTAACAAGTATTTTGAGGGAGACTTGAAAAACCTTACCTATTGTATGAAAGACGTGTACAACTGGAAAGAGTGGGTTGATCTTAACAGAGAATACAATCCAGTTGATTATACAGAAGTTACAGAAGAAGAAAATAACGTTAAGCCTGAACAGGAATGGGCTTGCGCTGGTGGTAAATGTGAAGTTCTTTAACTAAGGAGTTTAAGATGACAGTACATAATGCAGAAGCAAGCATTGTCGGGTACAAATATTTTGAAGTTAAGAAGCTAACTGATTCATCACAAGTTCCAACCAAAGGGCATCCTAGCGACGCTGGGTGGGATTTATATGCCGATGAAGATATTGATGTTTGGCCAGAAGAAACAAAGTTAATCTCAACAGGGATAGCGATGTCTATTCCAAAGAATTTTGTTGGCTTGATATGGGATAGGTCTTCTCTGGGCGTAAAGGGTATACATAGACACGCAGGCGTTATTGACTCTAGCTATAGAGGAGAGGTTAAAGTTTGTCTGCATAACGGAACTGAACGAGTTTATAAAATTAAGAACGGAGATAGGATTGCGCAGTTGCTAATTCAGGAAACCCCAATTTTTAGACTTCACGAAGTAAAAGAGCTTGATTCAACAGAACGGGGTTCTGGCGGTTTTGGTTCTACAGGTAAATAAAAATGGCAAAAAGAAAAGCGAAACCAACATCAGCACAAAAACAAACACCAAAAAGAAGGCAGTCATTAAAGGCTAAAACTCAAAATCAAGAAGAATACATAAGAGAAATAGAAGACAACGATGTTACTCTTTGTACTGGCCCTGCTGGCACAGGAAAAACAGCAGTTTCAGTAGGTATTGCTTGTGACTACTTGCTTGATGGAAGAGTTGATAAAATCATAGTTACCAGACCAGTTATTGAATCAGGAAGAGGTCTTGGTTTTTTGCCCGGAACCTTTGAAGAAAAGATACATCCCTACCTTATTCCAGTATTAGAAGAGATGGAATATAGACTGAACTCTAGTAGGGTTCAAGCGTATAGAGATGAAGGAAAAATTGAAGTATGTCCTTTGGAATATATGAGAGGGCGAAACTTCCATAATTGCTTTATGATATTAGATGAAGCTCAAAATGCTACATTTGAACAGCTAAAGATGTTTATAACCAGAATTGGTTGGGATTCTAAAGCTGTCATAAATGGAGATATGGATCAAACAGACTTGACGCATGTTGAACAAGGAGGGCTTGATAAGTTGCTATACCGATTAGATGAAGTCGATGGAGTTGGTATTGCAGAACTGACAGAAGATGATATAATTAGAAATAAAATCATCTCTAGAATTTTAAAGGCGCTTCACGATAACTAATGCCAGCTTACGATTACCAATGCCAAGACTGTAGCCATGAATTTGAACAATCTCATGGGTTCAATGACATGCCATCTCCTTGCGAAAAGTGCAGTGGTGGCAACGTAGAGATTATAGTTAATCAAGCTCCCTGCGCCTTTGTTAAAGGCGAACCGACTACTTTAGGTCAGTTAGCCGAAAGCAATACAAAAAACATGGGAACTTACGAGACTGAAGATAAGCGTCGCCATCAAGAAGAAGGAAAAGTAAAACAAAAAAAGGAATGGTGGCAAAAATCTGGAGACGCAACTAAAGTTGAAATCAGCAAGATGACAAAGACCCAAAAAGCAAATTACATAAAAAAGGGACAGAAGTGATGGAAGAGCCTAATTTTAATACATCAGAATCTAAGAAGGAAGTAATCAAGGTCGCAGACATAAAAGATGTAAGCGTAAATTGTGCCGACTGCGACAGTGTTCTTTTAAAGCTTGTTCGTGTTCGTCAATCAGAAGAACAACAAAAGCTAATTGTAGAATGTCCATTCTGTGATGGAGAAAGTTGGATTACTGAACTTGCCGGTAAATACTTTCAGTCTCCTCCAGAAGGATTAATGATTGGTGAAATGGAAGAAGAAGAAGAGGAAGAAAACTTCTTTAGATTAACAATGGAGATTAAAGATGCCTGAAGACATTTCTGAGTTTGTCGATTACGAAAAGGTAGAATATACTTATTACGACAAAGACGCCAATATCATTACAGAAAATGTAGAAGTTTCTTGCGCTTATATCGCAATAGTTAATGATAAGAAAACATACTACATAAAGACGTTAAGGGGTTCTTTATTTGATCCAGAAGGAATGGATTCCCAAAAAATAAACACCGTACTTATTAAATTTTCCAAAGTCGAAAAAGAAACATTTGATTTCTATGTAGACTATCTAAAAACCAAACAAAGAAACAGTCTTACGTGGGCTGAAAGGAGTAATGTCGATGTCTAAAAAAACAGGAAAAATAACCAAGGTGGAAAAGTTTTATATCGAAAACAATTCAAACGACAGCTTAGAAGATGTTGCAAAAGATCTTAACAGGTCTGTAGCTTTTGTTAAAAAGCATACTGTAGCAGACACCAACAAAGAAGAAGATGCGGCTCAAGACGAAGGGTCTGATATTGGAGATTTAATGGGTCACAAAGAAGGTCGAGGTGTAACAATTATGACATCCGCAGCGTCAGAAGTTGCTGACGCAACTAGACCTAGTAGAGTCAAAATCAACCAAAGACATAAGAATGCCATTCATATAATCAAGAAAAAATGAACATCTTTCTATCTAAAGAATTTGACACATACATAAACGTGTATGCAGACACTAACCCCTTGTGGATAGCGACGCTTTCTAATGGAGAGACTATCTATCAAGATGATGGTAGACCAAACGTAGAACCTCCAAGCGCGTGGATTAGACTTAAAAAATATTGTGAAGTTAATAGTTTACACATTGTAAATATGAAAGTAAGAAACAAATCACACGTAGAAGATATAGGGTCTGATTATGACGGCTACTTCTTTTGCAAAAGCGCTGGAGCTTTAATGTTTGGAGACATGACTCAGCATTCATTTATGTTGGGTTTTTTAGAAGGAGAGAAACTATCTGTAAGAAGATGGAGACTTCCCGAATTGATTGCGGAAGAAGTTGAGGAAAGAGACCCTTACGAACTTCCAGAATGTATTATTGCTAAAAAAGGAATATTGGATGAACAAAGGCTACACCCACAAAACGACGGGGCAACCCTGTAACGCAGCCCAGTACATTGCCGAAATGGTTTGTTTAAGAGAGGCTGAAAAAGAAAACGTTGGTAGACCAGCTTACGCCCTGTGGAATACGGACAAATGGAAAAAGAAATTTCAAAGCCAAGTCACTAAGGCGTACGTACTCTTAAAAAAATACCACGAGAAAGCAATCATAAATGCATTGACTTCTTATAAAGGTAAAACAATCTATTCTCTCAGGGTAACATTTCTAGAAGACCTGATAAAAAAAGAACAAACAAAGTTAGAAAGAATAGAAGAAAAAGAAATCAAGGAAATAGAATATAAAGACAATAGTCTCGCTATTCCAAACAAACCGTATGGAAAACAGAGCAGGTTATCTGAATTAAGGAATCTAGACAATGAATGACGCAGCATTAAAAACCGTAACAAAAAAATATGGAAACATACTTGTAAACGGAGCAGAGGTATTTCAAGACTTAAAAGACATGCAAAGCATTCCTGTAAGTCCTGCTTTAGATTACTCTCTTGGTGGAGGATTTAGAGAAGGAACTTGGATTCAAATGATTGGAGATCCCAAAAGTGGAAAGACTACATTAGCCTTGCAGTTTGCCGCAACCTGTCAAAAAAAAGAATATGGAAGTCGTCCTATTTTCTATATTAATGTAGAGGGTAGATTAAGCACCAAAAATTTTGAGGGTGTTGAAGGATTACAAGCAGACAAAATCACCGTTGTTCAATCTGAAAACGAAACACTAAGTGCTGAACAATATCTTGGGGCAGTGGAAAAGTTAGTAAAATCTCATCCTAATTGTGTAGTTATTATTGACTCAATATCTAGCTTAATAGCACAACGAGATTTAGACGAAGAAGTCCGAGGGGATTATAGACCCGGCGTTCCACGAATCCTATCTAACTTTTGTAAGAAGATGAGTAGCGTAGTTCCTAAACAAAAAGCTATCATCATCATGATTACGCACTTCATTGCTAACACTGGAGGAATGGGGAAAAAGAAGGTTGCTGATGGAGGTGTTAAAGTTCGTTATCAAGCAGACACCATTCTCGAAATAGCTTGGATTCAACCGTGGAAAGAAAAAAACGAAGGTCGTCAAATTGGACAAGTCCTTCATTGGAAAATTGTTACTTCGGCGTTAGGAGGTTTCACTGGTGGGGAAGCTACTGGTTGGCTTCGTTATGGAACGGGGATTGATTTTAAACAAGAGCTGTTTGATCAAGCGAATGATTTCGATTTAATCTCTGCCGCTGGAGCTTGGTACACTTGCGATTTTCTTGTGGACGAACCAAAACTGATAAAGAAGATTCTTGAGGAAGCCAAAATAGATATAGAAGATGAAGAAAAAATTATCAAATTTGTTAAATTTCAAGGGCAGCAAAAGCTCAGAGATTTCTTAACCAACAATGACCTTTGGCCGGCTTTGCAAAATTCATTAAAGGTACTGCTATCTTGAAAGCCTTTGGTTTTGATGGCCGAGAACGATCATGGAAACTGTCAAAATGTATAGTTTCTGGCGACCAGCAAAGACCTCGAAGTAAATTACATATTCTTGCAAGAAAACTCTTGCATGAAGAATTTCAATATGATACAATTCTTGAGGAAGTTCCTCTTCCCGGTTCACACAAGCCATCAAGAAAATCGACTTTGTTTGTTGACTTCTTGATACCGTCAAGCTCTTTGGCGGTTGAAGTTCACGGGCGGCAACACTTCGAGTTTGTCGCTCATTTTCATGGTGACACTAGAGGTTTTAGAAAATCCAAAGCGAGAGACAGGGATAAAGCTCGCTGGCTTGAAATAAACTCTATCGACCTTATCACATTAAGCTATTCGGAAACAGAAGATGAGTGGAGACAAAGAATTATCAATCGATAAATTGGATAATTTCATCCAAGACTTAGAAAATTATATTTCTAACGAGGGCGTTATAGATGTAAAATCTAACCCCGATATTGAAAAAACAATTAACCTCACTGGGTTTGAATTAAAATCCCTGACCGGCGAAGAATGCTGCGAAAAGGCTTTTTGTTTGCAGGGGTATTGTAACTTTCTACAAAAAATATACAACAAGCATCTAGTTCGCACAAAATGGTGTGAAGAACTCATTAATTACGCAGTGGCTAAACAGGCTGATAATTTTGACAAGTATACAAAATGGGAAGTCAAAGTAAACTCTGTGATAAGAGAAGATGACTTTGTTCAAAAGGTTTGGAGAGTTAAAAGAATTGCAGAAGGTCGATCAACTTTGCTTTTCGATACAGTGCGGGATATTAGAAGACAAGCTGACACATTATTAGAACTTAGCAGGAGAAAGAAGAATGAGTCCTATAGATAAAATTAGAAAAGGAATTCTTAGCAATGATATGGAGCAAGTTACTCAAGGCTTTAAGCTTCTCACGGGAGAAGAAATCAGACCAGAAGAAGGAAAGCCAGAAGAGCCAAGCACAGAAAAAGCCGTGCAGTCACCAATGCAGATGCGGTCGAAAGACTTAGATTTTTCGACAACGGAAGAGCCTGACGAAAGCAAACGAGAACCAGTCAAAGCTAAAAAGAATCAATTTGTTGACGATGGTACAGAAGCGTTGGTTTCAGAAGACCCAGAACTTAAAACACCAGAGGTTACTTTAACAGAAAGAAGACCTCCGGCAAACCTAGTTGAAGTAGTCTGTCATGTTTGCGGTACTACCGAACAGATTAATAAAAAATACAAAGTTGGACAGTTTCATCGCTGTGGGAAGTGTGTTGGTTGATGGAAAATCAAATTGACAATATAGCTTCCGAACGTGCTGTAATAGCGGGTTTGATGAGACATGGATCAGAAGCGTTCATTGATGTTGACGATATCATAAATGTTAACGTTTTTACCTTAGAAGAAAATCAGATACTTTATTCTTGTCTCGTTAAGATATTTGAGAACAACGATGAAGTAGATTTTCCATCAATACTGAGCGCTGCTAAAGATCTCGGTCTAGACGTAGCTTTTGAAAACAGAATACCGCCTGAACGTATTAGGGCAGTAATGAATCTGGATATCGCTATTGGAAACGTGAGACATCATGCAATCAAGCTTAAGAAGCTAGAGATAGGCAGAGAAGTTAAACGAACAGCCAAGCGTGTTATATCCGACATTGGAGAAATCACCGGAGACGAAACCGTTGATCAGATCATTAGCATTGGAGAAAAACCATTCTTTGATTTGTCCTCTTCATTAAATAACAAGATTGAAGATAAGCCAGTAGTCATTAGTGAAGATATAGAAGAATACATAAAGGATCTAATAGAGAACCCATCAGAAATGCTTGGCATAAGCAGTGGTTTTCCTAGATTCGACAAGTCAATCGGTGGCGGCTTTAGAAGAAAATGTGTAGACCTTATTGCGGCTAGACCCAAAGTTGGCAAAAGTATGTTTGCTGACAATGTAGCCTTGCATATTGCAAGTAAGCTCAAAATACCAGTTCTCGTTCTTGATACAGAAATGTCCAAGGAAGATCATGTCAATCGCCTTTTGGCAAACTTAAGCGATATTGAAATTAATGAAATCTCTACTGGAGGTTTCTCGAAATCTACAGGTGGAACGGAACGTGTTACGCAAGCAGCGGAACAACTTAAAAGTATTCCGTATGAGTATATTACCATTGCAGGAAAATCATTTGAAGAAACCCTTTCAATTATGAGAAGGTGGATTGTTAAGACGGTTGGTTTTGATGAGAACGGTAGAACTAATCCCTGTATGATAATTTACGACTACCTCAAGCTAATGGGATCAGAGGGCATTAGTTCATCAATGCAAGAATATCAGGTTCTTGGTTTTCAGATTACTGAATTACACAACTTTGTTGTTCAGTATGATGTACCCTGTCTTAGCTTTGTTCAATTAAATAGAGATGGTATCACAAAAGAATCGAGTGATGCCGTTAGTGGTTCTGATCGCTTGATTTGGCTTTGTAGTAGTTTTACCATCTTTAAATTAAAATCGGACGAAGAAATAGCGGAAGACAAAGGGGAAAGCGGAAACAGAAAATTAGTACCTATTTTGTCCCGTCATGGTGGTGGGCTAGCCAATGAGTTTGATTATATCAACATGAATATGAAGGGTGAGTACGGACGTATAGACGAAGGCTTTACTAAATCTGAATACGTTTTGGCCAGCAAGCAAAAAAAAGAAGGCTTTGATAATGACGTAAACAACAACGAAGAAGGCTTTACTGTAGAAGAAGAGATAGATCCGGAGAAACCGTTTTGAACAAACTTTCAACAAAAGAGATAAAGAAACTATCAGACAAGATTGCTCAAAATATAATACCTATACTTGAGCAGTTCGGTGTTGAAGTAAATAATTTTGAAGATTACATTTCTTGCACCTGTCCAGTACACAAAGGCGACAACCCAAACGCTTTTACTATGAATATAGATTCAGAACATTCCTACTTCGGTTTATGGAAATGTTGGACACAGGGGTGTGAAGAAGATAATGTCAATACTCCAGTTGGACTGATTAGACTTTTACTGTCAGATATAGAGGACAGAGAAATCACATTTGATGAAACGATTGAATATTGCATGAGTCTAGTTGAAACTAATTCTGAAGATTTAAACAAAGAATCCGAAAACGTGAATTTTGATACATTTTCTAAGTTTGAAAAAGCTTTACAAAAACGAGAAAAAAACAAAGCCAACGGCGTTGAAAGAAACAAAGTTAGAACCTCCCTAAAAAGGCCAGCCGAATACTACATAGACAGGGGATATTCAAAAGAGGTTTTAGATGAATTTGACGTAGGGGTATGTTTAGACCCAACTAAGCAAATGCGAAATAGAGTTGTTGCTCCTGTTTATGATGACGACTTTGAACGCATGGTGGGTTGTGTAGGCAGAGTAATGCACGAGAACTACAATGGAAGGAAGTGGGTTAATTCAAAGAACTTTTATGCTGGAGCTTGGCTTTATGGATATTGGTTATCTCAAGATAAGATCCGTGAAAAAAGAACCGCAGTTCTAGTTGAAGGACAGGGTGATGTCTGGAGGCTTTGGGAGGCTGGCGTAAAGAATGTAGTTGGGATGTTTGGGTCTAGTCTCACAGACACACAAATAAGAATTTTAGAAACCTCTGGAGCTTTCACGTTGGTACTTTTAACAGACAGCGACGAAGCGGGAGAAAAAGCTAGAGGCTCCATACGTAAAAAATGCGAAAGAACATTTAACATCGTCGAAATAGAACTCTCCGCAAAAGATGTAGGTGAAATGTCTATTGAACAAATAAACCAAGAAATCAAACCGCAATTAAAGGAATACATATAATGACAAATATCTTAGGCTTCTCTGGAGTTAAACAAAGTGGAAAAACTACCTGTTGTAGATTTTTACATGGATACCAATTAAGGTTAAATGATGTGGTTGAAAAGTTTCTGATGGACGAAGAAAGCAATCTTATAGTAAATGCGGTTCAGCTTGACGAAAACGGAAAAGAAGTTGAGGGACTTGGTGTATTAGATATTGATAGAAAAGACGAAGACTTTATGGAATACGCATCTAGATCAATCTGGCCTTACGTGAGGGCTTTTAGTTTTGCGGATCCTTTAAAGATTATTTCAATGCAACTGTTTGGCCTAACAGAATCTCAGTGCTATGGTACTGACAAAGAAAAAAACACAACGATTGGTATTAACTGGGAAGATCTACCACTGTCATCTAATAAAGGGGCGATGACAGCTAGGGAATTTCTCCAGTACTTTGGGACTGACGTGTGTAGAAAAATCAAGGATACTATCTGGGTTGATAGTTGTATCAATAGAATGTTAGATAGTCGTACAGAACTAGCGATAGCACCAGACATTCGTTTTCCAAACGAAGTAGAAGCAATACAAAAGGCTGGTGGTAAAGTTATAAGACTAACTAGATCTCCACACGAAGATCAACACGCGAGTGAAACAGCGTTAAATGACTACGAGGGGTTTGATCACGTAATGGATAATGAATCTCTAACAGTAGATGAAACCAACAGGGCATTAATGGAACTTTTGAGAGGATGGGGATGGCTACAAACAAAAGGATCATAAGTATCCCTTGGGATGCTTTAATGGTGGAACGCGCACAAACAAAAGCTAAAAAGTTAGGAAGTCTAAATAATTCAATATTAAAAGGTGGTGGCAACGCCGCAGGTTATCTGGGAGAAGAAGCAGTTGCTTCTTATATCGAAGCTGAGATTATTAGCTGCGATAAAGGTAATAATAAATACGACTACGACATTTGGAAAAATGATCGAAAAATAGAGGTCAAAACAAAAAGAAGAACGGCTGCTCCAGCAGATTTTTTTGATGTTTCTGTTGCTAAAACAAGTAGACATCAGGCACCGGACTTGTATATTTTTGTAAGTATTGAATTTAAAAACATGACGTATGAAAAAACAAGGCGCGTCTATCGTGGTATTAAAAAGATCTGGATAGTCGGGCAGGCAGAGCCTGAAGATTATTTTACGAAAGCAAAAATTTGGAAGGCTGGAGACATTGACGTTAGCAACGGATTTAAAACCCATGTAGATATGTACAATTTACCCATATCGGAAATAGAGCCATTAGATGATAGTTTGTTACCACAGAAGCAGTAGTTTAGGAACGTTAGAATTTTGTCAGCAAAAGTATTTTTTGCAGTACAACTTATCTTTCAAAGACAAGACTAACAAAAAAGCCTTAATGGGGACAATAACCCACAAGGTAATGCAAACCCTTGGAGACAAGAAGGTCGCTATTCTTAATGGGCTTGATGTGGTGAAGGACGAGGAGACAGGAAAAACTCTCACCTTAGAAGAATGTGATAATCTTGAATTGCTCAACGATATTGCTTTTGAATATTACAGTTCTGCTTTTCCAGAAGTTAACATAACCCAAGCAGACAAAAGAAAATGTCTATCGTGGGCTGAAAAAGCGGTAGCGTATGAAGGTGGAGTGTTAGACCCTAGAAACCAAGAGGTGGTTGCTACGGAATTATTTTTTGACTTTGAGATTAAGAAGCCGTGGGCTAAATATTCATACGACCTTGGTGGAAAAACCATTGAAGGGTATTTGTCAATCAAGGGAACGGTTGACTTAATACTTAAACAAAACGAAGAGTATTATGAAATACTAGATTACAAAACAGGGAAGAGGTTAGACTGGGCAACCGGCGAAGAAAAAACATACAGTAAACTACAAAACGACACTCAGTTATTATTGTATTACTACGCCCTTAAAAATATGTATCCTGAACGTGAATTTTCAGTAAGCATATATTACATTAATGCAGGTGGATTGTTTTCTTTTGTGTTTGACGAAGACGACTACCAAAAAGCAGAAGACATACTACGTAAGAAATTTGAGCAAATCAGAGATATTCAAAACCCCAGACTTCTTTCTAATGAGCATAAACATTGGAAGTGTCAAAGGCTTTGTAAGTTTAGCGAAGAATACGAAGACTCTGGAAAAAGCCTTTGTCAGCACATACGAGACGAACTCGTGTTAAAAGGCGTAAATGCAGTTGTTGAAGAGTATGGAGTTATTGATAAAATTACTACCTACGGAGACGGTGGTGGTAGGTTGGTTGACAACGATAAGAAAGATGAAAAATGACAAACTGGACGCCCTTACACCTGCATACGCACTATAGTCTCCTAGACGGCCTCTCAAAGCCTTCACAGGTTGCCTCACGCTGTTCAGAACTAGGCTTTGAGTCTTGTGCCTTAACTGACCACGGCACCATATCAGGCGCTGTGGCCTTTACTCAAGCTTGTCGTTCTAAGAACATTAAGCCAATACTTGGTTGTGAGTTCTACCTAAGCCCCTCCGATTGCACAATCAAGAACGAAGAAAATAGGAAGCTCAGTCATCTTTGTGTGTTAGCTAAAAACAAAAATGGTTGGAACAACTTAATCCAAGCTGTTTCAAAAAGTAATGATGAAGAAAACTTTTACTACAGACCTCGCTTTGATTTGAAAACTCTTGGTCAATTCGCAGGTGGCGACTTGGTTGCCTTTAGCGGTCATCTTGGAAGCGATCTAGCGAACGCCATCTTTGTTGATGTAAAATTAGCCTACTCTGCCTCAACAGAAGAGGAAGCTAAAAGGTATATCCATCCCGAATGGGTGGATCAGGTTCTTTTGCTGGCAAATCAATATCGGGACATTTTTGGTAAGGAAAACTTCTTTATTGAAATACAAGCAATAGATCAAGAAAACTCTCCTGCCGCTAGCTTGGTTGTTCAAGGGTTAAGATACATAGCAAAAAAATACAATTTTCAAAGCGTCGCTACGGCAGACTCTCACTACCCAGAAAAACAAGACTCTGGCGACCAACTGTTACTGCTTTGCTCTGCTATGAAAACCACTTTGCGTGGAATTAAGAAAAAGCTAGAAGAAAACAAAGATGTAGCCTTTGGCGGTTTTATGAAATCAAACAATTTTCATATCCCTTCGCCTGAAGAAATACAAGCAGTTAATCAACCACATGAAATAGCAGCCACTATGCAAATAGCTGACATGTGTGAAGATTACGATATTCTTGGTCAGCCCATGCTTCCAGAATTTTCCTGCCCTGAAGACAAGTCAGAAGAAGACCATCTTCGTAATCTCTGTAGAGAAGGGTGGGTAAGTAGACTTGCCCCAACTGGAAAAGTTAATACTATAGAAACAAAGACGTTGTACACAGAAAGAGTGAAAAAAGAACTTGAGGTTATAAGCCAAGCCAACCTGTCTGGGTATTTTCTTATTGTTAGAGATATAGTCAATAGTGTTCATAATAAGGGTTATATTCCGGGGCCGGGAAGAGGTTCTGCTGCTGGATGTTTAATCTCGTACTTAGTAGGAATCACTCAAGTAGACCCAATTGAATATGGTTTAATTTTTGAAAGATTTTATAACGCTGGCCGTAATACCGCTGGTCATGTTTCTCTTCCAGATATTGACATTGACGTACCAGCTTCAAAACGCGACGATACTATAGATTACATAAGAAATAAATATGGCTCAGAAAGAGTCGGTCAAATGGTCACGTTTGGTAGACTACAAGGACGTAGCGCCCTCAAAGAAGTTTTACGCATGAACGAGGCCTGCGGTTTTGATGAAATGAACGCAATCACAAAAAGTCTACCTCATGAACACGAAGTGTCTGATCAGTTAGCAGAGATGGATAACCCGTCAGTAATCAGATGGACTCTAATGAACCAACCAGATACGCTAAGAGAATATTGTAGATTAAATGATGATGGGCAACTGGAAGGCGATTATGCTAAACTCTTTGAGCAAGCAATGAGAATAGAGGGAACTTTTAAATCTCAAGGTAAACACGCAGCGGGCGTTGTCATATCTTCGCACAAGCTAGATAAGGTTTGTCCAATGGTTAGAGATAAAAAAGGTTCTGAAAAAATAGCAGGTATGGAAATGAATGACCTTGAGTCTATGGGTCATGTAAAATTTGACATACTTGGAATTTCATTATTAGATAAAATCATGGGCGTAAGAGATCAACTTGAAAGCGAAAATGTCTAAACAAAACAAAAGCTACCGACAAAACATAAAGAGCAGAATCCAAAATGGAAAATACACAGAGTACAAGAGTCTGTCTATTTGTAAAATAAACGATTTTTATCAATCAGTTATTAAACGGACTAAATACCAAGTACATTCATATTTTTTTAGCGAACTATATGAAGACGTTGACGAAGCTTTAGATAAATTTTTTGAAATAAGAAGGAAGATCAAATGAACTATAGAGATATTATTGTATTCGATTTTGAGACAGGTTCTCGTAACCCAGACAAGACGCAACCAGTTCAAATTGCGGCAGTCGCCATACACGGAAGAAAGTTAACCGTTCAGCCAGAGGGGTACTTTGAAAGTTTAATTCGTCCTATTCTAGACGACGAGGAAGCTATCGAGAAAGGGCTAGACCCAATAGAAGACGAAGCCCTAGCCGTGAACGGCAAGACAAGAGAAGAGCTAGCTAAAGCTCCTGCTGCTAGAACGGTTTGGAAAAAGTTCGCCAATTTTGTTAACAGGTACAACTTCAAAGGCACTCCCTACTACGCTCCAGTAGCCGCCGGTTACAACATAGTAGGATTCGACATGCCTATTGTTCAGCGCATGTGTGAGCAATACGGCCCAACCGACAAGAAAACAGGAAAGCAAGTACTGTTTAATAAAATCCATAGAATTGATGTAATGGATAATGTTTGGATGTGGATGGAAAATAATGCCGATGTAAAATCGTTAAGCATGGATTCAATGCGTGACCTGTTTGGTATAAGTAAGGAAAATGCTCACGACGCATTGCAAGATGTTAAAGATACGGCAAATTTGATGATAGGCTTTATGAAGCTCCACAGACGAATTGCTCCAAAAATTAAATTTGAAAAGGCTTTTGCAGATGGAAACCTCCACATTTGATGTTCTCAGTATTGATTTTTGCGATGAAAAAACTTGGGACTTAATATGCTCAGGGAAGACAAAAGGGGTTTTTCAATTAGAAAGCAATCTTGGAAAATCTTGGGCTAAACGTGTTAGACCTAGAAACATAGAAGAGCTTGCTGCTTTAGTTTCGATTATTAGACCGGGAACATTAAAGGCTATCCAAGATGGCAAGTCAATGACCCAAAGGTTTGTTGATCGAAAAAACCTTAAAGAAGAAATAACATACCTTCATCCTTCTCTTGAGCCAATCTTAAAAGGAACTCAAGGAGTTCTTGTTTATCAAGAACAGGCTATGAAAATAGTGCAGCAGCTTGCGGGGTTTAACCTTCAGGAAGCAGACGATCTTCGTAAAGCTATTGGTAAGAAGAAGGCAGACCTTATGGCTGAGGTTAAAAAGAAGTTTTTAAAAGGAGCCATTGTAGAGAAGATCGTTAACGAAGAAGAGGCTGAAGAAATCTTTAGCTGGATTGAAGCCTCAAGTAGGTATTCGTTTAACAAATCCCACGCTGTGTCTTATGCCATCTGTGCTTATTGGAGCGCTTACGCTAAATCTCACCATCCTCTTGAGTTTTACTGCAACTATCTTATTCACTCTTCTGGAAAACCTGATCCACAACAAGAAGTAAAAGAGCTTGTTAACGATGCTAAGAATAGTGAAATCTACATGAGTCCTCCTTCAATACAAGATGTTAATGTTTCAACTGACATTATTGACCGCAAAATATATTTTGGTCTTCTCGATGTGAAATCTATAGGCATGAAGCAGATAGAAAAATTTAAAGATGAAATTAGGATTGCAGAAGAAGAGATAGGCAAAAAACTACCTGATTGGTCTTGGTTTGAGTTTCTTGTGTTGGTCTCACCCAAGATTAACTCAAGAATGCTTGTGGCATTGATATCAATTGGTTTTTTTGCTCATCTTCCAGAGTCAAGAAAACAAATGCTAGATGAAACTGATACTTGGGGAAACCTAACAAAAAAAGAGCAAGAATGGGGTATTAACAATTATAATAAGTATAAAGACCTTATGAACTTGCTAAAAAAGATGTCACCCACCAAGAAAGAAGGTGGTGCTGCTTTTAATAGTAGAAGATCAGGAATAATATCTGATTTAGTAATTTATTGTGAAAAACCATCTCACTCAATGAAAGATGACCCAGAATGGATTATAAGGACAGAAGAAAATTATCTTGGGGTTGCGTTGACGTACTCAAGGGTGGAAACCTACGATACAAAGCTCGCCAACACAACGATTAAAGAGTTCTTGGACGGCAAGAAAAACGGTGTCAAGATGGCCGTTACTATATCAGAAGTTAAAAGATACGTAACTAAAAAGGGAAAGATGAAGGGTGTTGAAATGGCATTTCTGTGTGTCGAAGATCATACAGGAGCTTTGGATACAGTCACAATCTTTTCGGACAAGTGGAAGGAATACAAAAACGTTTTATACGAAGGAAACAATGTAATACTAGTAGGTCAGAGTTCTAAAAATAAACGATACCAAATAGACGATGGCTTAATTGTAGACGACGTGATAGAACTAAGTTGACAAAAACCTCAGACTTGCATACCATTCATTATTAGTTTTTGGTCTTATTGAAAAAAGGAAAGAAAATGGCTAACACTATTTCAAACTATTGTCGGTTTATTGGAAAGTTAACAAACGCTCCAGAAATTGTAGAGTTCGAGCATACAAGTCTATGCACTTTTACTTTAGCGATTAGTGAGTATAGAAAAGAAAAAAACGGAGAAAAGAAAAAGAGTGTCAATTTTTTCGATTTTGAAGCGTGGGACTCAGGTGGAATCACGATAGAAAGATATTGCGACAAGGGTGACGTTATTGATTTAGTCGCCTCCGCAAGAAACAACTCTTGGACTGATAAAAATGGTAACAAAAGATTCTCAACAAAATTCAGGGTTAAAGAATTCAAACTCTTTAACAGCCAAGAAAACCAAAAGCAAGAATCTAGCTGATAATATACTAGAAGAACAAAAAGAGCTTGAGGAAAAACTGATCCATCAAAACTACGGATTGGTTGTTTCTCAAGCTCTTTGCTTTTTGAATGACAATAATTTTGAAGATTATATTCAAGCTGGTTTGATTGGCCTCCTTAAGGCTATTAGAACTCATGATAAAAATAAAGCTATATTTAGCACGTTTGCAAGCATTTGTATAAAAAACGCAATCTCTACAATGAACAAAAAAGTAAACAAGATTGGAAATTCAGAATTTAGATGTGTATTAGAACAAGACAAGACCTCCGACAACAAAGAAGATATAGAAGACTATCTTCCGGATTTGCTATCGGAAGAGAATAAGTTTATAGTAAAGCTTAGAATTCAGGGATATACAAATAGTGAAATAGGAAGCTTTACTTCGTGTTCAAAAGAAGACATAAAATGTAAAATAGAATTAATTATTAAATTGCTACAAGAATATAACACATGAGAAAAAAAAGAATACTCTTCTGCGGTGAAGCCACCTATTTGAACACTGGTTACGCTACGTACATGCGTGAAGTGATGAGTCGTTTACACGCTACTAATAAATACGAGTTAGCAGAATTTGCTAGTTACGGAGACGACAAAGACCAAAGAATGTCCTCTGTTCCTTGGACTTTCTATGGAAACATGCCCTCAACAGAAGAAGAGAAAGCAAAGTATGAATCTTTGCCGACAAACCAATTTGGTGAATATAAATTTGAATCTGTATTACTAAATTTTCTACCAGACATAGTTTGTGACATACGTGATTTTTGGATGTTTGAATATCAGGAACGATCTCCTTTTAGGCCATATTTCCATTGGGTTATTATGCCAACCGTTGATGCAGCTCCGCAAAACGAACAATGGTTAAGCACGTTTGCAAACGCCGATGGAGTATTTAACTATTCAGATTGGGGTCATGAGGTTTTAATTAACGAATCTAACAACGCTATAAAATGCTTAGGTAGCGCACCTCCATCAGCCGATGCTGCTTATCAACCAGTTGCAGATAAAGAAGAACATAAGAAGAGTATGGGTTTTGATCCTGATGTAAAATTTATTGGGACTGTGATGAGAAACCAAAGAAGAAAACTCTTTCCAGACTTGTTTGAGTCCTTCAGGATGTTTTTGGATAAAAGCAAAAGAAACGATGTCTTATTATATTGCCACACTAGCTATCCTGACTTAGGGTGGGATATACCCAAGCTCCTTAATCGTTACAAACTTTCAAGCAAGGTTGTGTTCACGTATGTGTGCAACGAGTGTAAAAACGCCTTTCCTTCTTTCTTTTCTGACGCAAGAAGAAAATGCCCAGAATGTGGCAGATTTTCCGCTGGGCTAGCGAGCGTTCAAAAGGGCGCATCGTATGAATACCTATCAAAAATAATGAACCTGTTTGACTTGTATGTACAGTACGCAAACAGTGAGGGTTTTGGTCTACCGCAAGTAGAAGCTGCCGCCTGTGGGGTTCCTGTTGCCAGTGTGGACTATTCCGCAATGAGTAGCGTTATCAGAAAGCTAGAAGGATATCCCATAAAAGTAAAAGGCTTATACAACGAAGTTGAAACAGGGTGTAATAGAGCCGTCCCAGACAATGAATCAACAGCTGCAATAATGCAGGACTTCTTTAATTTAACAAAAGAAGAACAAAGAAGCGTTGGAGAGAAAACTAGGAAAAATTTTGAGAAACATTATCAGTGGGATGACACGGCGAAGAAGTGGGGAGAATACTTTGATTCAATAAAATTAAAACCAGTTGAGGAAACTTGGAAATCTCCTCCAAGAATTCATCAACCGGCGAAAAAAGCTTCTGCTGGTTTATCTTCTTCAGAGTATGCTAGATGGTTAATAACAGAAGTTCTTGGAGAGCCAGAAAAACTAAATACTTATTTTGAGTCAAGACTTATTAGAGACTTAAATTATGGAATGTACGTGGAGGGTACTGGCGAAATGTATCTAAACGAAGACTCTTACAAGTTCGTTAAACCTACGTTTGAGCCGTTTGGTGAAAATGAATCGTATAATATGATGTTGAATCTATGCAATAGAAGAAACACATGGGAATCAATTAGAAGGGACAGAACATGAAAGTCCTTTACGTCGGTTGTTACAGAGACGGTACAGGATGGGGACAAGCTGCCACGGATTACATACTAGCTATGGATTCGGTTGGTATTGATGTTGTTCCTCGCCCCGTCAAGCTAAACAAAAACAATATTCCAATTCCAAACAGAATCACCGAGCTAGAAAGAAAAGATAGTTCTGGAGCCGAAGTTTGTATACAGCATATTCTCCCACACTTGATGGAGTACACGCCTAAATTTAAAAAGAACATAGGTCTTTACGCCACAGAAACCAGTAATTTTATCGACTCTGGTTGGTCTAGAAAGATCAACATGATGGATGAAGCTTGGGTTATTAATAACCAAATGTTTAAATCATCACAAGCAAGCGGTGTAGAAATTCCAATCAAGGTTGTTCCACATGCTTCCAACTTTTCAAAATTCGGACAAAGCTATGGCAAAACAAATTTTCCAAGCGCGTCAGACAATTTTATTTTCTACACCATTGCAGACCTGAACAAAAGAAAAAACCTAGAAGCCTTTATAACGGCATTTCATGCTGAGTTTGACCCATCTGAACCAGTATCTATACTGATTAAATCATCTAAGTATGGACTATCAGAAGAAGAGGCGGCATTAAAGGTTAGGGATATCTGCAATGAAATTAAAATTGGGCTAAAGAGATTCCCCAGTATAGATGACTACAAAGAAGACCTTATCGTAACAAGCTTTATTAGTGAAGAAGATATATACAAGATCCATACTAGCTGTGACTGTTTTGTTATGCCGAGTTATGGAGAGGCTTGGTGTATACCGGCTTTTGACGCTATGGGATTTGGCAAAACTCCGATTTGTACCAATGTTGGAGGAATGTCAGATTTTATTGGTCACGGGGGATTCTTAATAGAAGGAGTAGATGAACCCGTGACCGGCATGTTGGAAACGTTTAATAATCTCTTTACCGGAAATGAGTTTTGGTCTTCCATCAGTATAAAAGAATTGATGCGCTGCATGAGACACGTTTACGAACAACGAGACGCATTAAATAAAATGCGAGAAGAGGGACTCAAGCAGGCTCAGAAATATTCGCACAAAAACATTGGTAACTTAATAAAGGATCTGTTAAATGCCAATAGTTAGTCCCTTACCTTATATCATTAGAGCCGCCACTAGGAAGCCAACTGAAAAGTTAAACATCCTTACTTTTCCAACGCATGAACGTTACGAAAGTATGCTATCTAAGACTGGTCATAATTTCTATGCGTATAGAGCCGAAGGTATTAAAGACTGGAATGAAACCTACGCTAGGCTTCCAGACAACTATCATCTTCTTGACCCAGAACTTGACATCAATCAAATTCCGGAATACATAGATTTTGATTTAGTTCTTTCTCAAAACAAATTTGGTCAATTCCAGAAGGCCGCAGAGTTAGCGAGTGTTTTACACTTGCCGTTGGTTAGTTTAGAACACACTTTACCAATGCCTCAATGGGGTGAAGATACTCTTGATCAACTAAGAAACATGAGAGGACACGTAAACCTTTTTATATCCCAATACAGTATTGATGCTTGGGGATGGAAAGACGAAAAAGACACTAAGGTAATCACTCACGGAATCGACACCGATTTATTTTGCCCCAAAGAAGAAGAAAGAAGTGACGAAATTTTATCCGTTGTGAACGACTGGATAAACAGAGATTGGTGTTGTGGTTTTAGCATTTGGCAAAGAACGATTAACGGGCTGCCACATAAGGTTGTAGGAGATACTCCGGGTTTATCAAAACCGGCAATCTCAACGGAAAAGCTTGTGTCAGATTACCAAAATAGTAGGATATTTCTTAATACATCAACAATATCCCCTGTTCCAACAGCCCTAATGGAAGCTATGTCTTGTGGATGCGCTGTGGTTTCAACAGAAACTTGCATGATTCCAGAAGTTATAGAGAACGGCGTTAACGGATTCATAACAAACGACGAAAATAAAATGAAGCAGTATCTTGTTGATCTATTAAACGATGAGGACATGGCAAAAGAAATCGGGGATAACGCAAGGAAGACAATAGTAAATAGATACTCAGCGGAAAAATTTGTGGATAAGTGGCAACACATACTTTATACGGCGTCAAATATAGTTTTTAAGGGTTAGCATGAAGATTAGAATTACCGTTGGAGAAAAAGACAAGCTTAATGGTTATGTCAATATAGATCCAATTACAAAGTTTGATGACATATCTGTAGACATTAGAGATATAAGCGAGGTGGTTTCAGATTCAGAATGTGTCGAACTTATATCTGAAGACGTACTAGACTACCTTGAAAAAGAACAGTCTATTCAAGCGTTGTTTGGGTGGATTAAAAAGATAAGGCGTGGTGGCAAAATTATTGTAACATCAGTAGATGCTTACGGAGCTGCAAAGTCTTTTTACAGAAAAGAAATAGACATAAAAACTTTCAATAAAATTATGCATGGAAATTTTTTGTTTCCGTGGGATGTTCGTCTTAGTCACACAACCATAGAAGAATTGTGTCAATTGCTTGAAAGTAAAGGACTGAGAATTACCAAAAAACGAATTAACGGAATTAAACTAATAGTAGAGGCTGAGAGATCCTAATGAGCGACTTTAAAGAAGCGGGATTGTCATCATTACCCGATCAAAGAGAACTGACAACCTCCTGTAGAGACTGCGTTTTTTCAACAAAGCATAAAAAAACCCAAACCGGCTGTTCGCTTGGTAGGCTTGAGAAATTCGAAGAGCAAAATGTTGAAATCATATACGCAAAAGACGAAGAAGATAACGAATTTGCTGTTTTAAAGGGTTGGTGTTCTGCTTATAGAAACGATATTTGGAAAACAGCACACAAAGAAGAGGATTTAGAAGAGGCCTTAGATAATGAAATATACCCGAAAATTAATTTTGTGGTATTGGTCAAGGATAATCTAAATGAAATTGAAATGACGATTAATTCAATTTTGAATCAAGAAAGATTTAAGGCTGCGCAAATTATAATAGTCACCTCTAATGACGATCTTTTAATTGAATGTATACAGAAATCAAGATCTCTCTTGGAAGATTCTGACGTACTCTTTAAGGTTCAAGCAGTAAGAGGCGACGTATCTAACCTTGCTATTGTAGATGAAGTTTTTGCGAATTTTCATAATGGATTTTATAGTATTTTTGAATGTGGTAAAGAAGTACCAAAAGACTTAATTTCCGTATTGCATTCAGCCATAAACACCAACGTTGAAAAGGTTGGTTATGTAAAACCCCACGATGGAATTAATGGAATGACGGCTCAGTGTGTTTTGCATAAATTTTTATACGGAAACAGAGGAGTCTCTCTAGAAGAAAAACTTCTAGACGGCGAAGACATGGATAAAACAGGAATAGAATATTCTCTTGTAAGAACATGGGATGAATTAAGATGACACTTCCTTTGGTTACTATATTAATAGCAAACTATAATGATGAAGAGTACTTGGACAAAGCAATAGAAAGCGCTATAAACCAAGACTATTCTGGCCCATTACAGATTTGCATCGTTGACGACGGGTCTACCGACGGATCTTGGGATATTATCACCCCTTACATAAAACACGCAGCTAAGGACTCTCATTCACTTTTAGATGTAACGTTTTCCAGAGTTCTTGGTGGCAGGTTTGGAAACACCAAGATAATAGCAATAAAGAATGAAAATAGCGGCCCAAGCCAAGCGAGAAATATTGGTATAGAATACACATTAAATGAGACTGATATTTATGCCATCTTAGATTCTGATGACGAAATGTATGAGAATAAAATATCGGAATGTATTCCGGTTTTTGAAAAGGGTGATGGGATGATTGGTGTGGTTTATGCTGATTATGATACCTTTCACACAAGTACTAAAAAAAGCATTAGAGAATACAAAGAGCCGTTCAATAAAAAAAGACTGGTTCGTGAGTGTATTGTTCACAGCGGATCTTTGATATCTAAAGAAGCTTTAGAGGTCGTTTGTGAAGACACGGGATATTACGACAAGACAATGCGCACATGCGAAGATTATGACCTTTGGATGAGAATAAGTGAAAAATTCATCATAGCTCATGTTCCAAAATCTTTAACAATGGTTAGGGTTACAGGAGATAACTCCTCTTTTATTGTTAACCAAGAAGTGTGGCAAAAAAACTGGAGAAGAGTTATGCAAAAAGCGCAGGATAGATATGTCTAGTAGGTTTACGTCAACGATTAAAAAACAGGGAGCTGGAACAAATCCTAACGACCCCTTAACAGTGATAATACCCGTGGCTGGAATCGGTCACAGGATGAAGTCGTATGGCCCAAAGTGTTTACTAAAGGCTAACCAAAAAGAAACAATATTAGAGAAGACAATATCTAATATAAAAAAAGAGTATCCATATTCTGATATTATTGTAATAGTTGGGTTTGAGTCTGATAAGGTTATTAAAACCCTTCCGCATAACATAAGAGTCATAGAAAATACCAAATACGAAGAAGCAAATATAGTAGAAAGCATAAGGATTGGAATAAACGCGTCGTCCAATAAAAAACTATTGATAGTATATGGTGATTTAGTTTTTAATGTTTATTCAATAAGAGGTATAACATCTGATGGGTCGTGTGTGGTGGTAGATTCCAAGTCTAGATTTAGAGAAGAAGAAATTGGAGTTACTGTTGTTGATGGCAATGTTACAAATTTTGCCTACGGTCTTACAAACAAATGGTGTCAAATAGCATATTTTGAAGACTACATTTTTGACGAATTAAAAAATCTATGCGCAGACAAGAGACGTAATAAACTATACCCCTTTGAACTGTTTAACATGATGATCAATAGCGGTATTCCAATGAAGGCAAAAGAACCTAAAGGAATGTTGATAAAAGAAATAGACTCTTTAAAGGATTTACAATGACTGCTTATTGGGCGTATATAAACAATAATTACAAATGGCACGCTTGGTATTATCTAGACCAAAAAGTTGAAGTAAAACTAGGGTCGTTTAACACACAAGAAGAAGCCAAAGAGGCAGTAAAAAAATATGAAAATTCTAATAAGTAGCGATGGCCCTCACGCGCATTCTTATATAAGAACGTCTTGGGGTAAAGTCTTTGCAAATTTAGGTCATCAAGTAAGAATGTGGGAGATAAGTCAAGAGTCGGCTTTTGATGCATTTGATGAGTTTGAACCAGACATCTTTATGGGTCAAACATACAACTTAAACGATGCCGTCTTTAAGTGTATTAAAGAAAGACCTCATATGAAGGTCGTTTTGCGGGCCTCAGACTGGGGAGATATGCAAGACAATATAGATCTTAATAAATACCCAATACTTGTAGCGCAAGAAGAAGAGAAGAGACTGCTTGAAAAACTAAAGAAACAAACTGGAAAACCAGACTTTGTTCACAATCATTACCATGACAATTGGATTAGCCAAACGCATGGCAAATGGAACGATATCGGTATTAGACCTGTTTCCTTGATGCATGCCGCTGACATATTTGACTTCTATCCTCAACAAGCAGTAAGTCTCCTTAAGTGTGACATAGGGTTTATTGGTGGGTATTGGCCATACAAAGCTATTAACCTTGATAAGTACTTGGTTAATCTATGCACTCCAGTTGGTAAATACAATATAAAAATATTTGGCAGCTCTAGCTGGCCGGTGTGTCAGCATCTTGGGAAAATTGATAACAACAATGTCGGAGCTTTGTTTTCGTCGGCTACGGTTTGTCCAAACATAAGTGAACCGCACTCTCAAGATTTTGGATACGATATAATTGAACGACCGTTTAAAATATTAATGAGTGGCGGTTTTTGTGTATCTGATTATGTTGAGTCTATGGTTAATGATGTATTTACTAACGACGAAATTGTCTTTGCAAAAACTCCTGAAGAGTTTAAACAATTGATTGATTTCTATATTAAGTATCCTGAAAAAAGAATGAAGCATATAAAAGCTGGTTATGAGCTGGTTGCACAAAATCACACCTATTTTCATAGGGTCGCTAAAATATTTTCAGAATTGGGTTTAAAGCAGGATGCAGCCCTGTGCGAAGAAACACTTATGAAACACTTTGAGGATTAACATGACAGTTCTAGTTACAGGTGGAAATGGGTTTGTTGGAAGAAATCTAATCAAGGAGCTATATAAAAATAACCTTGTCTTTGGAAAAATAATCAACATAAGTAGAAAGAACTTTGTTTCTCCTTTTGTAAGCCATTCGTACATGTGCGATTTAGGATTTACTGACGATTTTGATGCTCAGTTTGAATGTCTCAAATTCGTAATGAACAAGCATAAACCAGAATATATATTTCATCTTGCTGGCAAAGCTACCGTCAAAATGGAAGGAAGCGAACCCTTTGATATCATTCAGGATAATATCCTCAGTACACAAAAGATATGTCAATGGTCGCCTAAAGGCGCTAGGATTGTTCTAGCTTCTTCCGTAATCGTTTATGGTGATTGGTTATTCAATCCTGCACCCTCTGGAACTCCTAGATATGAAGAATCCTATAAAACAGAACCAACTTCTATTTACGGAATGACAAAACAAGCCTCCGAAGGAATACTCAGGTATTACACCAACACGGGAAAAATAAGCGGAGTGTCAGCTCGCATGTGCGCGACTGTTGGTCGCGGGTTAACACATGGTGTTGTTTATGATTTTATTGAGAAGATTCTAAATAACCCTACGTTAGAAGCTTTGGGAAGCAAGCCGGGATCTACCAAGCCGTATTGTTATATAAACGATTTAGTTAATGCTCTTATGATATTATCAATGAAGAAAGATGTTGATTCAGAATACAACATAGTTCCCGATGACGAAATTAGCATCGAAGAAGTTGCTAAGTCAGTAATGATAGGCTTAGATGTTCATAAAGATATAGACTGGCTTGGAGATGCTGCCAATTGGAAGGGTGACAATAAATTAATTTCAATTAATAACGACAAGATAAAAAGTACTGGATGGGTTCCAGAATACAGTTCTAGGGAAGCAATTGTGCAAGCCGTTAAGGATTCAAGAATAAAAAAATGAAAATACTTTTTCATCCCCTCATGCCTATAGATCTCAAAGCTTCCAATGCTGTATCAGATTATCAATCCGACATGATGTTTCACGGCTTGGTTAAAAGTCTTGGGAAAAATACTCATACCCATTTTGATTTATGGTGGCATGATAAAGACACAAAAGATAAAAATCCAGAACTCTTTAGTGACATTTGGGGCAATGGGTTTACTATGTATGGCCTTCTTGATGAAGAAGAATACACACGTCACTTTAGTAACGACGTGGACGAATACGACGCTGTCGTTATTCCAATACATCACACCATGAACAAGCAAGACCAGTCCCTAAAATCATTGCTGAGTTTCTTTATAAAACGTGGATATGAAAAGAATCAATTAATCGTAATAGATGGTTGGGATCAAGAATACATAAATAAAGATATAGCTAAGTCCTGCACGTATTACAAAAGAGAGATGAAAGATCATCACAAAGAGTACGCTCTTCCAATTTCTTTTGCTATACCTAAAGAGAAAATAAGAAAACTAGATGACTCAAAAAGAAACGTTGCTTTTGCCCCGTTAATACCGGTTAACCAATCTGTTGATCCTTCATACATGTCTACGTATATATACGACACAGAAGAGAGTTATTACGATATGTATCAAACAGCTCATTTTTCATACACATCAAAAAAGGGTGGCTGGGACACTCTTCGTCATTATGAAATTATAGCTAATGGATCCATTCCCTTTTTTGTTGACATGGAGGAATGTCCAAAACACACTCTTTGGAATCTCCCCAAGGATAAATTAATTCAAGCTAAATATCTTCTGGGTGGCGTACCAAATCTTACAGAGGGCCAATGGCAAAGAAAGTCTCTTCCTAATTGCGGAACAATAGATAAAGAAAATCCGGGCTATTTGGTTGACTTTAGACCTGAGCTATGGAAACATTTTAGACAAGAGTTCTACGATTGGTTGAATAGAGAAGCAACAACCGAAGCTTTAGCACAACGCGTATTAGGAAATATATAATGTTTGGAATAAAAAAAGCTTATTGTCTATGTTTAGACAAAAGAAAAGAACACTGGCTTGACCTAAAGAATCAATGCGAATCCAAAGGCTTGGAGTTTAATCGTTTTTTAGCTGGTGATGGTAAACTACTTGATTCGCAAGAATACGATAGGGTAGACATAGAAGATGCACCTATTGATAACTGGGGATACGGTGGCCATGAAACAAACACAGAAGAAGAGATACGGACAAAAAAAATAAAACACTGTAACGCTTTTTTGTCACATCAAGCCATGGCAAAAAAAGCTTTAGAGGATGGTGATGAAAAGGTCTTATTCTTAGAAGACGATTCTTATTTTACCGAGAGGTTTGATAAAGTAGTTAAAGAAACGGAATCTGAAATTGAAAAGATAAACTATGACATGCTTTATTTAGGATGGTGGATTGGAGACGAAGGTGATGAATTTAATAACGACATAGAAAGGATATGGAAAGAATCAGAATCTATAGGGGTGGGAACAGTAAATAGAATCGGTGGACTGCATGGTGTTATAATTTCTAGAAAGATTTTAGACATCATAACTAGGCTAGAACCAATTAATCCCATAGACTCGCAACTATCTAGATTCTTTCATGATAAAATAGAATCATTCTTTCTTGCGCCTAAGATAATTCACGACAAAGGCATCTTCAGCGAGTGTGAACAAAGCACAACAACCAGATCAAAACTATAATATTGGGTTCAATAAAGAAAAAATCGTTATTATATATATAAGCAGGTTGGATCACGACAAACAGGTGCATACATGACAAAAATATTAGTTACAGGTGGTGGAGGTTATGTTGGAAATGTTCTTTGCCGACAGCTTCTTGATAGTGGATATAAAGTTAAATGTTTAGATAACTTTCATAAAGGGCAATGTGATGCCATTATCCCTTTAGCAATAAATCCAAATTTTGAATTCGTGTATGGGGATGTCACTGTTCCTGCACAAATAAACGAAGCCGTTAAGGGGTGTGATGCAATCATCCATTTAGCAGCTATTGTAGGATTTCCAGCCTGTAAAGCCCAACCTTCTCTAGCGAGCGCTGTTAATGTTGAAGGAGCAATGAATGTTATTAATGCTAGAAATCTTCATTCTAAAAGCATTCCGCTTGTTTATGCCTCTACGGGTAGCGTCTATGGTAAAGTGCAGGGTATATGCACAGAAGAATCTCCACTAAACGCCGTGTCACAATATGGCGTAAATAAACGAGTTGCAGAAGAAATGATGTCTGAAGAAGATAACACTGTTTCTTTTCGTTTTGCGACGGGTTTTGGTGTTAGCCCATGCATGCGGGTGAACTTGCTCGTAAATGACTTTGTTTATCAAGCTTTAACAAATGGTATCTTAACTATTTTTCAAGCTGATTTTAGACGAACTTTTATTCACGTTCGTGACATGTCTAAAGCCTTTACTATGGGTTTTGAGAATATGGGTAGCTGGAAACATAAAGTTTATAATGCTGGAGCAAATCATCTTAATTGGACAAAAAGAGAATTAGCAGAGTATGTCAAAGATCATACTGGCTGTTTTGTTCATTATGAAGAAATTGGGACGGATGCTGACCAAAGAGATTATGAAGTTAGCTATAACAAGCTAGAAAATGAGGGCTTCTCTTGTGATGTAGATATAATGACTGGTATACAAGAATTAATTAAAGTAGCGCCAATTTTACAAATAAGGCATCAGTATTCATGATAGACATCACAGGTTCAACAATTCTGGTTACAGGAGGCGAAGGCTTTCTTGGTACAGCAATATGTCAGAAGATTGCAGAAAAGGGAGCGACTCCGCTTGTCTTGAAGCATAAAGAAGTAAACCTTAATGATCTTCAGACAACAATACACTTCTTAACTTCCCACAAGCCAGACTTTTGTATACATGCGGCTGGCTATAATGGAGGTATAGAATTTAACCGAATGTACCCAGCAGATATTCTATACTCAAATACTGTTATGGGACTAAATCTTCATCACGCATGTGAATACACTGGTGTTAAAAAGATCCTATCAATTATGACATCATGTGCTTATCCAGACACGGGAATGGATGTGTTAAAGGAAGAGACCTTTTGGGATGGTCTTCCTAACAAAACAATTAGAGCGCACGGCATTGCAAAAAGAGTACTGCAAATAGCATCAGAGGCGTATAATGATCAATATGAACTAAACGCATCTACTGTCTGTGTAACCAATCTGTATGGGCCAAATGATACTTTTGATTTAGTAAGAACTAAGGTCGTTGGTGCGCTTATTAGAAAATTTGTAGAAGCAGTCATAGAAGAAACAGACGAGGTTGAATGCTGGGGAACTGGAAACCCCATGAGAGAATTCATGTATGTTGACGATGCCGCCGAAGCAATCGTTCAAGCTTTTCAAAGTTATAATGATTGTTCTCAACCGTTAAATATTGGAACAGGAAGAGAGATCAGTATAAAACAACTTGTTAACTATATTTCTAAAGCGGTGGACTATAAGGGTGAGGTGCTTTGGAATACAGATAAACCAGACGGCCAAATGAAGAAGCTTTTAGATACAACTAGAATGAAAGACTTTGTGACAATCAATCCAGTAAATATTGAAGAAGGCATTAAACATACAGTACAATGGTACGAGACAAATAAAGAAAAAGCCGATGCAAAGAAATAACCAAATAGGATTCTTGATAGAAGAAACGTCTTCTAGTCAGTTATCATTTAACCTTATAAAAAACATAAACACTTACTTGGAAGACGAAAGCTGTGATTTTACAGTGTTCTTTGAAAATTCTTCAGCGAGCGTATTAAATCCCAACTTTGCTTTAATGTCTATTAATGAAGTGTGGAGTTTTAGTGGTGCGTTAATTGCAACAAGTGTTGCTACGGCGAAATCACTTAGTAAATGCTTCGCGACTAAGAAAAAGTTTTTTTACGTTTGGGATCTTGAGTGGACTAGAGAAAGAGTAAAATCTGTCGCCCCTTATGAAACGACCATTCAGGCTTTTTCAGATCCAAACATGAAACTTATAGCAAGAAGTGAAGACCATTCTAAAGCAATAGAAAACTATTGCAATAGAAAAGTTACCGATGTAGTAAACGATTTTAACATAGAAAAATTAGTGAGGATTATCAATGAGTAGTGCTTTTATCAACAAGTATAAAGAATACATTATAGAACAATACACCGAAGAACAGAAGAGTACCTATGAAATAGCTCAGGAGCTTAAAACCTATCCTAATAAAATTCGTAGAACTTTAAACACTCTTGGGGTTCCTCTTAGAGACAAAAGCGTGGCACAAACGGTTGCTATTAAAAGCGGTAGGCATGAACATCCTACAAAGGGGAAGAAACGAACGGAAGCCGAAAAGGTTGCAATTAGCAATGGCATGGCTACGTATTGGGACAACATGGAAGAAGACGAACGAGAAAGGCGTTCAGAGTTATCAAGAAAACAATGGGAAGAAATGTCCGAGGAAGAGAAGGCCAATCTTCGCAAATTAGCGGCTGAAGCTGTTCGTAGAGCAAGTAAAGAAGGATCTAAGATTGAGAAATTTATAAATGAAGGGTTGACAAAGGCTGGGTACGGGGTTATCTTTCATAAGAGAGGTTTGGTTTCAAACGACAAACTGGAAGTTGATTTATTCATCCCTTCCTTAAAAACAGCTATTGAAATCGACGGGCCAGCTCACTTTTTACCAATTTGGGGTCAACAAAGCTTAGATAGACATATTCGCTCAGATGCGCAAAAAGCAGGGTTGCTTATAAATCGCGGATTTGTTATACTTCGTGTTAAGAATATTGTCCGTAACCTTTCTCAGAAAAACATGAGAGACACGCTCAGCGCAATCATCGAACAATTAGAGAAAATCGACAAAGATTTTCCACCTATCACAAAACGACTTATTGAAATTGAAGCATAGTGTATAACGACAAAACAATAAAAGAGCTTAAGCAAATTTTGGAAGAACATAATTGCGCCATTCCAAATGGTGCAAAGAAAAAAAATTTAGTTGATTTAGTGGAGGCTATTATGGCTAAGGATGAAGATTTTGTGACGATGCAGGACACCAGCGTTATGGATTTATTTGAAGAGGTGTTTGAACAACCAGAACAGCAACAGCAACAAGAAGAAGAAGAGGTCGCCGTTAAAAAAGAGGTTGTTATTAAAGAAGAAAACCTTGCTAACGAAGAAGAACGACCATCTATGTTTAGCGATGACTGGACTGGGTATGTGATGGCTCATTTCAAATCTAATGAAATGATTGATGGAAATCCTATATGTGCTGGGTTACGTAGAGTTGCTGAGTTATTACTTGGTGACATTATTGAGTCTGGGCCAGAACAGGTTTTTCCAGCAACAGACAATAACGGCCCCGGAAGAGCAACTGTATTATTTAAAGTTGTCTTTGATTGGATGAATGAAGGCAATTTCAGAACCTTTAAAGAAGTAGCGGATGTTTGGCATGGCAATACTGATGATCTGTTTTGCGCACATCCCGTTGCTACAGCGTCAACTAGGGCAGAAGGCAGAGCCTTAAGAAAGGCTTTAAAGCTTAGATGTCTTGCAGCAGAAGAGCTTGCTAAGAAAGATATCGTTGGTATTGTTCAAAAGGCCGTTAAACAAGAGCCTACGTCTGGCGAATATGAATCAAGCAAAAAAATTAGCAGTCAACAGGTTCATTTTATAGACAATAGATGCAACCAATTAGACATAGATGTTATCGCTTTTATTAATATAGGCGAGGGCGATTACCCAAACATCAATAATGTTAATAAAGACAGCGCCAAGAAGATGATTAAAGTTCTAAATAATTATCAAAATGGTGGCGAAATTCCCAACAAAATTAAAGGCTACAAAATAGACTGGAGATCATAATGAAAGTTACTTATACTTCTGGAAGAACTACCGTAGAAATTGAAGGCGACACACAGGTTGAAGTTTTTCAACGGTTGGCCAATTTTCAAGAAATTTTCGCAGAGAACATATGCGGAAAATGCGGCAGCGAAGATGTTCGCTTTCAAGTGCGAAACGTAGATGACAATCTATATCATGAGGCAAGGTGTACTGGATGTAATTCCAAGCTTGCCTTTGGCGTTATGAAAAAGGGTGGAAGACTCTTTCCCAAACGTAAGGACAAAGAAGGTGGCTGGCTTCCCGATGGCGGCTGGGTTAAATGGAATCCTGATACACAAAAAGAAGAATAATGGTTGACATAATTAAGATTCAAGCTGAACAAGCTAGTCTATTTAAAAATGAAAATCGTCAATTTAGAAAAGCCTTATTTTCCTCTTTGGTGCATCTAAAGCCAAAGTACTGCTTGGAAATAGGAACTCATATCGGTCAATCAACCGAAGTTTTTCAAAAATATTTCGATGAATACCAACCTGATGGCATTGTTGTCACTGTTGATATACACAAGTATAAAGACGTTGAATCAAAGAATGTTAAACAGCTAATTGTTCACCCTCATGTAAACAATTCATCGGATTGGCACTATGTCAACAACGAAGAACTGCTTGATCATAATGTAGACTCAGTTGTAAAAAACACTGAGTTAATCAGGGAGTCAATAAGAAATCTTTCCGAGAACCAGTTTGATTTTTGCTTTCTAGACGGCGACCACCAAAGAGAGTCTGTTATGAAAGACTTCGCTATCTCAAGAAATCTTTTAACGGAACCTCAATACATTCTTTTTGATGACACGGAAGACGATGGTGGCGGTCACGACTCCGTAAAAATTTATGAAGAGATTGTAGCTGAGGAAAAATATAACGTCTACGACTTCTCCAAGGAATGGGATGTCTATTGCGGGTGCGCTCTAATGTGGAACAAAAAAACCCCGACAGTTCGGTGACAAACTGACGGGGTGGTAGAGATATAAAGTATTATAAATATTCTAACTCTACGTATAACCCATACTGGGTCTTGCTTCCAATGCTATCTGGTGATGCCGATATTCCGACATACCAATCATGCTGATAGTATTGGCCTGTATTAGCAGACCCGTTGCCAGCGTAAAAACCGCTTGGCCCCGGAGACTGAGCCAAAGGAACGTAAATTCCACTACCGCCAACCGTGTTTGTACCGGCTGGCAATCTAGCAGTTGGGTTTTTAGACCCGATAAACGTTCCCTGTGCGTCTGATCCAGTATGTGACGCGCTTCCCCACCAAGTTGAATCGCCAGATCCTTCTACAGAGTATGACACTGAAGGATGTAGCATTTCTACAACCCTAGTGATAACACCACTTGCGGGGAAATTCTTGTTGTTTCTGTCAAAAACTCTTAACTTCGTATTCTGTGTTCTTACAGCACTATCGTTGCTAAATCTAACATTTAACGTAGCTTTTGAGTTAGGGATAAACAGAAGTCCAGTGGCAGGTACAACACCCGCAGCAAAAGACTTTGTGTCGGTAGAATATTTCATATTATTACCAGCGCCACCATTGCTGGTGCCGTTACCGTCGGTAATAAACGTTGTGTCTTGCCAGTTATTTAATTGAACTGATTGCCCAAAAGAACCGCCAAAAAACCCCAGACCAGAGCCTGAAAGGTTATTTATGGAAGTGCTTCCAGCAAAGAAACTTATGGATGCCATGTTTTAATCTCCTTAGAGCTTATATTCTATAGTATTATACACCATTATTGGAAAAAGCCTTTTGTTTTATGTTGCTTGGCTTCATCCCTTTTGTAGGGAAAGACTTTGTTTAACTTACTTTGTCTTTCCTTGCATCCGCAATCCTTCTTTATGGCGCTAAACACTGTGTCTACAGCCTTCTTAATTCCTGTAACCTTGGTTATTTTTGCTAAAGTGTCTCCTAAACCTCTTGATTCAGACGGTATGTCTAAATCGCCCATAAAGAATCCATTATCTTCTTCCACTTTAAAAAATCCTATTTGTTGTTTAGTTTTCTGTTCTTCCTTATTTTCTGTTCCTCTGTGACCTCTTGACACCATCGTTTGACTTAACGGGTCTTGCATTGGCCCTTTGCCTTCTTCCCACATTTCAAAATAAGCCATTCTGTTTTTACATAGATGATGCAAGGACTTGCTTTTTATGCATTGATGTCTATCGCAAAATATACTTCCTGTATCTTCTGTCATTTGACATTGACAGGGCGTTTCTCTTTGTCTCTCTGGTTCGATATAATCCTTAACCTTTTTACCACCACTTATTATATTATCGAAGACTTGAGGCTTATTCCTCTTTATATGCTTCTTCTCTAAAGCATTAACGTCTTCTTCTTCGTTATTAAAAAAACCCTTCATTATATTCCTCTTATTCGTGAACATTTACGTGAAGTATTGAATCTCCGGGTATTCCATGTTGGAATTCCATATCGTTTAAGACTGGCCCATAGTAATGATGCCAGCACTTGTCTTCACATTTATGGAAGTTTAACGCCCCTTTGTCGTTACAGCATATCTGATCAAATTGTAGGTAGAAGTCCATGTTTGTAGGTTTGTCACTATTTCCTTGTCTACAATTATTTTCCGGTGGGGGATACCCTATTAGAATATCAAATGCCCCACCGTGTCTACTCCATACTGCTCTCCAGTTTGGATCTGCGTACTTGTCATAACCTTTATTCTCTGCTACAGAAACGTCTACCTGTGCTGCGTATATAACACCTTTATGGTTTCTTGGAGAAAGACCAATGCCAACATCATGACCCATAGCAATAGCTTCTGGAGAAGATAGATTTGATAACTTTTTCATCATTGTGACGACGTTCATCTTGCGTTCGTCCAGAGAAATACTGCTTGGTGTACCTTTATAGGAAACTTTTCCAAGTCCAATTACAGTACATTCTTTAGGCGTGGAGTATGATCCCGGAATAGAAGCGTCTATACATTCAAATTCATAAACTGCTTCTCCACTTGCGTCTCTTGCTTCTATCCAATCACCACCCGCGAATAGGCAACTTCCTTCGCTTGAGTAGATTTCATTATCACCGCTTATGCTACACCTTGAGCTTTGTAAAGAATACTCAGCACATTCATCGACAGTTTCTATGGATGATATTGGTTTTCCAACAAACACACCATTTAAAGCATCACACTCTCTATGCGTGGTTTCTTCATCTGTAATGATTCGTCCTTCGCTATCGTCTGTTTTAACTTGCCAACACGTCCCTATATCAGACCAGTGATTACCTAAACATTGTTTATATTTCCTTATGAATTGACAATTGTCACTTTTGTTACAAAGATCATAAATTGCTTGTTGTTCTTCTGTTTCTGCACTTTCGGGATCGTCACCAAACAAGGCTGGGAATTCAGCGTCCAGTCTTGAAAGATCTACACATCGACCTTCCGGAGGTGTTGTGGTGTTGTTGGTTATCGTCCACTCTGCCCCTCTTGTTGCTTTGCATTGATCGTGACTTAAACTACTCAATGGTTCAGACGTGCCTACAGCGGCGTCTGTGCTTATTCTTTTAGGAGTATTCGATAAATCATATTCCCAGTCCGTACCATAAAGACCGGAGTCAATATTTACTGGTAGTGGTTTATAGGCATCTAGGTTTGATCTTAATTGACTTGCATCATGAATTGTTAATTCCATTTCTTGATGAATAGCAAATTCGTTTTTAGCTGTAATTTTACCGAACCAAGCCCAACCCTTTTCTTCACAGTCTTTTTCGTTTTCATATTCAGCGTGTTGACAGCCTCGTTTTCTAGCGACGTAATTTCCATCAACTGGGCCAAGAGGACATTTCATCTCTCTTATTTCTTGTTCATCTACAATAACAACAGTTTCCACGCATTCGAAACATTGTCCTTCTGGACTGCTGTCACTTGGCGGTGTGCATGGATCTGATAAATAGAATCCGTTTAACCTACAACCAACAGGACAGCCTTCAACAAAGCCTTCATGCCCAAGGGTTAACTTAATAGGAAAATCATTGTTTTCGTCCTTATAAAAGCCCTTTTTGTCTTTCTCGTTGTTTGTCGTCCCAACTACCCATTCACCATTAAACACTACTTCACAAATGTGCTTATCCGCATCTCCTATTTCAGGTTCACGACCGTCTGAACTCGTCGTCTCTTTAAACACTTGAACCCATTGACCGTTAGTCTTAAATGCCAAAGACGGCGCATCAAAGCCATTCAAAAAAGCATCATTTTGTTTTTGTGCGCTGGCGGCATCACAATCTGTCTTATTATCTATAATACCTTTAGTTATGTCTCCATCTATATGAACATATGGAGAATTTATCATATGGGTATCAACACATTCGCCCCTTATACAATCATTTATAGACGCACCTTTCTTTCCTGAACAATAGCCCAATCTTACACCTTTACAGGTTGCTGGATAGGCTACGCTTCCACTAATTACAAGCTTTTCAGCATCAGCTAAATCATGATCGTATTTTGTTGTAACTTTTGTATATATGAACTGAGGAATCCATAGATGGTCTGCTGTTTTACAAGCACCCTTGGTTTTGTAATAAGAATTAGTACAAGCTCCTAATGAGTCTGAATAGACATTATCAAACCCATCAATCTGAACAGGCTCAAAAGGAAATATTTCTGGAATGGGCGTGGTCGCTCCATCTCCCATGTTTACTTCATTATACCTAAACATTCTATTTAGATTATCCATTGTTGGCATAGGCCCAACTCTTCCGGGTTGATTAAGAGAAAGAGCAGGATCTTTTCTTAGACTCTCCGTAGGTATACCCCCCAATAAAGCATTAGGTGAATGTGGGCCACCTTTAGGCCATGGACTATAGGAGGTTGAGTGCGTTTGGTGATCGACAGGCCAAGGATTTAAACCGTAAGGCTGCGGTAAGTCATACCTTTGTAGCATATTCATGCCAGAAAGAGTGGTGGCGTTATGAAAACCAGATGCTGCGCTTCCTCTCGACCTATCATAGATTCTTAAATGTCTGTTCTTCCTTGGGTTTTTGGTTATAAGCGGTGCAACATTTGCGACCTTTATTTCCATAAACTGACCATTACCACGACCTTTATCACCATGTTCGTCAGGTATGGCATCTCCGCTTGGAATACCGTCGTGTCGCTTATAAGTAGTAACAGAAGATTTTGTAGATGACGTTTTAGACCCCGTTATGACTGTGCCACCGGCTGGTAGATATGGATTTCTAGATTTGTTATTTCTTGAAAAATCGCCAAAAGTGTCTAGTTCAGCATCTTGTAATTCGGCTACACCAATACCAACGGGAGTTCCGTTTTCATAATGACACCTTCTACCACCAAATGTTGGGGCGTAAGCTGGAACAACGAGCGTTCCTTCACCCGTTACAGGATTAACATCTTTTATATAATGAACAGTAAATTGTTCTGCCGGTTTTGAAGGAAGGGGATCGAAACCAGTTGCCTGACATCTATGTGCAAGGTCTCCGCCTGTCGAACAAGCAATACCTCCACTCCAAAGCGGGGCGCTGAAGTACCTTTTATCTCTTCCCTTGTAAGTACAGCAGTCTGTACCGTGACATGGCCCCTTTGGCCCACAGTCTTTTTTCCTTATACATCTTCCAGCAAACGTATAGACTCTTTCTGTTTCAGTTGGATCTCCCGGTGTAGGAAGTTTTCCGTGCATCGCCTTAACTAGTTGATTTTTTGATATGCATGGTTTGAGGGGAAAGATAGGAGGACTACCAGAAACACCAGTATCAACCCTGTCTATTCTTAGACCATCAGAACCCATAGCGTCTGTAAAGGTACAGTTGGTTATTTCTGACCATATTTTAATACCGTTATCTCTATAAGTGGCTCCTAATATTGGCCCAAAGCCGCCATCAACTATATCACCACTTCTATAAGCGTCTATTGATGGTATAGAGTTTCCACAGCCCATTACTAATCTAATAAAATGCCCGTCATTAGTTGCGTTTGGTAGTTTTGCATTTCTATGTGTTAGCCAGCTTTTTCTTCCGTCAACCAATATTCCATGCAAGCCCATTTGAGGCATGTCGCATCCGTCACAGTCACCACCGACAGCAACAATTTCTGATGGAGCAGTATAATCACTTCCTGATGGGCCAGTTGCTCTACAATTTACAGGCCAGTGGAATCTATGCATGCCAAATTCACATGTCTTTAAGCCAACTTCATTCATCAACTCCCATTCTGATCTCCATACAACCCCATCGTATTCCATTGGTACGTCAATCGCGTCGAATCCGGGACATGTCGAATCGTATGACTCAATAGAATTTCCTAGATCGTAGCAAGATTCATCAGCGTATGCTTCTATATGCATTGGCATACAACCACCAGATCCGCTTTTCCATTTTTCGTTACTAGCACAGTCTGATTCTAAGGCGCCGTTTTTTCTCTCTTTTCCTACTACTATGTTTCCGTTAACGTCATAACATCCTCCAGCATTATCTACCCCCATATCCCCAGCGCTATTCTTAACCCCATTGAAATCACAACTTCCGGCTGCCGAGTTTCCTGCGTCACCCGTGACTACAAATTCAGGCTCATACTCATACGAAACATTGTTTGGGAAACAAATACAAGGCTCAAACTGCCAATCAATCCCAACTTCATTTCCATAAGGATCAAGCGTCACCTTGCATAATGCTGATACTTGTCCCTTGTTACATGTTTGTCCCTCTACCGTACAAGGCGGGCATAAAAATCTTACTTGTTCACATGTTGGATAAGGATAATCTTCGTCCAGAAGGTTTTTGTCTTGTGCGTTTGTAGTTCTTTCACATAACGTTCCATCTTCGCAGCAATTACTTCCTGAATAACTCAAGAGCCCTCTTTCTCTCGATTTTACATTTCCGGTTTCCGCATAAGTTTTAACTTTATGTCTGGAGCTATACACCTCTGAACACTTCCTACAATTCGTAGTTCCAGCATTACTGAGACGTGTTCTTATGAATGGATCACACATCTCCGGCGCTGTTACCGGCACAAACGTGCCACCTCTCTTCCTAACGCAATCATCTCGTCTGAAAGAAACAAGCAATTCGCCGTCTTTATAACACTGACCAAAAGTTACAGGCTTTAAGCTACCGTTAGGAAGAGGAATGAATTCACTTTCACAATTCGGAACATCATCACCTAAAACACAAGGATGATGCGCGTCTGCACAACAATAGCCATCATGATTAGCGGATCCCACGTCGTTAATACCAAACGAATCATTCGCTGTTGGTGCATCACAAGGATCCATTCTACATTGTATATGATTCAATATTTCAGTTGGTTGGTCTGAAATTGTTGCAATAAGACTTCTAGGCATAAAGTGATCACAGCATACTGGACATATACCTTTTTGTTCAATTTGTACATAGTAATCGTTTGCTCTTTCTTCCCATTTATATCCCGGCCCTCCCCATCCAAGTTTGAATTTGGAATCCAGTTCATCAGCATTAAGATGGCTTACATAACCAGCTTCTACACCAACATCATCGTTGGCATTTCCCCAATAGTCCCATTGACCAGTGAATGGACATGTCTTCCAAACGCCCACGCTGGGTACTCCAAAGCTTGAGACCATGGAACTCGTGTCGTCCAGCATCATTTCGGACTTCCATGCGTTTTCAATAAAACAGTTTTTAAAAGGATCTCCGAACGAGTAGTCTAAAACCCCCAACTCACCCTCTATTGTTTTAACACACTCGTTATATTGGGTTTGGACTTTACCAGTTTGCCACGTTCCACCCATTGATAAGCAATTGCTTTCATTACCTATGCCTAAGTCATTGCCATCATAATCTATACATTTACTATGTTTTGCTAGACATACTTTTTCTAATTCATCAACGTCCATAGCCTTTCGTATAATGTCTTCATGATTATCTGCATTAGCAGATCCATCATAGCATTGATGCAGATATTGTTGTGTTCCATCTGTGTAAGGTTTGTTCGTATGAAGAGTTCTGAAGGTTTTTCCAAGAAGGGTGCATTCATCTCTTGTCATCATGCCTTCAGACACGCCAATAGCATTGTCTACAATTAGGCATTTCCCAAAAGTAATACATCTAACGTCTGCATCAACCCCACCTGACCAGTTTCCCTTTTTCCAGAGTAAAGCCACTCCGTTAACGTCAGACCCAACACATTCTGTTTCTGACTTTCTTGTTCTCCTGTCCTCTATGTAGCAGGCTAATTCTATACAGTCGTTGTATTTTATGTTGTTATTTGAGTCTATGTCACAAGAACCTGTTTCAAGCGAATAATTATTAGTCCAAGTAAAACCTGCATGGGTACACGCAGCATTACTAGTGTGTTCTGGTCTTAGCTGATCTCCAGCAGCGCACCATTCTTGCTTTTCGAAAGCTTCGTGGCCCACTAGTCCAAAATATTTCTCATCTTCGAAGGGCGAAAGTTTAACAGACCATTCAGGCTCCGCAACAATCGTCTCATAGGGCATGCCAGCATTTGTTACACATACTTGCTTACTTTCGTCTTCACATTCTTCAGTATCTAAATTTGTTTTGTTTTTTATTCTTCCATCGACCGGGTGTTTGTCACATGTAAATAAATCAAAAGTGTCAAGTGTCACGTTCTTGGCTACAAAAGAATCCATTGGAGGAGGATCTTCTCCCAATATAGGCGCTCCGTTACAAGCGTAATACTTATCGGTATCGCAATATGTTTTAAAGGTGTTTCCTTGTTTTCCGTCCCACTTTGAACCACATCCCATCAGGCTGTCTGGGTTTTCCCACAGGGTGTTTAAACACATCCCAGCACCGTCTTCTTTATTATAACAGCATGAAAATTTCTTCTCATCACATGTGGGTTGGCTTTGGGTTGCGTTATCAAACTTATAATCTTTATCTTTTACAAAACCTTCTTTACAAGTGCCATCTGATTGCAGAGGGATACATTCTTCCGCTTCTGCTTCACAAGCATTTTGACTATTACATTTGGAACCATCCTTTCTTGTTGCTTCACATTCTCCTCCTGTACAAGATTCTCTACCTGCTCCCTTTATTTCATTACCCTGTTCGTCTAAGCATATTGTGGACTCGGCACAAACGCTATTTGGCCACATTACTTCGTCGCAAGTCTCTCCAACACATGGGCTATATATCTTGTCTTCCCATTGGGTTTCTTGCCAATCACGATTAGTCATGACGTTAGCACCAAAATTGCCTTGGACATCCCAAGTAGAAACAAGATCACCGTCTTTTAATAGGTGGTTTCTGGAAGTTATTTTGATTGGTCTTTCGTTGCTGGCGTACTGGATTCTTCTATGCTGCATAGTTCCCATGCAGTGATCGTTAACATAACTAGCCATCTCACCTTTGGGGAAAAGCCCAGTGTGATGCCAGTAAGTCATGGCATTGCCTACTCCCTCTCCTCCAGATAAGGGACTACGACGTTTTAACCCAAACTCAGTTGTGTAATAGTCTGGCCCCCATCTAAATACTCCCGGTGTAAGTGGATTATTATTCATAGCAAGACAAAGCGCCTTGTCTATTTCACCAAAACTAACCGTAAACACTTCGTCATTAAGCCAACATTTAGACTTTAGAAAACCGTCTTCTATTTCGCTCAGGTCGGTCAATTCTGTGGTTAAAGGCCCATCAACCCTTAGTTTAACTACGTTGTTTTCTCTTACTGGATAAGTGCTTCCTTGACCTCCAACCATATCTGGGTTAAATGCAGGAGGAATACTTCCATCACAAACCCCAGAATTTACCAATTCTTGACATTCATTTTCAGGTAGGTTCGCGCTAAGGTCGTCACCTGCTTCATTAAAACAAGTACATTCACCTACCTTTTCTCCCAAAACAATGTTTATAAGTTCTTCTGGTATATCGTGAACAGGAGAGCATTCATCCAGTAGTAATCTTGCTTCAGTTGGAACACATCCGTCTTGCCAAATACCGCCAGCGCCCGTGTTGCTCATCTTCCTCTCACACTCTTCTTTTGTGTCTGCTTTTCTCCATACACAATCGACTAAGCCCTGACTCTCTTGAACGTCATCGAAATTGGTGCATATGTCGAACGAACAAAATTTGAACCATTCGCAACAATCTTCAGTTACTCCGTCTCTCCAATTTTGTCCTTCTCCATTACAATCTCCTTCTTCAGTTATTCCCTCTACGGCATCTCCTCCAATGTCCATACATTGACCTTGACCACTTGCGCAGTCGCCCTGTTCAGATGTTCCATCTGGCAACATGCATGTAGTTGCACTATTGCATTGTCCTTCATCGTTGATTGTTAAACACTTTGGACACATAAAGTCGTTGTCCACGCCATCGTCTTCAACCCACCCCACCCACAAGGCTCCGTTTCCATAGCCACAATCGCCACGTCTCAAGAAACCATCATGAGTCTCAACATAATCCCATACTTTTTGAGCTATATCCGCACAATGACCTCCCGCTTTCATGGTTGGGTAAACTTCACCCCATGCAACAAAATCATAATACATGAAATAATCTACGCCATAATTCCAAAACCAATGACCACCACCGCCATAGTCTCCCATTATATGACCCACGCACTTTTGCCAATACGCTTTATCATTAAGGGCTTGTTCGAAAGACTTAGCTCTGTTTTGCTTTTCTTCGGTAGCTTTGAAGGGTTGTGGTTGTATATTAAAACCGTGAAGGACTTCTGCCCCTTTAGCGTTAGCAAGTCGGTTCTTTTCTGCACCAGATGAATAATAAACATACTGATCACAAAAATTCCGACCACTCGCTGATCCCTGAAACGCTTGTCCGTCAGCTATTCCATCAAAATTTGCATCTGGATTCATACACCACGCAGGGTACTGAGTTCCAAAAGGCGTTCCGGGGAAACCTCCTGATATATTTCCAGCTCCCGTTACAGCTGAACTCATTCCAACCTTTGCGGCAATGTTGGTTGCGGGGTTTCCGTACTCAAACGATCCCATTCTTTCATCCCACATTGGTTCTGACTCTTTCCATCCAGATCTCAATTGTTCTTCACTTTGCAGTGTTAGATTAAAGTTAGAGCAATTTAACATTTGATCTACTGGAAGGTACAGAACTACTTCTTCTCCGCATGTCGTGTCAAAGTAATTATCAGGCTGTCCTGTTAATTCACTAGGGTCTGGTCTTGTTTTTCCTTCTTCTGTGCAAGAACCCCAGAAGTTGCATGGTCTAATTATGACAGTCCAATAGCTCTCAATATCTGGGAAGAATAACTGCCTATCAAATTGATTTCCGATAGAGGTACAGCCTTCTCCTCGGCTATCTCCAATGAAGCCGGATATCGCATCCGTATGTAGAATCACTTCTGAATAAGGAGTGAAACACACGGTATTTTTTCTTGTGTTGCGAGCGCCTCCTGAAATCTGGGGAGTGTGAAATGGGTGAGCTTCGTCTAAAATGGTTCCCCCGCAACAAGACCTTTTTTCATATTCCCAATCAACCCAGTCGTTTGGCATCCAAACATTACTATACCACGTTCCATCCGCTGCCTCACAAACACTCTTTTTAGAAAAAGGAGTCCAAACCCCCTTTTTCCAAGAATAAATCGGGCCAAGACACTCGCCTTCTGATTTGCTAACTTTTGCGCCGCTACTAGTTTCGTAACAAGATAATTCTACGCAGTCTTCCTGTGTTTTGTTTTCGTCGGAGCTTAAGCTACAACTACCATCTATAACATTACCATCAGAGTCTCTACAAAGCGCATCTTTACCTTTGTTGTGGGACTCACAACTGTTTTCACTTCCAAGCGACCATTCTGTTCCGTTAGGAGCGTCTTCTGGAAAAACTTCCTCACAACCTTTTTTGCTTTTAGAGGGATCTACCCATGTTTCCTTATCGGAATCTCTACATTCTTGTTCTGTCATTCCCGCCGGAACATCTAAAGGAACTCTTTGTCCTATTTCATCAATACAATAACCCTGAGTATATTCTTGTTCTCCTACCCATTTTTCCCCAAGGTCGATACAATCTGCTTTATTAAGTACTGGATTGTTAAGCCACGAACCACCACATCCAGTATTTCCATAGACCGGAGCTTCACAATCGTCTTTAGTGTCGCAGGTTCTACCTATCCCAGTGTCGGGATCAACGACTGATTGGCTACAATTATCCGACGTTCCTTCACAATAAGCTTTTGTTACACAGTGAGGCTTAAGTGCTTCTACGGATAAATCTGCTACGCCAGTACCGCCTGTTTCTTCAGGTGGGTAACAAAAACCAGAACCTTGACACTCGCTCTTATCATCATAAAGCCAAATTTCTGATGTAGTCGTTTCGCTAGTACCGGGAATAACCGCATCTTCGCAGTCTATTTTGTTTTTATGCTGTGTGTCGGTACACTGTTGTCGTATTCTTGTTCCCGTTCCTGCATTTCTACACCAAGGGCGCTTCTTTATTGGTGCTGCCCCGTCTTCTATACATCCACCTTCTCTAGAGTCAACAGTTGAATAAGCAATACGTGGATCTGCAATGTTTTCAGCGACATCTTCGTCTGATCCATTTTGGATGCTATAACCAACAAGATAATTTTCTTTATCTATGCGTATTCTTTTTTCTACTGCTTTTATGTTTAAGCGAGCAGAGGTCGAATTCTTAGAAAATTGAGTTTGTTGTAATTCAGTACCAATTAAATCTTCAACAGACTGCCTGTCTTTTACGTCATTGTTTGTCCAACTAGGTATAAACTCATTCCAATAAGCCTTCGGCCCATGTAAATCTTTACATGACGCATCATCGGTAACTGCTGCGTCAACCTCTTGTAATGAGCCGTCTATATTAAAACAACCCGAATATCTTCCCACTCTCTCCGAGGACTTTAGCATTTCAGTACCATCGGTAGGAAGGGTTTCGTTATACCCATCTGGTACTAACCAAGTGTCTACACCCCTTCTTGGCCATGCCTCACCATGCATAGCTGCGTCATAGTGATATTTACCCCTTGGGGTGAAATTATCTCCTACCTGCTTATTGCTATCTAATTCTTTATATTTATTATTGGCGTGGTGACACTCGGACGGTTTTCCATTTGGAAGTGTGCTTACTTTACATGGGTCGCAGGCATAATTAAGAGATCCATCTGCGTTATGAGAGCAGCACCTACTGCCTCTCCAAGACCCGTTAGAATATTTAAGATGATAGGTTTCACCTTCACCATTTTCAATACCATTTCTAGCTTGGTATCTACCATCCGGTGTTCTCATTATGGTAATAGCTAATTCAGGAGGAAGAGTACATCTAGCCCCTGCTAAATTACTACAATACGTATCTATGCAGCCACATCCCTCAGTACAGAATCTACCCTTTCTTCTATCTTTTAGGGCAAGAGGGTTATCTTGAGGTACTTCATCGGAAGCGTCTGGCATCCATGCGGGTTTACCAGTGTGTTGATTTTTAAGAGGGTAGTTATAACGAGGGTTATAACTTGTGTCCCAAGGATCGCCTATTGCCATTATAGTCCTGCTGTTTGTGGATAATCATCATCAGGCCCGCAGTCTTCCGCTGTGGCAAAGCCTTGAGCAAAGAATTTTTTAGAACAAGCAGCCATTTCGCCTCTATCACAACCTGCGTGCGAAATAATTTCCATTCCGTAAAACTCACCTTGTAATATAATATGAACAGGTATTGCTTCTTTTACTTTTACTGTAGTTCCGGCAGTTTGCCCACAGCTAGCATCAACCATTCTCTCATATTCATAAACTATTCTCTTACCAGTATCATAACTGAAAAACGCGTCTCCTACCATTAAACCTTGGCCTAGAGGGTTTTCTATAAATATCTTTTCGTACATCATAGCTTTTGCATGTTGTGTCCAAGTTTTCTCTTCACCAATTTTCCTATTAATGAATTCTTTTTCTCCGAAATAACTAGAACCCCATCCATGACATGGGTTTCCAGCCCTTCTTTGTCCGGGTGATCCACCCTGTACTTTTCTAAACTTATCAGTACATTCCGTAAGAGTGTTTGGTTGTCCAACCACTTCATCAATTGGTCTTAGTATAAGTGCATCATAAAATGGAGAGCAGCCATCTTTAAAATCTGCACAAGCTGTTAGATGTCCTAAAGTTCTACATCTACCGCACCAGTTATGATCTTCTGGATCATATATTTCAATATCTGGATAGTATATGCTTGTTGGAAAATAGGACGTGTGTGTGCATTCGTGTGTTGGACACGGGTTTCTGTAAAGCCTTCCCGGTGCATTTACGTTTCCACCAACGCCAAAGTTGAATGAATTATTCCCATCTAGACCAGCTTGTGGTAATATACATTTAGTAGCTTTTGATAAGTATATTCCATTGTGTTTACCACCAGCCCAAACTTTTCTTTGGTGATCCCATCTTAAGTCAATAGGGCCAACCTTCCACTGGTCGGGTCTTCTCATATGAACTGGTATAAAGTGCTTGTGGTCTTTCTGCATACCTGATGCTGTTTTTGCCTGCATTGGTGTAGGCACGTATCGTTGTCTTCCATAATTTGCAGATCCCGGATCATTATGTCTAAACTCAGCATCAAATCTAAGGTTAGGGACTGGCAATTCATATATGTCATAACCCCAACCAGCCATTACCATTGGCCCTCTAAGACCTACTGGTCTTGCTACATGTGTTTGATCTGTTGGTGCGTCGGCTAATGTTGGAACATCTGTTGCGTAACCACCACCAATAGCATCCTGACTTGGGTTAGTGATAGTTTCATTTTTATTAAGACGAGCGACGTAATGACCAGAAGCAAATGGGTTTAAAGACACAGACGTAATAAAAGATGGTGATGGGGCATTAATACCTAAATCTGGATGTCCTACAACTTCATTAAAAGGAACTCTATCTTCGGCTACGTCTAATTGGGCTGAACTATAAGGTCTTTCAAAAGTTGGCATTCCGGTGTCATCTAATGGTCTGTTTAGATCTGCGTCTTTACCACCATCATTTTTTACTTTGAAGTTTGTTGCATAAGGCACAAACAAACCATCCAAAGACATACCCGCAGCTTTCTCCCAAGAGCTATCTCCGGGAAATTGAGACATGTAAGTAACTGCTGGACTTGTCATGGTTGTTGCAGTTGAGTCTCTTATTTTTATTTCCCCACCTTCGTAATCTGGGTGATTATCCCAGAACATAACCTTATTTGAGCCATCTCTAGCAACAAGATTTTCAGTAATGTTATACACGCTCGATAACATCAAGTGGCTATAATCAGCCAGATCGGTTTTTTCTCTATCTTCTGAGCCACCTTGGCCTGCGTATGGTATTGCGTTTCCAGCCATTATTGTTTACCTATTTTTGATATTGGTCTATTCCTCGTTTTGTTCTTCTGATTGATTCTTCTGTTCTCGCAAGATTAGCAAGAAGGTCTCGTTGACTCTTTCTGATTCTATCTTCGTATGTTTTTGTTAAATCTCCAAATTTTCTGTTTGTAGTAAAGTTGTAGGTTGTTGTTAAACCTCCGGATCCTATCTGGACACTAACATCTGTAATAAATGGCCCTTTTACTGTTTCGCCAGCAGCGTTGTCGTATACTAACTGTGTACCAAAAGCGTATGCTGGTATTCCAGTTAATTGAATACTACCGGTTTCTTGAGTTCTATTTTGAGCTTTACCAATTGTAGATTTTATTCTCGCCATAGCAGCTTTATTCATTCCTTTTTCCCCTCCAAAAGCGGCTGGGTGTAATGCTTCATCTATTTGGAAGTCGGGTTTTCCAAAATCCCAACCTGCGGCCCAAGCTCCCCATCTATAATGTCTGCTTTGTTGAGGAACTGCTGCATGCCAAGGTTTATAGGCGGCTCCCGCAAAAGACCCCTTCTTCATGTCAGGCCCAACACTACTATTAGCCATTATTCTAGCACCCCAAGCTACAACATTTTGTCTTGCTATACTTAAAGGATCCCAACCCATTAACCATGCCTGTAATAAGCTATTTGAATTTTTAGCTTTTAATAAAGGCACACACATGTGATTCTTCTCTCCACCTACAGAGTCGTGTAATTTTTTAGACTCATCCGTGTGTGAATAAATAGCGGTTGCCGGAAGTGTTACCATTGCGTATGGTTTATATGCAGCGTAATCAGTAATGTTTTCTTGAGGAAATACTCCAGTTGTTCCCTTTGTTATAACTGGTCTTTCTTTTAATATTCTTGATGTGTCTGTGGGAAGGTGCCAACTACCACCACACCCATTAGTGTCATCTTCGCATGACGATTGGTCTGTACAGGCAGTACCATCTGGTTTAGTCTTAGAACAAATCTCCTCTGTTGGTTCGCATCCAACTACGGCTAACGTTGCTAAACTTTTCAGCTGGGCGGCGGTTTCACCACCTTTAGGAAGCTCCATTGGGCTACCAGCTAAATATTTTTTATACTGAAGTTCATGATGAACCTCCCAGTCAGGTCTATCTGTTAACCAGTGTGTTTTTGGGTCTACTTGCGTAGGAACATACACCTTGCCACCCCAATTATCATGAGGGCCAGCGTTAAATGGAGTTTTGTAAAAAGTTTCTGCATCAAAAGAGGCAAAACTTACAGGCACAGAATTTCCAGAGAATCTTTGCCATTCTTTTTCTGGGAATATAACAAAGGATTTTAAATTCCCGTCATCAGTCCAAAAGTTCATATTTTGTGGATAGCCAGTATTAATAGCTTTTCCTTCTGCGCTACCAAAGTTAAATTCTATATCTCCTCCGGGCCATGCGGAAGTTGCAATTTCCCATCTGTTAATTTCTTGAATGGGTTCAATCCATATATCCCCTGAAACTATTTGGCAATGATATTTATCGGGACTTGTTCCGTTTGCACATCTCCCAACGCCCATTTTGTGGAACCATTCGCTTTGTAAGCCATGTGCGCCCCAATCAAATCCTAGATTTTCACACGCTTCTTTGTCTTTATGGCTTGGGTTTGTACACGTTATGGTTGATGGTGGATTATAAGGAAGCGGAACCAAATACTTCCTTCCGTAGAACTGCGTGGCTACATGTGCAACCTTTTTAAAAGCGAGATCTATCATCATGCTTGTTTTTTCGTAGTTTGTCATCAGGGCGCTTTGGGCTTCATCTCCACATGGTTCACCCGTTACCGTTTTTGCTTTCGCGGGAGAAGGATTAGTTTCAGGTACAGAAACACCTCTTGATTCAAACCCAGTTAAAGCATTTGCTGCGTCTACATAAGATCCGCTCATACCACCTTTCATAACAATATTATCTTTGGCTGGACAATGATCACCCCAAGCGTTTGACTGCTGTGGGTCTTGATGATACATATGACAGGGTAAATATGGCTGAAGTTCTTTCATAAAGATCAGCCAAGATTCTTTACTAGTTGCGGCATGTCTCAATTCTGTTACTGTCGCGTAATGAAAATCTTGGAATTGACCACCGGGATCATTATGTTCTGGCTTGGGGCCACCATAATAATCAACTTGTCCTAAATCTATAGGAATGGTTGAGGTTCTACATTTTAGAGGTAGACCTATTCCAGTATTAAGGTCTATAGGCCCATAGACCATTTTGCCATTTGCTTCGAGGTTATCCTCAGTGGCTGCGGTACTTTGTGCCATACATTCTCTTGGGTCATTGGTTGGATTCTCTGGTAAGCCTTCGTCTTCCGAGTCTATTGAGCCAGTCTCCTCGTTCTCGGTTTCTGAGAACATGTGACATTCACCTTTTAGTCTTTGTCTTGTCTTTACATATCCCGGCACTGGAATATCTTCTTTTTCTAATACTAAACCCGTGAATGGGTCTGTAAGCCCTTGAGGTGGGTATTCGTTTTCTTTTATGTTTCTCCATTTTGCTGTAGGGTATTTGATTCTACAGTCTTTGGGTGATACTGCATCAGTTAGACTGTTAGCAGGATACGGGATATCTCCCGTAATCTCTGTCGTAGAATAACAACCATGCATCCAGTCTTCTCTAAAACTAAGAGCTGTACATTCCTGTGAATAAAGACCGCCACCACTCTCATAATCATTTTCATCTCCTTCTTTCCATTTTCCCTTTTTCCAAGTTTTGCCTGCTGCGGTACATTCAGCGTTTGTTTTACCTCTATCTCCTTCACATTGTGATTGTTCACATTTCGTTTGACTGGGGTTATCCGCAGCATTAATGTCACACGTAGCAGACTCCGCGATTCCGCCACTCGAAGAAGTTCTAAAAGAACCCCTGTTTACTGGAGGATCTAAGAATGTTCCACTTTTCACACAGTCGTCTGCGCTTGCCACTAGTTGAACAGTTCCGTTTTTTAGGTTTGACGCCCACTTATCATGATCTTTGTTAGCGCTCTCTCCTTTTTTATAAGTACGAGGCGTGGATCCTGTTCCTGTAAACTCTTTTGTATAATAGGCTACTAATCTAGAATTAGAAGATGCTGGTTCTTCTGGATCCAATGGATCACCGTTGCTGTCCACTTTAAGATCAAAACATCCAAACTCACACCCATAAGACGTTGAAGCTACACTGTTTCCTGACCCAGCAAGACCACCGGTGGTGTCTAATATATCCTCTCCTGTTTTACCACGACAGGCGCTCCAAGGTACGCAATGAGGTCTGAATATATATAATCCTTTATCACCACCCCTTATTGTCACACAGTCTGAGTCTGCCTCCGACTTATCTGGATTACATTCACATATGTTGGGCATATTCTCCCATTTTGTCACTAAAGCACCAGACTTGTCTTCGCAGTTTCCAATACTCGGATTCCACCATTCTATTCCACTGAAAATACCTTCTACTGGATTAAAGTCTCTGTAGGGATCATCATCCCAAGTAAAACCTTTAATTGGTTTACCCTGAACAGTATTATCTACTATGTCAAGAAGCGGATCGGTTGCTTGAATGGCTGATGGAGGATCAGGAACCCATTTATGATCAAAACCTAATGCTTCACAAGCCTCCTTGTCTGCTGCCTCAACCCCAACATCTCCAGCTTCTCCTGTTTTTATACAGCTTCCATGCAAATTCTTATACGCGCCACCTTCTGTGTGTTCATATTCAATATATCCCCAGCATGGGAATATGTCTAAATAACCAGAACTGAGCGATTCTTGTTTAGCAGTCCAGCCTCCTTCAGCTCCGTCACAACCGTCTTCGCTACTGGGAGCTGTTGTCCAGACGTTATCTGACGAAGCTGCTACACATTCCGCTTCTGTTGGACTGCCTTGGTTAGCGTCATCCACCGCTTTGCAATAAAAATTTTCTGGAGTATTGCCAGAAAAAACGCAATCCCCAGCATTTGATTGCTCCAAAGAATTAACTCTATTAAACTGGAAAGGGTCTGCTTCTTCGTTTTTGTCGCCAGAATAGTCTTGAGGCCAATACCAAGGAATGTAATTATCGTTACTAACAGGAGGAAGGTTTTGTGCAAAATCTGGAAAAAGGTCTTTGTCAGTTACTCCAACTTTTCCATAAGGGTTCCAACCAAAAGTCGTTCCATCTAAAAAAGTGTCTTCTGGTATGTCTTGACGAGTAAGGGTAACTCCATCCAATTCTACATTCGGTAAATACTCTGTTAATATAGAGTCTGTTCCCTCTACTGGTGCTGGACTTTGTTCTGTTGTGTCAACTTCTTCCCATGTGTTTGTTGCATCTTCGTTCAAACACGCCGTATCATCTACCATCCCCGGCACTTCTACGTCATTATCATCCATACATTTGTAGGCTCTTGATGACATATCTAAATACTTGCGTGATGTGTCGTTATAGAATAGCTCTTTTCTAAGTCTTCTATCTCCAATAGGTGTGACGCCCACAACCCTTGTTCTTGGCCCACCCAATAAAATCTTACCTTCTACTGGATCAGTAAACTCATACCCAAGAGTTGAACTAACAAGTGTGGGATTATTTTCCACGTCTACAAATGGGCCTTCTGGTGGTAATTTTTGAGACAGGTCTACAGCGTCGCTCAAAGCATCTTTGGTTATGGTTGAGTTTCTAGCAACTACAACAACTCTAATAACGCCCGAATAATTTTTTATTGCTTCGTAGTCTTGCGGTAAAACATAATTTCTTTCAATTAGTTTTTTCGTTATTGGTTCTAGAGTTACGTAAAAATCAGAAGCCGCAACTTCACAAACCTGTTGTATTAATTGAAGGAGAGACATTGAGTCTCCGGCAACTCGATAATCCGTTGGTATAAACCCTTCTGTTCCATTTAAGTCTTCTACTACTCCCCATTCTGGATCATAAGGACTTAGACTAAGGAAGTCTCCTAGATCTAATAGATACCTGTGTGTAGAACGGTAAGGGTTACTACCATATCCATCCTCTCCGTATATCTCTGCAAAAGGCGCTTTTTCAGCTAAGTGTCTACTATCTACAGAATAGGTCATTGGGCCACCAAAAGGCTCTTGATCATTTTGGTAGCTTGTAATTGTGCCGCCTGTCATTTCCATCAAGGCCGGAAGTATACCAAACATATGCTGACCTCCATTGCTCTCAATGGTGCCACCATCCGCAGCGCAGTCAGCTCCAGTGACTACGTGTTCTGCGCCATTTTTCATACATTTTTCGGATTCCCAATCTGTATTAAATATTTTGTCTGGACTAAGCCAAATCATTCCAGCTTCTGTTCTATCGGATTTATTAAAGCCGTGATGTTCGTAATACCCATAGACATTTAATATGTTGTAATATCCATTCCATCCATCTTCGTATGTTCGTAGACTATCTGCTACCGTATAGTAATCACTGGGTGAAACCCTAGACGCATACCCATTTAAGATAACTATGGTGTTTTCCAAGATGGTTCGGGGGTCTGCTATGTTTACGGAATAGGTTAATCCAGATGTAGAAAACCTCTTTTCGTATTTGGTTAATATTCCCGGAAATGAAAACGCTTTGTTACAATTTCTCTCAAGAACACAAGTTGAATTCAAATCCGCGCCGTTATAATAATGGAAGAAAACAGGCTCTCCCGGATCTGGCATGTGAGCTATATCTCCAAACTGCGAATATATAAGCCCCATTCCGTCTTCGGAATTCCCCGGCTCAGCATCAGGCGAGGTGTCAATGCCGTATTTAGTTAACATGTCTTTTGGGAAAGCGTCTGGGTTCCAGCTATGATAACCTTCCGTTATAGCATCTCTAGTTCCAGAGGGTGTTAAGAACGACCGTGTATTAAATTCATCTCTAACTAAGTTTACGGTTAAACTTGATCCATTTCCGTTAAACCCTAGATTTGAACTCCAGTCCATAATGGACAGGCCTAAAAAGCTTTGCTGAAAAATACCCAATTCTAATGTGGTATAATCGCTTGATGTTGAGTTATACGAATCCCAATTACCTCCAGCGTCTGTACACTTTGATTTAGTGTCATTCGTTTTTGGGTCTTTACTACATTTAAATGCTGTGTCATGACTGCTCATTAGAATTCCTGCCCCGGATATGGTTCGCCTTGTCCGTCATCTTGCTTGCTTTCCCAAGATCCACCTGCTGCTACACACTCCGCCTTGGTTGCAATAGATGCATCACTACATGTTCCATAAGTTCCATCAACATCAGCGAATACATAATCGCCGGATGGAAACGCGTAAGGGTCGTTTATTTCGTAAATCCAACTTACGCTAAAGCTCCAGTCTCCAGTTTTTGGATTCCAGCTTTCTTGCGGTGGATTTACAAACCTTTTATGTACTCTTTTTGGGTTGTTTGCCCCAGTTATGAGATAAGTTTTTGGATCAAACGAATCAATTAGTTTCTTAATTGCTTGCGCTTGTATAAGTCCCGTCCCCGTGGCGGCTCCAACTGGGTTACCATTTGGATTCCAACTTCCCGCAGGAGTCAATGCTTGACATTCAGCTTGCGATGTTATAGTTGCAGCGGTGACTGGATCAGTTTCAGGAGTACAAACACCCAAATTAGTTCCTATTCTAGCAGCCCCCGGTTTTGCGCTAATAAAATCTATTGAATAATCATCAATCGTCAAAGACGTTCTGGTGTTTACATAATTGGGATTTTGTATCCATTTCATAAGCAGTCCAAAACTATCCAACGTTGCTTCACATGTTGCTTGATTCCCAACATCTCTTATTTGATTAGAAGCATCTACACATAGCTGCGCTCTATTAACATCAAAGTTAGCGGTGATAGAAAAATCTCTCTGCCATTGCGTTTGTGTATTAATAGATTGTAATACGGGGCCAACTCTTCTACCTAGAACAGTGTGTTGAGCTATAACCATACCGGGATAAGTGTCGTTTACAGTCCAGTCTTCAGTTCGACAATAAGGTATATACTTACCATTAGCTCCATCCTTAGTTGTAAAGGATATGTTATACGTAATGGTTCCAGTTCCGGGTTGTTCAGTGACACTTTTTGACTCTGGAACTGGATTGACCTTAAAAGTAGTGTATTCTGGAAGGTCATTTAACATTTCGGTAACGGTCTTAAACAAAGTTGGCATTACTTTTTCATAATGCTCAACTGCATTTTGCCACTTACTATTACTAACGCCGAACACGCCAAGGCCGTTTCCTTCGTAATCAAATACCCTATCTCCACGAGCGGCATTTCTCCGTACATCCCTATCATCATTGTTGGCGTTGCCTACACCTAGATTATCAGCGTTGTCACCCAATCCTTCTATGGTGCCGTTTACACTAATGGTTACACTACCATCCCCCTCTGACTCTTCGTTGATGCTAAAGTCCATGGTTTCCATAGCTTTGGCGGAAGATGGAGCTAAATACCAAGTTTCCGTTACATTAAAACTACCAGCATTTATATCTACGTTTGATAATCTTTTATAATTAAAAGCTTTGTATTGCTTGTTAGCGTCTGCTTCATTATTTGGAACGGGCATATTCATTGAGAACAAATGAATATCATCAGCATCGACCTCTCCCGGTGCTGGCAAGCCAGCATCTGGCACAGCGCCGACAAATTCGTTATCATCTTTTCCAAATAGGTATTTGTTACCATATTCTATTTTGTCATATAGATACCCTCTGGCTTGTTGCCAAGCTCTACCATTTGGAGCATAGACTGTACTCCAGTTATCGTTAGCGCTAACTCCTTCACTTTTTCCAGTTCTTTGAAATTTGTTTTTTCCGGTAGCTGACATGCTTCTTGTTATTTGAAATAGTTTTCTGCTATTTACTAATTCACCTTTATTCCCCGGGCCTTTTACAATTCCTGCATCATTTACTGCTTCTCCACCATCTATAGAATGTCTAGTATAGATTTGTTTATCAACCTCTTCTATATTCCATGTCTCAGTAGCAGACTTGATCGTCCAATTATCAACCCGCTCATAGTCGTCAGCATCAAGTGGAACATTATTAGGGCCAAGTAGGGCGTTTGTTGAAAGATTAACTGTATACGGCATTTTGTACGGGTCTCCGGGGTTGTGTCCCGGCAAATCAACACTCTCTACAGTTATATAGCAAGATATACCTTGAGGATTCCCAAACATAGGAGAATCAATTGTCAGAACCTGACCATCGTATTGTTTACTAAACATGTTCATTAGGGCTTTGCCCTTGTTTAATAAAGCCTGATGGAAATCATCCCCAGTAAAGGCATAATAAACATCAACACCAGCACCCTGAATAAGCCCACCGTTAGCTTTAGGAGAACCCCTATCGGCAACCAACGTGCCGGTAAGCTGTATACTATATGAAACTCCAAGTATTTCACCAGTTCCGTCCTTATCGTAATTTTTTGAAATACTTACGAATGGGGCTGGAATCAAATGGTTTCTTTCGCCTGCTACTTTTCCGCTTAGATATACTGGCATTATACTTCAAAGCCTCTCGTTGATAAATTAAATGTTTTAGTTCCAGATCCTATAACATTCGGCATCGCAAAGTTCATTGCTCCAGTTGGAGCAGCAAGCCCCTTCATAAACAATGGCATATTGCCTGTGCCAACGATAGTTGGTAGAGCCTTTATATATGATACGCCATAAAAGTCTTTTTGCTTCACAAACATACCCATTATTCCACTTGGGGTATAAGCTAACGGCCCTCTTGTAAATAATCTTGTTGTATTAATTTTAGGTTCAGCAACTTCCAAATATAAAGGTATATCACCAAGAGGTTGTTTACCGCCAATATACAAAAGCCTATTTGCAAATTGCAATGGTGCGTGTGTGTTAGGCATAACCAATACCATATCCCCTGAAGGAACACCAAAACCCGGACTACCCAATAAATATAATGGTATCTTCTTCTGCGACCTTGGGAATGATAATTCTGTACCCTCAATCTCTAAACGAAGCGATGGTGAAGTGAACCGCTTAAAGCTTCTTTGTTTTACAAATAAAGGCATTGTAGAACTAAACACACCAGCGGTTGTATAAAGATTCATTCGCTGACCGCTCATTGCTACAGCCCCATTAGCGAACAAGTATCCACTAGCTGTATCCCCCATGTCTGTCTGAGGATCATGGTTTAATGTAAGATTAAGGGCTTGGTCAACAGTTCCAACACCAACAAACATATTCATTATGCCGCTTGATAAGGTTGGTGAATCACCAAAAGAATACATTGTCAAGCTTCTGTCGCCAGTAACTTGAGAAACCACGTTTCCATCAATGTCTGTTATCGAATGACCTTTTATTATTGAAGCTTCCGTTAACCCGGTCATGGTGTTGTATTTAGCCAAAGTATCAAAGCCGCTAAAACTTAGCTTACTTGAATAAATCTTAAATTCGGCATCATACGGCAAAGTAGATTTTGGATATTTAACAATAAGTTCTAATTGATGATCATCAAAATCATTTCGAAAAGATGGTTCTCCATCTCTGTAATAAGCCTCATGTTCTAACGGATGTGTAATTGATACAAGTCTTTTAGAACCAGACGGAACAGATACACCAGAAGGATACCAATGGAGATTTTTGCCGGTTATTGTTTTATCTTTATGGGCGACTCTTACTGAAAGGTCTGCACCACTTGGGTGATTAGTTGAATGCTCTACCCATAAATCAACAGACATGCCTGTTAACTGGTGAAATCTCGTGGGCATTTCTGTTAAATCAAAAGTTAAGACAGAAGATATTGCATGGTCAGCTTGACCCCACAGTTCTGTATCAAATGCTCCACCCTTTGTTCCATCAGGATTTAATCTTCCAACCACTCCGGAATCTACAACAAATTCCACATAGTTATTATTTAGAGCGTCTATGCCGGTGTCACCAAAAGAAGTTCCAGACAAGCCACTGTCGCCGGTTGGGGTAACTTTTGCATTAAAAATAAGGTCTGTTATATTAAAGGTTCCGTCGTGGAAAGCTTTGATATCTGGTTTGTCTAGACTTTTTGAAGAAACTCCCGCTTCGTCAATCCATCCGGTAAACCCTCTTTCTGCAATAGCAAATTCTCTTTTGCCTATAGTTACATTTGTGTTTGCGGCTCTTTGTTTATTCCTAATAAATGGAACCGATTCTCCTTCTTGGTTTCCATTAACATATATTTTAAGTTTTGCATCTCCAGAGGCGTACACTCCAATTACGTGAGCTGGGTATGGGTAATCCTCAAAACTTTTTGTTGTCTTTGCGTATACAGGAGTGTTTACCCCAGAAACATCATGGTCTGATCTAATATAATACGATCCGTCGTAATCACACCCAAGAACAAATTGTGCTGGATTTTCTTTATGTTGACCAATTATTACTGTTCCGGTAACGTTACCACTAGGTAGAACCTTAGCGTATATTGAATATCCTGTACTGTCAGATAAATCAACACCACTTCCGGCATTGACAAAGGATCGGTCAGACAGGAATAAGCTTCTTTGCTGTATGGCTTCTCTTCCTACTTGGTTTATTAGCGATCCGGCTTTTTCCCACCTTGCAAAACCTACGTTGTCTCCCACTCCTTGAGAACTAGAAGATGATGCGCTTCCTCCTCCTCCTATGCAAGGTTTAGACTGAATTTCTCCCATCGTGCCAGTTCCGCTAGGGGGATCGTCACACCCACATCCTGAAATACACATGTCAGCATATAAGCCCCATGCAGCTCCGTCCCATTGCCAGACACAATCATTATCGCTACAGTTGGCTGCATAGCCACCGTCTTCTACACCCTGAGCGGAAGTGTTTGTGGTTACTGTGACTGAAGGATAACCTCCGCTTATACCGCTACCTTCTAACGGCATCCAAGCTTTGTCAAAATTGTCTATAAAGGTTCTGTTATATTGCCCTCGCCAGTACCCATATTCTCGATTGGTGCCGCTCGGCATAACATCTCTAGACGCAACGAATTCTACAGCACCCATCATGACAAGACCAATAGAATTGGTTTCGCCCGGTTTGTGTAGAGTTCCTATCGTGTGGGCTAAGGAACCTAAAGCAGCAGGGGGCGAAACTTCCATTGCGCCTGATCCAAGCCATGAGGCCGTCGCTGTTAAACTTGTGTATCCCTGATGTGTTGCCATTTTTAATCCTTAAGCAGTATTACCCGCACCGCCTCCCATTGTGGGTTGATTGTCTCCACCAGCCCAATTAGCATCTGTAAGATCTCCTCGTTGCATATTCTTGACGAAGTTCTTGATACCCATATTTATTTTTTCTACAGCCAGTTTTTCGAATTCACCGGAAAGTTTAGCAAACGCTTCATCGCCTTCTATTTTAACGGTCATGTTAACCTTGCCGCCCACTTCTATCTTAAGTGGACTATTTAGCGCTTCTGCAAGTGAGTTTGCACTTAGAGAAAACATAGTTATGCTTTCGCCAAAAGCTTTAGAATCAAACCCTCCAAATAACCCGCCTTCTGTACCTTCTTCTCCAGTAGCAGCTTTTTCTCCTGTGGAAGTTAAACCTCCTGTTAGTGTAGAAATGCCATCTGCTATCAATGATAGTAACGGTGTTTGTTTTGCGACTTCTGTTTCTTCGCCCGACCTATCACCTGACGCACCGAGCGAGCCTCCCTCCAATTCTGCTGCGGTCGGTTTAGTCCATCCGGCTACAGAGGTTGCGATCTTCTCACCCATCATACCCATAAGCCCTCCCGTAGAACCCATAGAGTCTTTAACAGCGGCTATTCCTTGTTGAAGAATGCCTCCGCCGCCTCCATTCATTTTTTCTTGAAATGCTCCAGCGCGTTCAAGAAGTGGAGCAATAACTCCTTGTTCTTTGTCTCCACCACTCATAACAGCTAGCATAGCAATAAGGATTTTTTCTACGTGTGTGTCGTGTACATAAGCCGTAGAATTAGTAGAAAACAAAGTGTACATCTTCCTGTTGCTGTTTTTTAGATCTTCTAAATCTTTTTCTTGTTTACCTATATTCTCTGTGTCTTGTTTCTCAAAAGACTGCCTCATTGCGACTATTTGTTTCGTCAGTTTTGCCGTATCCCACGTCATCCCCTCGTTATCAATCACTCCAGCCTGTTTGAGTGTTTCTTTCGATTTATCGGTCGCTCCCTTAAATTTATCCTCAAACTTCATTCGAGGCAGTGACTGAGGCAGTGACTGCTGTTGGGCATCATCTGAGAGGCCCAACAGCCCCAATTCTGTTATATCCTTTCGCAAAGACCTCCACTCCGCTAGCAGCTTCTTCTGTTTATCAACCTCGGTGCTTATGTCCGTGTGAAATTCGCCTGTTGCGACCTCTTGGTCGTCCGTGCTAAACATCTCCTTCCCTCTTTGACGTGCTTGATAATTTTCTCCTTTGCGTATACTGCCAGTATAAGCATTTGCGATTTCTGAAGTCTTTCTTTTTGACGCCTTATTCGCATCCTTGCTTTCATCAATTTTGTCTTGTAGTACTTGTTCTTTTGCGGTGCCTGCCATTCTTTTTTCGGCAGATTCTTTTACGCTTGCTTCAGTTAATTGTGTGTCTACTTCTTTTCCTTCCAAGCTCGCTTTCTCTCGGAGGATATCATTTGTTTCTGTTATTAACCGAATTTGTTCAGCTTGCAATGCGTTTAAATCACTGTTCTCTAATAGTTTTTGTATATGGGGTGGAAAATTTGCGTATAACTCTGCTTGTTCATTTGTAAGACCAGATTTTTCGAGTGTTTGCTCAGCTTCTTTCTTCAGTTTTAGCCATTCGCCTTGCTTCTCTGTTACATCCTTCATGATCGCAGCAAATAACTGATCTGTTGTAGCGTCGTCGCCTAATCCTTTAATAATAGCATTCATTTCTTTGTAGAAAGTGCTTTCTCCGTCTTTGTTTTTAAACAGGCCACCATATTGCTTTTGAATGTTTTGTATAGCCCCACCTCTTCCGGCTTGCATGCTATCGGCACCGTCCGCCCCATACCATGCTCTATTTTGTGCCATTGACATATCTTTTAACTTAGCATTCCCTCCTAATAAACCCTCACCAAGCATAAGGCTTACTTTATTTAGATGCTGCTGCGTAATCTTTTCGTCTTTTCCAAGATTATTTATTACCTTAATTAAGGGTACAAGATCCATCGAGGTTTTTAAATCTTGGTTGCCAAAAGCTGTCGGCCCTCCGGCACTAGCTAGTTTAAGGTTTTTGGCAGTCCACGCGGTTTGATCGATTGCCCCTTGCACCCTCGACTGCAAAGGCGACATTTGGTTAAGTGCGTCTGTGCCGTGTTCTGCTTCATAATTCACGGCACCTAGTATAGAACCTTGAGCGTTATGAATCTCATCGAGTGCGTTGGAAAAGTCTACAGTTTTCCCCGAGAATTTTCCCACGTCGAGTTCAGTCGCCCCTCCCCCAGCCGCCTCATTAAGTCGATTCGCCTCGTCCATCTTAGCGTTGTAGCTTTTTAAGGCCTCGATTTGTGATTTCGCTAACGGGTCGTCAGAATCAATGCCAATTTTTTCAAGGTAGGACAATAGCTCAGAGTTTGATTTTAGGTCTTCTTCCATCCCCTTACTCTTAATGTCCATTTCCCTAGTTTTCTCACCCATCAGCAAGCTTCTAAGGTCTTCAATGAACTTATCATTAGCTTCAATGATTGCGCTTTTTATACTATCTCCCCTATCTCCTATCTCTCCCTCTTGAGACGACATTGCCTGAATTGCTTGTTTTTCAATTTCGAGTTTTTGTTTTGCTAGCTCTAACATTTTTTCTGAAGGTGCCGTGATTCCAGCAAAAGCATTACCGACAGCGCTTGTAAAAGCAGCGCCAGCTTCGTGAAGAGTGGCAGAAATCTCATTACTAATTGCTTCTTGACCACCTTCCATACCAGAAGTTTTAAGGAACTTAGCAACAGTTCTTTCCATTTCAGGATCAACAACGCCTCTTACTCTACCAGCCGATCTAGCTTTTTCAATTTGATTCACTAGATATGCAGAGTCTTCTTTTTCTTCAGCGGTTCCATAAGTAAGATTGAAAGCTAGATCTTGAAGAGTCTCTTGAAGTTTTTGCTCTTGTGCCATTTTTTCATTAATAGCAATGAGTCTTTCTTGTGTGTTCTTATATTTATCTAAAACACCACCAAGTAATTCATATTGTTTTCTAAGTTTTGCGTTTGCTTTTATCTGTGCGTCTGCGTCTTTAACTAAAGAACTATTCGCTCCGCCGGGTTTAACACCTTTAAGACCCTGCTCTTGTATTTCCCTATTACTTTGAATCAACTGCTTGCTTACTTGTCTATAGGCTTTACCAATACCACCGACATCGCCAGCTAGATCGGTTCCCTTTTTTCCACCCCCAAGATCTCCAACCCCTGCTAGATCAGCCATTTGACGCCTGTTAAACTGAGCGTCTACTGCTCCCTGATCTGTCATAAAATCAACACCCGGCGACTGTGTCTGTTTTAGGTAGTTTTGTTCCGCGTTATATTGAGCAGTTATAATTTCTTGTCTTTTTGCAAGTTGTTGCGACTCTACTTTATTTTTGGCCGCATACATACCAAGCAACCTTTTGTTGTGGTCGTCCATAATTTTGGCGGCCTTGCGGTATGTTTCAACAAATTCCGAATGAGCTTCCGTAAACTTACCGATATTTTCGTCCATCTTGCTTGCATCTTTAAGGTCTATCACGTCCATATTCATAAGAACGGAGTCGAAATGCTTTTGCATGTCTTCACTTATGGTATACCCTTCAAGATCTGCGGCAGCCTCTAATTGATCTTGAATTTCTCCCCTAAAGTCATCCCCTATTGCATTTGAGCCTGACGCTATCTGTAAAGCGTCACCTATGTTTCTTTCCATAAACGCCGCATCCTTAACCCTGCCTTTCATTCCTCCTTGTCCTAAACCAGTTTCTCCGGCCTCTCCTGCTACGTTACCCATTCTATCAACGGCATCTTCAAATCTTTTGATGGACGCTGGATCTCTCGCTCCGCTTAAAGCTAACTTCTCTTCCATTCCACCACCAATAGATATTCCTCCAGTTGGATCAGCAATAGCGCTAACTATATCTCCAAATCTTTTAACTCTATTTCCAACTTCATCAAATATTTTTCCTACCTGACGTAAGCTCGCTAGCTCTCTTATTGCCTTGTTTTGCTCATCAACATACTCTTGCAGTCTTTCCTGTGATTCTATTCTTGCTTCAATTTCATCTCTAACGGTTTCTAGGTATTCTTTATCTATAACCTTATCTGTTAGACCTTGTTGTACCCCAGTGGTATTGGCTACCTTAGCGTCAAATTGTTCAACGCTATTTGATTCATTTGCCAGATTCTTAACTAAGGCATGCATGTTTTTTTCTGCTTTTGCTGCTTCATTGATACCTTCTGTTAGACCAACCCCACCAGAGTTTTCTACCATTTTTCGATGCGCATCCATCACATGATCCATTGTTTCTGACGCGCCGATTTGTTTGTTAGCATACTGCTCCATCGCTTCGGTCATTTTGTCTGAAGCGTGTGTAAATCTAGCTGTTTGAATTGCTTTTTCTGCTTCTTCCTCCGCTCGTATCCACGACACCCAAGCTCCGGCCATTCCACCAATAATAGCACCAACAGCAGTACCAACTCCGGGCATGATTATGCTTCCGATTGCTGCTCCAATACCAGCGCCTGTAGCAGCCCCGCTTATAGTTCGACCTGTCTTAATACCTGATTTAGCTTTGGCCGCTTCTTCGTCTGTAAGACCTTTGTCTGCAAGACCTTCAAATTTTGCATCTTTTGTTAATTGCTTTTTCGCACCTTCCGCTATTGCTTTTCCCCATTGGTCAACGGCAATTTCTGCTACAAGAGCAACTACGGTAAAGGCTTTTAGGGCGGTGGCGGCAGTCTTTGCGGCTTTCCCCATTTTTGTCATAACGGACATTTTTTTACCCGCCGTTGATATTGTTCTTGCGCTCTTTTGAAGAGCTTTTTCTTGAGCTAGTATTGCTGTGTCGGCCTTTGTGAGGTTTTTAGCTAGGCTAGCTGCTGACTTTTCAGCTTCTAGTGCCTTCTTCCCTTGCATTATCGATTCTTTGCCTGCTACTTTTGAAGATTTAATCGAGCGGGTTGACTCTTGGCCAAATCTCGGATCAATTCTCGGTGAGCTTCCCGGGGTTCGAGGATTGTTCCAGCCGAGACCGCTCTGTCCCCTCATCTGTTTTGCCCTGACTTCCGTTAGACGAGCCTTCTCCGTCCTCATCGCAGTTCCATGTTGAGCAAACTTGGTCGCTTCCGTCTTTGCTGCTCCCTCCGCTGCTCTAGCAGTCTTTCCAACCGCCGTCTTCTCTTTCAGTCTAAGCTCCCATTTTATTTTCTTTTGGGTAAGTTTAGTCAACTCCTTCTGCGCTTTGCCTTGTGTTTTAATCGCAGCAATCTTTGATTTTTCTAACGCAAGAACTCTCTTGGCTGCCTTTGTGGCTACATCTTCCCTCTTTGCTACCTGCTTCCAGAACAAACCTTTTGTCGCGACTCCTTTTATCCCTTGCGCTCCTCCTGCAAGAGCCTTGCCTCCCATTCGAGTGGCAGCACCTTTTATACCGCCACCCTGAAACATAGACGCAGCCATTCCCACGTCAGCTGCCTTACTAAGCATTCCAGCACCGCCACCCGCACCTGTTGCGCCTTTGATTGTGCCTAAAACTGTAGCGGCTTTCATCAATACGTCTGTGAACTCTCTAGTAGCCCCTTCTTCTTGACCCATTGCATCCATTCCCATGTCAAGAGCGGCAGAGAACATGTTCATTTTGAAGTACGCACCCATAGCGCCTTCACCCATTCCATAAATACCCTTGGTAGCTTTACCAGTACTGTCCATCATGTTACTCATCATCATGGGCATCATCATGCCACCGCCCATACCCATGCTGCCACCACTCGTGACGCCAGTACCTCCAGTACCGCTAGCGTATCTACGAACTGTTCCACCGCCAGCATACTTGTTCATCTTGCGAAGGTTGCCGTACCCAAATGATTGAGCTGATTGTTTATTAACAACAAATTCACCGGGAGTAAGAAGAGATGGAACTTCACCACCACTAGCGAATTTTTCAGACCTCCCAATATTAGCTAATTTGCCCTTAGATTTTTTTAATACCAGTTTGTTGGTTTTGTTCTTCGATTTAATTTGCGTTAAAGCGGCTTTAATCTGCTGTTTTTGGGGAAGGAATTCTGTTACCGATCCGGGCATATCAAGCTTGTCTGATTTGTGTGTTGTTGCAAAACCACCTAAAAACCCAGCCTTATTTTTACCCAGTGCCATATGTCTAAAGTATTTTCCAGCAATGCTTGCTGGGCTATGTGCTGAAGAACTAATAGCAGCATCGCCTAGAGTACCACCAATCGTTCCGTCTAAAGCTGGACTTGAACCCCCTGATTTCTTCAGTGTGTTACTCTTCTTTAACACTTTTTCCCAAGCTTTTCCGGCTGATATACCCTTGAATGTCATAAGGGCTGACCGTTCAGTATCATTTAAATGACTCTGTAGATTATTTTGACCCATGGGAATCTTCATATGTTCATTTTGAACACTAAACCTATCGCCCGGATTAAATTGATCAGAAGGCGCTGATTTACCCCATGGGTTCTGAGATCCGTCTGGTTTTGTAGTTCGGTGTGTCCATCTGCGTTTTCCCGGTTCGTTAACCATGGCTCCTACTTTTGAGAAACCTCGTAGGGTTTGTCCCTTAACTGACACAGTTTTGCCACCTTTAGCGTACCCATTCATGCCATTGAGTTGTGACCCATAAGCCTGAGCCGCAGATTTACGCAGCACAAATTCTCCCGGCTGTAACATAGCCGGAACAGTATCTCCATTACCACTACCGGGAACCCAACCACCGCCGCTAAAGCGTCTTACTCGACCACCCCCACTGAAACCCATTCCCATACCACCGCCACTACCGCCGCCACTACCACCACCAAACATAGCATTCTTAATTCCGCCGCCACCAAACATTTTTCCACCACCCCATTTAACAGCCTTAAACGCCATCATCGCAGTAATCAGAGGTATAATAGGAGCGATGGCTTTGCCTAACGTAACCGCAGCATTGGCAGCCATTAGGGCAAATTTGGCCATTTCCTTAAAGGCGGTAGAACCAGCAATCTCACGGAATAACTCTTTAACGTTTTCCGACAATTTTATCAGCTGGATAGCAAGAGAGGCCTGTGCCATCTCAGCGTCTTTAGCGAGACTACCCGCACCATCTAACTGAGCGTTCATTGCAGACTGAGCGGTGCTAAATTCTTTAATAAGAGGAATCACTTTAGAAACCTGACGGAAGCCACCAAGCTGTTCAACAATAGCAGAGAATCTAAGGTCTGTTGATTCCAAACCCTGTAAAGCGCTACTTAGTCTTTTAACAGCTTCAAAAGGCCCAACGAATTTACCTTGAAGATCTGTTAACTCAACACCAAACTGACGCAAAAACTTAATTGTGGTAGGTCTTTGCATACGAGTAAATATAGTACGAAAACCAGTAGCAATTGTTTCTGCTGTTTCACGAGTTGTAGAACGCACAGAAGTAAACAAAGCAATAAGTTCTTCTACTTGACCACCAGCAGCATTAAATGCACCACCGGCACGTTTAACAGCCACGCCAATATCGGAAGCTTCGACAGCAAAGTTTGCGGCTACTGTATTAATCTTACTTAATAAAGCTTCTAAACCGCTAGCTTCTATTTTAAACTGCCTCATGGCAGCAATGGCTGTTTCCGCAGTGTTGGTAATGTTATCAAACGTAGGAGCAAGCTCTGTCTTAGCAAGAGCTTCCATGGCAGTCGCCGTATCTCTAATACCTAAGCCTGTTTGCTTTAGAATTAAACCAACCCTAACTAAACTTGATGAAGACACACCCAAAGAGGTTGAGAGTTTAGTAACTGTTCGCTCAAGACCTTTTAGTTCTTTTGCGGTCGCTCCAGAAACCTGAGCGATTTTAATCATCTCTCGTTCAAACTTGATCGCGTCTTGAAGTCCTTGTTCAATAGTATTAGTAAACGCGGAGAAAACTCTACGAGCAAGATCGTATTTGAGAACATTTTTCAAAGCACCGCCGAAAGCTCGACCCATCTGATCAGCACCAGTGCTGGCTTTCTTTGCGCTTGACTCAACTTCTTTAGTAGCCTTTGCAACTTGGTTTAGCTTCTTAACAGCCTGCGCTCCTTTCTTAACATCAATATCGACAGAAACAGACTTTAGGTCGTTCTTCATCGAACTAAGGACTTGTTTGACGTTTGTAGGAGCTTGTAGATTAAGCTGAGCTGTTAAAACAAATTTTTCGGCCATTGAGATACCCTAAAAAAAAGGGGTGTACCGGTAGCTTACGGCTAACGACACACCCACTTTCCAATGTTTACTATTCGGTTGTTGTCTGTTTTTTCTTTGGTCGTCCTCTTTTTTTGACTGGTGCTTCTTCAGGCTCTCCAATTGGTGTACCCTCACCAAAATCACCAACCATTTCAGCTTCTACTGTTTCTTCTGTTTCTTCTGTTTCTTCTGTTTCGTCAGAATCTTCAGTTTCGTCCGAGGCTTCAATTTTGGATTTTTTCTTTCCCGGTACTGGAATCGGTTTACCACCATCATCTAGAAAAGGAGAAAATGCTTCACCAACAATATCCCCTTCTGCATCAATTTTTTCACCTGTTCTACTAATGTAGTAAGATTCACCATCGTCATCATAAGCAATGAATCTATTATCTTCATCAAGTAGTCTTTCCACACCATCTTCGTCAATGTCAATCAAGTGACCGTCTTTATTAATAAGGCGCAGTTTCTTGTCTGCTAACTTATAGTTTGTTAGGAATTTACTTTCTGGAAGATTGCTTTCATAGTCTGGGTCTAAACCATAAAGCTTTTCGGCAAGTTGCCCAGCCGCATCAACCACGTATGGCTCATTAGCGTTTTCTTCATAATCTTCTTTGGAAGCAAATAGTTGTGATCCATTATCTTGGAGTAAACAACGATAGACTAAAAAAGAAAACCTTTCATTGTCCGCTTGACCTTCCGCAGTGTTGCCGTCCATTGAACTACGTTCTGCTATTAGGCCGCGAAATTCTCCACGTTTTCTCTTCATGTTAAGGGCTGTTTCTCTAGCTTCAGAAAGAGTAATGCCACCTTTTTTTAGTGACTTCTCTCCTTCGCTAATTGAACTCATAACATCTTTGTATTGTTTTTCTTTTTCGTCGTCCCAAACACCCTGCTCTTCTAGAACATTGGTAAGTTTTTGTCTTAAAATCGCTCCAGACTGCAAAGCGTCTCTAAAAGCTTGGTTGTAAGCTAGTTGAGCTTCTTTGTTTATTCTAGTGTCTGGGATTTTTACATAGACAATTTTCTTCTTTCCTTCTAAATCTTTAGACTCGACTTTAATCCGGTTATTCTTGCTCTTCGCCATCTTCTTCTCCTTTTTCCATTGTTGTTATAGGCTTAACAGGTAAAGTAATCTGATATCGTAGCCAGTTAATATCATAGTTGGCAAACTCTGCCTCTAAGTTTCTGGCTTGATTATTTCCCCTGTCAAGTATTTCCGATCTTACTTCTTCATAAATTTGCTTAAGGTGTTCTTGTTCAGGAGTTAATTCTTCTGAACTTTCATACCCCCACAAAAAACCAAGATATTTTTCCATGGTGCTTAACGCACCAATCATAGTGGTCTGTATCTTTTTCTTTGATATTTTTAGAAGTCTCTCTTTTGATACTTCTTTGTGTTTGCTGGACTTGTCGCTCTTGTATTGATCCGACCGCCTTACTAATTCAGCGTATGGTTCATCCATTATTCCTCCTATTATCTATTTCCAAATTTTTCACTGGCTTCGTTAATTACTCTTAGTTTAACGTCATTAAATTTTTCGTACTTAACTCCGTCTTTACCTGCCTCTTTCATTTGATGATTTCTAGCCTTAATTATCATCTTACTTTCACCTTCGTTTAAATCGTATATAGCGTTGGTCTCTTCTTTACTTCTAGCTACAATAAAAACCTCGTCTGCGTTTTGGTGTGCTTGTTCAAATCCTGCTACCTGTTTTTTGCCTTTTTCTTTTTCTGCTTCTCTATTTTGTGCTATTAACCACCCATCAAGCGCGTCGTTATCTTCTATAATTTCTTTTTTTGGGCTTTCGCCAGCTCCTGCTACATTTTCATACAATCCAGACCAACTAACTATTTCGTCTTGATCCTTTGTAAGTTCAAAAACATGTTTTCTAAAAATTCTTTCTGGGTTTTTACCTGAGTTTAACCAAATGCTAGACCAAGGTTCTGTTCTAGACATCTCTCTTAGTTGTTCTGTGTCTAAGTCCCAATCATTGTTTAACTTTAACATTGTTGTTATATCTACTTCATTAAATAGATATGGGCTGTTGTCTGTATGTTTTGTTGTATTTTCAATTACCCAGTTCCATCTAGCGTATGTTGCTAACCCTTCGCAGTCTAGATGGTCGTTTGTGTGCTTAGTTTGGAATAATGATCCTTGTTGTTTTTCTAACTCTCTAAGCTCTAGTCTTGATTGTTCTCTTCTTGATGGTACTAAGAAATTATTATAAATGGCTAATTTTGAATCTTCTATTGCTTTAGTGTTTCTTGTTAACTGAAGGTCTTTTTCTTTTGACCAAATCCCTTCACGAACCATCAATGCTCGCATTTCTTTTCTAGCAAAAACACCAGAAAATAAAGCTTCTTCGTAAGCGTCCCTAAAAACTTTTTGCGCGGTGTAGTTTTGATCAATGGTTAATGGGTATATATATAAAACCAAATCACCAATTTCTACAATCTTTTTATCAAGTAATAATCGTGACAAAAAAAATTCCCGCTCATAAAGTTCCATAACTTTAGACGGGAAGTGTAGTTTCCCGTTCCTTAAATCCATTATATAAAATCAGTTTATTCACCCGTCTCCATCCTGAAAAGTGACTGGTGTTGTATAAACCGACATCAGGGGGCTGGTTTCCCAACCCCCTAATCATCAGTAAAATTCTTAAGTATTAAGTATTCAGAGTACCAGCTGAGGTATAATCAAGCTTATTAAAGTTACGGAACGAATACGTTATGCTGGCATTTCCACCACCCGTATCAACACCGTTCCATGTAACAGACTGTACTCTATTCTTAGCACCTAAATCAAAGGTGTGAACGGCAGTAGAAGCGCCAATAGTTTGAACATCTGTTACGGCAATGTCTCCGACTACGAACTTAATAGCCTGAGCAGTAGTATTAGCCGCGTTTGGTAAAGCGTTCATAGTCATGTCAGTGACATCAGTAACAAGAGCTTCAATTTCACAAGAAACTTCAACTGGAAAAGTAACAAACCTGTGATAAGGAAGTCTAGTACCAAGAGCGTTAATTTCTTCACGCCCAAAGTCAACACTAACGCTAATACTTTGAATAGCTTTTTCTGACGCAGCAAGAGCAGAGATTGGTGCTGGTATGCTCAGCATAGTGAAATGTTGTCTCTTTTTAACATCACCGGCTGTTGGAGCATTTCCAGCAAGAACCGCAGCATCAGTAGGTAAATTCTGGATTTTAGCACCGGGAGCAGCAGTCCATTTTTTATGATTACCAACCAAAGTGGTAGATTCAGTGAAATTGCCATCGACCCCAAAAGTAAATGAAGCACTGGAACAAAACATTCCAGAACACCAAACATAGGAATCTGGATTATCATCACCAGCAACATCATCTGTTGTTTCATTATTGACACTAAAAACAACATCACATTTATTGTTTTGATCACCCGAAATTGTAATCTTGTTGCCCGGCGCACCAACATTCATTGTACGAGCATACATGCAAGTAAATTGATCTATAACTCTTTCAACAGAAACTTCTACATCTGGAACTTCTTCAAGATCTTGATAGATTTCTAGTTGGCCAAGTTGAAAAATTTGTTCTAAGTTAAAATTTGTGGTGATACCAACGCTTTGAACTCCGGGTACATATTGAGCATTGCTGATTGTGCCCCCCAAGCCTTCTGCTGCTACACCAAGGGCTTCAACTGCCCAGTATGTTCTTTTGTTAACCATTTAAGTCTCTCCTAAGAGGAAAAGTTTTATCTTTCTAATATATTATACACCAATTGAGGTAATTAATTAGATAATTACCTCGGTCTTCATTCTTACTACTCCGTGATATAAATTTGGTGAAATTTCTTCAGAACGTTGAATATCAGCCGTGCCAATAAACATTGTTTTACCATGACTATCTGAAAGTGTTTCACCGTACTTAAATCCTCCCGTTCCGCTAGGCTGTATTAATAAGGGATACACCTTAGCGTCGCTATTTGTCATACCTCTGTAATCCAGAGGAAAAGCATTTTTCCTTCCAATCATATCACTATCAAACATACTTATGGTATTTTCTTGTTGAAAAGACACTATATCTAACAGTTTATCTCTATCATAATCGTCTTCTGCTAAAACATGAAATAATACATCAGTATTAACATAATGGTCTAGCGATCCTAATGAATAGGGGTCAGAATTTCTTCTTTTGGCAACTTCGATTCCTATTGCAGGTAATTGGAGTCTGGTTTCAGCTAACTGTGACCAATCGCCAGAACCTTCTAGGGTAAAATCGCCATCTGCTCGTTGTGATCTATATTGAATTTCTCGAAAGAAGCTTTCGTTTGATTTTGTTACTTTTGTCCATTTGTAGCTAAACTCAGCAGTCACTGCGCTAGTTGTGCTAACTGCACTGTCAAAAACAACCCTACCGTTTGGGTAGTCAATATGATGTTTATAAACACCAACACCAGAAGTTGGTTGAAATACACCACCAATAAACACTCCCGAAATACCCGGCGAGTGTAACGAGTTGGGATAATCCGTTGAGTTTGGTTTTAGTTTTGTTAACGTTTTAGGCTGAGTAGTTGCTGAGACACCGCTTTGCCAAACCCAATTGGATCTAAAGCCTTCCCATATTTGACCCTTTGTATATCTGGGATCATCTACTAATCTAAGCTTATGCTTGTCTCCTCCGTATTGACCGGATGTTGGTATTTCAACATTAAAGAAACCACCAGCGTCTAAAAGACCCCAATCAAAAAGTTCAATTAGGTTGTCTTGCATGATTGACGAAATGGTACTATCGCCAACATTGTTTATTTTTTTTAACCATTTAGTCATCTTAGTTCCAATTTTTCTTTATTGTTTGTTCGATGATCTTTGTCATCTTTCCTCGTATAGATTTGCCTTCTAACGCCCTACTAATAAAGTTGTCACTTACCGTGCCTGAAAACTGAGAATTTATTTTCCAAGACCCACCCTTTTCCATACGTCCTCCACCAGTTCTTCCTCGACCTGCTGTAGGCTCAAAGTGAAATTTTCCCACAATGATTGCGTCGCCTCTTGTTAGTAGCCAATCTAACCATTCAAGAGTAACGTTTTCTTTGTTTCTCTTGGAGAAATAATCAACGGTAGAACCAGAAACGGATAGTACATTTGCAAAATTTGTTGGTTGGATATTTACAATAAGACCACCAGAATTCTTTCCTCGTGGTTTTTGAACTTCCACAAAAACAGACTGACTAACAGTTCGTGCTATTTGTTCTGAAACGGCACTACCTTGACTTGACGGCAAACCTAATTCATGACGTAATGACCCACCTCTAACTTGTTCCATTTCTACGCAATTATAAACTGCGTTATAAACTAAACCAGAAAACCCACTTTCAATCTTCTTACTGGATTTTTGAAGCGCTACCAAAAATGATTTTTTAATGGTAGATAAAATAATCTTCTCAAGCTGAGCTGACGTATCAAGAAGCTCAACTGAAATTTTTCCTCTTTTGGCCATTAAACTCTCTCCCAAAATATAACAATATACTGTGTTGGGTTTTGCTTAAAGCCTTGGTTATACGGTTCAGAAACTCTTTTATATCTACCTTGATTGTGCTTTCCTACATCCACTAACAATTCTTTTGCTTTAGTTAGCTTTGGGTAATCGTCCATATACCCAACCGTTTGTATTACGTTGTTAGGTATATCAGCGGTAACACCGATGTCAATAAAATCTCTTCGTTTATAATATATTCTTAACTCAACAGACTCGGTGCTTTCTACATTCTTAAAGCCCTCACCCCCACAAAGTGGACAGTTTGAACCTCTGTTAAAAGGAATAGGCCCACCAGTTACATAAATGTTTGTAGACCTTCCCCCAAACGTGTTAGTAACACAGTTTTCACACGTTTGTCTTCTTTCTGGATATACCACGGTACATGTTCTATTAAATAGAAGAATTGCTTCATTCAATTTAGTGAACGCGCTTGAGGGTAAATTAAGAACCATGTTCTAAACCTTAACTAGATGTGTCGCCTGAATAGTAACGGGTGTCATCAAATTTAGCTGTCCATTTTGTTTCTAGTCCAGTAACACTAGATGCGTCATTCACGCCAGACTCTGATGTTCCACCAGCGAAGGTTACTACAGTACAATTAGTCAAACCTTCAGTAATAGTGGTGTTACCTTTAACTCCGGGTTTCAGTTGGGTTAAAGTTAAAACGCCAGCTAGGTCGTCAGCGACAGCAATTGATCCATTGTGACCAGCGGCATTATCAATACAAAGCTTTAAAGCTGTGGCGGCGGCGTTCTTGTCAGTATTAATAAACTGAAGACTTCCCGCTGTCGTTCCTGATTTTGCTGTGTATGTTTTAGAAACGCCATCGGCATCAATGATTACAATGGTTTCATCAACAGTCGCAGCACCAGTAAACGTTACAGTTGCCGTAGCAGCCTCGCCACCAGCCCTTATTCTATAGTTAGTTCCAAGTGCGCCAGTTTTAGCGCCCTTTGGTGCGCCAACAATAACACTGCCATTTCTTGAGGCAGCATCTACGGTTGGTCTTACGTTTGTAGTTACGTCAGCCATTTTTTATCTCCTTGTTAGGATTCTAATTCAGTTATTCTTGCTTTAGCTGTTTCCAGCTCATCTTTAAGTTCTTTGATTGCGGAAACTAAGTAAACATTAATCATGTGAGAGTCTAAGTGTTTTACGTCTGTAACCAAGACTTCGTCTGTTTCGTGGTCTTTTAGGTCTACGCCACTATTAGTGACTGCTTCTGGGAATTCTATAGCGACTTCTTGAGCAATGAAGTTATAGTAATAAGTATCAGGGTCAACACCAGTATGACAATCGCAGAAACCTCCTATATATTTAAACTTAACAGGTCTTAAGTTAGCTATCTTGTCCAAACCGCCAGTAACATCTGTTACTTCTGTTTTAACACGAGAGTCAGAGACAACACTCCATACCGAACTAACAGGCTTGCCAGCAGAGTTGCTACTCAATTGAAGCTCATATGTTGGAACGGCTACGTTAATGCCAACCTT
>Ga0115000_10000083_pt1 | contig 79722 bp, 70 predicted proteins | sample ArcticOcean_MG_C_6_FD_89690 | JGI IMG/M metagenome (GOLD analysis project Ga0115000, IMG submission 89690) | Marine microbial communities from western Arctic Ocean - ArcticOcean_MG_CB8_128 | ecosystem: Environmental > Aquatic > Marine > Oceanic | place: Arctic Ocean: Canada Basin | collected... | reverse complement strand
GCCGTTGCCGTTGTCGCCACAGCGGTACTGGCGCTCGGTGACCGTCCGCGTTCCATCGACCTCTGCGGATTGGCGGCCCTCAACACAACTTTCACCGTTTAGTGCCCCGTCGGCTTCAGAAGGCATCCGCACCGTGAGGCCAAAGGACAGGAGCCCGCGATGGCCTTGCGAAAACCATTGTTGCTGGATCGCAAAAATCATCGAATAAACCGTCGGTAAACTCGGTATCGAACCGGTACGGAACGTCGGGTCCTGACACCAGTGGCTGCTAGCTCACCAATTCAAGACCGAACAGTTCTTTGAACTTCACTGCATACTCAGCGTCATCCTCGATCGCACCCAACGCAACCCAATCCTCGTCGCTCATGGCGGCCTTGCCAGCAACGAGTTCCTCACCGCCCCAACCACAGGTGTACCGAAGCTTCGGGTTCTCGGCAGTTGCCGCTTCGTAAATCACTTCGGCGACTTCTAATGGCTGTCCGGGTGTTGCCAGCCCCGTCGCGTAGAAGTTAAACATGCGCTGATACGCCCGGTCATAGGCGCCGGTGGCATTCGGTGCATCGGTGTTTTTGGCCATGATCGCTGTCTTGACGATGCCCGGTTCGATCATCACAACCCGAATACCGTGAGACACGACTTCTTGTGCAAGTCCTTCCGTAAGGCCTTCGAGCGCCCACTTGGATGCCACATAGGGCGATTGAGCCAGTGCTGCGATCACACCAGCGATTGAAGAGACATTGATGATGCAGCCACTGCCGCGTTCACGCATATGCGGCAACACTGCCTGCACCCCGCGAATGACGCCGTAGAGATTGACGTCCATGACTTCCATGTAATCGTCGAGTGAGGCCTCTTCACAGACGCCGTTACCCCCGATACCCGCATTGTTAATGAGTACGTCGATATGACCGGCGGCAGCAATGACTTCGGCCACAGCACGATCAACCGATGCAGTATCGGTGACGTCGCACACGACCGGATGCACCTTCACGCCTGCTTCGGCACACATCGCTGCGAGCTTCTCACCCTTTTCGAGGCTGCGCATCGACCCGTAGACCGTCCAACCTTTCGCTGCCAAATCCACAGCTGCGCTGCGTCCAATTCCCGAGTTCGCGCCAGTAATGAGTGCAACAGTCATGACACAAAGTTAGCAGAGTGCCGAAAAACACATGCCTCGTGTCTTGGCGAACGTCCACCACCGGCCTTCTTCACCGCCTTGCCCATTGATTTGACCCATTCGGGTCGAAGAACAGCCTTTCTGGAGGGACGCCCTAACAGTCAGCGAGCAAAAGGTCCGCTGTCACCTCAAGATGGCCCAAATGCTGCACCAATTCTTCGTAGGCATGGATCAATGCAGCGCCGACGGTCCACTCGCCTGCGAGCGGCGTCTGAGTCTGAGGGATTTCGGTCAGCTCCGTTGCCGCCTCGAGAGCAGGACGACGCTCCGTGAGCAAATCAAGCCATGCGCCAACAGCCAGGTGTAGTTCTGCCACCGTTCCCGCAGCAATGAACTCCTCGCCACGTACTCGGCCTGATTCATCGCCAGCGACCATATGTCCGACCCACCATTCGCATGCACCGAGGATGTGGGTGACGAGGGCGTACGGAGATGTTCCCCCTGTTTCGCGTGGCCGTTCGTTGATCAACTCGTCGCCGAGGCGATCGGCCACGGCCAGCACGCCACCGAACGAGCGCCGACAGAACACTTCAAAGTCATCAAGCGTGATCGACATACACAGCAAGGTAGCTTCACAAGCGTGTCTGAGCAGCAGAATTCCTTGAGCGCAAGGGACGAGCGCGTCCCTGCAGACGTGAGTAGCGTCTTCAACCTCGAAACCCATGGCCCTGATGTGTGGGTCGGCGAGAGCCCCGACTACCCGTGGGGCCGTATCTTCGGCGGCCTAGTTATTGCCCAGGCACTGTGGGCTGCGACACAGACCGTTGCCGATGAACACGTGCTGCACTCAATGCACAGCTACTTCATCCTGGGTGGGAACCCGGCCGAACCTGTGCGCTATGAAGTCGACCGCATTCGCAATGGTCGGTCGTTCTCAACTCGTCGTGTCGTCGCCCGCCAGAGCGGTGGCGCTATCTTCAATCTGTCGTGCTCATTCCAGCGCCATGAAGAGGGTGTGGAGACACAGACAGCGACATTCCCGTCTGATGCGCCCGATCCTTCGACGATCGAGTCGCATCGCGAGGGCGCAGGCATCGACCGCTTCGACGTCGACCTCAAAGGCAACCAGCCACGATCGCTGGTCTGGGTCCGCTATCCCGGCGCACTCAGCGATGACCCGCGGGTCCATCTGTGCGCGCTCGCCTATCTCAGCGACAGTAACGCCATGGATGCCGTGGCCCACGCTCACCCAAACGGCATGCCCGAGGATCACGAGACCTGGGACCAGACCTATATGAGCGCCAGCCTGGACCATGCCATGTGGTTCCATAGGCCAGTCAACGCCAACGACTGGCTGCTCTTCGACATGGACGGCCACGGCATCCTGCGCACTCGCGGTCTGACCACCGGCCATGTCTTCAACACCAACGGCGACCACATCGCCACCATCGCTCAAGAGGGCCTGATTCGCGAGATCAAGTAGCCGGCATTCTGAAGCAGTAACTGCTTTGGCCGGGCTGATTGGATCTGATTACCGAGCGGCGTGCAGCGGTAAGACAGATCGGAGTAGTGCTCCAACACTCAGCGCGCCTTGTCGGTCTCAGCTCATTTCGCAACTGGACCCAGCACTGCAATCGCCTCGCTCAACATGGTGTCTCGGGACACAGGTGGAAGCCTTGGTGTGTGCGGAGCGGTGTCCTCGTGGCTGTCGCTAGTGTTCGGTTTCACTGTGCTGATTCAGCCGACGCGGATTGCTGCGCCACCATCCACAGGAAGCAACACGCCGGTTATGAACCGAGACTCGTCGCTGGCAAGGAACAGCGCTGCATAGGCCGTGTCCCACCCGGTTCCCTGATGGCCTCCAAATGGCACCATGCGGTCACGACCTGCTCGCACCTCATCGGGGTCAGCGCCCCGGGCACGGGCATAGCCTCCGACCGCCATTGGGGTGTCCATCAAACCGGGCATGATTGCGTTGACACGGATGTTGTGTTTGAAGTTGGCTGCCGCCAAGTGCTGCGTCAGCGCATTCACTGCTGCCTTTGACGTCTTGTAGGCAGCGATGCTTGTCGACGCGATCGCTGCAACGGAGCTGATGTTCACAATCACACCACCGCCACCCGCACGCATCGCAGGGATGGCGTGTTTACATGTCAGGAACATGCCGGTCACGTTGGTGTCGTAAATCCGATTCCATGTGTCGAGTTCAAGCGTCGTCACGCCACCGTCACCAGCACCGATCCCCACGTTGTTGTGCAGGATGTCGATTGCGCCGAACGTGTCCAAGCAGGTTGCCGTTATGGCTGCAGCCTGGCTTTCATCGCAGATGTCGGCTTGCATCGCAACTGCTTCACCATTTTCAGCGGTAATCAGGTCAACGGTTTGCTGCGCGGAAGCGAGAACCCGATCCACGGCCAAGACCTTCGCTCCTTCGCGAGCGAATAGGAGCGCTGTCGCCCGGCCATTACCGATCGTGTCGTCGTCTGGCCCGGACCCCGGGCTCTGACCTGCGCCGACCACAACGGCGATCTTGCCCTCAAGCCGACCGCTACCAGTGTCTTGTCCCATTACTCGAACCTACGTCATCTCGCAACGACGTCGCTGGCCAAGAACTAGTGGCCCGGATCCACGCCCGTGAGTTCGTAGATCGTGGCGGCGCTAAAGCCGGGTTGTTGGCTGGCAGTAATTAGTACTGCCTCTTTGGCAGCAATGTCAGCTGCGGCCTGCGGGACCTGGTCGGCAACATCAATCGGAATCACGACGGCGCCATGTTGGTCGGCATGGATCAAGTCGCCAGGTTCGACGTGCATACCGTGCACCTGGACCGGCACATTGAACTCTTCAACACGGACCCAAGCGTGCGATGGTCCGGGCATCCCGGCCAAAAGCTGGAAACCCTCGGCGGAATCAGGAAGGTCGCGGATACTGCCGTTGGTTATCACGCCCAGCGACCCCAGACCCTTGTGGACATTGGTGTTGACCTCGCCCCACCACGCGCCGTAACCGGGATGGTCATCGATGTCTTCTATCACAGTGATAGTGGGCCCGGGCGCTGATCCGATGTGTTCGTAGTACGCAAGTCGTATACGGGTCAGCGCTTCGGTATCGGCTGTAGGCGGCGTCTGCGCCCGGATCTTGCCGGTGCGGGCGTAGCCAACAATGGAAGCCAAACCTGGCCGAGGAGCGAAGAATGGCGTGGTGCTGTAGCCGTGGCCTCGGCGGTCGGGGGCAACAATCTCGAGCGCATTGCAGACGGTTGGGGTATCGAGTTCTCGCAATTGCGCAAGGACCTCGACCGAGACGAGGCCGCTCATGAGGCACCTCCTGCCCGGTGTGGCACGCCGCCTAACACGGTTCCCCACACTTCGATGTCTTTAAGTGTCATCGGGTCAACCTCAAGCGGATCCTCTTCAAGCACAGCGAAGTCAGCGAGTTTACCAGACTCGATACTGCCCATTTCATGATCGAGTTTGAGCTGGTACGCAGCGTCAAGTGTTATTGCTTTCATCGCATCCATGACCGAAATCCGTTCATCGGGGCCGAGAACTTTTCCGGTAGCTGTCACCCGATTGACGGCACACCAAGCGGTGTGGAGATGACCCAGCGGGGTAACCGGGGTGTCGCTATGGATCGAGAAACTGACGCCCTCTCTCAACGCCGTGGCACATGCATTCATTCCTGCAGCCCGCTCAGGTCCCATCGTGGTATCCCGGTGCTGATCGCCCCAGTAGAAGATGTGGTTACTAAAGATGTTGGCGCACATGCCCATCGCCGCCATGCGCTTGTATTGCGCCTTGGTGGTCAGCTGAGAATGTTGCAAAGTGTGGCGGTGGTCCCAGCGAGGGTGACGCTCAAGCGCTGCTTCAACTGCCTGGATAAAGACCTCGGCGGCCTGATCGCCGTTGCAGTGACAGTGCACCGTGATGCCAGCAGCGTGATGATCGCTGACGATGTCGGCCAACTGTTCCGGGGCCATCAACCACAACCCGTTTCCAGGGTGGCCTTCTGGTGGATCGAAGTAATACGGCCAGCTGACCCGGGCAGTAAAGCCCTGAATTGAACCATCGAGCACCAACTTGATGATGCCAAACCGTAGCTTGTCGGTCGTCTGTGATTTCAGCTCGTTGACGATCCTCGACAAGTCGGCTGGCTCTTGAGGCCCACCAAACATTGGTGACCCTGCCACCATTATTCGAGCCGGATACGCCGGATCATTGGTCGCCTCGCGCCACGAATTGAGCGAGTCAACATCATTCACCCGAGTCGTGCCGAGATCCGTTAGCAGCGTGTGTCCAGCATTGCGGGCTTCATAGGCATAGTTCCACTTGGCCTCGCTTGACATGATCGCGATGGCGATCTCGGTCATCCCCGACCGTGCAAGAGTCATTGCCGCTGGCTCCTGCAGTTCGCCATTGGGCGTGCCATCCGCGTTGCGAGCTATTCCCGGTGTTGGCGAATGTTCATTGATCTCTGAGTATTCCAGCATCGCAGAATTCACCGTCGCCAGGTGGGCGCTGGCGTGGTAGACAAAGATCGGGCGGGTCTGACTCACCCGGTCAAGGTGCACCGCCAATAGTCGCTCGTCGGGGAAATAAATCGGGTCGAGACCCCACGCAATCAGTGCGTCAGAGGAATTTTCGAGTTGGCTCTCGTATTCGGCCAGCCGATCGAGGACAGCCTCAATGCTGGTACATCCTGTCCACAGCTTGCCTTGCGGGTCTTTACGGTCGAAGAAACCAACATACGGGAACTGCCATACGCCCCCCGACATCACGTGGGTGTGGGCTTCGATGAATCCTGGCGTTAGCACCTTGTCGCTGAAGGTGTCGTCAATAACGTGCTCGCCCCAACCTGCCAACTCTTCAATGGTGCCGACTGCGAGCACCCTCCCATCTCGCACTGCCACCGCTTCGTCAAACGGATTGGCCGGGTTCATCGTGATAATACGTCGCGCTGGATAAATCGTCGTTGTCATAGGAGACTGTCTCGCTTCTGCTAACCGGCTTCTTGAACACTAATCGCCGCGCCTAATCACCGCGCCTAATCACCGCGCCTAATCGCCGCGCCTAATCGAGGCCTTCGCACTGTGACCACACCGTCGAGGATCTCAGCCGTCGCGCCCAGTAAAACGCGGGTCACCGCTGATCATCTGGAAAATCGAGGTACCGCAGATCTCATAGGTCATCAGCTCAGCGGTCAAGTCAGCAGGCGGCACATTGGCGAGATCGCCCCACGCGTTATGGATGCAGGTTGCGGTCGCCTCGTTGACAGCAAAGGCCTCCATGATGTTCGCGATCCCTGCTACCGGGTCGCTGCGGTCGAAACCGAACCCACCTGGCCCCGGTTCTGTCACTCCCTCTAGGAGCGCCTGCGCCGTCGGTGTCGCTGTTGGTTCGGGCGCCAAAGTTGGCGCCGGCGTTGTGTCGGGAACGACGGTCGGCTCCGAAATGCCACATGATGTAACCATGAGCACGGTCATCGTCAAGATAAGAAAAAGGCTCATTGCGTTCAAGCTTCGCACGACGTTGCGATCATCGGCGTCAGGTTCGAGCGTACGCAGCGAGTTCACTTAGATATACCGATCGTTGTTCTTCACTGATCCAGGCCGCATCGAACGCATTCCGCATAAGAGCAACCATGTCGTCGGTGGTCATCGTTGAGCGATCGAGCACCTCGGTCATCATGTGTGTCATATGACGGCTTGCGAACTCTGAGGGGTCGTCGGTGTTCAGACTCACGTTGATCCCGAGATCAAGCATCTGTTTGATAGGCCTCATGCGTCGGGGTTCAGGGTCTCGGGGCCTCCAAGTCGCGCACATCGTGAGAGCGATCCCGTCAGCCAGCACCTGCTCAGTTAGCGTTGGATCATCGAGAACATGCAACCCGTGGTCGATCCGTTCGACACCAAGCTCGTCGAGACACTGCCGAATATGTTCGGTTGAGTTTTCCTGGTCACAATCGCAGTGAGCCGTGAGTCGGTAGCCACGCTCCTTGGCCAGCTGGTAAGCAGCCAGAAACTTGTTCGGCGGATTGTCCTTTTCATACGAAGCCAAGCCCAGACCGACTATCGCGTCGCGGTACGGCTCAGCCAGCTCCAGCAACTCAAGCGCTTCTTCGATTGTGTGCTCGCGATCGATACACATGATCCACAACACCGACACGCCAAAGTCTCTGCCAGCGTCGACCCGAGCCCGCTCCATCGCCTCGAACTGACCAGCGAAGCTGATGCCACGTTCAAGGTGGGCCATGGGACCGAACATGATCTCGACATGACGAACATTGTTGTCGCGACATATCTCGATGAACGCATAGGTCAGGTCATAGAAGTCCTGGGGTTTCTGCATGACCCGCAGACACTTGTAGTGATAGTCCAGAAAGTGCGACAGGGCCGGATCGGGATAGTCCTGTGCCGCCCAGACCTCGGCTTCGGTCGACATGCCTATATCGACGTCGTTCTCTGTAGCCAATCGAAGCAGCATCGCCGGTTCGAGGCACCCTTCGAGGTGCACATGTAGCTCTGCTTTGGGCAAGCCTGCGACGAAGGAATCAAGACTCATGCCAACTTTCCGTTCAGCCAGTCATCAGAAATCGCGCCATGGAAACCGATAACTACCAGCCGCGTCTGGGCATCTTCGCCTCGAGGCCCAAAAGGTCGCAGTGTCCACCGGCGACCCACCCGCTGCAGCACCATGATGCGATCGGGCTCATCGTCGACCAGCACGAGACCTTTCGCTCGAACGACCTCGGCGGGCATCGATTCCATCAACGCCTCCACCGTGCTTCGGCTCAAAGGGTCCGTTCCGGACCACGACCACGAATCGAACAGGCTCTCTGCGTGCTGATGCCCATCGTCTTTGTGGTCGTGAGGCTCACCGGCACTAGGTGGCTTTGCTTCGACCACGCCGAACAGCAGCGTTGGGTCCACGACACCATTCGTCGCACCGATGAGGACAGCGTCGGGGCAGGTTTCCCGCAGCCACTCTTCGATGGCCTGCGCATCTTCGTCGTCAACTAAGTCGACCTTGTTCATCACCACAATGTCGCCAGATCGTAGTTGACCGATGATCGTGTCGCCAACGTAGACGTCGCGCGACTTGGTGCGGATGGTCTCGGCATCAACAACAACAACCGTCGCGTCAAGAGTCAGCCCCGGCCCGTGCCCATAGGCAGCCACGGTCGCTGGGTCGGCAACACCACTCGACTCGATCACCAACCGCTGTGGTTGTGGTTCAAGCGCCCGGATCGTTGCAAGCGCAGACGAGAAGCCATCAATAAGACTGCAACAGATGCAACCATTGGCCAACGAAATTGTGTCCCCGTCCTGGCTAGCGATGAGGTCTTCGTCGATATTGATGTCGCCAAAGTCGTTGACCAGCACGGCGATGCGTTCGTCGGCGGTGCGCAGGATGTGGTTTAGAAGTGTGGTCTTACCCGCACCCAAGTAGCCGCCGATGACCGTCACTGCCGTATCGATTTCGCTCATGAGATTCTACTCTTCGGCAACAAAATGCCCCGGTTCCACTTCGACCAGGTTGACGAGTTCAGGCGACGTTCCATGCTCCCACCGCGGGCTTGGGATCTCACCGGTCAGTAGTGGACGTTCGCGACGCTGTCGTGGATCAGCGATTGGAACAGCATCGAGCAGCCGTTTTGTATACGAGTGGCTTGGGTTCTCGAAGATGGCCGAGCGAGGGCCAAGTTCGACGATCTGGCCCAAATACATCACCGCCACCCGATGGGCGATGCGCTCAACAACCGCAAGATCATGGCTGATGAAGAGATAACTCAAGCCCATGTCTTGTTGCAGCTCCATCATCAAGTTGATGACCTGAGCCTGCACCGAAACGTCGAGAGCAGAAACCGACTCGTCGGCGATCACAAGTTCGGGGTGCAGAGCTAACGCACGAGCGATGCAGACGCGCTGGCGTTGGCCGCCCGAGAACTGATGCGGGTACTGCTGGGCATGGTCTCGCTCGAGGCCGACGCGCTCGAAGAGCCCACCAACCCGCTCGTTGAGAGCAGCGCCTTTTGATTCTTCACCGTGAACAATCAGCGGCTCGCCCACGGCGTAGCCAACCGATCGACGAGGGTCAAGGCTTGCGAACGGGTCTTGGAAGATGATCTGCATCTTCTGCCGATACTCACGCATTGATTTGTTGTGAAGATGTGTGATGTCGTGGCCATCGAGCAGGATCTGCCCGCCGGTGGATTCGAGTAATTTGATGATCAAGAACGCAAGTGTTGACTTGCCACATCCGCTCTCGCCCACGACGGCAAGGGTTTCGCCCTTGCCCACCTTGAGCGATACGTGTTCGACCGCATGGATCTTGGCTTTGCCCGGGACCGAGAACTCTTTACAAAGGTCCTTGACTTCAACCAGCGTTTCAAAGTCGGTCACACCGGGGCGTCCATGTCGACGAGATCAAACCGTTCAGGCTGCGACTTGCCCGTCATGGAACCAAGGCGTGGAATCGAGGCCAGCAACGCTTTGGTGTAGGGGGCAGTGGGTTTCTCGAAGATGTCGAACACATTGCCAGTCTCGACCAATTTCGAGTTACGCATGACCACGATGTCGTCGGCTACCTCGGCCACTACACCCATGTCGTGGGTGATCATGATCACGGCCGCGCCAGTTTCGTCTTGCAACGCACGCATGAGGCCCAAGATCTGCGCCTGAATCGTGACGTCGAGCGCAGTGGTTGGCTCATCAGCGATAAGCACGGTCGGGTCACAGGAAAGTGCCATTGCAATCATCACCCGCTGACGCATGCCACCCGACATCTGATGTGGGTATTCTTTGAGGCGCTTCTTTGGTTCTGGGATGCGCACCCGTTCAAAGACTTCGAACGCCCGCTGGTAGGCCTCGGCCTTGGTGACGTCTTGATGCAGCCGGATTGCTTCGACTACCTGATTACCCGCCGTATAGACAGGGTTGAGGCTGGTCAGCGGTTCCTGAAAGATCATTGAGATTTGATTGCCGCGGATCTTGCGAAGCTCGGCTTCGTCGGCTTGCACAAGGTCGATGGTCGATCCATCGGGTTGACGGAAGAATATCTGTCCCTCCGCGATCTTGGCCCGGGTACCCAACGTCACCAGCCGCATAATCGACAGTGCCGTAACCGACTTGCCTGAGCCAGACTCGCCAACGATCGCGAGTGTCTGCCCTTCGTACAGGTCGAAAGACAGTTCACTGACCGCGGTGAACCCGTCAAAGGTCACGGTCAATCCCTGGACCGATAGCAGTGGCGTTTCAGATCGCAGCGGCGTTTCAGCTCGCATCTAGCGGCCTCGGAGTTTTGGATTGGCGGCATCTTGTAGACCATCACCGATCAGGCTCAAGCTCAGCACGGTGAAGAAGATCATGAGTCCAGGAAACGTGAGGCCCCACCAGTTCGACAAGAAATAGGTTCGGTTGGCGCCGATGTAGAACCCCCAGCTGAGATCTTTCGGATTGCTCAGGCCAAGGAAAGCGAGCCCGGCCTCGAACAGGATCGCGCCGCCCATCACCAGGGTGCTCTGCACGATCACGACCGGCATGGTGTTGGGCAAGATCGTCTTGAAGATGATGCGAGCGTCGCTTGCCCCGATGGCACGGGCTGCTTTGACGTACTCCAGGTTCTTCTGCCTCATGAACTCCGCGCGCACCAAGCGCGCAATCGTCGGCCACGCGATCAGACCTATCGCAAGCACAATCGACTTGGTCGAAGCTCCGTAGAGCGCGACGATCACAATGGCGAAGAGCAGGCCCGGCAGAACCTGAAAGAACTCGGTGATGCGCATCAATACGTTGTCGACCCAGCCACCGTAGTAGCCGGCAACCGCGCCGATCGTGGTTCCAACAACAACGATCACAAGCGCGGCAAGTCCGGCCACCTTTAGTGTTGCGCTGCCGCCTTGCATCACAATGCGTCCAACGTCGCGACCGAGGTAGTCGGTGCCAAAGGTTGTTGAACCTTCAGCGCCTGGCGCTAGATGGATACTGCCAACCCGTTCGGTGCGGTCACCAGTGACGAAAATCGGCAGAATAAACGTGATGAACAAGATTGCAATCAGCAGAACAGCGCCGAATACCGCTGCCTTGTTACGCATAAACATGCGTAGCCCTTGGTATTTTGCGGGGGCCTGTCGCAGCCGACTGGTATCGAGGTGAGGGTCCGGCAGCTCTTGGCCATCGCTCATGCCATGCACGTCCGTTTCAGCCATTCGCGGATCCTGACACTCGAATACGCGGGTCGATGAATCGGTAAAGCAGGTCGGTCAAGAAGTTGGCGATGATTACCGCTAACGACACGAGGAACAGCACGCCCAGCAACACATTGGTGTCGCGCTCGACGACGGCTTCGAAGGCCAAGCGACCAACACCAGGCCACGAGAAGACGGTCTCGACCAGGATCGCTCCCGACAGGATGGCGCCAAACTGCAAACCCATCACGGTCACGATCGGAATGACTCCGTTGCGCAATGCATGCTTGAACAGCACCGACCTCTCACCCAAACCCTTGGCCCGTGCTGTACGCACATAGTCAGACTCGAGTACCTCGAGCATCGAAGCCCGACTCAAGCGCGAATACGCAGCGATGTAGATCAGCCCCAAGGCAAGTGCGGGAAGGAAGAGATGTTTGGCAACATCCCATTGTTGCGCGAACCAACCGCCCCTGAATCTCAGGTCCTCCATACCGCTGACGGGGAGCCACCCGAGTTTGGCCGAGAAAACGATCAACAATAGGTAGCCAGTCCAGAACGCAGGCATAGCGAAACCAACCAACGCAAAGACGGTGGTGAAGTGACTAAACCCACTTTCGGGCCGTCGCGCCGCCAGCGTGCCGACGAATACACCAACCAGGATCGCAAACGAAAGTGCAGTGATCGAAAGCAGCACAGTTGGCCACAACCGTTCGGCGATCATTTCGGTGACTGGGCGATTGTTGTTGCCGATTGAAACACCAAGATCACCTTGCAGCACATTGCCGATATAGGTCACCAGCTGGGTGGTAACCGGCTCGTCAAGACCATATTGAGCCCGCAACCGCTCGGTGGTTTCGGGGCTCATCTCACCAGCCGTGCCAGCGAGCGCGTCGACCGCGTCACCAGGCGCAAGATGCACCAGCATGAAGTTCAAAACAATTACGGCCAGGACCAACCCAAATGCCTGGAGGATCCTGACCGCAATCTGTTTCATAACGTGTTGTTGCTACCTAAATGCTCTTACTCGTCGACCCACATCTCGGCCCATGAGTCCATGAAGCCCCAGATGCTCTCGGGTGAGTTCTGCAGCGACTTCTGCATACGGGTGTACCAGACCTGGTTTGACAGGTAGATGACTGGTACTTCTTCGTTGATGATGTCGGCTGCCGAGTAGTACAACTCGGCTCGCTTAGCATCGTCGAACTCGAGGCCGGCGTCGTTGAGCAGGCTGTCGACTTCTTCGTTGCAGTACCAACTCATATTCGAGAACGCCACACCGGCGACACGGTTGTCACAGTTGTAGCTGCGGTTCACACCAATCACTGGATCGCCCCAGTTCCACAACGTGGTCCACGTAGCGTCGAATTCGGTACCTTCACCAACGGTCTTGGCGATCCAGTCGGGGAAGTCAGCGTCGAGTGAAATCTCGACCGTGACACCAATCTTGGCCCACATTTCCGCGATGAGCTCCATCGTTGGCACGTTGGCCTGTGATTGGTTCATCGTGAGGGAGAAGCCGTCGCTGTAGCCAGCTTCGTCCATCAGCGCTTGTGCCTTCTCAAGATCGAAGTCGTAGCACTTACCGTCCGGGTTGTAGTACGGGCTATTGCGCTGGATTGGACCGCACTGAGCAGTGTTGTTCAGACCAACAGCGATGACATCGTTGTAGGCCTCTTTGTCGATCGCGTAGGCAAGCGCCTGACGCACTCGAACGTCAGACAAGACCTCGTCGCGCAGGTTCAGCTGAATCCATGGAATCGAGCCGATCGCTTCGAAGCCTTTGTCGCTGACTCGCAGGTTCGGGTCTTCCAGAGCATCGACGACGACCTGGCCGCCGTGAGCGCCATCACCAGCTGCAATATCGAATTCGCCGGTCTCTAGACCAAGCGTGACGGTTGCAGGGTCAAGCCCCAGGTCAAAGATCAACTCATCGAGGTAAGGCAGACCTGGCAAGAAGAAGTCGTCGTTCGCTTCGAACCGGACAACCTCAGAACCATCAAACTCGACAAGCTTGAATGGCCCAGCACCGATGACGTCGGTTGAATTACGTGGGTGGGTCTTCATCTCTTGACCATCGTTGAAGATGTGCTCGGGAATGATTGGCAAGAGACCAGGTGAGAACGCAATGAGCAAGGCTGGGTGAGGCTGTGACAGGTTGACGACGCAGCTCTTGGTGTCGCCACCGTCTACGCCCGTCACCGGAGCGAACATTGGCTTAAACGGGTGGTTGGCCTGCGATGTCTTGATGCTGAAGTCAACATCGGTACAGGTGACATCTTCACCATCATGGAAACGAGCTTCGGCGTTGAGCTCAAGGGTGACCGAAAGCCCATCATCGGCAATGGTCCATGTATCTGCGAGATACGGGACGGGCTGATAGTCGTCGTTGTACCGCAACAAGCTGGCATTCACCTGCGGTCCAACGGTGTTCACCGCATAACCCGATGACACCGCGCCATTCGTGTGAGGTATGGCACCGGCGTAACCAACAACAACGACACCGCCGCGCTGATCGTCAGTCGGCACGTTTTCGGGTCGAAGCAAGAAGTCGCCTCCGGCCTCTTCAACGAACTCTGGCTCAGGCTCAGAAGCCGCCGCTGGCTCGTCTACCTCTTCAGAGTCAGTCGTATCGGCTGCCTCAGTCGTATCGGCTGCCTCAGTCGTATCGTCTGAGCCTCCGCACGCGACCGCAAACAGACTCAGCGTTAGCACTGCGGCTAGCAGTGAACGCCAATTTCGTGAACCCATGTAATCCCCCTCGGTGTCGATAGCTCTAAGGCACTCGCCCTGCGCTATCTGCGGAGGCTATTACTTCAAGCGAGGGGCCGTCAGGTTTCGCTTCAATTTTCTGAGGTGACACCCGATTCACGCAGTGTCCCGGTACCAGCAGTGCCAAGATAACCACCCCATGAGATGTTGGCCGGCGCCTGCGTTCCTACGAGGTTGAACCGCTCTACTTTGGCTGGGCCCGACGATTGGTAGGCACTTGCGGTCGTGATCAAGTCAAGCTCACCGTCGGCATCGATATCACCTAACCATGGCGACGAGAACGTGGTCTGATCTAGCGGGCCACCAAGCTCGTGCAACACCCTTTTCGTTGTATCCAAGACATACAGCTGGTGAGTGTTGGCAGCAACATCGTTCACGCCGAAGATCACTTCGTCACGGCCATCGCCGTTCAGATCACCCGCTACAAACCCACTCGGCGCAAATGAGCCGAGTGTCTCGCGCCACACGACTTGGCCGGTCGCTCCATCAATCAATAGATAGTCCGAAGACTCATACTCGGGCCAGACGCCTCTAGCGACACTGGCGAACACATCAGGCACCGCGTCATCGCCGACGAAATACCCCAGCGTCGGTGTCGAGTAGGTCTCGAACCCCACGTTCTCTAAGGTCCACAAGCTGGCTGAGCTCGCCCCATCAACCGCAGTAAGTGTGCCGTTGAAGGCCTGGGTCACGATGTCGACAACACAATCACCTGTCAAGTCGGCCAGCGACGGCGAAGCAATCATCCCCTTGAGTCCACCCGAAACAACTGCCTCGGTCACACCCAATTCACCGTCTATCAGCGCCGATAATGGCAGGCGCCAAAGAGCGCCCGGCAACGTCTCACCACCGGTGCCAACCAAGACCTCGGGGCCCGAGCCGCTGTCCGGAAGCAAGACTGGAGACATGTATGACTCGCCACGATCAGGAACAGGCGATTTGGCGATGACTGAACCATCGGCGCCACTCACGACAAAGACCGTGCCCAGGTGGCGGTCATCAGCATCACGAATGCCTGAACCCTCTTCAGGCTGGTCGAACACGAGCCCTCCGTTCACAGCGATCAGATCGACGACGCTGTCGGCGTTCTGATCATCGACGACCTGCGATGTGTAGAAGTTAAACCACCGACCGCCCTGATCATCGAAGGACCAAAGCAACGAACCGGTTGTTCCATCGATAGCGATCAACGCTCCTCTTCGGCCCCCGATCACCACATCGAGCGTGTCGTCACCCCCGAGCTGGACGAACGTCGCTGATCCGACAAGGTCCTCATGACCTGTCGACTTCCATAGCTCGGCCCCAGTCGACCCGTTGGTTGCGATCACCGAGGATTGTCGATCGCCAAAGGTGTCTTGACCGAATCCCTGCACCACATCAAGGACGCCGTCGCCAGTGAGGTCAGCCAAACGAGGCGATGAGAACGTGGCTTCGGTTGACTCCATGGCCCAGACCGGCTCACCGAGAGGCTCCACCACAAACTCCGCCATCTCATCGGTGAAGACGGGCGGTGCGACGCAGCCAACCGATGAAGAAGCGGCTGTCGACCCGGGAGAACACGCCGCAATAAGTAGCGCCATCACAACGGCAACCCGGCGCAACATGAACCCGGCATCTGTTATCACCAGCGCAGTATGCACCCGTTCATTATGACGATGGCAGGCTCAGCGGTGCTACTTCGGCAGCAGTCTGTCCGGCGTAGTGGTGCAAAGACGCTGTCCTCTCTGCCTCGTCACGCACGACCTGTAGACGTTCACTTATTGCAGGCACGTCGATCGTGACCACTTCGCCGTCGACCACAATGTGGCGGCCATCAACAAACACATCTCGAACTGCCCGGTCCGCAGCGGTGTAGATCAAACTCCGCAGTGGATCCCTAATTGGCATCATTGCCGGATGTGAAAGGTCGACGATCACGAGGTCAGCGGTTGCCCCCACCTCGAGCCGACCGAGATCACTACGTCCAACCAGGTCGGCCCCTCCAATGGTCGCAGCGTGAAACACTTCGGCGGTGGACACCGAGGTCACGTCACCAGTCACCACACGGCCCAAGATCGCGGCGGTGCGCATTTCTTCGATCATGTTGTGCGGGAAGCTGTCGGTACCTATCCCTAACCGCACGCCGCCGCGAACATAACCACCAAGATCTTCAAGTACCTGGCCATTTCGAGCGAAGACACCCGGGCAATGAGCAACGCCCGTTCCCGTGTCGGCCAGTAGCGCCCGATCGTGTTTACCCGGCCAATGGGTGAAGCTGTGCTCGTCGATGAACATGGCATGGGCCAGGATGCAGTCGGGCCCAAGTAGGCCGATCTGATCAGCCCATTGCACTGGCGTCATGCCGTGGCGGCGCGTCATCTCGTAGAACTCGACAAGGCTCTGCGAAGCATGCGTATGTAGTTTCCAACCATGGTCGCGGGCTGCTGCCAGCGTGTCCATCAGCAGGTCCTCAGTGCAGGTGTCGATCTGGGCTGGACCCAACATCGCCGATATTCGACCACTGACATGATTCTCGGCGTCGGTGGCAACGTTGATCGCCTGGTTCAACTGCTGATGCCCTCGAGCCTCGTCCCAGATGTAGTCGACGCTGTGCCCATTCGTCGTGGACCACTGCGACGAGGCAAAGCTCGGGACCATCCACGAGCGTATGCCACTTGCGGCCATTGTTTCAAGCCATCCCTCGTAGGGAAACGATAGATCGACGACCGACGTCACTCCGCTCTTAAGCAGCTCAGCGAGCGCGTACTGCAACCCGACGCATGACCCGGCTGCATCGGTCTGCAGCATGAACGCCCGATCATAGAGTGGACTCATATGCATCTGAGGGTTGCCGAACTCTTCACGGAAACCCTTCTTCAGCGGCTCACTTGATGGGTGGCAGTGAACGTTAATGAGGCCTGGCATGACCAGCCGATCGCTGCCATCAATATCGACATCAACATCACCGAGGTAGTCGGCGCCCATCCACGCGATCGCTGCATCGTCGAACACGACGTCGATATCGGTGCGGTATTCGTGCCGAGACTTGGCTTCGTTCCAGGCGACCACCCACCGTGCGTCGCGAATGCGAGTGACCGTCACGACAGTTGGCTCATGACTCGGTACCCGCTGGGTGAAGCACGCCGCCGAGGACGGTCCCCCACACGCGGATGTCCTTGAGACGCATAGGGTCGACTTCGAGTGGGTCTTCGTGGAGCACCGCCATATCGGCCCGCTTGCCCACTTCGAGGCTGCCGACGTCGTGATCCATTTTGATCTGATATGCCGCACCAAGGGTGATGGCATGCAGCGCATCCTCGACCGAGAGGTTCTCGGTATCGCCAAGCTTCTCACCAGTCGCTGTGCGGCGGTTCACTGCACACCACATTGTATGAAGGTGTCCAAGCGGCGTTACCGGTGCATCGGAGTGGATCGTGAACGGCACTCCCTCGCGTAAAGCACTCGCACAGGCGTCCATACCTCGGGCTCGTTCGGGACCAACCGTGAAATCACGGTGCTGATCACCCCAATAGAAAATATGGTTGCTAAAGATGTTCGCACACATCCCGAGCGCCTTCATCCGCCGATACTGCGCCCGCGTCGTGAGCTGACAGTGAGTCACCGTATGCCTATGGTCCCAGCGTGGATAGCGCTCGAGCACCGTCTCGACTGCGTTGATGAACGCCTCGGTCGCCTCATCACCATTGCAGTGACAATGCACGGTGAGACCAGCCCGGTGGTACTGCTCGACGATGTCAGCAATCTGATCTGGCGCCGTGAGCCAAATACCATTGCCCGGATGGCCCTCGGGGGGGTTGTAGTAATACGGCCATGACACGCGAGCCGTAAACCCCTGGATAGAGCCATCCAAAAACAGTTTCACGATGCCAAACCGCAGACGGTCCGACTGGGCATCCTTAAGATCGGCACAGCGAGCGGCGAGCTCAGGAAATACTGCGGGACGATCTTGTGGAACTGAAGAGACCACCATCATGCGGGCCGGAAAGCCCTCTGCATCGACCGTCGACCGCCAGATGGCGACGTCATCCTCGTCGAGCGGGCCGCTCGCTAGATCGATCACAGTCGTATGTCCAGCATTGCGCGCCTCGTAGGCGAAGTTCAAGATGCCTTCCGGGGTCAGCCGGGCATCCATAAAGTGTTTGCGAGCTTCAACACACAATCCCATCGCTGGCGGTTCTTGAAGCTCACCGTTCGGTTCACCGTGTTCATCTAGGTCGACGCCAGGCATCGTCGTGTCGCGTGTGATCTCTGCTCGCTCGAGCATCGCCGTGTTGACTGTCGCCAGATGCCCGCTCGCATGCATGATGTAGATCGGTCGGGTCTCAGACACCTGATCAAGGTGCTTGGCGTACATGCGCTCGCCTTCGAAGTACAACGGATCGACACCACGTGCCAGCAAAATATCACCGACTGGCATCTCGGCCTCGATCTCTTTTAGTCGTTCAACAACGGCATCAATGGATTTGCAACCAGTCCAGACGGTGCCGTCTGGTGCCCGAACATCGAAGAAGCCGACATAGGGAAACTGCCACATAGCGCCAGACATCGCATGTGAATGCGCTTCGACGAAACCTGGCATCAAAACCTTGTCAGCGAAGCATTCGTCGACAACATGTTCGCCCCAACCGACGAGTTCTTCGAGGTCACCGACACCGAGAACCCGGCCGTCGCGAACTGCAACAGCGGTTCCCTCCGGGTTCGCAGGATTCATTGTGATCACGCGGCGGGCGGTATAGATCGTTGTCAGGGACATTTCGGAACGCTCCCACATTTCGGGGCCCTGCGCAATCGCTACACCGAGGCCACCGGCAGGGCGCGCCCCTCACTCGAGTGCAGAAAATAACGCTGGGCCTAACAGCCTGACTACGCACACGGAAAGGGCGCTACTTAAGGGTTCATCCACCAAGCCATATTTGGGCATCCGGGTAGCCCAGTCAGCTCCACTGACACTATTTTGATGACACTGTTGATTAAGACTGCTGTCACTTGGAGTGAGACCATGACGCACTCAGCAAGGTCCGAAAATATCACTGAGCTTTTTACATCACTGAGCTTTTTGACAGTCGCTACGCACACCCCGCCCTCTACGCACACCCCGCCGACGTGTCCAACTACCGCATGTGAGCAACATTCACGATGGACCAGCTAAGCACCGCCAGCGCCCCGCTGGTTGAAGGCATCTCTATGCAGCACGGCTTTAACGAGTGAGTCGCCATGATCGAACGCTCCACCGAGTCCGCCGGCACCATCAAAGAACGAAACTTATTTGCTCTGTAATTCGAGGCCCTGTCTCTAGGTATGTGTTCGCCCAGGAACACAAAATCCCATTCGCTGAGTTAGGCCGCTACGGGCCCCAGCTGCTGGCAGTTCTCAAAAACAATCGTTCTTGTGGAGTCTCAACTTCCATTCGAGGGTCATCTCGCCCTAGCGTGTCAGCACCGTCTCTTAGTTCTGGAGTTCTCGTTATGCGCGAAGCAGTATTCGTTTCTTATGCCCGCACCGGCCTGGCCAAGGCCGGCCGCGGCGGTTTCAACATGACACCCGCCATGTCGATGGCCGCCCATGCAATCAAGCACGCTGTCGCCAAGTCAGGGGTTGACCCAGCCGACGTCGAGGACGTCTCGCTCGGCAACGGGGCACATGGCTCTGGCAATCTCGGTCGCCTTGCAAGCCTTCTTGCCGGCTTGCCTGTTCAGACCGGTGGCAACACCATCCAGCGGCACTGTTCCTCTGGCTTGAACTCGATCGCTGTTGCTGCCAACCACATTCGGGTCGACATGTCCGACGTCGTCGTCGCAGCTGGCGTCGAGTCGATCTCGATCCCAAGCCCCGGCATGGGTGGCGCAATCAATATGGACCCAGCCCTCGAAGAGAGCTACCCAGCCATCTACATGGCAATGATCGAAACGGCCGACATTGTCGCCGATCGGTACAACGTGTCGCGTGAATCCCAAGACGAATACAGCCTGCAGTCACAGCTACGCACCGCAGCCGCTCAAGAGAACGGTCTTTACGAAAACGAAATCGTTCCGATGGAAACGAAAATGAAGCTCGTCGATCGCGAAACCAAAGAAGAGACGATCGTCGACTACACCGTCGATCGCGACGAGTGCAACCGACCCACAACCACTATCGAAGCCTTGCAGAAGCTCGCACCAGTCCGCGGCGAGGGCAACTACATCACCGCTGGCAACGCTAGCCAGCTATCGGACGGCGCAGCAGCAGTCGTGATGATGTCCGACGAAGAAGCAGCTCGCCGCGACATCGAGCCCTTGGGCGCCTTCAAGGGCTGGGCTGTTGCCGGTTGCGAACCCGACGAAATGGGAATTGGACCGATCTACGCCGTTCCGAAGTTGCTCAAGCGTCACGGCTTGACCGTCGATGACATCGACATCTGGGAACTGAACGAGGCCTTCGCTAGCCAGTGCCTTTACAGCCGAGACACGCTCGGAATCGATCCCGAGAAGTACAACGTCAATGGTGGCTCCATCTCCATTGGTCACCCCTTCGGGATGACCGGAACTCGCTGTGCGGGCCACTTGCTGCAAGAGGGCAAGCGTCGCGGCGCCAAGTACGGCGTTGTCACCATGTGCATCGGTGGCGGCCAAGGCGCAGCTGGTCTCATCGAGATCTACTGATTTCAGCAGTGCTGTCACTTTGAACAGCACAACGAACCGCCATCTTGTGGTGGACATCTACCAGCAGCCCGGGGTTCGCCCCGGGCTGTTACGCGTCTGTTGCTTTCTGTCCTCGCCGTCGAGCCTCGTAAGGGTCCCTCCCTTGGATTAAACGACTTTCGTGCATCGAAACCTTCAAGTTTGCTAGCTCAAGGCCGATTGCTTCTTTATAGGTGTCGTGAACCAAGCCAGGAGCCCCATGTCACACGAACTCAATCTCGCAATTGCCCTTCCAAGTCAGCTACTGGCCTTTGCTCTACCAGCGGTAGTACTCATCGCAATCGTATTCATCGTCGTACTCCCTAGATCGCGCCGCAAGAAAGCCACTATGGCCACCTGGGCGGCCGCGAGCGATGAACTCGGCCTTGAGTTCGTTGTCAATGGCATCGAACTTGGTTCCGTTGCTCGGGGCCGGGTTAATAACCATGTCGTCTCAATAGCGCCGGCACATAAGGGCTCCAAGAATCGGGTTGTCACCCAGTACAGCGTGAAGTTCAAAGCACCCGAGGCCCCAGAATTTAATCTGGTCAAGCGCATCAACAAGAACACGCCTATCATCGGCACTGGCAACCCAGAATTTGATGCGGTCGTCGCAGTAAAGACCGACCAACCAGAGGCCCTGAGCCGCTATCTGACCGGCCCACGCCGAGCCGCCATTCTGCGACTACTGACCTACTTCCCATCTGCACAGATCACGAATCGCGAAGCACACCTGCTCACGGTCGGGATCGAGCAAGAACATGACAAGTTGGTTGACTCGATCTGCCATCTTGTGGCAGCGGCCGAAACCTTCGACCATCTCAACCAATCTGGTGACGCTCACATCGCCAACGATGCCCGCCAAGACACTGGCGACATCACCGCTCCCCCCGCAGCCGGAACCGTTGGCCCACCAGCAACGGCCCCAATCGCAACACCGATTATCACTGAACGAAAGGTTGATCGCGAGCGAGGCCTGTTGACCGAGGCCCGCTTGGACGCTGCAAGCGTGCTCGACGATCTATTCAACTCCGAACTCGACGACGCGGCAATCACGGCTCGCTTTCAGCAGACCTATCAGGGACACGAAGTCAACTGGACCGGCGAGGTGCTGCGAGTAGGCGCTACCGAAGACGGCATGAAACGTATCGCTGCACTCGTCGGATTTGCCGCCGGCCAAGCCCCTGAGTCAGGACGTGTCGTTGCACTCACTGCCATAAAGCCTGAACCTGTCGTTGTCCAAGGTGATGTAGTCAGCTTCTCAGGATTACTCGTAAACTTGGTTGTTGGTCAACGTCTGCTCCACATCGCCTAAAGTCCAGCCGTAGCTCCGGTCTACTTCGTGGAGCGACCCTGCACAGGGGTGACCGCAACCGAAATTCCATAGTTGCGAACAGTCCAGTTCCAGATACCCCACAGCGGTGCGCTATGCGGCAGACAAGTTATGCGGCAGAAGAATTACCTGCAAATATTTTCCTTCGTATTTCACTCTTCAGCGGGGTCGCCGTCAGGTTCTTCAAGAATGACTAACACCTGACCGTTATCAACCTGATCGCCAACAGCACACCGCACCTCGGACACCACGCTCGCGATAGGCGCAGTGATTGTGTGTTCCATCTTCATCGCCTCCATGATCACGAGCGACTGACCGGCCTGCACGCTGTCACCGGCCACAACGTGCACCGATGAAACCTTGCCCGGCATAGGAGCCATCTGCCCGCCGGCCACCGTAACCAAGGCATAGTCGGGGAACCGGCCGATGACCGTAATTTCAACGGTGCCCCCGGGGCTCTGAACCACCAGGCTGTCCTCGGTCTCGGTCACGCGATGCTGGTTGCGCACGCCATCGATCTCGATCGTGAGCACGCCAGTGCGCAGATCAGCATCAACCACATGCACACGCGCAGTTTCACCTGCCGACTCATCGTCGACGAGCGAGTCGATCTCGAACGTCCCGCCTCTGATGGCGCGGTACCGAATAGTCACGACCCTTTCGCCATAGGCGAATAGTGCAGTCTCCGGTGGCATCGACGAGTTCCGGTAGCCGCCAGGCATGAAACCAAGCGCACCAGTACCAACTCGGTTCACCTGTTGTTTCAACATTGCTGCCGCGATCGCCGCCTGTGCCAACAAGGTCTCGTCAGGAACCACTGCCGCTCGTGGCCGAACTCGCTCGATGAAGTCCGTTGTTGTATCCCCGTCGAGGAATGCCTGATGGCGCAGTGTTGCAACCAAAAAATCCCGGTTAGTTGTTACACCCGCGATCGCCATCGTGTCCAACACGAGCGCCAGTCGGCTCGCCGCTTCGGCTCGAGTGGGTGCATGCACGATGACCTTGGCCAGCATTGGATCGAAGTCGACCCCCACAACCGAACCTGACTCAACACCGCTGTCGATACGAGCCGCTGGCGACACTGGGGCCTCAAACACGTGCAGCGTGCCGATTGCTGGCAGGAAGTTGTTCGCCGGGTCTTCGGCATAAAGCCGAGCCTCAATGGCGTGACCAGTGATAGTCAAATCGTCTTGGCTGAAGCTCAGCGGCAAGCCTGCGGCGACGCGCAATTGCTCTCGGACAAGGTCGACCCCGGTGATCTCTTCGGTGACGGGGTGCTCGACTTGGATGCGGGTATTGACCTCGAGGAACCAGAACGCAGCACCAGGGCCATCCCCATCGAGCAAGAATTCGACGGTGCCTGCTGACGAATAGCCGATAGCTCTCGCTGCATCCAACGCGGCATCACACATTGCGGAGCGGACCGCTGGATCTATCATCGGGCTCGGGGCCTCTTCGATGATCTTCTGGTGACGGCGCTGAATCGAACACTCTCGTTCGAACAGATGCACAAGCGTGCCGTGTTCGTCGCCCATCACCTGGATTTCAATATGGCGGGGAGCAGGCAGGTATTTTTCGAGGAAAACGATGCCGTTACCGAACGACGACGCAGCCTCGCGTTGCGCGCCTGCGACCGCATCGATGAGCGTGTCCACCGACTCAACAACACGCATGCCTTTGCCACCGCCACCAGCCGTAGCTTTTACCAACACTGGAAAACCGATGTCATGCGCGGCAGCAATGACATCAAGGTCGGCCATGACCTCAATCGATGGCAGAGTCGGAACTCCGGCCTGAACCATCATTGCCTTGGCGGCAAGCTTGTCGCCCATCGATGCGATCGCATGGGGCGATGGGCCAACCCACGTCAATCCAGCGTCGATGACCTGGGTTGCGAATTCGGCATTCTCTGCCAGAAACCCGTACCCCGGGTGCACCGCGTCGGCGCCAGTAACGCGAGCCGCATCGAGCACCTTGGCGACATCGAGATACGACTCAGACGGCGAACGCCCCCGCAACGAAACCGCCTGATGGGCCTCGCTCACAAAGGGAGCGTCGGCATCGCCATCAGCAAACACCGCGACAGTTTCGATGCCCATGTCATGGGCGCTACGGAATATCCGGCGGGCGATTTCGCCCCGATTAGCGACGAGCAATCGACGTATCGGTCGTCGCTCTGATGATGTTGGTTTATCGGAAGACACCGAAACCCTCCGCTCCCTTGACGTCGTTGTTGTGACACACCGACAACGACATACCTACAACGTCGCGAGTGTCTCGCGGGTCGATGATGCCGTCGTCGCCGATCCGGCCGGTCGCGTAAAGCGCCAGCGATTTAAGCTCGTGATAATGCTCGACTTCGGCGACCATCTCAGCGTCGGCAGCTTCGTCAAACTCAAGTCCCTTGCGGGCGGCCTGGCCTCGACGCACCAACGACATAACGCCAGCGATCTGTTTAGGCCCCATGATGGCGATCTTGGCCGTCGGCCAAAGGTAGGTAAATCGAGAGTTGAACCCTCGCCCAGACATGCCGTAGTTACCAGCGCCGTAGCTTGATCCCAGGATCACACTGATGTGGGGCACCATCGAGTTCGACACCGCATTGATCATGCGGCTGCCGTTCTTGACGATGCCGCCATGCTCAAAGTCTTTTCCGACCATAAAGCCAGTGATGTTGTGCAAGAACAACAACGGGATATCGCGCTGGTTGCACAGCTGGATGAACTGTGCCGCCTTGTTCGCACTCTCGCTAAATAGCGGCCCGTTGTTACCAAGAATGCCGACGGGGTAGCCATGGACGTGCGCCCACCCACAGATCAGCGTGGTTCCATAACGAGCCTTGAACTCTTCGAAGCGACTTCCATCGGTAATGCGCCCGATCACTTCGCGCACATCTATCGCAGTCGCCAGCTCACGACTCATAAGCCCTAGCAGTTCGTCGGGGGCATGAATGGGTGCGTCGCCCTCGCCCGTGGCGCCGTAGCCCTGCTTGTGATGGTTCAGGTGGGCGACAACTTCGCGGCACATTCGAAGACCATCGAGCTCATCTTCAGCCAGATAATCAGCCAGCCCGCTGGTTTCGGCATGCATCTGCGCACCTCCCAACGTCTCATCATCGGAGATCTCGCCGGTGGCCATCTGGACCAACGGCGGACCGCCTAAGAAGACCTTGGAACGTTCCTTAATGAAAATGTTGTAGTCGCTCATTCCTGGCTGGTAAGCGCCACCTGCCGTCGACGAACCGAACACAACAGCAATAGAAGGGATGCCAAGTTTGGAGAGCTCAGTGACGTCGTAGAACAAGCGGCCCGATTCGCCGAAGTGGTCGACCTGTTCGCGCATTTGTCGCTCGGGGTCCTCAGACCCACGCAAGTCGCCGCCCGCTGATTCGACAAACTGCACGTAGGGGAGGCGGTTCTCCCTACTGATCTGAATCGCCCGCATGATCTTCTTGCCGGCGAAGGCAGTAATAGCGCCGCCCAACACTGTCGGGTCGTTGCCCATGATCATGCACTCAGTGCCTTCGATCACGCCGATACCCATGACTAGGCCAGCGCCCACCGTGTAGTCAGAGCTATAGGCAGCGAGCGGGCTGATCTCATAAAACGGCGAGTCTGGGTCGATCACAGCCGAGATGCGTTCGCGAATGGGAAGTTTGCCTCGGGAACGGAGACGGGTCATCGACCGCTCGCCGCCACCTTCGGCTGCTTCGAGGTTCAGCTTGTCGATCTCAGATAGCTGCTCGAGCATGTCGTCGCGATTGCGAGCGAACTGTTCACTACCCGTGTCCAACTTGCTTCGTAGGGTTGCCACAGTTCAAATCTACGTGGCTTTGTTAGCTGCGACCAAGGTTAAGCGTCTGCAACCAAGATCAGGCGTCGCGTGCGCCACCGTCTACAGCGATATCGGCGCCGGTCATGTGCCATGCCGCCTCGCTCGCCACAAACGCAACGACCTTGCCGATGTCTTCCGGTTCGGGAAGTCGTTCGGTCAAGTTCGGCATGGAATTATCGAGTGCCCAGCGTTCGGCCTCCGGCCAGGATGCAGCACTGCCATCGCGCTCGGCCCGGCGAGTCACCATCGCTCGTACCTCGTCGGTTGCGATCATTCCGGGGCTTACGAGATTGGCCGTAACACCTGTGCCACGAAGCTCCATGGCCAGTGTGCGGACAAGGGTCGGCAAGGCCGTCTTGGCTCCGTAGTACCCGGCGTTTCTCTGACCAGGCTGCTGGGTCCCAACCGTGCCCATGAAGATGATCCGCCCCCACCCGCGCTCACGCATTGCCGGCAGACACAGCTGCGTCACTCGTACCACAGCCAAGACGTTCACGTTCCATTCGTCGGTCCATTTCGCCATAGATGACCAGCTTGATCCACCCGGTGCGCCGTAATTGTTCACCAACACGTGCGCTCGATCCGCGACAGTTGCAAGTTGATCTGCGCCCGCGTCGGTCCGGATATCTGCCGTCACCGCTTCTGCGCTCAGCCCCTCGGCCTTCAGCTCGATTACCGTTGCCTCGGCTTGACCTGCTTCGAACCCATGGATAAGCACATGTGCTCCCTCGACAGCAAGCACCCGCGCTATACCTCGCCCCGTACCCCTGTAGCTACCCGTTACAAGTGCCGTCTTCCCAGCAAGGTTTAAGTCCATGGGCCGTGTTTAGACGAGCGCTGCCTTTTGGGCAACTCGTCGAACTTTCATTTACCATCAAAATCACCAGGCGCCACTTTTGCCCACTCGGCGATCCGCAAATCTGAGGTCAGGGCGCGTCGTGTCATCGCCAGCGTCACGATGATCACCGAGAGCGCCACCGCGCCGAGTACCAGGAACATCACGACTAACTGAATAAGCACTGCATCTATGGGATCGACACCCGCCAGAAGCAGACCGGTCATAGCACCAGGGAGCGCTATGAGACCGACCACCTTTGTGCGCTCGATCTGTGGGATCAACGCTAGTCGAGCAACATCGCGCACGACCCGGCGTGTCGATGCCGGCCCGTCAAACCCCAAGGCCAGCATCGCTTCGATCTGGCCCGCCGATTCAATGAGCTGGCTCCGGGTGCGATCTACGGCCTGCACCACGGTGGGCAGCGTGTTCCCAATAGTGATCCCGGCAATTACCACAACCGACACCGCTTCGAGGGCCAAGACACCAAGGCCGAAGATCACGGCCAAGACAACACTGACGCTTAACCCGATCGCCGAAAGTCCTACCACAACGAGGTCGCGGCCTGCGCCGGTTCGACGAGCCACGACGGCACCAGCGATTCCAACCATCATGACCACCCAGAGCACCGACCACAGACTCGCTAGGCCAGACTCGAAGATCACAGTGAAGAGGGCCCCTACCCCCAGGAGTTGCACGGTGGCTCGCGCAGCTGCCCACAGAACCGGCCGCTCAAGGCCAAGCCGTTGCCAGATCGACACGCCGACAACGATCACTATCAGGATCAGCGAAACTGCTGCTTGCCATAGTTCGACGTCGGTGCGCATGTTTAGTGCTGGGGCAGACGGGTTAGCACAGCGCGAAGATGGTGCGTCAGCGGTTCGCCCACTGCCGCCATAGCAACGGTGTACTTCAGTACCGCCTGGTCGCCATCGTCTTCGACAGAGATCGCCCGCTGCACGTCACTCACCGATTTCGCACCCGGCGTGGTGTGCACGCTAATGAGCTCGAGGTCCAGCGCGGCACCACTCACCGACCCTTGATAGAGCTCGACGATGCCCGAGGGCTGCACCACGACGAACTCGATTCGGTCGTCGCCTAGTGCTCGTAGGTAGCCCGTCTCGGCGTGAAGCGGCTGGCCGGTCTCGGCATGTTTCGTCTTTTGGCTATACGCGAGGAAGGGCTTGCCTACATGGCCAAACGTAACCTCTTCGGTGTATCGAAACCCATCGATGGTTGGGTACTCGCCCTCGCCAGCCCCTTGCCAGGTACCTAGTAGAAAGGCAAGTGGTTCACAGTCCATATGGAGTTGCATACCCCGGAGTCTTGCAGGTGTCGGCCCTGACCCGGCCGCCCAATCGCGCTGAGGACCCACCCAAGCAAAATGGTGTTCCCACGTGCACCCCGCGAACCAAACGTCTCCGCAAGCATTCTGGTGCTTCCCTCAACCACTGACTTGATGATTGCCTAGCCAGGCAAAAATGTCCCTACTCAAATAACTAGTCGTCGGGACCTCAGAGCTGGACCCTAGGAAACAGCCGAAGGGGGCTATCCGTAAGAACCGGTGCTTCTTGACCCGGCGTTGCGGTTTCGAGAACCCGGCGGGGGCCCCGGGAGCGGCCAAATCGGCAATAGGAAAGAACGGGCAGTGGCGCCGTGGCACACGAACACCTGTACGATGGAGTCGTGCTAGGCAAGATCCTGACCTTTGTTGCGGTCGACCCGCCGCAACAGTCGTTCTTCGCTGCGTGGGACCCAGATAACCCTGGTGGTCTCGGCGCTGACTCGACGCTCGATATCGAACTTGCGCTTCCTGCCGCGCGAGGCACACAGAAGCAAACAGTCGCCGCAGAGAAGTTCGCTGTTCGCGATGCAATCGATCAGCTCGCCACCCTGCGGCGCGACGAACGTGCCAGCGACTCGGCCCATGCGTGGGCCGGCGTGGTCCGCGCTGGGCTCTCACTCATCGCCCGCGGAAAGGTACTGCCATGGGTCAGCCCTAGCGGCTACGACACATGGCGGGTCGATCCGCTCGACCCAGGTGACCACCAGATGCTCAACGCACTCGTGGATGCACTGCCTGCCCTGGCGCACGCAACACCTGCTGCTGGTCGCGGCAGTATCAGCGACCCCGGGTACACAATCCGAGCTGCGTTCGACGCAATCGCCGATGCCTTCATTCGAACGCCCGCAGCCCATCGCGTAGGGTCACTGCGCCTTTTCGCCGATCCCACACCGACCAAGGTTCCTCATTTGAGGCCATGGGTGAACGACTTGGCGGCATCCCACTGCTCCAACAGCCGGTTGGTATTGCGCATGCACCCACCGGTCCAGCCCCGTTCCAGCGAACCAGCCCTTCATCCTGAGCCTGCGCCAGTTGAGGATCCAGACGAGCCCTGGCGAGTCACTTTTGCGCTGCAGTCCAAGTCGGACCCATCGCTGCTCGTCGACGCACGCGACTACTGGCTCGCTCCTACCGAAGTGACGGACCGTCTGGGTCATCAAGCTGAAACCACATTGCTGGCCGGGTTGCTCACCGTGACCAAGCTCGTAACGCCGTGGTCCAGCCTGCTCGACGATGTGGCTCCATCCGAGGGGACACTCGATGGCGGGGACCTCGATGCCTTCCTTGATCAGCTCGACGCACTCGATGCAGCCGACATCGATGTGCGATGGCCATCCGAGCTCGTGGCACCAAAGATCAAACGGCAACTTGTGATTTCGGCCGGTTCACCAAGCAGCGGTCTCCCTTCGGCCCTCAACCTGGAAACACTGCTCGACGTTGACTGGGAATTCCTGCTCGACGGTCTGGCGCTGACCAACGAGGAGTTGCAGGTCCTTGCCGAAGCGAAGCGTTCCGTCGTCTCGCTTCGCGGCCGATGGGTGCGTCTCGACCGCGAAACGCTACGCAAGCTCCGAGCCCCCGCTCCGACCATTAGCGTGACGACAGCACTCGCCGCAGCGTTAGGCGCCGACGTCGACCTGGCGAACGACCCGAACGCTGCAGCGCTCGGCCTCGATCCCGACGAAGAGATCAACATTCGAGTCATTGGTGCGCTCGATGAGCTCGTGATGCGGCTCGAGACATTGACCGGCGAACGGTTTGCAGACGAACCAGCAATGCTGCACGCCGAACTACGCCATTACCAAAAGCGGGGCCTGGCTTGGATGGCTGACCTGTGCCAACTCGGGTTTGGCGGTTGTTTGGCCGATGACATGGGGCTCGGCAAAACCATCCAGGTACTGGCGCTTCATGCGACCCGTCGTGCTATCGCCAGCGACTCGAACGTCAATGTCGGCCCCACCCTGGTCATTTGCCCGACATCGCTGATGAATAACTGGGCACGCGAGGCCAAACGGTTCATTCCTGACTTCGACGTCCAGATCTTCCATGGCCCCAATCGCTCCCTCGACAGCCTGTCGGACAACTCGATCATCGTGACGAGCTACGGGGTCGTGCGCAGCGACGCTGCCATGTTGGACGCTATCGAATGGGACATCGTCGTCGCCGACGAAGCGCAGCACGCAAAGAACCCTCGATCTCGAACCGCCAAAGCCATTCGTCAGATCAGCCATGGGGTGCGCATTGCATTGACTGGCACCCCAGTCGAGAACAACCTCAGCGAGCTTTGGTCAATCATCGACTGGTCGGTACCTGGCTTACTCGGGCCCCTCGAAACGTTTCGCCGCACAATTGCGCTGCCGATCGAACGAGACGGCGACCGCAAGGCAACCGAACGCCTCCAACGTCTAGTAGAACCGTTCCTGCTGCGACGTACGAAAACCGACGAAGGCATCGCACCAGAACTTCCCGCGAAGATTGAACGCGACCTCATCGTTCCGCTGTCCGATGAGCAGGTGACCTTGTACAAGGCCACTACCGAACATGTCCTGGCCGAGGTCGCTGGGACCCACGGGATCGACCGACGCGGATTGATTCTCAAATTCTTGACCGGGCTCAAGCAGATCACCAATCACCCAGCACAATTTCTGCATGAGACAGGACCACTCGATGCCCGTTCAGGAAAGCTCGACGCGCTCGACGATCTCCTCGCAACTGCCACTGCTGCCAACGAGTCCACGTTGATCTTTAGCCAATACGTCGCCATGGCCAACCTGATCGTCAAACACCAACAGGTCAGAGGACGCCAGATTGCTGTGCTACACGGCGGATTATCGGTCAAGGCTCGCCAAGAACTGGTCGACCGTTTCCAAGCGGGCGACCTTCAGATACTCGTGCTATCACTCAAGGCTGGCGGAACAGGACTCAACCTGACTGCCGCAACCCACGTTGTCCATTACGACCGGTGGTGGAATCCCGCTGTTGAAGATCAGGCAACTGACCGGGCGTACCGCATTGGTCAAACTAAGGCGGTCACGGTGCATCGCATCATCACCGAAGGCACCGTCGAGGATCGCGTAGCCGACCTACTGACGGCCAAGCGCAAGCTGGCTGCCTCAGTCACCGGAGCCGGTGAAAGCTGGATTGGTGACCTCGACGACGACGACTTAGCCGAGCTAGTCGAGCTCTCGGTTTCGTGAGCGTTTTCTGATGGCAAAAGTACGCCAATTTGGGACTACCTGGTGGGGAAAGGCCTGGCTCGATGCTCTCGAACAAAGATCACTTATCGACCCAAACCGCCTTCCCCGAGGCCGGACCTATGCGCGCCAAGATCGAGTGCGCGACATTGAGTTGTCACCAGGTGAGCTGCGGGCTCAAGTCTCCGGCAACCAAGAGGGTCCGTATACGACCACCTTGTCCATGCGGGTATTAGCCGACAGCGAGTGGGACACCGTGCTCGACCTTGCTATGACCAAGGCCAGCAATGTTGCTGCCCTGCTTGCTGGCCAAGTTCCGAAAGAGATCGGCGACCATGTGTTGCCTGATCGCGGTGACCTGAGCCCGGAATGTTCCTGCCCCGATTGGGCCGAGCCATGCAAACACGTTGCTGCGTTGTGTTACGTCGCTGCCGACATGTTCGATGCTGATCCCTTCGCTCTACTCACGCTGCGCGGCCTGAGCCGCGACGCTGTTCTCACCGAGGTCCGCTCTCGTCGCAGTGAACGACTCGGCGTCGACCTGACTCCATCTAGCGATCAGCCTCGTGGTGGTGACCCTGCCATTTCTGGAGCCCAGGCGTTTCGTCGTAAACCCACTCAACTGCAACAGTCCGCTCCTCTACCAAGCCACCCCGGCACCTTGGTAGCTCTGACGGTGATCCCCGGTATGGACGCCGGCATCGATGCCGATGAACTAGCGGAGCTGGTCAGCGACGCCGCAGAGCGAGCCTGGTCAATGCTCGCAGGCGGTACTGATAGCGGACTTGATCTCAGCATCGGCGCCGACGTCGTCCGGCGCGCTGCACGAGGCACGAGCGATCAGATTGCCGAGGCCACCGGGTTAGACCCGAACGAGTTGCGGGCAGCAGTAACGGCATGGCACATCGGCGGCCTAGCTGGCTTTCGAGCCCACAGTGCCAAGCCCGCGGTAAACGCCGACCTCATGATCCGAGGTCAACTCAGCCTGGGCGAACGGGCCCGTGTCCGCGGTAACACCGTCAGTTTCGGCACAACCCAGTTGCGCCTCGACCAAGACCAACAATGGTGGCGATTCACCGCCGATGACGACCTCGGCTGGCTGCTGGCCGAAGGACCGACCGACGACCCCAACGACCTCCTCTAGTGCCGCCTGACGCGACGTACCGCTTGACCACTACGTCACGTGCTCGGACTCAAGGAACACCCAGTCATTTCGCCTTATGGGCGAGACCACCACCTTGCCCTGTCTAGGGGACCTGTGTTTGGCGACACGTTCCGAAGGCTTCAGCACCACGATCACCGCCCTGGCCAAATTGCAACGCGAGCGCACCAAGGATCTTCTGGGTATGTCCGCTGCGTCACCCGGGTTAGCATGCAACGGCGCCACTATTTAACGTTCTGGACCGGACGCACCCAGGCTCTGCGGGCCGCGACTTCAAGCGTCCTTCCTGCATGGAACGACTCTTTGCCGGGGTACGCAAGCCTGCTGGGGATGCATGCGTTCGCGCTTGAAGAATCGGGCAACCACTTCGGGGCCGAGGCGATTGGTCGAGAGGCTGTTGAACGAAACCCCAACGAGCTGTGGGCAATCCACTCGGTAGCCCATGTGCTCGAAACCCAAGGCCGCTCGGCTGAAGGTGTTGCGTGGCTCGATTACCCAACCGACGCGTGGGATGACCGCAACCCATTTCGTCGCCACGTCTGGGGGCACGCTGCATTGTTCAACGTAGCCCAAGGGCGCTACGACAACGTGTTGTCCCTGTACGACAACGAAATCACCTCGGCGAACACGCCACAGAACATCGACGTCCAAAACCTGGCTTCCCTCCTGGCCCGGCTCGAGCTTCGCAGCGTTGATATTGGTGACCGGTGGGATGCCCTAGCCGAGCACAGCGAAACGCGAATTGGCGACCATGACATTGTATTCAACGACATCCATTGGAGCCTGGCTATGGCGGCCGGTGGACGTGCCAAAGCGGCTTCACACCATGCTCAAGCCACGGCAGACTTCGCATCGACCGATCCGCTCTGGGCTGCGCATGTCTTTGCCTCTGTTGGCACCGACTTATGCAGGAGTCCGGTCGCATGGTGAAACCAGGACTATGCCGCCGCAGCCGACCTGATGTGGCCGATCAAGGATGATCTTGCACCCATTGGCGGGAGCCATGCGCAACGCGATCTCTTTCCTCAGCTGCTCGGCGACGCCCTGCTCAATGCAGGCCGGTTCTCGGAGGCTCCAAGCCTGTATTCCGAGCGGGTAACGCTGCGCCCTTCGGCGCGAACCGACTGGGAGCATCTGTCAGAAGCCCTAATCGGGCTGGGCGATCACGTCGGGGCAACAGCTGCCGCTAACCGAGCATTGGCCGCGGCGGAACCTGCGGCTTAAAAGACTGCTGGGTTGTTCCCGCGTGCTACGCCGCCACGATCTCGCCACGATTGGTACGCCACAACAACTCCGCTCCAACAACCAGGATGAACGTGGTGACACCCATGCCGGCCAAGGTCTGCCGCAGGCCGACCGCGTCGGCCAGCAACCCAAGCGGGTACGACACAAGGCCGAAAGCACTGAATCCCAAACCAAGCAATGACTGGATACGGCCGTGATAGGCGCTGTCGCTAAGGCTGAGTGCCAGGGTGGCGTTCATCGATTGGAAGCCCGCCGTTGATCCTCCAACAACGACTGCGGCGATCAGCGCTACGTTAAACGTTGGTGCGCAGCTGATGAACAAAAGCCCAACGGCCAGCATCACACCGGAGATGACCTGCACCCGCGGACCCTGAGCCAGCACCGTGCGAGCAACACCTACCCCGGCGAGCAACCCACCGCCTGCACCAACGAGAGACAGAAGCGCGAAACCTTCGGAACCGCGACCGAAGAAGTCCTCCGCCACACTTGGTAGGAAGGCAATGTAGGGAAACCCCACCATCGTGACCAGGATGGCTAGCGAAACAACGATGCGCAGCGACGGCACCGAGATCGCGTACCGGAAGCCATCGGCCATCTCGACCAGCGGAGCTCGTTGCGGCCGATCAGGGTTCGGCAGACCAGGATCCAGAAAGAGAAAGCAGAAAGCTGCCAGCACGCTGAGCCCAGCGCTGAACAAGTAGATGCCAGCAAAGCTGAGCCAGGTCACGCCCAAGAACACCCCGGCAAGAGCGGGCCCAATAACCCGGTTGCTATTCATCGATATCTGCGCAAGTGCAACGGCATTCGGAATGAGTTTCGGTCCAACAATGTCGATCGTGAATGCCATACGCGCCGGGACCAACGTGGCAAACGCCATGGCCTGGGCTGCCGAGACGACGATGAGCATCCAGAATCGCGTGATGTCGAGGACCTCGGCCATGCCCAATGCCGCATTACTCACCGCAAGAAAAGCAGTTGCAACAATAAGCAGCTGGCGTTTGGGCACCCGGTCTGCGAGCACACCACCAATGGGGGTCATCACCAGTGACACGGCGCCAAATGCAAGCGTCACGAGCCCAAGAGCAGCGTTCGTACCACCGAGTTCCTTGGCCAACGCGCCTCGCGCGACGATGCCGCTAAAGATCGCCAGGTAATAGAGGAACGTGCCGAACCAGATGATGCGAAAGGCGGGAATCGAAAAAGAAGCGAGTGTGGGTGTGCGCGTCTCGGCCTTCTTCGGGACGTCCTCGTTAGCTACCGACGACTCGGATGGATCAAGCCTTGCCAAGGTGTCGAGACTACGGCCGAGACCTGTGCCACTTCCAGATCAGGGCTGGTGACTTTCGACCATAGGTAACGAGGCGGCCGAACGGGACCATGTCCCCATGTCCTCTACCCGCCACAGGGACATGCCCCAGCCAACCGTCATGCGAAAAAGAAAATCAGTCCCAAAGGTAGAGATCGCACCAGCTGCACCGTAATCGCGCCGACCGTGCGGGCCTATCGACGTCAATATCGAGGATCGTCAGACCCTCGATATTGACGTCATACAGATCATCACTCTTCGCGAGTGTTTCTTTAGGCCAGAGTCAGGGTGCCGCCGGCATCGAGGTTGCCCGACTGACCAATTGATTCTTCGGTTGTCATGGCTGTTGCTGCGACCACATCGGTAACACGACCCCAGGTGCGAGCGCCGTCTGCAGTGCGCAACGCACACAACCCAGACTCGGGACCATCGGCGTTGTACATGACTGTGTAGGCCTCGACCGTGACGGCGCCAGTGTGGTCTTCTGCGACCGGCGTTACGGGAATCTGATCAACCTCGTCCTGCACGTCAGCTGCCTGGTAGCCCACTGCTGGTGGCTCAGTCGAGTACAAACCAATAGCGTGTTTAGTGAGGAAGCCGCCATTGGCGCTGACCAGTCCTACAGAGCCAGCATCCCCACGCAGTACGTCGATCATCGTAGCTATCGAGTGAGTCACATAGTTGTTCAGCGGCCCGCCAGCGAACGTCAATCCGCCGGTCTGGGTCAGTTGGCGATCTTCGCTGAAGCCCATTGATTCGGCACCAACTTGCACTGCCGACGGGAAACACGAGTACAGATCGATGTGATCGACATCATCAGGGCCAACTCCTGCGAGCGAGAACAGTTTCTTGCCAGCCGCCATGATCGCAGGCGACGAATGTAGATCACGCCGATTCGACACCGCGTAAGTGTCGTGTGCATCAGTGCCAGCCCACGGGAATACCCATTTGTCACGAGGCACGCCAGCGGCTTCAGCGACCTCAGCTGAGCACAGCAGCACCGCCGCCGCCTGGTCCAGATCCCAGTTTGAATTCATCGCCTTGGTGTAGGGGAAGCCGACCATTCGATTGGTAGGGCTTGCGTCACGGATCTCAGCGGCAGTCATGGGGGTACGAGACCATGCAAACTCGTTTTCCACGGCCTTCTGATTGAACGTCTGCCAGAGGCGAGCCAAACGATCGCGGTGCTGGTCGATCGTCTCGCCACGAGCATGGCGAATTGCTGAATCGAACAGTGGGTAGAAGTGAATGGGCATCTGCATGCCGCGCTCTTGCTCGAAGTCGGTCTGCATCAAGACGTCAGCACCAAATCGTTCGTCGGGTTCGACGTCGTCTTGGCCGGTGAACGGCACCGCCATCTCGGCCCGGCGTTGGCGGCGCCGACTCCAGATCGTCTCGGCGCCGACGAAGACCGCGCAGCTCATCTCGCCGGTGCTAATGCGAGTGGCAAGAGCGTTCAGGTACGACTGTGGCGTATTCCCACCGTTCGCAGAGACCGAGGTTTGAGCACCGGATGCGCCAACTCCATCGGCGATGAGGCGAGCCGGGTCGCTATATTTCCAGGCGCCTTGGACCACACCAACATGATCCAGCTTGGCGAGCAGCCCAGGCGCTCCGGCATCGGCAGCCGCATCACGCACGGCTTGCTCCATCATGGCAATGGCTTCGAGTGCTTGGCTCAGGTCATCGGGCTTCTGTATTGCCTGAGCAACACCGACAACCACAGGGGTACGTGGATCAATCGTCATATATCGAAGTTACTGCCGCGGCTATCGCTGCCGCTAGCCGAGAGCCTCGACGGCTTCGCCGAGCGAGGTATCGAGCGGTCCTAGCCCAGCCACGAATAGCTCGGCGCCAACAACATCGATCCAGCACTACATAGGTGTTGAAGCGAGCCCATCCGTTAACTCATCTTCATTCATTGCGCCCCGAGTTTCATTCCGCCTTCACCTTTCACTGGCCCCCAAGTTTCTCGATTGCGAACTCTGCACCAGTCGCAACCGCCGAAGCAATGTCGGCCATCTTGTCGAACTGCACGCCAAGATCAACGACCTTTTCGAGAAAGTCCTCGAATGCGAGCAGCCGATGACCACGTCCAATGACTTGGGGGTGCAATACGAACGTTGCAACCCCACCTTCGAGCTCACGAACCATCCATTGAACGTCGCCGAGCCAGTTCGAGAACATGTCCTCGGGTCGAACCAGGCCTGGCATGATGCCGCCCTTACGGAACGCTACAAACTCTAGATACGGATAGTCATCGTTGGTCCAGGACCATGGCAGTTCAATTAGTTCAGACTCCGAACCCCACCGGGCGGGCGCTTCGGTGGGGAACTCATCGCCAACCCGAACTCGATAGGGCCGAAAATCATGGCCCATCAGTGACGAGTCGTACACAATGCCGTTTTCGAGCAGAAGCTCGATCGTCTGGTTTGTCTGGTCGCCAGCCGGTGCTCGGTACCCAACAGGATACGTGCCAGTGAGTCCCTGAACCAGTTCGATCGAACGAGCCATGGCCGTCCGCTCATCGGAGGCAGATTGCAGCGCATTCATCTCGTGCGCATATCCGTGCAGCCCGACTTCGCAACCAGCGTCCACGATCATGCGGCACACATCGGGATACGTCTCGATGGTGTGGCCCGGGATGAAGAATGTCGCAGGAAGCGAACGGTCTGCGAGTAGTCGCAAGATTCTTGGCACTGCAACCGCACCAAACTCACCACGCGAGATGGGTGCAGCGGTTGTCATCTTTCGCATCATCCACAACGACGGCCCATCGAAGTCGAACGACAGACACGCATGTCCAGCAGTATTGGGGGATGTGACGGTTTGAGATCCAGCCATAGACTGACTCTGACAGAAGCACAGGCACCAACGCCAGCTTCACGTTTCCATCGGCGTCGCTGACCTCGTCAACGTCGTCGAAGCCGGTCACGGACATGGACACCGCCATATCAGCTGTTACTGCCCCCCGACCTGACCTAAATCGCCATACATCCCGGTTGGGTCCAGAGCAATATGGGGAGCCCGAAGGCAGCCGTCAGTGGTGACGAACACCGCTGATAGAGACCGAGTGGGCTCGCTGGAAAGTCCCTGAAAACGCTAAGAACCCCCGGGCTAAAGCCAGGAGGTCCTTGGCGGAAGGTATGGGATTTGAACCCATGGATACGTTGCCGCATCAACGGTGTTCGAGACCGTCCCTTTCGTCCGCTCAGGCAACCTTCCGTGGGCAAGGGTAGCGGTTTCGGTTCCTGTTCCGCATCAAAAATGCGAACCCGACTACTAGGTTCAACCGCCTCTACTGCTCTCTGGCTGGACGGTCATATTCGCTGCGAGAAGTGTCGATGCCCGTTGATGATCCACTCAGGAATGGCCTGATGATTCCCTGCACTGAGGGAGTGAACACGGACCGAAGGTGTGGACCGCCGCTGACGCTCCAATGACACCATCACGGCGGTGAGCCGTTTGACCTACGGAGGAATTCACCTAGGGACTTTCGAATCATCTTTGATCCAAACCCTCAGGTCTGTCCCATAGCGCCCGACGGAAGGGCATGAATCGGGAGTCGCTTTCATGAACATGGCATCACTATTTGAACAGGTTCTGAGCGAACATGTCACCACGGGCAGTCGCAGTGATGTTGCAACAACAGGCGAAAGCTTCGGGTGCGGGGCGCGCGACGAACGCGACAAACGCGCATGTTCGCTGTATCTGTGGCTTCTTGGCCCAACGGCTGGAGAGGCGGCCACCCGCTGCCCCTGCAAGGCCTAAGCTTCTCCGCTCTGCCGGAACCATCGCCTAGAGCGAGAGCGGCCGAAATGCGTTCGCCACCACGACATCTCGCCAGCGCAGACGGGCACGGTGGAAGGGCATCCCGAGACCAAACGGCTGCTCGTCGAACTAGCGCCTGTCGACGGCACGACATAGATGACAATGACCGGTGTTGGCATCCTTAGCGACTCGGCAGGGCTAGCGGCTAAGGATTGTCCCTAGCCAAGTTGGTGATCTGCACCGTTTTCCAAGCACGAGTTCGCGTTTTTGTGCGGGAATTCATGCACAAACGACGTAAATTCCCGCACAGGACACCGCAAAGATCAGCTGATCCAGCCCTTAACTTTTTCGATGGTCTCGAGGCGGTCGGGGCCCACAGGGTTAATCGACAGGCGGGTCACGCCGGACTCCTTGTAGGCCATGATCCGATCCCGCACCCAGCCCTCGTCACCGACCATGGCGGTGGCTTTCAGGAACTCATCAGGAACAGCGGCTTCGGCTGAATCCTTCTGACCGCTCAAATAGAAATCCTGGATCTGTTCGGCCTCGTCTTCGTAGCCGTATTTACGGAAAATATTGTTGTAGAAGTTCTTGCCCTTGGCACCCATACCGCCGACGTAAAGCGCTGTCATCATGCGGCCTCCATCGCGGATCTTCTTGGCCATGTCATCGTCGCAGAATGCCAGGCTTCCGCCGGCCACGACTTCGAGCGGCGCTCGTCCCTCTTCTCGGCTGCGCATCCCTGCTGCCAGGTCGTCGCCCCAGACCTGCTTGGCACGATCAGGGTGGTAGAAAACAGGAAGCCAACCATCAGCGAGTTCCGCAGTTAGCTCGACGTTCTTTGGGCCGAGGCTGGCGATATAGATCGGGATATCTTCGCGAACCGGATGGTTGATGAGCTTGAGCGGCTTTCCCAAACCCGTACCCAAGTCATGGGGCAATGGCAGCGGGTACATCGGGCCGTCAGCCTCGACCCGTTCACGACGCCAGACTTTGCGACAGATATCGATCGTCTCGCGGGTTGCTTGCAGGGGCTTCTTGTATGGCACGCCGTGCCATCCCTCGATCACCTGAGGGCCAGACGCGCCGAGACCCAAGGTGAAACGTCCACCGGACACAGCGTCGAGACCGGCTGCTGTCATAGCCACCAATGTCGGCGTGCGGCTATACAACGGCAGGATCCCCGAGGCCAACTCGACCGTTTCGGTCTTGGCAGCCAGGTAGCCCAGAATCGACACCGCGTCAAAGCTGTACAGCTCGGCGACCCAGATCATGTCGATACCAGCCCGCTCGAGATCGGCGGCTTCGTTGGCGGCCTGCACCGGGTCGCCCATGTAGTTCAGTGACATCGAAAGTTTCATGGTGCAATCATTACAGGTGCGCCACCACCGAAGGCCGGTCAATAGCGCTACTTGTCGTTCTGCAGCAATCTTTGGTGGACGACGTCGGCAGGCACCGCTGCCCTAGTCGCCGAAGTAGGTTTGAGCTTCGCTCCAAACAAGGGTGGCGACCTCGGCGCCAAGCCCTCGCCCAGCGACGTCATCGGCTGCGACATGGATGCCGCCGTAGCGTCGTGACTCGCCAGCCTCATCGGCTGCGTCGCCATAGGTGGCCCATTGCAGCTCAATATCGACGGAGGGACCTTCTTCGTGCTGCAACAAACCCGCCGGCACGAGATGGGTGAACATCCCGTTGGGAAAGAACTCGCTTCCCGTCGCAGCGGCAAGCACATCGGCAGCCGCTCGGCTGAAGGCACTGTGCCCCGAGACATACCCAGCGAACGCAGGGCTGACAAATGTTGAACGCTGATAGGGAAGCCACATCGAGGCTTCGCGCCACCCAACCCCGGAGACCTCCGTGGTTGGATCGGGTGGAGAGCCCCGCCAAGTCCGCACCACCGTTGCTCCAACGGGCAGGCCTCCGTGACGTCCTCCAGGAACCGTGGTCTCTTCGGTCGCCAACTCGACAACTCCCGGCTCCAGTGGCAGTTCGCCGAGTGAACCTAAGTACCGAATCATCGAAATCGGCCGCACATAATCATAAGCACGTTTTGATCCCCACGCCGCCACCGCAGTGTCGTGTAACGAGGCGTTTAGCGTGAAGAACAGCCGAAGATCCCACTCGAGACGGCTGAGTGCCGGGCCTTCGCCAGCCCACCGCAGCGAGTCTTCAGGCAGCTGATCGCTAGCCCGAATCGCAAGCGTATTCCAATGGCCTGGTGGCGTCTCTGAGTCGGGGCCATCTGCCCAGAACTCCGCAATCGCTCGCCCATAATCAGCCAACGGGACTTGGTTCGCCGCATAGGCCATACCGGTTGTCGGATTCAGATCATGGCCGGTCCCATCGTTGGCGCCAACCGAATTGTCTCCCCGCTTTCCAGGTGAGATATCGATCAAGGCTCGGCCGATTTCGCCACCAAGGCTGTTCGTATATCGAACGACCTCAAGGGCTGCTTCCTTGAACTCCTGCTCGGCTGCCCCGCCCAACAGCGGTGGTGGGCCCGGATCGATCGTGATGCCTCGTGCGTCGACGTCGGGTAGCGCGAAGGAAGTCACCGATCCCCATTGGGATCCAATGAAGACCTGAGCACCTCTGCCTTCATCCTGTCCGTTCTGCGTGAAGCGCTGATCCAGCTCTAGCGGCTGCCACCGGTTTGGGTCGTTCATGGTGATCTCATAATCCGCAACGACGAGCGGCTGATTGACTGGCTCATAACTCATATCTAGATACTGCATCGGCTCATCAGCCCCATCGTCGAGGCCGAATTCGATGACTGCATCAGCGATGGCGATGCCCATTGCTGCGGGCGATCCCGACTCGGTCGCCGCGACCGGATCATGACAAAGACGTTCCATCAGCTCGGAAAACTCCGCAATCGAATCAGCACCACCCTCTGCAGACTTATAACGATGCGTCAACAGCCGATGGGCTGCGAAGCTCAGCGACTCTTCGATGGACTCACGTCGGTCACCAGGCTCTGTAGTTGTCGACGGCGTACCGAAGTATGACTTGGCACCCGGCGTGTAAGCCGCCCACGCATCCCACATGGCCGCTGACAGGTGCCAGAGATTTCGGCTGTGTACCGTCGGCGCCGGGAAATCACGACGCACAGCATCGAGGGTCGCCTCAACCCACAATCGAGGAGCTGACATCGTCGCGGTCGTATCGGGTTCGCACGCTTCAGCGTTGCCGCCGCAAGCCGGGGTCATTGCGGTCAGCAACGCCAAGACCATCACGACGGCAAGAATACGGAACTTCGACATCTGACGGGAACCTATCCCGGGAGGCCCTGTGGATAGCCGCGACGTTTCCCGGCCGCTCCCCTCAGAACGGCCGGGCAGGTCTCCACCAGATTCTCGATTAGCCCGCTTCTGAATGAGTTACGGGTTCCTCGCCCATCCACTCGCGCAGCGTGTTCTTGAGCTTGGTCTGCTGGATAAAGATGTCGTGCTCAGGGCCGGCCTCGCCAGCCTGGGGAGCCTTGAAGTAAAAGCTCAACCATTCCTGCACACCGGACTCGCCGGCGCGCTTGGCTAGGTCCATGAACAAAGCCAAGTCGAGCACAAGTGGTGCCGCCAGAATGGAGTCACGGCACAAGAAGTTGATCTTGATCTGCATCGGGTAGCCGAGCCAACCGAAGATATCGATGTTGTCCCAACCCTCTTTGTCATCGCCGCGCGGGGGGTAGTAATCGATGCGGACCTTGTGATCAATTTCGCCGTAGAGCCTGGGGTAAAGCTCAGGCTGAAGGATCGCGCCGAGCACGCCCAGTTTGGAGACTTCCTTAGTCATGAAATTCTCGGGGGCGTCGAGCACTTCGCCATCGCGGTTTCCCAAGATGTTGGTCGAATACCAACCGCGGATGCCAAGCATGCGGGACTTGAGTCCAGGGCTAATCAGCGTCTTCATCAGCGTCTGACCGGTCTTGAAATCCTTGCCGCAGATCGGCACGCCTTCGCGACCGGCAAGTTCGACAATGCACGGAAGATCGACGGTCAGGTTCGGTGCACCATTGGCGAACGGCACGCCACTCATGAGTGCTGCGTAGGCATAGATCTGGCTAGGAGCAATGTTCTCATCGTTATTGCGTAGGCCTTCTTCGAAGGCCGCAACCGTGTCGTGCACAGCGGAGGCTTCTTGGTACGCCTCAGTCGAAGCGCACCAGACCATGACTAGCCGATCGCACTCGTTCTCAACACGAAAGCGTTCGATGTCGGCCATCAGTGCTTCGGCCTGCGCGAACTTGTTGGTTTCAGTCTTTACTCGGACACCTTCGAGGCGTGACACCCAGCGTTGTTCAAACACCGCATCCATGGCGACGATGCCTTCGAGTTCGCTCGACATGGCAGCCAGATCCGAATCCGACATCACACCAGCGGTGCGGGCCGCTTCGTACATGTTCGGCGAGATGGGATCCCAACCACCAAAGACGATGTCGTCGAGCCCTGCGAGAGGTACAAAGTCCCTGATAAGCGGATTCCGGTTCTCTTCACGTTTACCCAGACGGATGTGCGCCATCTGTGTGACCGAGCCGATGGGAGCAACATCATTGTTGCGGGCTTGCATAACGCCAGCGATCAGAGTCGAGGCAACGGCGCCCATGCCAGGCATGAGTAAGCCGAGTCGTCCAGTTGCGGCAGGAATATTTCGAGGGGAAGTCATAGGGAAAGAATAAGGCACCATTATTTATGATGGGCAATGGTTAAGTATCACTTAACTTAAGATGGGCTGTGATGAAGCTCGCAAACGTCACAACAAGCCAGCTCGAATACTTGGCCGCAGTAATCGCTGAACCCAGCTGGAAGGACGCTGCCGCCAATGTCGGCGTCTCGCCATCTGCCTTGTCGCAAGGAATTGCAGAACTTGAACGACGGCTCGGGGTACGACTATTCGACAAACAAGGCAGGCGACGCATGCCGACGGCCGAAGCAACAGTGGCGCTCGCTCATGCAACCCGCATTCTGGCCGAAATGCGTGAACTCAGTCGCTGGGCTGAACAGGCGCGAGGCGGCAACGTAGGCCAGCTTTCGATCGGCATGATCGACACCGCGGCAATTCATCACTTCGGCGACACACTCGTCGGCTTCCGTCGAAATCACCCCACACTGACCGTACGTCTGTTGGTGCAGCCCTCAAACGCACTGCTCGACCAGCTTCGAGCCGGCGAAGTTGATGCCATCGTCTGCGTCGACCCGGACCCCGACGACCGATTCGTGCTTGAACCACTCATTGGCGAGCCGTTGCATGTCTACGCGCCGCCCGATGCCACACTCGGTGCGCCAAAGACGTGGGGGCCGTGGGTCAGTTTCCCGATGGGATCTCGCAGTCGTTCGCTCGTGGCTCGCCGATTACGCGCCCAGGGCATCCCGTTCGACGTTGTCGCTGAAAGTTCACAGCCGGCAGTGCTGAAGGAGATGGTCCGGCTCGGCATGGGCTGGGCCGTGTTGGCTTCGGTCGACGCCGAGACTGCCCCGCACCCGCTGAACCGCGCAACCAATGAACCCATTGCCGAGCGCATGCTGACACTGGTCCGGCGCTCCGATCGAATACCCAACCCAGCACTTGCCACCCTGCTCGCCGAGCTGCGGTCTACCGCCGGAGACCTGTAGCTGTTACAACCCTCGCGACCCACACCGCTAGCGATGTCCATAGTGAAGAAAAGACATCAGGGCCCCAATCAAAAGCGCCGCGGTAACCGCCAACGGTTGCAGCCTGACGGTCCTAGCCCATCAGGAAGCTGAGGGCCTTTACCAAAAGCGAAGCACCGACACCGACGGACGCAACCAGGAAGGCGATTCACAACCCCTGACGGTGCCGTGTTATCAGTGAACCACCATGAAGACGAGCGCGGTCACAAGCCCATACGCGCCAAACGAATGCAGCCACACGCCCGTGGACGCCACAAGAGAACAACCATCAGACACTGCTGGTTGGGGAATGCCCTCGACCTGGTTCGCTCCCGTCGCCTCGGGTCTCTCCCCACGCCCAGACTCTATATTCAGCCCCACTCACTAGCCGAAGAAATTCCCGAGACCCACCCGTTGCGGTATTGCCAGAATTTCCGCTCGCCCAGCTGGCTGTCGCACGCAGTAAGTAGTCTTGGGAGCTGATGCACGGAATGCACCCTCACATGGTCATCGGTGGCGACAACGACGGTGTCAAGGGCAAGTCTCTTGACCGTTCGACCGTACGCCGGGTACTCGCTTATGCCGACCGCTATCGGTCTATGCTGCTTGGCTTTATTGCCACGCTGCTTGTCTCATCGCTACTCAGCATCGTTCCGGCGCTGCTCGTTCGCCAGATCATCGACGAGGCCATCCCTGCCAGCAACCGTGCTCAGGTGAACTCGCTCGCATTGGTCATGGTTGGCCTGGCCTTAGCCAGCGGCGTGATCTCGTTATTCGAACGTTGGTTCTCCGCCCGAATTGGCGAAAGCCTCATCTATGACCTGCGAGTGCAACTGTTCGACCACGTCCAACGCATGCCAATTGGCTTCTTCACCCGGACCCAAACCGGCGCATTAATAAGTCGCATGAACAACGACGTCATCGGCGCCCAGCGGGCACTCACCGGCACACTTGGTCAAGTCATCTCCAACGCCATCGTTCTCGCAACCACGCTGGTCGCCATGTTCATTCTCGAGTGGCGATTGCCATTGCTTGCTTTGGCGCTGCTTCCATTCTTCTTGCTTCCAACCAAACGAGTTGGCCGCGTCCTGCAGGCTTTGACTCGCGAGCAGATGGAACACAACGCGGCAATGAACACGACCATGACCGAGCGACTGAATGTCGCCGGCGCCATGCTGGTCAAGCTATTCGGCCGACATGATGACGAGCGGGACGGCTTCGGCGAGCGCGCTGGCGCCGTTCGCGATCTTGGTATTCGTAGCGCGATGTACGGGCGAGGCTTCACCATTGGCCTGACCATTGTTGGTGCGCTGGGTACCGCTGTCATCTATTGGGTTGGTGGACGTCTCGCAATCAGCGGTTCAATCAGTGTCGGCACCGTCGTCGCCATGGGTCTGTACGTCACCCGCATCTATCTGCCTCTCACTGGCCTGACCAACGCTCGCGTCGACATCATGACCGCCATGGTCAGCTTCGAACGGGTCTTCGAGGTACTCGACACGCACAACCCAATCACCGATGCGCCCGACGCTGTCGAGCTGGTGTCGCCCACAGGTCACATCACTGCGTCGGGCCTCTCATTTGCTTACCCGACTGACAGCAATGCGCCGGCATCTCTCGAAGCTGGCGGCGCACCCTCTGCAAACGCACAGGCCGACAACCCACTTGTGCTCACCAACATCAACTTCGATATCCAGCCTGGCCAAACAATTGCCCTTGTAGGGCCCTCGGGTGCAGGAAAGTCAACGTTAATCTCGCTGCTTCCGCGGTTATACGACGTGAGCAGCGGTTCACTCACTGTCGACGGCCACAACGTCCGCTCGCTCACCCAAGCTTCACTGCGGGCCGCAATTGGCGTAGTCAGTCAAGACCCGCACCTGTTTCATGACAGCGTTGGCGCGAACCTGCGGTTTGCCCGGCCCTCGGCCACCGAAGGCCAGGTTCGAGATGCCTGCCGAGCAGCGCAGATCCTGGACGTCATCGACGCATTGCCCGACGGGCTCGACACCATTGTTGGCGAACGCGGCTATCGGCTATCCGGCGGCGAGAAGCAACGCCTGTCCATCGCCCGCATGCTGCTCAAAGACCCGGCTGTGGTCGTCCTTGACGAGGCCACCAGCCATCTCGACTCCGAGAACGAGTCTCTGGTGCAGCAGGCCCTGGCCACCGCTCTTGATGGCCGCACCGCGATCGTAATTGCCCACCGATTGTCAACAATTACCGCCGCCGACGTGATCCTCGTGCTCGAACACGGTCAGATAGTGGAACGGGGCACGCACACCGACCTGTTGGCTACCGGCGGTCTTTACAGCGAGCTGTACCAGACCCTCATCCGGGGCGAAGCCTCTCCGGCATGAACAACAATGCCCTATTCGATGTCGATGACACGCTCACGGTTGGTCAGCTAAACCGCCGCCTTAGCGAGGCCGTGCGCCGTTCATTCGCCAAAGACATCTGGGTGCAGGGTCAGATTCGAAACTTGAGCCGTTCGGGTCGAGGTCATGCCTATTTCGATCTGTGTGACCCAACACCAGCAGGGGCTCAACCAAAGGCATCGATAGCGGTGACCTTGTTCGATTCAAACCGCCAGATCGTGAACCGCGTCATCACGCGCACCGGCAACACCGTGCGCATCGATGACGGTGTCGAGGTCCGCATCAAGGCAACCGTTGAGATGTACTCACCCCGTGGGCAGCTTCAACTAAACATGACATCGATCGACCCCGAGTTCACCCTTGGTCGCCTCGGCGCCGACCGAGATCAGCTACTGCGCGAACTCGCGACTGAACAGCTACTCGACGCTAATCAGCAAATCCCTATGCCGCTGGTGCCACTACGCGTCGCACTCATCACCAGCGGTGGCAGCGCAGCTCATGCCGACTTCCACGAGCAGATCGCTGCATCTGGCTACGCGTTCGAAATCACGACACTGTCCACTCGGGTCCAAGGCGAGTTCGCCCCCCAAGAGATTGCCGACATGATCGCTCACGCAGAGCAACTTGACGTTGATGTATTGGCGATGGTGCGCGGCGGGGGTGCCCGCACCGATCTTGCTGCATTCGACACCGCACCGGTCGTGCGTGCGATTGCTAATTCAACCAAACCCGTGCTGTGCGGAATTGGCCACGAGATCGACACGTCGGTCGCTGACATGGTCGCTCACACCTCGCTCAAGACACCCACTGCGTGCGCTCAATTCCTCATCGATCGGGTCATCAGCTTCGACTTTGCCTTGGCAGAGCGCTCAGCCCGGCTAACAGCGGTTGCGTTAGTACTGCCCCATGATCAGGACAAACTCGTCAACGAGCGAGCAGCATTGCTAAGCCATCGTGTTGCCCAGACGCTGCAAGCATCATCCCAGTCAACCGCATCGGCGGCCGGTGGCCTAGAGCGACGGGTCGCCCGGGCCATCTCACGTAGCGAGCAGCTTCTCTCCACCACACAAGGCCATGTCACCGCTCGTTCATCGAGCGCCTTAAGCACTGCGATGCGCAGGTGCTCTCAACACGAAGTGTTGTTGACCGAACGGCCAACACGCACGCTCCAAAGTAAGAACTACCGGCTTGACCTGCTCGAAGCCAAGCTCAGTGCTGTCGACCCACGTCAGGCACTTCAGCGGGGCTACAGCATCACAACCACCGCCGACGGCCAGCTTGTGCGCAGCGCTGAACAGCTCATGGCTGGTATCGAACTTGTTACTCGCCTAGCGGTCGGTATGGTCACCAGCACCATCACCAGCACCGTCACCGCCTCCGATTCCACTCATCAGGAACCCAATGACTGACCCCGCTAAAGCGAGCCCAGACGAGATCGGTTACGCCGATGCCGTCGCCGAACTCGACGACATCCTCGCTCAACTCGACGACGACGGCATCGATATCGATGTTCTGTCTGAGCTCGTCGAACGGGCCGCACACCTAATTACCGTCTGTCGGGGGCGCATTTCAGCGGCCCAACAACGGGTCGCTGGCATCGTCGAAACACTTGAGACTAGCGAGCCTTACTAAGACCCCGTAATCTCGAATTACTCTGTCGACCGACTATCACAGTCGAGCCGCTGCACATTGACATCACCCCGGTCGTGCACGTTCCTCCAAACAAATACACCGCGTCCCATTCCTTGCCCACCTGAGCGGGATCGGACTCGTTCTGATACCGAATCTGGTACTTCAGTAGCTCATATAACGCTGCCTTTACCGCTAGCAATCGGCGCCAACTGATCAACGAAGGTCATTCGGACCAGGACACCGTGACCCCGAGATTGCCCTAGCCGTTCGACGTCACATCATTGGTCAACGCGATCATCGCCTCCCTCGCTGGGCTGATGGCAGCGACATGATGCGCGTCTTCGCAGAAGTCCACGAACGTGACCTCGTTGCCTTTGGTGGCTGGCCCGCCAATGCCGGTGCGCTGAATATCAACACGAACCTCTGACCCGGTCGGCTCCTCGGTACAACGCCTCGCTGTGTAGCGTAGAGTAATGGCTCTTCAGAAGTTAGAGAATGCTGACGCGTTCGTCGTGCGAGACCTGGACACCGAAGCACCGGCAATCGGCATTGTGCGGTCGGCGCCAAAGATTCTGCAGGGCGGCGCCCAAGAATTGGCCCGCAGCCAGACATACCAGCTTGCGGCCCTCGAGATGCGCTACCAGGGCGCCTCGTGCGGCGTGAATGCAGCACCCGACGCACGAGACGACGCCATGATGGCGTTCTGCGCCGAGTTGATGCCAGCCGTCGAGAGCAGCTCGCTGATGCTGAACAGTGCCAAGGGTGTCAGCCCCGAGCAGATCGCGCCACTCACGGCGGCAGATAGGCGCAATGACGTGCGGCTTCAAGACATCGACGGAATCTCGAACACTGCCCATCTGACCGGCATCGGTGCCGTCGCGTGTGCATCTAGCGTCCGCTCACTAGACGGAGCGAACGTCGCTATTGAGAACTTCGATGATGTCGGACTCGCTGTAGCCCGCGCAGCGGTTGCGGCTGGCGCCAAGATAACGGCCATCTCTACCAGTGTCGGTGCCGCGATATCTGCTGGAGGTTTCGACCTTGGCGCTCTGGCAACCACATGGAAAATCGACGGCCCTGGCATGGTTGCGACCCTGTCAAAGGAAGAGCTTCCATTCTGGCGGATTTTAGGAGCCGATGTAGACGTCCTTTTCGCTGGTTCAAAGGCTGGCTTAATCGACCACAAGAACGGCGAAAACATTACGGCGTCGGTTCTCGTTCCAACCGGTCCCATCCCGTATACGACTAAAGGTGCACTTACGATCGAGCGCCAAGGTGTCACGGTTCTTCCCGACTTCATTACAACCGCTGGCGGGCTGCTTGCGGGCTTCCCCGAAGGTGATGACCAGGCCGCCATCGAGTCGTGGATCAGCAGCAAGCTGCAATCGCTAATGGCATCAATCCTTGGTAAGGACGCCAGTCCGATCCTCGAAGCTTGCTTCCAAGCCGAAACGTTCCTAAAGACCTGGCGAGACGACCTCCCCTTCGGGCGCCCGTTCGCTTAAAACTTTCTCGGCTACGTTTCGAGCAGAAATGGCCCGGTCCGTAGCTGAGAACCTGCGCTGAAAGACCAACCAGCAGAGATCTCGGTCACAGTTCACAAATTCTGGTGCCGAATTGCTGGTTTTGCTTCTATCATGTGAGCCGCTGGGGCTGTAGCTCAGTTGGCTAGAGCACCTGCTTTGCAAGCAGGGGGTCGAGGGTTCGATTCCCTCCAGCTCCACTAAGAAGAATCGGTGCGGCTGCACCGGTTCTTCTTTACTTTTTACTGCGATGTCGCTGGCGGTTCGCTAGCCGACCGGCATCGACGCACCAAACCATGCACATGAAATCGCGTCCCCAACTCGCAGAAAGTCCACTAAACGCAACGCTGCACGCGAATTATCTTTCGGCTTCATTGGCCGAATCTCACCATTTTGCTCTCCGTGACATACCCTTACCTCAGTTGTGACGCGTTCACGCTCCTCAGAGAAAAAGAGAAATTGCTATGGCAACAGGAACTGTTAAATTCTTCAACACTGAAAAGGGTTTTGGATTCATCTCGCAAGAAAGCGGCGATGACCTCTTCGTCCACTTCTCCAACATCGGAGGCGATGGCTTCAAAAACCTCGAAGAGGGCCAGACCGTTGAATTCGATATCGGTGAAGGACGCAAGGGTCAAGAAGCCCAAAACGTCCGCCCAGTCTGAACTAATTCAGTAATTAGGTAGTTGAACAAAGCGCCGGGTTCCGCCCGGCGCTTTGTCGCGAACAAATCCAGGCCCTCCCGCATGGCAGTTGAGCAGTGCCTCGGTATTCTCGGACCGACCAAGCTTGAACCAAGAAAAAATCGACTATGGCTACTGAACCAATCGAAGAAAACCCCGCCGCTGACAAGTCCGGCTTCGCGAAGTCCGTCGTCGTCGTGAACACCGGCGACGGCAAGGGCAAGTCTTCGTCCGCGTTTGGCGTGATGGTCCGTGGCGTCGCCCGCGGTTGGAACATCGCCGTGCTCCAGTTCATTAAGTCGGGAGAATGGAACGTGGGTGAAGAAAAGATCGGTGTACAGCTCGGTGTCGACTGGTTCAACGAGGGCGAAGGTTTTACGTGGGACTCCGACAACATCGATCACGACAAGGCGCTCGCCCAACAGGGTTGGGGCCACGCCGCGACGCTAATCGCAGCTGGTCAGCATGAGCTCATCATTTTGGATGAATTGACCTATCTGATCAACTGGGGATGGATCGAAGCCGAACCCGTATACGAAGCGATTCGTAACCGACCCGAAAAGGTGAACCTGGTCATCACCGGCCGAGACGCACCTCAAGGACTGATCGACGTGGCTGACACAGTCAGCGAAATCCGTAAGATCAAGCACGCCTTCGACGAGGGCATATTGGCCAAAAAGGGTATCGACTACTAATGCGGCTCGGCCGTGGCCTGTCGCTGCTAATTGGTGGCGCCCGCAGCGGCAAGAGTGACTTGGCAGTTCAGCTGGGCAAAGCTTGGCCCGGGACGGTCACGTTCATAGCCACAGCGACCGCAGGCGACGCCGACATGACAGAGCGCATCAGCCGGCACCAACAAGAGCGGCCAACTGGCTGGACACTTGTCGAGTCACCCAGCTTCTCGGCCAGCCTTGCTCAGGATCTCGCTGGTGATGATCTTGTCATCTTCGACTGCATAACCCTGCTTGTCTCAAACCTGATGTTCGCTGACACCAGCGAGATGGCAATCAATCGTCACGTCGTCGAGCTCGGACAAGCGTTGTCCGCTCGCAAAGCTCCCACGCTCGTGATCAGCAACGAAGTCGGACTGGGTATTCATCCAGAAACCGAGCTCGGTCGCACGTATCGAGACACGCTCGGGCGAGCCAATCGTTCACTGGCGGCCGCAGCCGAGACCAGCTTGTTCGTGACTGCCGGCAAGGTGCTTCGTCTCCAGGACGTAACCATCAGTTGGTAGGGATCTGCCCTTCTGAGCGAATGCCCCCATCACAGGAGCAGCCTCACAGCGCTACGTTGCGACACACCGCACCGAATTGCCTCCGGCATTCCAATCACACCCGACACCGGCGTAGCGATCACTCTCGCTCAACATGTGACAGCGCTTGATGGCATGAGTGATCCGGTGGGCGTAGTTGGCGAAAATTTGGCAAAGTAGTTCTATGACTGCTGCTGATCCGATTCATCTGACCCTCACGCGTTTTCACGCCAACATGCGTGGCGAGCTCGAGGGCGGATTCGACGCACTGCTACACCCCGATGTTGTCTTCTACTCACCTGTCGTGTTCACACCTCAACAGGGCCGTGAGATCACCAAGCTGTACTTAGGTGCCGCCGGCAACACACTGTCTGGCGATACAGCATCAGATGGCGAGGAAAGCGGCAGCGCGACCTCCTTCTCCTACACCAAAACGATCGCCAGTGGTCACCAGGCCATGCTCGAATTCGAAACAACGATGGACGGCAAGTACGTCAACGGCGTCGACATCTTGACGTGTGACGACAACTCACTCGTGACCGAATTCAAAGTCATGATGCGGCCGCTACAGGCTGTGAACATCGTGCACGAACAGATGAAGACCATGCTTGAGAAGATGACAGCAGATGGCTGATCATGGCCAGTAGTCGCGATGTCATCGCCATGCTCAACGAGCTGATCTTGCTGACCACTCTTGACGAAGAAAGCTCGCAGTCCTTCAAAGTGCGGGCCTATGACAATGCCCGACTCGCCGTCGAGTCTTACACCGGCAACATCACCGAATTGTCCGAGAAAGAAATGATCGCGCTCAAAGGGATCGGCAAGGCCACCGCATCCATGATCCATGAATTAGTCGACACCGGCACGGTTAACAAGCTCGAAAACCTGCGTGTCGAGTATCCGCCTGCATTCGCCGAAATGTCACGCATCCCCGGCGTTGGCCCAAAGACGCTCAAGGCCATGCGACGTGAACTCAATATCAACAATGTTGCACAGCTCAAGGCTGCGCTCGACATGCAGCAGATCCGCACCCTTGACCGCATGGGCGCCAAGAGCGAAGACAAGATCGCGAAGGCGCTCGAACGCATCGGTATGAGCGGCAAGGACCGCCGCACCCCCATCGCCGACGCCATGCCGCTGGCAGAGCGACTCGTCGAAGCGTTCCTCGAACTGCCGACAGTCACCGACGCCGTGTTCTGTGGAAGCTTGCGACGCATGTCCGAGACGATCGGTGATATCGACATCACTGTCGCGTCGACGAACCCCGTGTCGGTCATGGAAGCGGTACGCGAGCGCAGCGAGGTCGCCGAGATAGTCCTCAGCGGCGATACCAAGACCTCGTTCCTAACCAACACCGGGCTGCAGGTCGATGTACGGGCGGTGTTACCCAAACACTTCGGGGCAGCCACCCTGTATTTCACCGGCTCGAAGCAGCACAACATTGCACTGCGCCAGCGCGCCCTCAAAAAAGGCTGGCTGCTCAACGAATACGGACTGCTCGTGAAACCTGACCAAGACGCGGAGGACCAAACCCCGACCGAGGTTGTTGCGGCTAAAACCGAAGAGAGCATCTACCAGGCACTCGGACTGGGATTTATCCCCGCACCCATGCGTGAGTCCACGGGCGAAATCGAAGCCGCCGAAAAAGGCAACCTCAGTGATCTCATCCAGCTCAGCGACATTAAAGGCGACCTGCATTACCACACCGAACAATCAGGCGATGGCCGTTCATCGGTGGCCGACATGGTGCAGGTAGCTGCCGATGCAGGACACGCTTATCTCGCAATCACCGACCATGGTGAAGACCTTGCCATCAACGGTTCGAACGCCGAAGAGATGTTGGCGCACCGCGAGCTGATCTACAAGATACAAGGCGACCATCCAGACATGAAGCTTCTGTGGGGCTGCGAGCTCAACATCGATGGCAACGGTGGCCTGGACTACGACGACGACTTCCGAGCCATGTTCGACTACACCGTGGCTTCGGTCCACTCGCACTACGACCAGTCGGCAACCAAACAGACCGAGCGGTTGGTCGCTGCCATTGCTGATCCAACTGTCGACTCGATCGGCCATTTGACCGGCCGTAAGATCGGTCATCGTCCCGGCATCGAACTCGAGATCGACATTGTGCTCGAAGCGCTGAAGCACTTCGATGTGGCGCTCGAGATTAACGGATCATTGAACCGACTCGACGCAGCAGCCGACGTCGTTCGACGCGCAGTAGATCGAGGTGTGAAGCTCGTGATCAATACCGACAGCCATCACACCAGCGAACTCGGTCGAATGGAATATGGCGTGTTGACCGCACAACGCGGCTGGGCCCCGAAAGACCAGGTCATCAACACCTGGGACCAGGATCGTTTTCTGGCCTGGGTCGCTAGCCATCGCTCTACCTGATCAGCTACATCGGTCAGAGGGGCAGCACCCCAAGGTCCGAACCCACCCTGACCTTGGAGCTCTGTTCGGCTATGTTCGCTTGGACGATCGACGGCCGCAGGGTCACGTAGCAGGGAGCAAAGACATGAGTATCGGAGGCGTTCGACCCGCAGTGCAGGCCATGCCCACATACCGTCCCGGTAAGGCTGCTGGGCAGGCCGAAGAAGAGCATGGCATCAAGAACGCCATCAAGCTCGCCTCGAACGAGAACCCCTATCCGCCGGTGCCCTCAGTCGTCGCAGCAATGACCGACGCTGCTGGGCGAGTGAACCGATACTGCGACCACCTCGCCGTCGAGTTGCGCGCTGCCATTGGCGCCATGGTCGGCCTCGACCTCGACAATGTCGCTGTTGGATGTGGGTCGGTCGGCCTGTTGCAACAGCTGTGCCTTGCATACCTAGATCCTGGCGACAACGTCGTCTACCCGTGGCGTTCGTTCGAGGCGTATCCCGTGAACGTCCAGATGATGGGGGCCGAATCGCGACAGGTACCTCTCGTCGATCACGCCTTCGACCTTGATGCCGTGGCTGCTGCCGTCGATGAGCGCACCAAAATTATCATGTTGGCGACCCCTAACAATCCCACCGGAACAGCTCTCAGCGTTGACTCATTACGCGCCATGCTTGCCAAGGTTCCCGACAGCGTGATCGTGCTGATCGATGAGGCATACCGTGAGTTCCTCGACCCAAGCTTCGGTGACCCGGTTGAGCTGTTGGCTGACCACTCGAACGTCATCGTCAGTCGCACCTTCTCGAAGGCCTTCGGCTTGGCTGGCGTGCGCGTTGGTTACTTGGTCGCTGCATCCGCCATTGTTGACGAGGTCAACAAGGTGCTCGTGCCCTTCGCCGTGAACGGCATCGCCCAGGCAGGCGCGCTCGCGGCACTAAGGGCCCGTGACGAGTACGAGCCCTTCCTCGCTGGCCTCCGCGATGAACGAGCTCGCGTCGTTGCTGCGCTCACCGATGCAGGGTGGAAATTACCTGATACACAGGCCAACTTCGTGTACTTACCACTTGGAGAACGTACCCAAGATCTCTACGTCGAGATCGAGAAACGCGGTGTCGTGACTCGTCCGTTCGCTGGGGAAGGCCTCCGCGTCACAATCGGTACCCCCGCAGAAAACGACCGTTTCCTAGCCACCCTCGCTGCCGTTGCCGTCCCGGAATAAACTCAGCGCCGTTATTTGACGGTCGGGCGGTAAAAGATTGCTAGTTGGGCGGCGCCTGCAGCGATACCACCGCCTGCAGCCAAGATGAGACCAAGCCAGCCGTCAAGGTCAGCATCGATACCAAGTGCATTATCGACGGACCATTCGCCAGGGCCCAACATGGCGATACCCACGGCAGCGACGGCCAGGATAAAGGTGAACTCCCAGCCTCCGCTGACGATGAAGAAGCCACTAGATCGATGGACCACGTAGCCCGCTACCAACATGACGCCGACAAATCCCATCGCAGAGAACGTCGTCAGCAGGCCGATGGCCAGCCCGAGCCCCGCAAAAATTTCGGTGCCCGCTGCCAGTCGGGCATGAACCGCACCGGGCTTCATGCCGATCGAGTCAAACCAGCCTGCAGTCCCGGCAAGCTTGCCGCCCTTAAACACTTTGGCATAGCCATGTGCAGCCATGGTCAGCCCAAAGGCAACCCGCAGAAGCAACATGGCAGCGTTGTATTCATCCATGGTACGACACTAGGACCTGGGACCGTAAGACGTCACACCTCGCACCCACAAGTACCTCAACAGCTCTCCTCACGCCTCTCACTTGAAGCCAAACCGCTCGAGGGGACGTAGCCCGCCGGTGGCTTCAGGACCACACCGCGCCCGGGAATGACAAGGCGTACCAGTAGCCTGAGCTGGTGGGAACGGTCATCAATATCGTTATCGCAGTCGCTGCCTGCTACTTCATCATGAGGTTTGGCATGAAGATGCTTGGCGGCTTCTCGCAACCAATGGCTGAGCCGCTTCCGCCTGGCGAGATGCGCAAGGTCAAACTGAACTACCGCTGCGATATTTGCGGCTCTGAAGCTCGCATGACCATGGCGCCCGACGAAGACCCGCCAGCGCCGCGGCACTGTCTCGACGACATGGTGCTCATCACCCCCGTCGAATAGCACGCAGTGCGACATCCCCAGGGGACATCCACACTGCGCTCAGATCAGTGGCACTAGAGGGCTCAGGAACCTAAAGGGCTCAGTGAACCTAAAGGGCTCAGTGAACCTAAAGGGCTCAGTGAAATTGGGTGGCGGTGACGATGCCACCGAGGATCAGCCCAAGGCCGCCCAGCAGGTACCAGTTACTCACGCCACCAGGGACCCAGCCCATGTAGTTAATGATGATTACTAGCGCTCCTGCGATGAGCAGACCGAACATCAGTACAGGAATCCAAGCAGCGCTGACCTTACCCGGTACGTATCCAGAGCTGTACGGCTGCTGAACAGGAGCCTGAGCGCCCTTGGGTTGAGTTCCCTTAGCGGTAACTCGACCACCCTGGACTTTGCGTTTTTGTGGGCTTGCCATTTCGACAGGATAGTCAAATACAAGCGCCACGAAACGCAGGCGCCAATACAGTGCACCTTATGGCACCTCGTGTGGTCGTGATCGACAACTATGACTCCTTCGTCTACATCCTTGTGCAGTACCTGGGCGAGCTCGGCGCAGACCTCCATATTCACCGTCATGACAAGATCACTGTCGACGAGGTTGCCGCGCTCAAGCCAGATGCAATACTCGTTAGCCCCGGGCCTGGGACTCCTGACGGTGCCGGTATTTCGCTTCAGGTCATCGAGCAACTCGGACCAACAATTCCCGTGCTCGGCGTGTGCCTGGGCCATCAGTGCATCGGCCAGGTGTTTGGTGGCAACGTCGTGCGGGCCCCAACCGTCATGCATGGCAAAACATCATCTGTCTCACACACTGGCCAGGGGGTCTTCACCGGACTCGACCCTGAACTGACCGTCACCCGCTACCACTCGCTGGTCGTTGAACCCAGCACCGTGCCTGACGAACTCGAGGTCACTGCCACCAGCGCAGACGGCGTAATTATGGGCCTTCGCCACCGGTCCTTCCCTATCGAGGGTGTGCAGTTTCACCCTGAGTCGGTTCTTACCGAGTCAGGACACATGATGTTGACGAACTTCTTAGCAATGAGTAAGCGGTGGGCCGAAACCGGATCAACCACGCCGCCGAAATCAGTCGACTAGCGCTGCATCTGGCGTCCATGCAGCACTAAACGAAAACCAGCGGCATCGCCATCGGGCTATAAACGAGCGCCGCTTCCAACGAAACTCAATAGTAAAGAAGGCCACACCATTGTCGTGGCCGATAGGTCGTCACACCTCGCCAAGATCTTGGCGCAGCTCCCGACAACGTCACTGGCGCAAGGAACGGCGAGCAGGGAGCAGAACCAATATTTAGCGGCTCTCCTGCTACCGGTGACGTGTACCCCCGAGCCCAGACGCAGCTCCACGGGACGCACAGCGATCACGCGCCAGGTGGTTAGTCGCCGAAGCCATCATCTTGGCCCTGGCCTTGTCCTTGGCCCGAGCCAGGATCAAACCCATTGCCAACGTCCGGGCTAAGCAGCCCAGTGAACACCTGTATCTTTTGACCTGGTGTAACGACTGAGTTCGGGCCAGGGATCGTGTCGACGACCTTGCCGACCAATGCGGCGTCAGTGACAAACCGTCCGAATTCCGCAGCTTCCAGACCAAGGGCGTCAATCTCCAGAAACGCCTGGGCCTTGTCGACCCCAATGAACGACGGCAAGATCAGGTCCTCGGGGCCTTCGCTTAAAACGATAGTGATCTCACTTCCCGGCTTGGCAACTTCACCGGCCTCGGGGATTGTGCCGAGCACAAGATCGCGCTCGATCTCGTCATCGAATTCAAGTTCGAACTGGTCGCGGACGATAAACCCTTCAGCCTCGAGTATGTCGCGTGCTACAGCTGGCTCTTCGCCCTGCACATCTGGGATCGGCAGTTCTTCGGTGCCAATAGACACCTGGTAGACAACCACCGATCCAGGATCAGCAAGCGAACCCGCCGGTGGTTCTTGCCCAACAACTTCGCCTTCGGGCGCAAGATCGCTGGTGACGGCCTGGCGTGACGGCTCGAAGCCAGCACGACTAATCAACTGCAGCGCTTCGTTCTCGGTCATGGTCAGCACCGACGGGACCGATTTCACGTTCGATCCAGAACTGACAAACATCGTCACATCGGAACCAACGTTGAGCACTGAGTTGGCTGGCGGGTCAGTCCGAATTACCTGGCCGACCGGAATCGAGTTATTGGCTGTGGCCACGATCTCGACCACAAGTTGTAAACCCTCGAGCGTGCTGAGCGCATCGGCCTCAACGCGACCACCAACCGACGGGACTACGACAGTCTGGACACCCGTCGTTGTCGGCAGACCATCACCTTCGACCGTCTTATTGCTGACCTCTTGTAGCAAGATCAGGAAACCAGCCAAGATCAGCCCAGCCAGAAGCACACCAACGACCATGAACCCACCGCGACGCCGAGGAGGCTCGTGATAGCTCACTGGTAACAGTTTGGCCTGACGGCCCTGTGTCGGGATCACAGCGGTCGCTGTAGTCGGCGCACCACCCGCCCCCATCGGAGCGGCTGACCCTTGCCCTGGTGCTTGTGCTTGTGGCATTGCCCCCGCAGCAGCGATTGCCTGCCCTTGACGGAAGCGATCCAGATCGGCAACCAGCGCTTCGGCGGACGGATACCGGTTGTCAGGGTTCTTCGACAACAACTTCATGGTGATTGCAGCCAGCGCTGACGGAATTTCGACACCATGGTCGGTAACCGGCACGACGGGCTCTTGCACATGCTTGTACGCGATCGACACCGGTGTCTCGCCAGTGAATGGCGGCCTTCCAACCAACATCTCGTACAGCAACACACCAAGCGAATACAGGTCACTGCGGTGGTCGACCTTGTGGCCTTGAGCTTGTTCAGGAGAGAAGTATGTGGCCGTGCCCATGACCGCGCCAGTCTGGGTCAGGTTGGCGTCAGCGTTTGCTGACAGCGCAGTAGCAATGCCGAAATCGGCAACCTTCATCTCACCCTTTAGTGTCACCAGCACATTGCCGGGTTTGACGTCGCGGTGCACAACGCCGCCATCGTGGGCGAAGCCAAGAGCACCAGCGACATCGAGGGCGACCCGCGTAACTTGTTCGACGGTCAAGCTCCCGTCTCGGCGCAGGATCTGGGCAAGGCTCTGGCCCTCGACGTACTCCATCACGATGTAATACGTACCGAGTTCTTCGCCCCAGTCGTAGATCGAGACGATGTTCGGGTGGTTCAAATTTGCCGCTGCTTGGGCCTCGCGGCGGAACCGTTCAACGAACGTCGGGTCGGTGGCATATTCAGGAAAAAGCACCTTGACGGCAACCGGCCGGCCCAGCAACTGATCGCGCGCAAGAAACACATCGGCCATGCCACCACGGGCTAATCGACGGTGCAGTTCGTATCGCCCACCAAAGACGGTGGGGCTTTCCTCTGGCATTGTCAGCAATGTTACGTGGGTTCAACCTGAGAATCTCGGCATAGGGGATCGGACCCCAATAGATTCAGGCCGCTTGATTTGACACTGAACCTTCAATCTCTAGCCAAAGTAAGCGTCAATCAATGCTGCGGCAATCGGAGCGGCCACTCCACCACCGGTTTGTTGGCCCTGCCCCGGTACCGCCTCAACTATCACAGCGAAGGCAATTTCAGGTTCGCCTTCTCGCTGTCCGGCGAAGCCAATCACCCAAGCGTGGGTGTCCTCGGCGCCCGAGACTGTGTTCACTTCGGCGGTGCCCGTCTTAGCGCCAACGGTCAAACTTCCCCGAGCTAGCGATGTGGCTGTGCCAGATTCGACGACACCGACCATCATCGCCTCGATCGCATTCGCGACCGATGAGCCGACCGCCTGGCGCCATAGATCAGCATCGACCCGGGCCAGCAGTGCGCCATCGGCTGCGTCGCTTACCTGGCCGACCACGTGGGGCTGCATAATGTCGCCGTTGTTCGCGATGCCCGCAGCGACCAGTGCCATTTGTAGCGGTGTCGCCCGGACGTCGAACTGTCCGATCGATGCCTGTGCGAGCAGTGAGGACCCTTCGACGATCGGCGCCGGCGGATCCTGATCAGACTCGCCGAGCTGAATGCCGTAGTGATCGGGGAACCGGGAGTCTGCGACAAGTGGGATGTCGAACGGCGGGGCATCGTTGAACCCGAACCGCTCAGCTGTGGCGATCATCAGTGCCGGCCCCAGGTATTCAGCCCCGAGTTTAGCAAAAGTCGTGTTGCACGATCGCTCTAGCGATTGCGCCAAATTCCCACCGCACAGGCTTCCGCCAAAGTTCTGCAATAACACTTCAGTCAACGGCAACTGATAATTCACAACGTCGGGGAAGACGGGGTCGCTTCGTGTGACCACCCCGTTCTCGAGCGCAGACGCAGCTGTCACAACCTTGAACGTAGAGCCCGGTGGAAAGACCTGACGATGAGCGCTGGTGAGAAGCGGTTCACCGGGCGCTTCGTCTAGCGCCTCTTTGGCGGCTCGAGCCGCATCTAGGTTGGTGTCGCTTATGACATTCGGGTCAAAGGTCGGCCAGCTATAGAACGCCAGAACAGCGCCCGTCTGCGGGTCGAGCACAACGACCGAACCCCGACGGTCCCCCAACGCGCTCGCAGCGACACGCTGCAGTTCGCTATCGAGTGTCAGCGTTACGTCGGCGCTGACATCGCCGTTGCCGAAGAAGTCAAAGAACGACTCAAAGCGCTGCACTCCTATGTGTCCAGCGAGTTCATCGTTGTAGCTACGTTCGACCCCGGTCGCACCGAACTCAAACGAGAAATAGCCGGTTACATGGGAGTACAACGGACCCTCGGGATAATGACGTTGGCGGTCGAAGCGACCATCGACATTGACCGACTCGGCAATGACGACGCCGTCGGCAGTAACGATGTTGCCCCTGCGCTGCCCAAAGTCGCGCACCACGCGCCGGGTATTTAGCGGGTCAGCTGTTAGCTGTTCAGAGTCGAATACTTGTACCCAGTTCAATCGAGCGAATAACAACGCAAACAGCAACATCATCGCAAGACCGAGCTGGCGGATCTGTCGATTCATGTTGCACCTGCATCGACCTTGGGTCGACGACGCCCTGGCGTCGGGGCATCGACAGGGCGGTCAGTTTGTTCATCACTAATCCGCACGATAATCGCCAAGATCGCATAGTTGGCGAGCAACGACGAACCGCCGTAACTCACGAAAGGCAGCGTCACCCCAGTCAACGGAAGCACCCGAGTTACACCGGCAATAATGATGAACGCCTGAACACCAAGTAGTCCAGTCAGGCCCGTCGCCAGCAGTTTCGAGAATGGACGTCGAGCCCCGAGCGCTGCCCGCAGCCCCGATCCAATCATTAAAAGGAACGCCATCAGGACCGCTGTGGCCCCGAGCAGTCCGAGCTCCTCACCAATTGTCGCAAAGATGAAGTCGGTCTCGGCAGCAGGAACCCGTTGTGGAAACCCACGGCCCGGGCCGGTACCAGTAATGCCCCCGCTTGCCAAGCCAAACTGCGCCTCAATGACCTGGTATCCGCTACCGAGAGGGTCGTCCCAAGGCTTGAGCCATGCATCAACACGGGTCTGCACATGACCAAACTGAGTCCATGCAACGTACGCGCCACCCATGAAGAGAACCATGCCAGTCAGCAAATACGCCAACCGTTCCGTGGCCACCCAGATCATTAACAAGAACAGCATGAAGAACAGCAACGACGTGCCCAAGTCCTTTTGCGAGATCATGATGAGCAATGAGGCACCCCAGGCAAGTAGTACCGGCGCCGCATGTTTCGGCTCGGGAAGACGCAGCGGGCCAACCCGCCAGGTTCCGGCGCGGAAAAACTCTCGTTTGTCGATCAGATAGCTGGCAAAGAAAACGGCCAATGCGAGTTTGGCGAACTCACCAGGCTGGAAGTTGACCGGACCAATTCGCACCCAAATCCGTGACCCATTGATGGTCTGCCCTATCACCGGCATCAGCGGTAAAACCAACAGCAACAAACCGAAGAACAGCAAGATGTAGCGAAACTGCTCCAGGTCGCGGCTCCGACGAACTACGAACAGCGTCATGCAATACAGGCCAACACCCAAAAACGTCCACACGGCTTGTTGGGCTGCGAGTTCATCGTTCAATCGAGCGATAAAAACATACCCAAGACCATTGAGTAACCCGGCGAGCGGCAGCAGTAAGCCGTCGGCCTCAGGGGCCAAGAAACGAGTGGCTACATGAGCGGCGAAGAAGAGCCCCAGGACGACAATCAGGAACGGCATTGCGTTCGCAGGGATTGACGAGAGTCGACCAACAGTGGCCAGCACATAGGCACCGCTCGTTACGACACCACTCAAGATGATGAGGACCAGCTCACTGTTACGACGATGCCGCCCGACGAAAAACGCCTTCATGGAAGAGGCTAACTGCCCTACCGGCGCCAGGACCAGCGTTGCTTTGGAACGGCGGCCTTCGAGGATTCGTCGACGGTGACCGCTACTTGATCGTTCGTTAGCCCACCGGCTTTGACAACCATCCGATTCGCCAGGGCTTCGGCCTTAGCCGGCATGGAAGCCTCGTCGGCGGCGACGATGTCAGCGATCACGGTGGTGATGTTGTCACGGCCGCCGCCCTGGTTAGCCGCAGCAACGAGTTGCTTGACTGCCACATCAGGGTCGGCTTCGGTCGCCAGGATCGTCGCGATGGTCTGCGCATCGACCTCGTTGAACAAGCCATCGCTGCACAATAAGTATCGGTCGCCGATCTTCGGCACGAAGTGAAACGAGTCGACTTCGACATGTTCGATCACACCCAGCGCCCGAGTCACGATGTTGCGTTGCGGGTGCACCTCGGCTTCGGCTGGGGTGATACGTCCTTCGCGCACCAGCGCTTCCACCAGGCTGTGGTCTTCGGTGAGCTGTTCGAGGACATTGCCAGTGAGCCGGTACATACGGCTATCGCCGACGTTGATGGCCCCAAGAGCTACACCGTCTTCGACCTCGATGAGCCCAAGAGCAACCACTGTTGTGCCCATGCCGTGAAGATTCGGATCAGCAGCAGCTTCGTCGAGGATCCGACGGTTGGCATGTTCGACGCCGGTAACGAGCGCTTCGAGCACAGGCGCATCAAAGCGACGGATCATCTCTTTGGCCGCAATAGCGCTTGCAACCTCGCCGCCGCGATGTCCACCCATCCCGTCGGCTACAACCACCAAGCCGGGAGCTGTCGCATAGCTGTCCTGATTGTTAGCGCGAGCGACACCAACATGGGTCTCCGCTGCGATTCGAAGGCCGAACACTACGAGAACTCCATCGTTGTGCCGCCGAGCTGAATCAGGTCACCAGCTACCAGGGCTGTGATTACGACGATCGCTTCGCCGTTCAGTGCGCTTCCATTTCGTGATGCCAGGTCTTCGAAGAAATAGGTGCCATTCGTGTTGAAGATCCGGGCATGCACGGTGGACACGTAGGTGTCGTCGACGACGATTCCATTCGTGTTTGCCCGGCCCAACGTGATCTCCGTACCGAGTGGAAACACCATTCCGGTATCGGACATGCGGAGCTGCCCAAGGGCCATCGGTTCGACCACGGCGAGTGCAGCGGACTGCCCCCTCCTGGCGGATGACCCAGCAACCGCGGGACGACTCTCCGCCGTGTGCGCCGACGAGGCTGGAACCGGATCAAGGTCGCGTCGCTTCCTGGCTACGGTCCGAGGATCACGCAGCTCGCTGAAGACCGACCACAAGACACGGACAAAGAACAGGTAGAGACCAGCAAGCAGCATGATCTTCATCACGTTCAGGAGCGGTTCAGACACGGTCCAGGAAGCGTAGTTCCTCTGAAACAGGCGACATGGTCAGCGGGCTTGGAAGGTGGCAGGTGTGGCACCGAAAACGATCTGATCGCCTGGCTGCAATCGGACCTCGGTTACGAAGGCTGCATTGACCGTCGTGCCGTTGGTGGAGCCATGATCGGTCAGCATCCAACCGCCGGGGACCCGTTGAATGACGGCGTGATTCCTGCTCACGTTTTCATCGCTCAGGACCAGCGAACAGTTCGGAAGACGCCCGACCGAAAAGGCACTGTCACCAATGGCAAATCGTTCGCCAGTCTCCATGACGAGTTCGGCATTAGTCAGCGTGGTGGCGCCCTCGCGCCATTGCGCCTGTACCTGCAGCGTGCCTTCGGGGTACTCGGTCGCTTCGACAAGCACAACCGAAACTGGACCGAGAAGACGGTAATTTTCATCGACAATATGGGTGCGGGCAGCCGCGATCAGCTCGTTGGTCAGCGGCGTCTCAACCTCTTGGAAGCGCTCATAGTCCTCAGACGAGATGTAGACCCAGTAGTGATTCGGAACAGCGAGAGCACCATCGACTGCGACCGACTGGTTCGCATCGATCTCGCGGACAATCCGGCGTCCGATCTCGATCGGGTTCAATCCGCTTTTGAAGACGCGAGCAAACGTGCTCTCGACGAGGTGTTCTAACCGCCGTTCGAAATTCCGCAGCACCACGACAGGGATCCTACTATCCGTTGCGATCCGCAGCGATCTGATCGGCCATCGTGACCAGGGTCTCGCCCCGGAACTCTCGCATCATGCGGCCGTACGCCCTGATATCAAGCGCTGCAAGAGCAGTTGCTTCCTCGATCGCTGTGGCTACGACCTGGCTATCGGGCACTACGCGATCTAGGAACCCCACGTCAACCGCACCGACCGGGTCAGTAAGACGAGCATTCGTAATCGAGCGCTGCAGATGGCGCTTGCTGATGCGTTCCCGAGCGATCGTGTAGGCCCAGTCAGGCAGGGTCATCCCAATCGCGACCTCGTTCAGCCCGACCTTGAACGGGCCTTCGGCGCCAACGCGTATGTCGGCACCGAGCAACATGAGCGCGCCAGCAGCCAGCGCGTGCCCCGTGCAGGCGGCGACGACAGGGACCGTTGCGCCGTAGATCTGGTGGACAAGCTCGCCGCCGTCGGCGACCATGGCAACAACAGCGCTGGCATCATCCGCTTGGATGACGCTGAGATCGAAGCCAGCACAGAACCGGCCTTCTCGGCCAGCGATCACTGCGGCGATGCAACCGGGGTCGGCCTCAGCTGCTGTAAGAGCTTTGCGGACGTCGGCGATCATCGACCTGGAGAGTGCATTGGCCTTACCGTCATCCATGGTGATCAGTGCGACGGAACGCGAATCTTGATCGCCGCCGACGTTGACGTGAGTTGTGACTACCTGTTCGGACATCCCCGATTGATACGACAGCCACACCGCCGCCACCAAATCAGGCACCAAATCAGGCACCAAATCAGGCACCAAATCAGGCACCAAATCAGGCACCAAATCGGGCACCAAATCAGGCACTACGAGGCTTAGCCCATAGGTTCGATCCCGGCAGGGAAACAACCGTAGCCCCACCCAATGGCGAGGCTACGGGCTTATTCTTACTGTGCGCGAGGGGGGACTTGAACCCCCACATCCCTAAGGACACAGGCACCTGAAGCCTGCGCGTCTGCCAATTCCGCCACTCGCGCGTAGCGCTCAGCATGAGTGAGCCGGATCACTCTATCTGTCCACCTAGGGGAACGGGCAAGCCAATTCGCGAACAACAGCGCCGGAGAACGAGCGTCACCACTTCTAGCGCCATATCGGCGTGTGCACTGCGGGCATGACCACAAAACAACCCAAACTCGCACCCACCGCTTCGGCTCGCGGTAACACGCCGACCGCTTCAGCCCACAAACCCGCCAAACCCCAGCCCGGCCCTAACGTTCGCGCACCAGGCACCTTGCCATTAAGAGTACGACGATGTCACACCGGCACGGTAGGTTCGGAGACGCTTCCCCCTGACGACCACAGGAAGCACTCTCGTGACAACAATTATCAACCGCGTTAAAGCTCTTATCGCCAAAGCCGAGTCATCGCCGTACCCCCCAGAGGCCGATGCCTTCATGGCCAAGGCCCAAGAACTCATCAATGACCATGCCATCGACCAGGCCCGTCTTACTGGCGCTGATCCCACCTCGGTCGGCCACGAGACCTTGCAGATGAAGGGCACCTACACCAAAGAGCGCTGCCTGATCTGGAGCGCCGCAGCCAACGCTAACCGGTGCCAAATCCTGACACTGTCGACCTACGGCAGTTCGAAAATCAGTAATCTGACGTTGATCGGACGCGAACAAGATCGCCAACTCGTTCGTCTGCTCGCTACTTCGCTTGAGCTCCAAGCGGTTCGTCGCCTTGACGATCTCGACCCAAACGCGACTACCGGCAGCCCTGTGGTGCAACGCCGAAGCTTCCTGCGAGGTTTCGCACTCGAAGTCGCAGACCGGCTCCGGCGGTCAGGCCATACCCATGCCGTTGTCAGCCAAGCAGCCGAGCAGGCATTGGTTCTGGCCCGTGACGCGGTCGATCGTTATGTGGGCGAGAACTTCGATGTCAGCAGCGGCCGACGCGGCTCGGCACAACATGATGGCATGGCGTTCTCACATGGCCGACGCGCAGGAGCGCGGGCCGACGTCGGCTCGACCCGAATCGGCAGCGACCGGCGATCGTTGCCACCCGGCTGATCCTCACAAAAGACAGTGGCACCCCGAGATCGTCCTACTCTGCACTAGAACGACCAGTACCCGGGTCATTGCTTCGGCCTGCTGGTTAGAAACTAAAGACACGGCGCGAATGTACTTGTGGCACTTCGGGGCGAGAGGATTAAACGGTTGGGCTTTCACCGCTGGGCGTATCGTCGCCACCACCGGCAAAATCTGCAATCGACGGAATGCCAATGCCTACATCCTTGCCAGACAAAAAGGCACCTGCGGCAGTTGCTGCGGTCGCAATCAGGCCGAGATACAGCCCCAACGAGACAAAGCTCGTCTGAGTAAGCCAACGCAGCAGTACAAAGACGAAGCCGACAGCTGCCAGGACCATGGCGAACTCCTCTGTTTCCATACTGCCGACGGTAGCTTCGAAGACCCCCATGGCCTTCAGGGCAATAAGCATTCCAGCCGCTAAGGCAAGCAAGCATCCAGACCAGGCAAAGAAACCAGCACCCCACGCATTAACGCTCACATTCAAGCCTGGCAGGTCAAAGCCGTAGTCGAAGCTGTACCAAGGGAGGATCGATGCGATAAAGGCCACAATCCCACCGCCCACAGCGATCAGATTGTTTTGGGTGAGTTTGCTGAAGTCCATGAAGGTCCCTCTCAACGGATTCGCTCCACCTCGAAGTAACAAGTTTCGCGTCTATTACTCGTGGAGTCTTGCAAAAATCTGTGGCCAATTCAGGCTCTCGCTTCCCAGAACGAGTCCCGAAACGCCAAAACCTTGTTACTGGGCGGTTCTTGTTGAGATTTGGACCAACTTTTAGTGCTCAACAATCAGTCCGTAAGTCTTCATCGATTGTCGTTCCCTGAAATAATGCGCTTTGGACAACTCGCATCTCGACGACTCGCCCTTCGACCGCAGAGGTGATCCTCGACGACGGACCGCTGTGTTGAGACACCCACAGTTCGGCTGGCAGGCTATTGGCCGAACATCATCAGCCATTGCTCGGCGGACTTAGGGGCGAACACGTAATTGTACTCGCGGGTCTTTTCCATCGACTGTGACGACTCAGGCGAATAGAGGTGACCAGGAAAGAGCACGGCCTCGTCGGGCACGTGCGCCAGTCGCTGGGTAAGCGTTGTGTACAACTCCGCTGGGTCACCACCAGGCAGGTCAGTGCGACCGCAACCCTCAATGAATAAGGTGTCACCGCCAAGGAAGTGATTATCGACCAGGAACGTCTGGCTGCCGGGTGTATGCCCTGGCGTATGGATTAATTCAATAGGTACGTCACCAACCATCATCGTGTCGCTGCCATCATGGATTATCAGATCATCATCGCTCACCCCTGTGACCTTGCGAACAAACTCGGCTTCGGCCGCCTGGACATGCACCGGAATCTGCTTCTGGGTGAGCAACTCAGCGATGCCCTCAAGCTTGTAACCCATCATGGATCCGCCAACATGGTCAGCGTGATAGTGCGTGGCGAGCGCACCGACGATCTCCATGCCGTCGGTCTCAGCAAGTTCGATCAAGTCGCCCACGTTGTACGCCGGATCAACAATCACGGCCTTGCCTGCTTCGGGGTCTCCAACCAGGTAACAGAAGTTGCGCATCTGGCGTGCGATCTGATCATCCTTGGCGAAGTCTCGCCCAGACAACAGTTGGCGGAAGTACAGGTTCGACATACCTCTAGCCTAGATCCGCTACTTCCCCCGACCGCCACCAGCGCTTGAGACACCTCCGATGTACGCGTCCCAAGCGAGCTTGACCAGAAACAGCCAAAGGTTCGAGGCGTTGCGTTCTAGAGTCGTGTGGTGACTTCACAGCGCTCAATTGGCTACCTGGGGCCCCATGGCACCTTTACAGAGCAGGCGGTGCTCTCTGAGCCCGACCTGGCCGAATATGACGGCCATCTCTTTACCTCTATGCCCGCGGTCTTGAACGCAGTCGAGAGCGGTGAACTCGACCTTGGGTTCGCTGCAATCGAGAACAGCATCGAGGGCACCGTCAACGCAACGATTGACACGCTTGCGTTTTCGTCGAACCTGCTGATTCAGCGCGAGGTCGTCATTCCGATCTCGATGGAACTACTGGTTGCACCCGGCACCACCCTTGAGTCAATTGAAACGGTCGTTTCGTTCCCGCACGCCATCGCTCAATGTCGGGTCTGGCTGGCCGAACACCTTCCAGGCGCCCGCCATAGCGCTGCGAACTCAACCGCCGACGCAGTCGAACTCGTCGCCACAGCCGGAGACCCAACAGTTGCCGCTATCGGTAATCGACTGGCCGGTTCGATCTATGGCCTGGCCGAGTTAGCGAACAGCATTGAAGACACCGAAGACAACCAAACACGCTTCGTGACCGTTGCTCGCCAGGGCGTCCCGAAGATCACGGGCAACGACAAGACCTCAATCGTGATCTTTCAGCGTGATGACCGCCCAGGCTCGTTGCTATCAATCCTGCAAGAATTCTCAGCCCGCCAGATCAACCTTTCCAAGCTCGAGAGCCGGCCCACCAAAAAGGGCTTGGGAAACTATTGTTTTATTATGGATCTAGATGGGCATATCTCTGATGCCGTCGTGGCCGACGCCTTAAAAAACATTATGGCCAAACAGGCTGACGTCAAGTTCTTGGGGTCCTACCCGACCGCCGGAACCGGAGCGACCCAGGTCCGTGCTGAAGCCAATGCCGCATGGCGGTCCGCTGAGGACTGGCTCGCTGGCGTCCAATCTCAGATCAATGACTGACACACCGGCGCCCGCGCCAACTGCTTTGGCGATCGCTCCTGTGGCAGATCGCATCGTCTTTGCACTGCGACAGGCTGGCCTACTTGGCGTCGCTTTGTTGGTGGCCGGCACGGTAACTGAACGCCTTCGCCCCGACCAATCGCTTGACCGAGGCATCGCCTCGACGGCGTTTCTGTGGGCAATCGTCTTATGGCTATGTGTACTGCTCTTCAATGCAATCGCCTTTGACCAACCTCGCTCCCATACGCACGAGGGCATCGCTCTCTACGTCGCCACAGGCATTGATGTGCTGGTGTTCTTCACCGGCCTCGTCACGCTCAATGACGGCTCAGCCGGCCGTCGATTCGTGTATCTGTTAGCAACAAGCCTGGGCGCCATCATGTTCTGGTGGGCCATGATCAGCTTGGGTTTCCTGGTCACCAAACACCTGCGGACATAGTCGGCCCTTTAACTCGTCGCTGTCCTCCGTCATCCCTCTTGCACTCTCGTCATCCATGGGCCTAAAACAGAGCTGGGTAATTCGGCTTCGTCTCGCCCTTCACTGAACGCTCGTCCGAGCCAGATGCTCAACAGCCCCGACATGCGGCATAACGACGGATGTCTCGGCCATGACACATCGAGTTCAACATGCTGTGTGATTCATGCTGTGTGATTCATGCTGTGTGATTCATGCTGTGTGATTCATGCTGTGTGATTCATGCTGTGATAAAAACGTAAAGAACCCCCGAGCAAAGCTCAGAGGCTCTTCATTGTGTTGCCGAGAACACGAGAGCGGAAGGAGGGGGATTCGAACCCCCGGGACCCGTGAAGGCCCATTAGTTTTCAAGACTAACGCAATCGTCCGCTCTGCCATCCTTCCGTCATCGATACTAGCGAGCGCAACAGACGATTTGGCCGCTAAAGTTGCGATTCGATTTGCTGCGTGCAGCGAATCGACTGGAGAGGTGGCCGAGTCCGGTTGAAGGCGCATCCCTGCTAAGGATGTAACGGGGCAACCTGTTCGAGGGTTCGAATCCCTCTCTCTCCGCTCCTATGTTGTCGATAACGCAACAAAGAACCTCTGAACTTCGTTCAGGGGTTCTTTACGTTTTGGACGATGACGGGTTTCGCTTCGAGAACAACGCTTGCCAACCAGACCATGGCACCGCCCCAAGGTTCGGCCCTTGGAGCGGCAGAGAGTCCCTGGGAATCGGCACCGCCTCGGCACCAACCTCTCCACTAGAACTGAGCGTGGATGATGGCCGACTGGGTTCTCGGTTCTTAGCCGACAAGAATAGGGATGTTGCGTGGTCCGCGAATCTGGCCCGTCGACCAAGTCACCTCTGCCCCTGGCTCAAGCGAGTACTCAGGAATAGCGTCAAGCCAGGTCTCGACGGCAATCGTCATTTCAAGTCGAGCCAGGTTCGACCCCAAACAACGGTGGATCCCGACGCCGAATGCGATATGGCGATTCTGAGCCCGATCAATAACCACCTCGTCGGCTCGTTCGAAGACCTCAGGATCGCGGCAGGCAATAGGGTAGGTCATCAAGACGTGATCGCCCTGGCGAAACTCGACTCCGCGAACTTCGGTGTCGTTGAGCACTCGTCGCATCACATTGACGGGAGCATACGCGCGCAGCAACTCTTCGACAGCCGTCGGTATCAGTGAAGGTTCAGCGACAAGGCGACGCCGATCATCGGGGTGCTGAGCGAGATGCCAAAGTGCTGCGCCGATTGAGCTCCACGTCGTGTCGATACCGGCGACGAGCTGAAGCACCAGCATGCGTTCAATGGTGTCATCATCGAGCGGTCTCCCATCGAGCTCAATCGATACAAGATGGCTAACAAGATCCTCGCCCGGGTTCTGACGGCGCTCCCGCATGACCCCAGCCATATAACCGCGAACCTCGCTCATAGCACTGCGAAGAGTGTCAGCGTCGTTGGCCCCAACACCGAGAATCCCTTCGATCCACATACGAAACCGGTCACCGTGTTCAGGATCGATACCGAGAATCGCCGCAATGGCACCAACCGGAATGTGTTGTGAGTAGTCCGTTGCGGCATCGCCCCGCCCTCGTTCGACGATGGCCTGGACACGGGTGCGACAATCAGCTGTGAGGTGATCCCGCCATGCTTCGATGCGTTTCGGACCAAAGAATGGCAGTAACACACGTCGTAAGTCGTGATGCTCCGGAGGGTCCGTATTGATGGGTGGAAACAGTCCGCGTTCAGTAGTTCCACCTCGTCGCAATCCATGGTGCACGCTCGAAAATGACTCAACGTCATGAGCAATGCCGACAACGTCTTCGTAGTGCAAGGGCATCCACACCCCTTCGTTAAATCGCTCAGTGTGAGCGATTGGACACCGAGCACGCAGGTCTTCAACAATGGGGTAAGGGTTGGAAGTCCAATTCTGATCGTTGAGATCCCAGTCAGTCGCAAAGTCTTGGACATCAGCGATGCCCGTTCTCAGATCCTCATTGCTGCTCATCAACACCCCTATGGTTTTCAGCACGATACAACGATGGGTCGGGCCGCTGCCACGGACCTCGAGTCCATCGACAACTCAGTCGGCGTCAACCAGGTCCCGCCTGGAACGACGGGTTCGGGGTCGGTTCGCTGACTGTTGGGGATCGACGCAGCCATTGCTGAAATTGGGTCGCCATCCGAACCATCGATTACGAACAGAAAGAGACCTAACACAGTGATAGATCCGAGCTTCATAACGTGCCTTTTCTTCGAGACTGAGTATCAAATATCAGCGCGTCAAAGTCCGTTATCTCTTGCCCGGTTCGCCGTTCGGCGGTGATCCTCGCCACCTCCTAGTAGTAATGCGCCAGCTGCAGATGTTGGCCACTACGTTGAATCAGAAAACTGCATTGCAGCCCGTAATTCGCGGGCTACGATATCAGCCTGCGCTTGTCGCCCAATTGGATAGAGCACCTGATTACGGATCAGGAGGTTGGGGGTTCGAGTCCCTCCAAGCGCGCAGAACAAATCCCTCGCCTTTGGCGGGGGATTTTCTGCTTTTCACTACGCCTTCACTCACTATCCAAGGCGCGACAAAGACCGACAGGCAATGGCGCACCTGTCAGACTTATCCAATCCGGCTAGGCCACCGAAGCGGCCTTCTTCGAGACGCGATCTTGACGCGCCTCGAACTTCTCGGCCGCACGAATCAGGGTTGGGCCAACAGCAAAAATATCATCGCGGGCTTGTTCGGCCTCGGGAGATAGATCGGTGATGTCTTCGATCTTCCAAAAGCGAAGAAGCGGGTCGATGATGTTCTCGGCGTGGATGCGCTGGTTGTAGATACCGATTCGAGCCATCTGCAGGGCTCGGCGGGCAAACCCAGGAATCTTGGTTCCAGGCATAGCGAAGTTTTGCAGCACACGGTTCAATGCCGGCAACACCACGTCGGGCGCCTGGGCCAACATCTCCGTGGTGACCCCGCGATAGAAAAGAAAATGGTGGTTCTCATCGCGAGCGATTTTGGCCATCAACGTGTGCGCCGTCTCGCAATCGGACTGAACGCCAGTATTGCGATGGCTGATACGGGTCGCCAGTTCCTGCGCCGAGGTATAGCAAAACATGTCTATGACAGTCTCGAACTGAGGGTTCCAACCGCCCTCAACGGTCACCATACGATCGTCTTCGAGCAGTCGAGGGTCACAGTTTCGACTGGTCAACAGGTACGAACGCATGGCGATGGCGTGTTGGCCTTCTTCAGCCGTCCAGAGCCGAGACCAGCGATTCATTGGCGAGTCTTCGTCGAAGTACTTACCAAACAACGACGTGTAATACGGCAGGTTGTCTTCGGTCAACAGGTTCAACACAAATGCGGTACGGACCTCAGGCGACAAGGTCGACTGGGAAACATCCCACGGCTTTTCCTTAAAGCTTTCACCTTTTTCCCAGTCAATAAAGTCGTGAAAATACCAATGTTCGCGACGTTCACGGTGCTCGGCCATCAGTGTTTCCATGGTTGATTCAACACTTTTTGCAAGCTCTATGGCTTCAGCATTTGCAGACACGGCGTGTCTCTCTCTCAGCAGCTCAGATGGGCCCGGCGGGGGGTTACTAGACCATTAGACAAAACAATTCGGCAAGTAGTTACTCGTAAGGCGAAATTATTCGTCACATCTTCACAGTCGGAGTTATCACCGGTCGTAGCCTTTCGGGGTGTCTACCAGCGCTACTCCGGCCACAACTGCACTCGCTTCATCAAACGAACTGAGTCGCGGTCTGCTCGGTGCCGCAATTGCCGTGACAGCGTGGGGCACCAGCAGCGTGATCGCCAAGGTGCTCCCACAAGGGGGCTTAGCCATCGCCTCATATCGATTCATGACCTACTTCCTGATCGTCGGCCTGCTACGAGTAAGCCGACGTCAGTTCCTGACCTGGCACGCGTTCAAGAGCTCTATCCCGGGCGGACTCCTCTTAACAGGCGACGTGGCCTTCTTCTTCACCGCTATCAAGTTGACCACCGTGGTTAACGCAACAATTATCCTTGCGCTCCAACCACTAATTCTCACGATATACGGTGTTCGGTTCCTCGGTGAACGGGTGCGACGATCCGACATCGGACTGGGCGCCATCGCCCTGGCTGGAGTCATCGTGATCGTGCTCGCTGGCAGTAACAGCGGCGACGCCAACATTTGGGGTGACCTCGCTGCGGTAGGAGCACTGGTGTCTTGGTCGGCCTACTTCGTGTTTGCAAAGCGAGCCAGTGGTGTTGTTAGCCCCGCCGATTACACACTCGCAGCAGCATTGATCGTGGCGATTACCACCACGCCGCTGGCCTTGGCATTCGGGCAATCATTGGCGTGGCCAGCATGGAGCGACTGGTTCTGGTTGCTCGGCATGGCCATAGGTGCAGGCCTGCTTGGTCACAACATGATGAATTGGTCCATCGTGCGGATCCCACTGTGGCTTGGTAGCACCATGACCTTGTTGGTACCGCTCGTGTCATCGGCCATGGCTTGGATCTTCCTGGACGAATCACTCAACACAACACAAATCATCGCGATGTTCGTAGCACTTGTAGCTATTGGCTTTCTCATACGGGCGCAATCGACCCCGCGGCCGGCTGCCAACCCAGAGAGCACCATTTCCTGACCATGTCGCCGGCGCTTGACAGGGCAATCGCCAACTATGCGAGTAGTTATGGAACCCAGCCGACACTCGTAGTTCGTGCCCCCGGCCGAGTCAATATCATCGGCGAACACACCGACTACAACGACGGCTTCGTGTTGCCCATGGCGCTCCCTTTCGAGGTCGTTGTTGCAGCCGCTCCCCGCGTCGACGGTAAGGTTTTTGCCAGCTCAGAGGGCTTTGAGCCGGTGGAGTTCATGGTGGCTGACCCAGTCGATCAGGGCAGATGGAGCACGTATGTGCATGGCACCGGCGCCATGCTCATTGAGGCCGGATATTCGGTCGCTGGTTGGCAAGGTTGCTTGGCCAGCGATATCCCTGCTGGTGCCAACCTCTCCTCGTCGGCGGCACTTGAAATCGCATCTGGTCTCATATTCGTGACTTCGGCCAACGGCTCTATTGAGCCCAGCGCACTTGCTCGGGTTGGCCAGCGCGTCGAGAACGACGTCATAGGTTTCCCTAGCGGCATCATGGATCAGCTCGCCTGCGCTGCAAGTGTTGACGGTGCAGCGTCGCTGATCGACTGCCGAGCCTTATCCGCTTCCCCTGTACCTCTTCCCGGCGGCGTCGACATCATCGTCATGGACACCGGCACTCGCCGCAAACTCCTTGACACCCAATACGCCGCTCGTCGTACCGACTGCGAAACCGCTGCTGCCTCATTAGGAGTGACAGCCCTGCGCGATGCCACGCTCGACCAGATAGCCAATCTCGGCGACGACCGAATCTATCGTCGCGCCCGGCACGTGATCGGCGAGAACACCCGCACCCTCGAAGCAGCCGCAGCAATGCGGTCCAACAACGCCGTCGAACTTGGACGGTTGATGAACGAGAGCCATGCCAGCCTGCGCGACGACTTCGACGTGTCGGGCCCGGCCCTTGATCGCATCGTTGCACTCGCCCAACAGATCAACGGCTGCCTCGGTGCACGCATGACTGGGGGCGGGTTTGCTGGCGCTGCAGTTGCGTTGGTCCAAAGCAACTCGTCCGAGGCGTTCGTCGCCGAACTCACAAAATCATTCGTGGCTCCAGATGAGCAGCCTGCTGTAGCGCCGACGATGCTTTACACAGTGCGCCCAGCTGCTGGCGCGTCGGTGATTACTAACCCCAATCGGTAAACAAAAACGAGCTGCCGCCGCCCAAAGGCAATGGCTCGCGTGACGTCCTCGAAAGAAGTACGATTTAAGACCCCGTAAGACAACGTAAAACCTACCCTGGCAAGATTGGGTCGGCGTTTATGAGCATTGCTCGTTGGCTTCGAAGATCTCTGTGTAATGGCTTCCATCACCGAAGCGGGCATCGACGCCACCAATGTCGATGCCTAGATCCCCCACCTGCGTCTCAAGCTCAGCTCACTGGTTGTGCCAGCCATACGTTCGTTGACTACAGCCCTGAACCGAGCTTCGCAGCGTTCTTTCCGGCAGTCCTTGTGCCAATGCCAACCTTGACGCCAGCGTTCTTTCCAACATCGGACATGTCCAAGTCCTGGCTCTCTTTCTTTCTGTCCGCCGGTCTCTAAATGAACCAGCAAGTAAGCGTCCGGTATTTTGGGATTATGTATTTCAGAACACGAAAATTAGCTTCAACTGGGTGAAGCCTTGCGACGCGACATAACGTGCTCAGCGTGAGCCCTGCGGTACTCAGCCGAGCCAAAACCATCGTCGAACCAGCCCTACGCCATGCAGTGGGATCCCTCGACGAAAACCTCCGCCTACCAGTGACGTACCACCTGGGTTGGACAGACAAGGACGGCAACCCCTCTGACGCCGGAAGCGGCAAAGGTATTCGATCCGCTCTCGCAATCCTGGGCGCCGAAGCTGTCAATGCGTCAGCCGACGTTGCGATCGCTGGTGGAGTAGCTGTTGAGCTGATACACAACTTTTCGCTGATCCACGATGACATCATGGACAACGATCGCACCCGGCGCCACCGGGCAACAGTCTGGGATGTGTTTGGTATTGGCGAAGGCATCGTTGTCGGCGACGCCATGCATGCGCTCGCTTTCGAAATACTCCTTGATGACAGCCGCACCCCACACGGTGCAACGGCCACGCGTCGGCTAGCCAAAGCAACATCGGCCATGATCGCCGGCCAGGCCCAAGACGTCGCCCTTGACCGCGGCGCTACCGCCAGTCTCGCTGAGTGCATTGCCATGGAGACCAACAAGACCGGCGCATTGCTTGCTCAGTCGGTCGCTATCGGCGCCGTACTCGGCGGTGGCGATGATGTTGTTGTCGACGCACTCGAAGACTTCGGCATTGCACTCGGCATTGGTTTCCAGGCCGTTGATGATGTTCTAGGCATCTGGGGCGAATCTGCAACAACAGGTAAACCAGTTGGCAACGACCTGCGCGAGCAGAAAAAGTCCATGCCAATCGCTATTGCCTTTGACCGCGGGGGCGACATTGGCCAGGCGGTTCTTGACGCTTTCACTGGGCCGCTGAACGACAACCAGATCGCAGCACTTGCGTCCAAACTCGAATCGGCCGGCATTCGCGACGAGGTCCAGAGTATCGCTCGCGACTACCTCGACCAGGCGATCAAAACTCTCGACACCGTTGCGCTAGCGGCCCCAGCAAAGACCGAACTCATAGAACTCGCCAACTTCATCTGGGAACGCGACTCGTAACTCTTTCCAACTCGGTCAGCACTCTTTCCAACTCGATCAGCGTCTTTCTTCCTGCAACCGCACATCTGTTCCGGCACCGTCTGTGAAACGAGGCGAGATCACCTCTGTCGCCGAATGCGCACCGTGTATGTCTCACCATCTGTGTCTACACCATCTGTGTCAGACACAGATGGTGAGGGTGTTTGGTTCGCGCAGGATCGCGAGGCCCAGCGGCCGATCTGGGCTACCCCGAAACACGACGGAAACGTTTCTGAATCACAGCGTTCACTCGGTGGGAACACACGCGAAATAGTGTGTTCCTAGGTTTACCTCACGCACAACACTGCGCCCGACGCGCAGGTTACGGGAGGTAACGAAATGAAACGCAAGTTCTTAATCACTGCAGTGGGCGCAGCGATCTTTGGCTTGGTGCCAGCTGCACCGGCTATGGCCCAAGAAGCAGAGGCTTTATCGCCAGAAGCCGTACAAGCGATACTCGACAACATCTGGGTGTTCGTAGCCGGCATTTTAGTCTTCTTGATGCAGGCGGGCTTCGGCCTTGTAGAAGCGGGTCTGACCCGAGCCAAGAACGTGGCCAACATCATGGCCAAAAACATCGCCGACATGTGTATCGGCGCCCTGGCTTTCTGGGCCATTGGTTATGGCATTGCGTTCGGAGACGGCCAATGGATCGGAACCGACAGCTTCTTCCTGAGTGGCTTCGGAGACGGCAGCTTTGATGGCGGCTACTCCGGCTACACGCCGTTCTTCTTCCAGGTCGTCTTCGCCGCTGCTGCGGTCACAATCGCATCTGGCGCCATGGCTGGCCGCACCAAGATCTCGGGCTACCTGATCTTCAGCGCCGTGATGACCGCATTTATTTACCCAGTCGTCGTCCATATGTTCTGGCAGGGCGATGGGATCTTGAACCGTATCACTGTTGGTGACGCCGCATTTAGTGACTTCGCAGGATCATCTATCGTCCACTCAGCTGGTGGCTGGGCCGCCTTGATGGGTGCGTACTTCCTCGGACCTCGTATTGATAAGTACAGCAACGACGGCACCCCACGAGCTATCCCTGGCCACAACATCGCCTTCACCGTTATTGGTGTCTTCGTGCTGTGGTTCGGCTGGTTCGGTTTCAACGCAGGCTCAGAACTCGCCGCCGACAGCGTCGTCATCCGAGTTGGAGTCACCACGATGTTGGCCGCAGCCGCAGGCGGCTTCATGGCTGGCGCTGTCATGTGGATGAAGGTCGGCTTCCTCGATGTCGCCATGACGGCCAATGGAGTCCTTGCCGGCCTGGTCTCGATTACTGCTGGTACGGGAACAATGACGCCGTTAGGCGCAGTCATCACTGGTGCAATCGGCGGCATAATCGTGGTCTTCAGCGTCCTATTCTTTGAGCGCATTCACATCGATGATCCTGTCGGAGCTATCTCCGTCCACGGTGTCTGCGGCGTCTGGGGCACGCTCGCGATCGGCTTCTTTGCCAAGTGGGATGATGCATTCCTTGGCCGAGAAGACGCTGGCCTGTTCTACGGCGGCGGCGTATCACAGCTCGTCATGCAACTTGTCGGTGTCGTCATCGTGGCCGCTTGGGTGCTGCCAACGACAGGCCTGCTGTTCTTCATACTCAAAAAGATGAACATGTTGCGGGTCAGCCCCGAAGAAGAAATCGCTGGCCTTGATGTCAGCGAACATGGCTCGGCCGGCTATGGCATCGAGACGACCTTTACTGGCAGCCTTACTAGCAGCCGATCCCTACAGGACCAATCAGCCAGAGATAGCTAACACACGTGCTTCTTCTCCTGCTGGCGCTAACCACCTCCCAAGCGTGGGCGTCGGCAGGAGATCACAGATCCGCCAATCGAACCTGGTTGTTACCCCACCAGTTTCGATTGGCGCTATCGCGCCTGGGCATAGCCACGCATCTGGGCGATCTCTGATCAAGGGCCAACAATACTCTCATCATGACCGGGCCAGATGAGAGCTTCACACCCAAACCGGCCTTGCCTCAGAACTCCCAGTTCTATCGCCAGGTACTTCACCAATAGCCATCACCTGTCCGGGTCAGAAGGGCCCAGGGTCGAATCGTCTACCACTACCGGGAACTCAAACTGTGAGACGAATCAAACGCGCGTCCACGTCACCACCGGTCGAACCCTGCAAGCACTGAACCGCCAGAGCGACATCGGGTTCATCAATATGTCGATAACGCCCAACAGCGAGACAGCGACAATCAGTATCACGCCGTGACACTCGGGTAGTCCGCGTTCATTGCACAGCTCGAGCCAACATTTTTGCCTGCCGGAACCGTCAACGGCTGCGGCTGCGGCTGCGGCTGCGGC
>Ga0115000_10000082_pt1 | contig 79819 bp, 89 predicted proteins | sample ArcticOcean_MG_C_6_FD_89690 | JGI IMG/M metagenome (GOLD analysis project Ga0115000, IMG submission 89690) | Marine microbial communities from western Arctic Ocean - ArcticOcean_MG_CB8_128 | ecosystem: Environmental > Aquatic > Marine > Oceanic | place: Arctic Ocean: Canada Basin | collected... | reverse complement strand
GTAACCGTTCGAGAACGCCACAACTTTGCCGCGCTCTTCGGTGATGGTGATGCCATCGGCAGCCATATCGAACTGACCATCAGACACAGCCTGAATCATGCCGTCCCAACCAAAGGTCTGGTAGACCGGGTTGCAGTTAAGGAGCACACACATGGCGTTAATGGAGTCGTAGTCCCAGCCCTTGGCTTCGCCATCAGCAGCATCGATGTAGTTGAACGGCAAATACGCGTTCTCCACAGCAATGGTGACGTCACGGCCGCCCAGATCAGGAAGGCCCGATTCTTCGGCTGGAGCGTCAGCTGGAGCGTCAGCTGGAGCGTCAGCTGGTTCGTCAGCCGGAGCTGGTTCGTCGGTCGATACTTCGCCGTCGTTAGAGCTGCTACAGGCTGCGGCGACAAGACCGAAGACCATCAGCAGCGCCAACAGGCGTAAGAAAGTGGATCGCATAGTATTCCCTCATTTTCGGCCCCGGATTGTCCATGGCCTACGGTTAGTAAAAGCTAGGGCAAAAGTGTACGTGACTTGTACGACTGTTGCTCGTTGTTACGCGATCGTCTGCCCGAGGACATCGTCAAGTGGGGCGACAATGCCCGTGTAGAACGGACCGAATTCGCCATATTTGGCCGACGCCTCGTCGAAGCGCATGGTGTAGACGATGTCTTTGAGGTCATCAAGTTGTTGACAAAAAAGCGTCACCCCCCATTCGTATTCGTCGAGACCTGTCGAGGCGGTGATGAGTTGTACTACTCGCCCAGCGAACTTACGACCGCTAGTGCCGTGCTCGTACATCATGTTCTTACGGGTTTCGAAATCCATGGTGAACCAGTTTTTAACCTCACCCCGCCGTTTCGACATTGGGTAGAACGACCAGGCGTTCTTTCCTTCCGGCGGCAGATTCGGGTAGAGGCGATCTTGGAGCATCTCTTCGGGGAGGCTCTTGGCGTATTCGGAAACTTCGGTAATGGAGATGAAACTCTCGACCACGGCGAGACCTGCCGTTTGGATCTCGGTCTGGAATTGACGATGACGCCACAACTCAGGACCCAACAACATGAACGCCAGGTCGGCCTTGTGGCCCATAATGGCAATCGATATAACCGTCATGCCGTCGGCCTCAGCGGCGGCAGCGGCGGCCCGCACGGCTTCGTGATCGACCGTCGATGCAGGCTTGCAGAACAAGTGGACAACAGCAGTACCAACAGAAAGGCCCGGATCAATTTCGCTCATCCCAACAGGCTAGTAAGAACGAACCAGAAAGCTAGTACCAGGTCATGGAGTCGCCGCGGGCGAAACCCACCAGCGTAAGTCCGGAACTGTTGGCCGCCGAAACAGCCAACGCTGAAGGCCCACTAACCGATACGAGGATACTAAAGCCCGACGCCCATGCCTTTTGCACCATCTCAAATGATGCTCGACCACTTATGAAGAGGCCCAGATTCGTGGCCGGAAGGCTTCCCTCAAGGCGCAGGGTGCCCGCCACTTTGTCGACCGCGTTGTGGCGACCGATATCTTCTCGAACCACCATGAGATTTCCGGCGGTGTCGAACGCCGCAGCCGCGTGCACAGAGCCCGTCGCGTCAAACAGAGGTTGTTGGGCTCGCACAGCTTCGCCTAATTGGGCGAGGACGTCCGCATGCCACGACGGACCGGACGGGAGAAGTCCGAGCCTGGCGCGCAGATCGCCGATTGCTTCGGATCCGCACAGACCACACGACGATGACACCGTCTGCAGACGGGCGGCAATGTCGGGGCCACCACCGGTCGTGTCGACCGTGACAACGTTGAATTCGGTTTCGACGGCACTGCCGGTTCCGCAGTACCGGACCGTAACCAGGTTGGTCCCGTCGAGAGCGCCTTCGCTATGTAAGAACCCAACCGCTAATTCGAAGTCGTGACCTGGCGTCCGCATGGTGGTGGCCACAATTTCGCCATCGCGGTGGATGGTGAGTGGTTCCTCCGCAATCAGTTCGGTTGGGTCCCGTTTCGTATCGGAACCCGATTGACGGGTAGCAAGTACTTTGACTGTGCGACCGCGGACCATCAGATCAGGCTATCTCCGATGCGTAAGCGCACCGGCCTACTGGACTCGATACTGCGCCAGATTACGTACCCGGAGACTGCGGCGAGGCACGGGCGACGACGTCACGATATTGGTGATGGTCTCGCCGTACTGCCAGAACTGGTCGAGTACCTCTTCGAGATGACTGGTGCTGCGAAGGTACGCGCGAGCCACATGGCTGTCGGTACCGGTGACTCTACGGCATTCGACAATCTCGGGAATGTCAGCCACCCGCTTATCGAATTCGTCAGCCTTTTGTTGCCCGATGGACTTGATCCGTACAAGCGACAAGATCGGATGGCCCAACGCGGCGGGACTTATTTTGACCGTGTAACCGGTTATGACTCCAGTTTGTTCGAGCCGTTTGAGGCGGGCGGCCACCGCTGGCGGCGTAAGCCCCACCTGTGCTCCTAGGTCGCGGTAGCTGGCCCGAGCATTGTCTTGTAGTGCATCGATGAGCAGAACATCGATGTCGTCGATAGAAACCTTGGGTTCATCATCGATCTGCATGGCAAATTTCTCCTAAACATGGATTTCGAAAGCAGAGCCTTACCAGAATCGTGACTTGAGAATACTTTCGATAGTTTTAACTTAATAGGCTATCAAAATCACCTGACCAATGGGCTTGTCACCAATTTAATCACCTATCAAAGTTGGAGACTATGACGTATTATGTAGCTATGGAAACGAAATGGACCCCTCAAGCCGAACAAAACTTCGCCACCTTGCTCACCACCTGGAACAATCACCAGGTGCTGCGCACCAATGGTGCCGCTCCGGCCGAGTTATGGAACTCACGTACCGAGTTGGACCACGCTCGCCTTACCGCATTCCCAGCGGTGGCATAGTTTCCCCAAGTCGTCCAGCCATGGGCCTCAACAACCCACCGGCTGACGCAAACTGGCCCCGCGGTTAGCGGGGCCAGAACAAAACTCGTGCCCTTGCCCTCCGTATCGGACGGCAACCACAAAACAGAAGGTGCCCTCGCCGTTAAGCGAGGGCACCTTCTTTGTTGGAAACGCTTTGTTAAAAACGCTTTGTTAGAAACCGAATGAGACTTAGAAGTCCATGTCCGGCATACCGCCAGCCGAATCGCCCTCGGGCGCATCGGCGATAACCGCTTCGGTGGTCAAGAACAATGCAGCAATTGAGCCAGCATTTTCGAGCGCTGAACGAGTGACCTTGGCAGCATCGATGATGCCTGCCTTCATAAGATCTTCGTACTCGTTGGTAGCAGCGTTAAGGCCGTTGTTGCCCTTAAGGTTGCGTACCTTCTCAACAATGACGCCACCTTCGAGACCAGCGTTAACCGCAATCTGGTGGAGGGGAGCTTCGAGCGCCTTGGCCACGATGCGAGCACCGGTAGCTTCATCGGCGTCCTTCATGCCTTCGATTGCTTCGTAAACCGCAGCCTGGGCCCGTATCAACGTGACACCACCACCGGCTACAACACCCTCTTCGAGGGCAGCACGCGTGGTGCTTACGGCATCTTCGATGCGGTGCTTCTTCTCTTTGAGTTCTACCTCGGTAGCAGCGCCAACCTTGAGGATGGCTACGCCGCCGGACAACTTGGCAAGGCGCTCTTGGAGCTTCTCGCGATCGTAGTCAGAATCGGTGTTTTCGATCTCAGCTTTGATTTGGCCTACACGACCTTCGACCTCGGCGGAATCGCCAGCGCCTTCGATGATGGTGGTTTCATCCTTGCTGATAACGACACGACGAGCCTGACCAAGCAGTTCGACGGTGGTGCTTTCGAGCTTAAGACCAACCTCTTCGCTGATTACCTGACCACCGGTAAGGATGGCCATGTCTTGCATCATGGCCTTACGGCGATCGCCAAAGCCAGGAGCCTTAACGGCGACTGAAACGAAGGTGCCACGAATCTTGTTGACCACAAGGGTAGAAAGAGCCTCACCATCGATGTCTTCGGCGATGATTAGCAGGGGCTTGCCGCCCTGCATGACCTTCTCGAGGACCGGCACAATTTCGCGCACGGCCGAAATCTTGGAACCTACGAACAAAATGTAAGGATCTTCGAGAACAGCTTCCATGCGATCGACGTCGGTGACGAAGTAAGGCGAGATGTAGCCCTTGTCGAAGCGCATGCCCTCGACGAGGTCCATGTCGATTCCGAAGGTCTGGCCTTCTTCGACAGTGATTACGCCATCCTTGCCAACCTTGTCGATGGCCTCGGCGATCATGGCACCAATTTCGGGGTCAGCCGAAGAGATAGATGCCACGTCAGCGATCTGCTCTTTATCCTTGACCGCCTTGGCGTTCGCCAAGATGGATTCGCGGCCAACTGCGACAGCGGCCTCGATGCCCTTCTTCATGGACATGGGGTTCGTGCCGGCGGCAACGTTGCGCAGACCTTCACGGACCATGGCCCAAGCGAGCACGGTTGCGGTGGTGGTGCCATCGCCGGCCACATCATCAGTCTTCTTGGCAACCTCTTTGACCAACTCAGCGCCGATGCGCTCGTAGGGGTCTTCGAGGTCGATTTCCTTAGCGATTGATACGCCATCATTAGTAATGGTGGGGGCGCCCCACTTCTTGTCAAGAACAACGTTACGACCCTTGGGGCCGATGGTGACGCGCACGGCGTCGGCCAGTTTGTTCATGCCCGCTTCAAGGCCACGACGTGCCTCGTCGTCAAACGCAATAATCTTTGCCATATCTAGTAACTCCTGGAGTTAGCAGTCTCGGATTGAGAGTGCTAACTCTAGGCCCGCGAGGGCAAGAGAAGCAACCGCCACCGCATCAGGTTTCGCGCAATATCACGCGAAAGCTGCGCAACGTAGACTGAGCTTAGAATCCGCCTGCCACGGCGGGGATTATCGCAACCTGAGCGCCATCTTCGACGACGGTATTAATGCCGTCGAGAAAACGAACGTCTTCGTCGGACACAAATACGTTGACAAAGCGACGGAGATTGCCTTCATCGTCGAGGATCTTTGATCCAAACCCCGGATGGGCTGTCTCGAGAGATGCGAGAACTTCGGCAACAGTTCCAGGGTCGACATCGACCTCGGCCTCACCAGCGGTGAGGGGGCGAAGGGTGGTTGGTATTCTAATCTTGACTGACATAGTCAGGATTATACCGTTGGTGAACGTGGACGCGTTACGGGCGTCGTCGAGCAAGCTCGGCCGATACAGCGTCGGTGACGCATGGCAAGGTTTCATTCCATGAACGGTCGGACCCATAAGTCTCGCTGAGCGACACCAACGTGACCCCATCGGGAGCGGCAACCTCGGCGGCGCCACACACAATCATGGCCGGCACGCCGAACTCCGCCGCCATATCCACGACGCCCCCTACGACCTTTCCTGCGAAGGACAGGTCATCAAGCAAGCCCTCGCCGGTGATCACCAAATCGGCACCCTCGATGGCACCGGCCAAATCGAGTTCCTCAGCTATCAGCTCAAACCCCGGGACAAGAGTTGCCCCAACAGCAGCCAAGGCCCCGGCCAAACCGCCCGCGGCTCCGGCACCTGGTAACGACCCGACATCGACGCCGTAGTCGTCAAGATACACGTCTTGTAATCGCTCAAGTCGTCGGCGCAACATCGCCACCTGAGCGGAAGATGCGCCCTTTTGTGGACCAAAGACTGATGCCGCGTCGACAAACAAGGTTGTCACATCGCATGCCACCACCAGCTCTACGCCCTTAAACCGATAGACGGGATGCATGGCCTGCAGGGCACCCAAGCCGCCATCGGTGGTGGCCGAACCACCCAAACCAACAATGATTCGCTCCGCCCCGCGCTGCACGGCCTGATCAAGCAGTTCGCCTGTCCCAAAAGTGGAAGCCGCCATAGGGTCGTTGCCTTCCTTGCCGCCAGCAATATCTAACCCAGAGGCCAAGGCCATTTCGATTACGGCCGTTCGACCTGACAAGCGCCACGCGGCATCGATGGTCTCACCATTGGGACCCGTAATCGAGCTGACGCGGTTAGCGCCTCCGAGCGCCACCAGCATTCCTTCGCCCCCATCGGCCAGCGCAACACCGGTGGAGTCCCATCCGTTGAGTGTCGCCGCATCGCACGCGGCAGCAACGACCTCTTGGGCCGTCGCACTTCCGCGAAATTTGTCAGGGGCAACAACAACACGCATTAGCGCACCCGGGATTTAAAATCGTGAACCGTGTTATCCGTCGGTGCCTTCGGCGACCGGGTCATTGCCCAGCACAACCAGAACGTGGGCGCCGCGAGTGTCTACACCTGAAGGGCCCGGCTCTGTGGCTGGCATCGGCTGGACAGCCGTTGGACCGACCGAAAGTATTTGCGCTATCGCATCGGCATCGGGCTGATACTCGGGCTCATAATAGACCGTTGTGGTCTCAGCATTTTCGGGCGAGTTGGTGGCATCGAGCATGACGTAGTTGCGGGCCGCAAGCGTGCCCGTGGCAACTGATGCTGCACCTGTGACGGTGCCACCATTAGCAACGAGTACTTTGACCGTGTCCGGCGCATGACTTGGAGTAGTCAGCGGCAAGGTTTCGGTTCCTGGTGAATCGGCTGGGTCGACCGCAACGGCGTCGCCATTCTCATCGGCATCAGCGGAGGCATCGTCGACCGCCGACGCATCGCCGGACGTTGAGTCACCGGTTAGTAGCGAACCGTCACTCCCGCCACCGTCGAAGCCCCGGCCGAGCACAAAGGCGCCGACCAGTAATGCCAAGACGATTAGAACTGCACCTTTACCTGCGGTGTTATCCACGCTGCTTTTTCCTTTTTGAAGATCTTTGTGCATTCTACGGTAGCGCCCACGGCGACCGCTGTCTGGACGATAGCCTGTCAAGCCACGCCCGAGTAGCTCAGTTGGTAGAGCAGCTGTCTTGTAAACAGCAGGTCAGGAGTTCAATTCTCCTCTCGGGCTCTCGAGACCTCAAATAATGCCAGCGCTCCCGCAGCGGACACATTAAGCGAATCAAGCGGTCCCGACATCGGAATTGTCACGACGACGTCGCACCTTTTTCGAACGAGAGGTGATATGCCCTTGCCTTCGGCTCCGAGCACGAGTGCAACTGGTCCATTGGCCTGGGGCAGTCCCCACAATTTCTGCTCAGACACCGTGTCGAGACCAACCGTCCATACTTCAAGTTCGGTCAGTTTGGTCATGGCGGCCGGAAGGCCGGCCACTGACGCAATGGACAGATGTTCTATCGCCCCTGCCGCGGCTTTCGCCACCGTTGGCGTTATATGTACGGCGCGATGCCGAGGTAACACAACGCCGGTAACACCCGCGCACACGGCGGTACGCAACAATGCGCCAAGATTGCCCGGATCAGTTACCCCATCAACGAGTAACAGGAATGGCGGGCCATCGGAACGCCGCACCATGTCTTCAAGTTTCGTTTCCGGCAACTCCGCTGCGACAGCTAGCACACCTTGGGCCCCTTGGGACCTGGCGGTGTGTTCAAATTTTGAGCGCGGTACATAACGCATTGGCACATGAGCATCGTTGGCAAGATCGACAATCTCATCAAGAATCGGCGCCGCATCGAGATCGTCGGCCAGAGTGAGCTCTTTAACTCGGCGCCGCCCCGCAATCAGTAATTCTCGTACCGCGTGACGGCCCTCGACAACATCTCCACCGATCCCACGCTTTATCGCATCGCGGGCGCCCATATACGTGTCCTCGCCACCAGTACTAGACCGGCGACCCTTCGGAACACTATTACTGCGACCGCCGCGTTGATTGAAATTCTGTGACCCGCTGCTGCGCCCCGTGCCACCACCACGCTTGCTCGCGCTGCCGCGCGACTTACCGCCACCGCTGCTTTGTTTACCTTTACTCATCGTTCCTCCAACAGGGCAACAGCCCAACACGCAATGCCTTCGCCTCGGCCAAGTGAACCGAGGCCTTCGGCTCGCTTACCTTTAATTGTGACCGGCGCGCCGACGATCGCGGTCAACCGCTCCTGCATTTCTTTGCGGCGAGTTGCCAATTTGGGCGATTCAAGCACAACGGACGTATCGACGTTGGCCACGCACCATCCCGCAGCAACAACCTTCGCCACGGCGGTTTCGAGTAATTGCAAGCTGTCGGCCCCTTTGAGGGCCGGATCGGTATCAGGAAATAGTTGACCTATGTCACCCAAACCAGCAGCCCCGAGGATCGCGTCGATCACCGCGTGGGCAATAACATCACTGTCGGAGTGTCCGGCCAAACCGCGGCCACCATCAAACACGACCCCACCTAACACCAAATGGCGATCGGGGTCATCAGAAAATGGATGAACGTCGAATCCTTGGCCGACACGCATAGTGCTCATCGTCAAACCTCTTCGTTTGGTTGGGAAACGACCACGACATGAATTCCTAAGTCAATCGCTGTCGCCACCACCGTAGAAGGATCAGCTACTCGTGAGTCAATACCTGCCTGAAGTAGTCGATGGTGCGCCGATGCGTCGCTGGTGACGATTACTCCAACGCGAACTACAACTGCTCGATCTATAAGCACCGCTGAGTCATCGCGGACCGTATCGGTAACCGGATCCGCGGCAACCTTGATCACCCCTACGGTGGCTGTTTGACGATCAGCTAGATCGGGCCCGTTCATAGCAGTAGTGTGGTGCCTACCGTGACCGATACCACTCTTTTGGCGGCGACCGAGCTCTTTGGCTCTCTCGAACCAGCCCAACTCCAATCTATTGCCGACCTCAGCACGCTGGTCGCACTAAAGCGAAACGACCTTCTTTTTAGTGAGAACGACAAAGGCGATGCCCTGTACGTGGTGGCGACGGGACGGATTGCTATTGCCAACAGATCATTCGATGGGCGCGAGTCAATGGTTGCGCTCATGGAACCGGGTGACCTCTTCGGCGAAATGGGCTTGTTCGATAACGGCGGGCGATCCGCCGAAGCCAGAGCGCTCGAACCAAGCACCGCGGTCAGGGTCCCCTATGCCCCTGTGCGCGAACTTTACGGTGACCACCCCCAGCTGTTGTGGCAGGTCGTGAAGTTGCTCGCCGGCCGTTTACGTAATATGGATAATGCGCTCGCCGATTCGGTGTTCCTTGATGTGTCGGGTCGTACCGCCAAGCGCCTACTCGAACTCGCCGGCGACGGCGACGAGTTCACCTTGCCGATTACCCAGGAAGAACTAGCGGGCATGGTAGGAGCGTCGCGCGAACGAGTAAACAAGGCCATTGCATCCTTCATTCGTTTGGGATGGCTGGAGCAGCGCGACCGACGTTACAAAATTACTAACCGCACCCAAATGGAGATCCGGAGCCAGTAACCCATGCCTTACATCGGTGACCGGCTTGTGCATGACGCCGACCTCACCGAACGGCACCGCAATCCCTGCTTAGTCATGATGCTGTGGCATTATTGACCTCATGTTGAGCTTCAATCTTGCGGACAAAGTTGCGATCGTTACGGGAGGCAACGGAGGCATCGGCCTCGGCATTGCTCACGGCCTAGCCGCCGGTGGGGCAACAATCGTGATTGCCGCCCGCGACGAAGAGAAGTCGGCGCTGGCGGCACAACAGTTAGCCCCCCACAACGTCGGGATCATGACCATCGCTACCGACGTCGCAGATCGCAGCTCAGTTGACGCGATGGTCGAAGTCGTTCTCGATGCCTTCGGTCGCATCGACATCCTTGTCAACAATGCCGGAATCAATGCCGGCGGATCAGCCGACGTCATTACCGACGAAGAGTGGGATTTGGTCATGGGAGTCAACATGACCGGAGCGCACTACTGCAGCCAGGCGGTATACCCGGCCATGAAGGCCAAAGGTGGCGGCAAAATCATCAACATTGGGTCGATGATGTCCATCTTCGGTCGCAGATCAACACCCGCATACGCGGCCAGCAAGGGTGCCATCGTGCAGTACACCAAGGCACTCGCCTGCGATTGGGCCGATGACAACATCCAGGCCAATGCCATTTTGCCCGGATGGATCGACACCGACCTCACCCGCCGCCTGCGCAGGGCCATTCCGCCTCTTGAGGAGGCCGTGACGCAACGTACACCCGCCGCTAAGTGGGGAACGCCCGACGATCTCGCCGGACTCGGCCTTTTTCTTGCCAGCCCCGCGAGCGACTTCATAACCGGCGCCGCTATTCCCGCCGATGGTGGCTACAGCGTTCAGGGGTGACCCCGGGGCCCGCTTTGGTGGCCGAAACTAATCGACCACCGACAGTCGCACAGCGAGACCCTCTTTGATAGCCGTGTGAATTTCGTTGGCGGTGACGATCTGAAACTTGTCAACGGTCTTGGTATCCATCGGCGGAATCAACGCGGTCCGAAAACCCAAACGCTCGGCTTCGGCGAGTCGCCGGTCGATGTTAGACACTCGCCGCAACTCCCCACCTAGGCCGACTTCGCCGATGGCCACCAAATCGTCGGAGATCGGCTGCTTTTTCATGGCAGAAGCGACCGCCAAAATAATGGCAAGATCGGCGGCTGGCTCGTTTACCCGCGCTCCCCCAACTACCGAGACATAAACGTCTTTGTCGAAAGTTTTAAGGCCACCATGTTCCTGAAGTACCGCAAGCAACATCGACAGACGCCCCGACTCGACACCCTGCGCCGACCGGCGTGGATTCCCGCCACCTGAGGCATCGGTTACTAACGCCTGAATTTCGACGAGCAGCGGACGCTCGCCTTCGTTCGTGGCCATCACAACAGAACCGGGAACACCTGGCCGTCGATCGGCCAAAAACCGGGCACTTGGATCACTGACAGGGCGGAGGCCCTGGGCCGCCATTTCAAACAAACCGATCTCATCGGTGGGACCAAAACGATGTTTGGTGGCGCGCAAGATACGCAACTCGCCACTGCGATCGGCCTCGAACGCCAACACCGTGTCCACCAGGTGTTCCAAGACCCGCGGCCCGGCCAACGCACCATCTTTCGTTACATGGCCGACCAACACCAAGGTGAGCCCTTTGGCCTTGGCGTGCTGGGTTAGACGGTGAGCAACATGACGAACCTGGGTTACCGATCCACTGGCACTCGGTAACGTCGTGTCGGCGACCGTCTGCACTGAGTCGACCACGACGAGACGAAAATCCTTCGAATCAATAAGCGCCGAGACACCGCCCAAGGTTGTCTCGCCTGCCACGTACAAATCGTCGTGCATACACCCGAGCCGCTGAGCACGCTGACGAACTTGACCCGGCGACTCTTCGGCGGAAATGTACAAGACCGGACCTTGCGGCGTCGCAATGGCGGCACACAACTGCAGCAGCAACGTGCTCTTGCCAATGCCGGGTGGCCCACCCAGCAGTGTTACCGAACCCCGATGCAAACCGCCGCCCAGCGAACGGTCGAACTCGCTTATGCCGGTAGCCATCATGTCGGTGGTGGTTGAGGTGATGTTGCCGATCCGAACCAACTCCGATTTCGCCACCGCAGCAGCAACAACCGCATGCACATCTTGCTCTACCAGCGTGCCCCACGCATCGCAAGCCGGGCACCGTCCCACCCATGTGGCGGACTGAGCGTCGCACTCAGTGCAGGAGAAAACTCGTTTTGTTTTGGCCACGGACTAAACCCTAGACGTCGGGTAGGACAGTCTTACTTTCGACGGAAGAAGTCAGCAAAACTATGCACGATGGCATGGTCGGGCCGTTGGTCTGCTGGCGGCTGATCACGGGTCATCCAAACCGTTGACATGCCAAGCGTCTTGCCCGTGTCGAGCGATTCGAGGTCGGCATGGATAAACAACCAATCTTCAAACGGCACACCCGTGGCCCGCCGCATGGCTTCGAACAGTCCGGGAGCCGGGCTTGTGACACCAGCATCACTGGAATCAATCCAGGGAGCAACGCCATCGAGTCGGTCACGATCGCGCATCGCTTGACTCCACGCCGAGGGACAATTACCCAGCGCCGCCACCTGCATTCCTCGGCGGCGCAACTCCTCAATGAAGTCTCGGGCACCACCATGAGGCGGCATCGTCGAAATGAAGGTGGCGTCCAGCGCTGCGGGATCGGCTTCGAGACCCAACGTTGACCACAACTCGGCCGTCGTTGCCCGACCCGACGCCGTGGTCGTAAATGCTTCAGCCACGGCCTGTTGGCTCAGGGTGCACCCATTGACCCGAGCGAAGAGGTCGACCGAGGGCAAGAACTGTTCATAGAGGACACCGCCAATATCGACAACGACCAAACCCAAACGGGTCTGACCACCCCGATTGGCTGCGGCGCTAGGACCAGGCCGTGCGGCGAATCCCGAAGCCGGAACCTGCATTGGTTCTGCGGTACGAATGGCGGGCAAGTTCTTGCGTCGACTCCGATCGACAGACCACGTGACGACATTGATCAGTAGGGCCAATAAGCCTAATCCCAAGGCCGCCTTGCCGACCAGCGGAAGAATTTTGGCGATTTCGTCCTCGTCGGTTGTTGCTAAAGAAATTGTCTCAGGTCCATCACCGGGAACGACTCGCACCGTTTGCTCAGCTCCGCCAGTTCCATCATCACCCACGCCTGGGATACGAGCGATAACCGTTACGCGTACATTGTCTTCGAGGGGGCCAAACTCAGCCTCAAGCTGGCCAAGATTTATCCCAAAGGGGGTTCCCCCCAGTGACTGAGCGAGAGCTGCATCGGTGAACATGTCAACGCCGCGGCTCATGTCAACAATCCCGCGCAGCGCTAACGATGTCTCGGCAAAGTCGGGCTCACGCGTGATTCGGAAGTCATGCAACATCGCATCGGGACCCGTGAGGTCATTCAACACGAGTTGTAACTGGCCGGGCTCGCCAAATCGCTTGGTAGTGACGTACTGCAAACCACCGCCGCTGGTATCGAACGGCCCGTCGATCATCCACCCGGCTTCGCGGAGATCATCAAGTCGGAGCTGTTCTTCGATTTCGGGGACCTGTGCAACCGCTTCCTCATCAAGAAGGACCGTGACGGTGACCAGACCTGCACCGTCTTCCTCTACATCAATCAGCACCTCAACTTCGATGTCGCACGCGGCAACAACAAACACAAAGATCAGAGCTAGAACCGCCCTACGAAGGAACCGAAACCGCATGGCGACAAAAGTAGACGGTCGGTGACCCATTGACCTAGCAGTGTCCGGTGAGGTCGCGATGCGCACTATGGCGCAAGGATGAACAATTGAAGGACCGCAGCGCCCAAGATAAACAACAACAGCAGGGCAAGGACCAGTGTGGTGCCGGGTCTCATAGTTCTTTCTTACCCAATTGGACGGGAATTCCCTCGGCTCGGGCCGAGCCACCCGAACTTAACCGCACCTCGTTGCCCTCGCTCAACCCCAATTGGGTCGCCGCCGATGCTTGCCGAGCCGCAATCGAAATCAGACCGTGCGCATCAGTAACGAGGCCTACGCCCACGCCCTCAATGTCGTCGTAACAGGCCACCCGAAAGGCGGACTGGACCTTTTCGCCCATGTACATGGTTATGCGTTGGCCAAGGTGCTTGATGTCCTCGGGATCGACGTTGAGTTGCACGTTTCCAAACTGATCGACCCACAAAACATCGGCCACAATGTCGCCGTCTTCCTCGCGGCTAACTGGTAACAACCCGGGCATCAAACTGGACGGATCAATGGGAGTTCCGATTTCGTCAAGAGTGACACCGTTGCTCAGGTGAGCGGCGACGGGTCCGAAAATGTCGCGACCAGCAAAAGTGGGACCCTCACTTTCGAGGTGATAGTCCTTGTTCGTAAGTTCGACGGCTCGGGATGCGCCGCCGACCAAAGCAACGGCCGGGGCAAGAAGTCCGTTATCGGGACCAACCAAAATGGACGCCCCATCGCCCACTTCGACGGCGACGGCCCGGCGACCGGAACCGGCACCAGGATCAACCACCGCAACAACAATTCCCATGGCAACGAACGGGGCGCTGCGAGCGAGCATAAGTCCACCGCCCCGAATGTCGTACGGGCGAATGCCATGCCCAAGATCGATTACCGCTGCGTTGGGTGCGATGGAGCGGATGACCGAACGCACGACACCGACTGATTCGTCGGCGTGGCCGAAGTCAGACAGGAAAGTGATGGTGTCGTAGCTCATTGTTGGCCTAGTTCGCGGGAGCGCTCGGTGGCGGCCTGGACGGCATCAGCAATGAGTTGCCCGAAGCCGTTGTCGGTCAATGACTGTAAACCGGCTTGCGTAGTACCGCCGGGCGAGGTGACATTGGTGCGAAGGGTGGCGGGATCGAGTGGAGATTCTGCGAGTAATTTGCCACTACCAGCGACAGTCTGACGAGCCAGCGCCTGAGCATGCTCGGGTGATAGTCCGGCCTGCTCCCCTGCTGCAGCCAAGGCTTCAACAAACATGAATACGTAGCCGGGGCCGGAGCCAGATAACCCAGTGACTGCGTCGATGTCGCTCTCATCGACGGTGACAACAAGTCCCACAGCTTCGAGTATTGAACTCGCCCAGGCAACGTCTTCGTCGGTGGCCCCCGGTCCGGCCGCAACTGCCGATGCTCCCGCGCCGACCAAAGCCGGGGTGTTGGGCATACACCGAACCACAGCGGTGGAGTCATCGAGCCCTGCGGCTAGTTGGCTCGTGGAAATACCCGCCGCTATCGAAATTACCCGACCCGGTGTCAGACCGGCTAGCGAATCCATAGCGCCGCCGATGTCTTGAGGCTTCACGGCGATAACCGTGGCCACACGGGCGTAGGGGGTATCGACAACGTCCAAACCCTCGAAACGTTTTCGCAACTGGTCGCTACGTTCGGGGTACCGCTCGACGACAGCGATCTCGTCGACCGTTGCCCATCGTGAATCAAGCAGACCCCCGATAAGCGCCTCCGCCATTTTGCCACCACCAAGAAATTGCAACCGAATCATAAACGAAGCGTACGGGACTGCGGCAGGAACAACATTAGGCACCATCATTAGGCACAATGTCGAGCGGGACTCACTAGTGAGACTGCACTTCCCCGAACAGGCCTTAGCGGGCTCCGCTCGACCCAAATCACCTTACGATGGTAATGATATAAAAGCAACTGAAATACACTGAAAGTACATTTACTGGAAACCAAGCCGAAGGACCGCCGCAAAGTTCTCCTCGGTGTACTGATACAGCGCTCCCACCATGGCATCCAATGTTTCCGCATTCACTTGCGTTAGTGGAATATGCCCAGCAACATAAATTGCTCCCTCAGCGGCAATTTCAAATGCTGCACCTCGCATGGTGTGATTGCGTCGGAGAAGCAACTCGAAGATGGCCTCGCGCTCTTTCGGTGGGGCGGGTACCAAATTGGTCTCATAAAATAGACTCCTTTGATCAACCCTCACCCAGATGGCAAACGCCTGCTTGACCTCACCGGCCACCCGCAGAATCCAGAGATGATCATCGGGTCCGCCGCGCTCAACGCCAACCAGCGCCGGATTCTCGGCTACTTCGCTCGTAATCCACTGATCAACAAATTGCTCAACCGCGGCGCGAGCTTCGGGGCTAGGCGGCTCTACCATCAACAGCTAACAAGGACTCGGTCAGCCAACTCGGCGTACACATCAGCCAGTCCGCGGGCCGTAGCACCCCAGCTGTAGCGACGCCCCTTCGCTGCCGCCGCCATTGCCATCTCCACAGCAACGGCAGGGTTATCAAGAATTTCGGCTAAGTAAGCACCGTACATTTGCGGGTCGCGACCCGCCACCAAGAATCCCGTTCGGCCGTGATCGACCAAGGTCCGTAGCCCGCCCACAGCAGCAGCCACAACCGGAATCCCACACGCCGCCGCCTCAAGGGCAACCAAACCAAATGATTCGCTCCGACTGGGCATCAGCACGATGTCGGAGGCCCGGTAGTAGGTGCTCAATCGGTGATGTGGTTGCGGCGGAACGAACTTCACCTGATGCCCAATTCCCAGGTCAGCGACCATCTGCTCGATCCGCCGGACCTCGTTGTCACCCGTCGCTCCGCTAGCACCACCAACAATAATCAAAGTGGCATCGTCACGGTCGAGTTCGGCGAATGCTCCGACCGCAACATCGACGCCCTTGAGCGGTTGAATACGACCAACGAACAACACATGTGGACCGGCGCCAAGCTCTAACGCTCGTCTAGCACCCTCCCGATTGCCCGGCGAGAAGAGCGCATGCTCGACCCCGGGGGTGACCGTTCGAATGCGATCGGCTGGCGTGTTGTAAAGGTCAATGAGCTGATTGCGTTCGGGTTGGCACGAAGCAGTGACGATGTCGGAGCACTGAATTACTTCGGCCTCGGCGTCGATCCGACGCTGTGGTTCGTAGTCGCCGGTTGCTGCCTTCACGCGGGCCAACGTATGAAACGTTGAGACCAACGGGATTCCTAGTTCGTGCTTCAGGCGGTGACCAGCGACGCCGGACAACCAATAGTTCGCGTGCACCAGATCGGCTGGATGTGAGACCAAATCGGCCTTCACTCCATCGACAAAATCATCGACGATGTCGTACAACGCATCTTTTTGAAGATCCATGGCCCCGGCATCGATGTGAACCACCCGTACACCGGGTTCCACCTCGACCTCGCGCGGCAAGTCGGTCGACCAACGGCGTACATACACCGAACAATCAACACCGCTGTGCGCCAAACCAGCAACCAGTTCACGAACGTAGACGTTCATCCCTCCACTATCACCGGACCCCGGCTGCACCAATGGTGAAGTGTGCAGCGAGAGAACGGCTGCGTGAGATCGACTCACGATTCAATCACCCCGGTTGGCTTCGGCAACGAATGAATCGTAGACGCGCAGGAGGCTGCGTTTTTGTTCAGCATTGAGCAACACATCAGCCCCAACAGCCTCGGCAATCGTGGCCTGTTGACCCTCACGTTCTTCGAGAATCCCGGCCCGGATATAAAGCGTCTCCGATGAGATCTCAAGGGCGCGGGCAATTTGGTTGAGGATTTCAGCGGAAGGTCTACGCAGACCCCGTTCAATTTGACTGAGATACGGGTTGGACACACCAGCAAGAGCGGAGAGCTTGCGTAGCGACATCTCGGCGGTGCCGCGCTGCTCGCGAATGAATGCCCCAACGTCAGCCCATCGTCCAATCTGTTCAGCCATACCTCACAGGATAGTTCTGGTCGGCGCCGAAACGGAATTTAGTACCAAACCGGTGCTAAAAACAGCCAACAAGGGAACGTTAAATATCAATACCGATAAAGGCGATAAGTCTCAGCCGCCGGAAACGGGCGGCAAAAGGGCAACCTCGTCAGCCGCCCCAACCACAACCGCGCGGTCGGCCGGTTCGCCATTCACCCATATTCGACAGGTTGGTACATGCTCGGCAAACGTCGCCCCGTAGACACCACATGCCGCGTCGATTACGGCACCCACTGAGTCCTCGTCGAACGTGGCTTGGCCCGTCCCCGCGGCCTCGCGGATGGACGCAAACAGTCGAAGGGTGGCCATTCCTGCAATGTACTCGGCCAATTGCTGTACACGTGGAGCAACCCCATCCGCCGCTAAGGTTTTCGACCTGTGAGCAAATTGTTGTTGGTCCGTCATGGACAGTCAGAGTGGAATGCGACGGGCCGTTGGCAAGGTATAGCTGACCCACCCCTCACCGACCTTGGCGTCCATCAAGCCCAAACTGCGGCCCGTTCTCTCGGGGTGTTCGATCTCATCGCCTCATCCAATTTGCAGCGTGCCAACCGCACCGCCGAGATTATTGCCAGCGCTATTGGTGTTGGTCCTGTTTTGGTAGAGCCAGAACTCCGCGAACGCGACGCGGGCGAATGGCAAGGGCTCACCAAAGACGAGATCGAAGCCCAATGGCCCGGCTATCTCGCCGATAACCGCTGGCCGCCTGGTTACGAAGGAGACGATTCCGTCAGCGAGCGCGCTATTTCGGCGCTCGCCCGTTTGTCGGCTCAGCTAGCGGGCGGCACTGGCCTAGTTGTGGTGCATGCCGGCGTGATCTACAACGTCGAGGCATTGGCCGGGATGCCGTTTGAGCGCATTCCCAACCTGGGCGGTAGATGGATTGAGCTATCGCCCGAGAAGATCGAGGCAGGCGAACGCGTGCTACTCATTGACCCCGACTCCGTCGAAGCAACGGTGCCGGACCAGATTTAGAAACTGATCAGTCTTGTTTGGCGGCCACGCAACGGGCCAACGGCGGACGGTCAGCCAAGGTGCCATCGGCAATAGCGGCGGTGCAGGCTGGATCGTGCGCTGTGCCTGTAATCGCCACGCAACGCATGGCAGCCTCGATGTCGTCAAGTTCGCTCTCGGCCGCTACCAGGACTGACAAGTCGATTTCTGACTCAGTGGCAGAAGCCGCTTCAACCTCAGACGTTGCTGTACCCGGGTCGTCCGACGGGGACGGAACAGTGTTGGGCTGCGTTTCGGTGTCGTCGTGATCCACGAGCGTTGAGACTAGCGGGGTATTTTGACCAGCGAGGATCGATTCGGCCTGGGCGAAGTCGTCGGGCCAAGTGACTTTGATGTTGGTGGGCTCACCCTCAACGATGGTGATGTGTGCCTCGCCCGCCGCTTGCACAACCGCGATGGTGTCGGACGCATCGGTTGACGATGCCAGCGCATAGGCCCGATGCAAAAAATCGGCGCGCGCTGCTTGCGGTGTCTGAGCCAACTGAGCGTCGACGCGACCAGCAATACGGCCGCCTTCCACCATCCAAACATTGTCATCGGCAATCGCGGGCCAAGCCGCACCAAACTTGGCGGCGGCGAAGACAGTCGCTATCAGGTCCGCCGATGCCAACGGTCGTGCCGCATCGTGGATCGCAATTACGTCACTGGCCGCGGATGCCCCTAATGCGGCCGCGGCAGCTAGCCCGGCCACCTCGCTGCTCTGACGGGTCGGCCCACCCTCGACCATCACATGAGTGATCCCGGCCAGCGCAATGGCCACATCATCGGTGTCGGCCGGCCGAACCACCACCACCACAGCTTCGGCGCCACCCGCAATCATGGCCTCTACCGAACGCCGTAGGATCGGCACGCCATCCAAGTTGGCCAGGACCTTGTTGCCCTCAGCACCACTACGTTCACCTGATCCACCAGCGAGCACGATAGCAAGTTGCATATTCTCATCTTAATACGGCGTTATCTGGTGTCGGATCCAGGCATAATCATCGGGCGCCCTTGTAGCCAAGCCAGGTTACGGCAGCGGACTTTTAATCCGAAGATCGTGGGTTCGAATCCCACCGAGGGCACCATTTTCACCGCAGTGCGCCACACGGGTCATAGCCCTTGATGGCGAGCACCCGAAGCACACTGTCGGCAATCTCCTCTGGGGCCACGGTTCCTTCGCTCACCGCAACCGTTAGCTGATCTAACAGCGGACGCACCTGATCGAGCGAGGCAATCATCACCAGGTCGATGTCGGCGTTGATGGCCAACACGGTCGATTCGAACGCAGTGGCCACAGCTGTGATGGCCCCCATGTTCATGGCATCCGTCATGACCAATCCATCGAAACCAAATTCATCACGTAGGATTGCCACGGCTGGCGCCGACAAACTGGCGGGCAAGTCTCCGGTCAGACCCGGCACATTGAGGTGCCCCATCATGATGGGATCGTCGTAACCACCCGCGATAAGTCGTTCAAACACCACCAGGTCGTTGGCACGCAGTTCATCCAGTGGTGCAGTGAGCGATACGCCCAGATGTGAATCCGCTGAAGCCGACCCGTGTCCAGGGAAATGTTTGATGACGGGAACCAGGCCGCCCGATCGAATCCCTCCGTACGCGGCAGGAACTTCGGCAACCACCGTTTCGACGTCGTCGCCGAAGGACCGCACGCCAATTGGCGCAGCCGTACCAACATCGGCCACCGGCGCCAGATTCATGGTGAACCCCAGTTCACCCAATGCCGCGGCATTATCGGCATACGTTGTGAACACATCGAATGAATCATTACTAACCATCGACCTCGCCGATGGCATCGATCCAACGAGATGGGCCACCCGCTGCACCGGACCACCCTCGCTGTCCACCGCAACAATTAAGGGCACCGCGCTGGCTGTCTGGGCCGCGGCTAGAAGCCCCTCAAGATCTCCGTCCGGAGTGCCCAGCACCGTGATGCCACCAAACGGGATTTCGGCGGCCAACTCCGCGACAGAGGACAATTCGAACTGGTTCACGAGAGGGAACAAGAGTTGGGCGATTTGCTCTTCAACCGACCAGTCAGCCAAACAATCGAGCGATGTGGGTGTCGATGTGGGTGTCGGTTCCGGAACCGCGGTGGCCTGCGGAACGACTGGCGGCACTGTGGCCGAGGGAGCAGGGGCGGGCGGTGCGGTAGGAATTGCCACACTTGTTTGGGCCGGAACGGCAAGTGATGGCTGCAGGTTTGCGGCCGACGCGCACGCCGACCCGAAAAATACCGCTACCCACACGCTAAAGACGATGCGACGGGCCATGACCCAAAACGGTAGCCACCCTGTGGTCTACTGGGCGGGTTCCCCAGCCGCATTCTTGAAAGTCGTCATGAAACGTAACATCGCACAACTTGCTGCTTTACTGCTCGCCATCGCCTTGTTGGCAGGAGCCTGCTTCGGCGGCGGCGATTCTGATGGCCTCGCCGTATCTACTGAACCAACGGCCACACCATTCCCCACGCCGCTACCCACCGTCGATTCCACCCAAACCGGAATCGAAGTTGGCAACGACGAAGCGACCGAGGAAGGGGTCGACGCAGACACAACTCCCCTTGAGGATCTCGAAGATCCCGAGGCGATTATCCCCGATGACGTCGATCTGACAAAACCAGCGTTCAACGAACTTTCCAAAATCTCCACCGTGGGCCTCGACGAGATCTTCTTCGGGATGACCGCCGCCGATGCCGCCGATGCGGCCGGAACTGCCTGGGACCCTGATCGCCCAACAAGCTCTACTTGTTGGCTAGCCACTCCCGTCAACGGTCCCGTGGGCGTTGAGTTCATGATGATCGACGGAGGCGTCGAACGCGTCGAGATCACCACCGAACTCATTACTACTCGTTCCGGAGCTGGCGTAGGTTCAACCGCCGATGAACTCCGGGCTCTCTGGGGCGACCTCCTGGACGAATCGGATCCCGCTCTACTGCAATTCGTGCCGCAGGACGAAGAAGATGCCAACTTCCGCATCATGTTCACCATGGTCGATGGTGCGGTCGAAAGCTACCGGGCCGGTCGACTTCCCATCGTTGAATACCCGACTTGCCCATAATTCTGCGTAATTTACGGTCAAGTGTTCTTCATCGATGCTCGCGACGTGGCATTCTTCAATAGTGACTTCCGCAAGTAGTACCGCATCACGAGCCGACGAGGTCCGGCTCCGTCTGCCCGGAAAAGCCGAGTACGGGCGCGTGGCCCGCGTTGGTGCCGCTCACCTGGCTCATCGTCGTGGATTTGCACTCGCCGAAATTGACGATCTCCGCCTTGCAATCGATGAAGCCGTCATCCTGCTTCTTGGACCATCGCCTCGACCGGGTCGTATCGATGTCGAGTTTTACCTCGACGACAACACCATTGTCATGGTCATGCAAAGCATCCTCGACGACATACAACTCGACTTGCCACCCGAACGGATCCAACGTTTCGAAGGTATCAACGAAGGTCTAGTCGAAGCCGTAATCGATGCGAATAGCCGCTCGATAACGCTAACCAAACGCACCACCAGCGCCTAGGCGGCCCCTACCCGCGGCAGCGCGACAAAGGCCACGAGTACGTAGTGCAAGGCAATGCCTGCGGTGACAAAGACGTGAAAAATTTCGTGATACCCAAACCAACGGGGCCATGGGTCGGGGCGCTTAAGGGCGTACACAATCGCGCCGACCGTAAAGCACATGCCCCCGGAAGCCAACAGCGCAAAACCACCGACCCCCAGACTGGCCCAAACCTGCGTGATCGCCGGTGTAATGGCCCAGCCACAAAACAGGTAGGGAATCACGTTCACCCAATTAGGGGCGGTAGGCCACATGAGCTGTGTAGCAATGCCAATCGCCGCCCCGCTCCACACCGTTATGAGAATCCATTTGGCGGTCGAGCCGGGCAATAGAAAATGGGCTACTGGTGTGTAGGTGGCCGCAATCACCACAAAGATCATCGAATGATCCAGCCTCTTCCAGAACCCACGCACAACCGGATTCCACGCAAAACGGTGATAGATCGCACTAATTGAGAACAATCCTACGACAGCGAACGCATAGACCGCAGTGATTAGACGGGACCCAGGCGGCGCTTTGACGATAAGAATCGGCGCCAAAGCGATTGCCGCTGGCGCGGCCGCAGCATGCATCCAACCGCGCAGTTTCGGCTTGATACCCACAAACGGTGCGGAGAACCTTTGTCGACCCATACCGTTCAGGCTAGACCACTACATCAATCCTCCGATGGTGCCCCCTGCCACAGGAATCGATGTGCCAGTAATGAACCTCGCTTGCTGGCTGCAAACAAAGGCCACAACCGCTCCGAAGTCGGCCGGGTCCCCAACATAACCAACCGGGATTGTTGCGCCCAAGCCGTCGTATGCGGCGCCCGCGAGTTGTTTGAGTCGGTCCGTACTGTGGCTTCCGGGTTGCACGGTGTTTACCGTCACGCCGTCGCCAGCCACTTCGAGCGCCAGCGTCTTCATATAGGACGTAACCGCAGCACGGGTGCTATTGGACAGCACCATATTGGCCATGGGTTGGCGGACCGACTGGGAGGTAATAGCAACGATGCGACCCCAGCCTTGCCCGACCATTTCATCGATGACCGCTCCACACATTGTCACCGCCGACGACAACGTGAGTTCCATGGCTTCGTTGAGCGCATCTGGTTTAAGTTCTCGAGCCAGACCTTTGGGCGGTCCGCCCGCATTGGTAATCAATATGTCAACGCCACCCAATACTGTGAGCGATTCGTCCATAAACCGTTGCGCGCCGGCCACTGTCGAAACATCGCTGACAATGGCGTTAACCCCCGGAAGGCGCTCGGCCGCGGCTGCCAAGCGATCGCCATCTCGGCCCGAAATGACAACTTCACAGCCCTCGGCTACCAGCGCAGCCGCCGTAGCGAATCCAAGTCCGCCCGACGATGCCGAAACAACTGCCCGTTTTCCAACAATCCTAAAGTCCATCAGCGACCGCTCGACCCGAAGCCGCCCGCTCCACGTTCGGTTTCGCTGAGTTCTTCAACCTCAAAGAAGGCAACCGACTCGACTCGTTGGATAACAAGCTGGGCAATCCGTTCACCCTTTACCACCTCAAAAGGTTCGGTCGGATCGTGATTAACCAAGATGACTTTTAGTTCACCTCGGTACCCCGAATCGATCAGACCCGGAGAGTTGAGGCACGTGACACCGTGTTTGGCGGCCAGCCCGCTGCGGGGTTGGATAAAGGCGGCATACCCCTCAGGGATCGCTATGGCTATACCTGTGCCGACGAGTCCCCGACCACCACCTGCGGCCAAAGTGGTACTTTCACAAGCAACCAGATCGGCTCCGGCGTCGCCCACCCTGGCGTATTTGGGCGCCACAGCGTCGTCGTTGAGGCGAACAATTGGCAGCTGAATCTGGGAACCTTCGGTCATGGTGCGACCTTACAGGTCTGGCAGCGACTTCGCGAGTGGACCCACAGCTAGGTAGCCTCGCTGGATGCTTGCTTGGATGGACCTGGAAATGACTGGCCTTGATGCCACTCGTCATGTAATCGTCGAGATTGCCACGCTCATCACTGATGATGAACTCAATCTCGTTGCCGAAGGCCCCGACTTGGTAGTGCACGCCAGCGACGAAGAGCTGTCACACATGGACGACTTTGTCACCGAGATGCATACCCGAAGCGGCTTGCTGGAGCAGATCAAAACATCCACGATCAGCCTCGAAGAGGCTGGCGCCGCCACTATGGCATTCATCACAGAACACATTCCCGAAGCTCGGAGTGTGCCGCTGTGCGGCAACTCCATCGGCACCGACCGACGCTTCCTCACCGCATATTTGCCCGAAATTGAGGAGTACCTCCATTACCGCTCGATCGATGTATCGACCTTGAAAGAACTCGCCCGACGGTGGGATCCCGAAGTTCTGGAGAATCTGCCCGAGAAGGCGCTCGGCCATCGGGCCATGGATGACATCCGCGAGAGTCTCTACGAGCTTCGTTACTACCGCGGCACGCTCTTTTCCGATACTGCACGGCCTACCTCCGATGCTCCAGCTGATCTTTTGGTAAACGACCCCACTGATGACTGAGCCCACGGAGACTTTGACCCCACGACCCATCCGCCAAGAAGCCGAACGGGCTGGCACCGAAGCCATCGAAGTGGCCACCAATGTGCTGCGCATGCAATTGCCCATCGACTTTCCCGGGCTCGGCCACGTCAACTGTTACGCCATGGAGGACGAACGAGGGTTTGCGTTAGTTGATCCGGGCATGCCTGGCCAAAAATCTTGGGAGGCCATACAGGTTCGCCTCAAGAATGCCGGCATACCCCTCAACCGAATCCACACCATCATCGTCACCCACTCGCACCCCGATCACTATGGGGGCGCCGAGCGTCTGCGGGCCGAGACGAATGCTGACATCCTTACGCACGAATCGTTCAAGCTGTTCTTCGAAGACAACGACGACTTCGAGGGCGAGGATTCCAGCGCACTCGTACTCAACGATGCTGAGGCCATGGAGAAAGTGCGCGAGCGTTTCGCGCATGACACGGCATGGGGTACCAAGCGCACACCGCCCAACGAAGAGTTCCTCAAGCAGGTCATCGCCGACCGCACATCCGGTGGTGCTTTCACTACGGTTACGCCAACAATTCGGGTGAGCGACGGCCAACCGGTCATGTTTGCTGGCCGCGAATGGCAATCCATTCACACACCAGGACACACCCACGATCACCTGTGCTTGTTTGATCCAACCGAAGGCGTCATGTTGTCCGGCGACCACGTGCTGCCCACAATTACCCCGCACATCGGTGCATGGCAACCCCAGATTGACCCGTTGGCACAGTTCTTCTCGTCCCTCAAACGCATGACTACCTTCGAGGGTGTCACGACCGTGCTCCCGGCCCATGGTCACCCATTTAGTGATCTAGCCGGCCGCGCCAACCACATCATCGATCACCACATCGAACGACTCGACACGATTCGTGAATCGGTCGACATGTTGGGCAACGCCAACGTCAACGATCACATGAAACTGCTGTTCAAGGAGCGTTCGTGGGGCGACATGGCCGAAAGTGAGACCTTTGCTCACCTCGTGCACCTCGAAGAATTAGGCGAGGTAGTAACCCTCGACCAACCCGGCCCCACCACCTTCGCCAGAGCATAAAACCCGCACGACCAAAAACGTGAGTGAAACGTTGACCGTTTCCTCGGCCAACCAGCGAAGAGCAAGCAATACAGTTTTAATCAGTTGACAGGCTTGGCTATGCATGATTGCCTAGTTGAACTCGTGCGAGCTACTGTGATTCGTACTTACCCACCTCGATTCTGCCAAGGAGGCGAAATCCAATGAAGACAGCACTGATCACTCAGAGCAATACGTCCATGTCAGCAGCTGCCCTGAAGCACGCGTGCACACATGCGACGGTGAACCGCGATTTTGCTACCGAAGCGAACCGTCAGTGGTTTACCCGTACCACCACTGCGACCACCCAAATTGTGTTCGCAGTCCCGGCGAATGGTTTTAAGCCATATCGCCAGCGGCCGAAGGAGGTTTCGCCACCCAGTTGAGGTGACGAAAACCAATAACTCCTGAGGCCGCCGGATTTGATCCGGCGGCTTTTCTGGTTTTCGGCCCCAAATACCAATGTCTGTTCCCCCTACCAAGCACAACTTCCAGCAACGAAAGCAAGGCAATCCCCATGGTCACCATGGAACTACTTCCCACCATCGCCACCGACACCATCGACGTCGAACCGCACACTGAGGCCTGGCGTGCTTTGGCGCGCTGCGCCAGCGACAACGCGGAACTGACCAAGCTGTTCTTCTCCGAGGAGCTCCACGAAATCACACAGGCGAAGCAACTGTGCGCCGAATGCCCCGTCATGGCGTCCTGCCTTGAAGGGGCCATCGGACGCGAGGAGTCCTATGGCGTATGGGGTGGTCAGCTGTTCCTGAACGGCAAGGTGCTGATGAACAAGCGTCGTCGGGGTCGCCCCCCCAAAGTGGCCCGTCCCGAGGACCAACTCATGCAGGTTCCGGTCCCCGAACACTTGGTGCCGTTACTTCGTACGGCGTAGTTAATCCACCAAGCCAAAAACCACAAATCCCAGCGTTCTTCTCCGCCGAGCGGAGTTAAACGCTGGGATTTGCCAATTTTGGGGAACAGTTTCGGTGATGACAGCGTTTCCCTTGTATCGGTGTCATCACCGAGTCCGTCCGCCCGCCCTGCAGTACCGTTGAGGTTGTCATGAGCGATCACTCTGTCGATTCCCACCCATCGACCCCCCTACTTAAACGCATCCCCACTGTGGGCTGGCTTATCCTGAGTTTTGTGGCTCTCCTAATGCTCGCCTTCACGGTGAGTTCGATTCTTACCGACTCCGATCTCGAAGCCGTCGCCGATCCGGCTCCTAGCGCTCCATATGACCTCTTGGGTGGTGGCACTGCGTCGCTTGTCGATCATCGGGGTCAGCCTGTGGTCCTCAATTTCTTCGGCAGCTGGTGCCCGCCCTGCATCCGAGAAATGCCCGATCTTCAAGCCGCCAGCCAAACCTACGCCGACGATGTTCACTTCGTCGGGCTTGCCGTTGCCGACCGCGAACAAGATATCCGTGCGCTAATTGAATCAACTGGGGTCACGTACGAAATTGGGCTCGACCCGAACGAAGCTGTCTTCCGGCAAATTCCCCAGGCGCTGGCGATGCCCACCACCGTCTTCATCAAGGCCGACGGTTCTATCGGGCGGGTGCATGCCGGCATCTTGACTGCGGACCAGATCGATGATTTTGTTGGCGAACTGATAACAGGCGAACAACCATGAGTCTCGACTGGGGCCTCGTCAGCTTCGCGTTGTCGGCGGGCTTCATCGCCGCGTTCAACCCCTGCGGGTTCGCCATGTTGCCGGCCTACCTGTCCTATTTCCTTGGTCTCGAATCCGAAGACGAAACCGATACCGGCCACAACATCATGCGCGCCATGACTGTCGGCCTTACTCTCACGGCTGGGTTCGTCCTATTTTTTGCAGTCATTGGCATCATCACCCAAACCGTTATCGACGCTGGAGTAATTGAGCGCCGTATCTCCTATGCCACCTTCGGGTTTGGCATCTTGATGGTCCCGTTGGGTATTGCGATGATTCGGGGCTATGAACCTCGCCTCGACATACCCCGCCTCAACAAAGGCGGCAAAACACGCGAATTGCCGTCCATCTTCATGTTCGGTGTCTCCTTTGCAATCGTCTCACTCAGCTGTACTGCTCCGATTTTCTTCGGCACCGTAATCGGCTCGTTCACCAGTGACAGCACAGTCGACGGCATCGCCGTATTCATTGCCTACGCACTGGGCATGAGTTTGGTCATCATGGTCCTCACCCTCGCGATGGCCATAGGCAAGACCACCATTGCCACAAACATGCGCAAGGTATTGCCGTATGTGAACAAGGCATCAGGATTTCTGCTCACCGTGGCTGGCGTCTTCCTTGTGTTCTATGGATGGTGGGAAATCCAAGTCGTGCGAGGCAACATCCAGTCCAACTGGCTCGTAGATACCTCGTTACGAGGTCAAACTCGCATTCAAACCTGGGCCATTGTGAGCGGCGAACCTCGCCTGGCCCTAGCGGCTGGCCTCATCCTCGCCAGCGCCATGTTGTGGGCCACCCGAGGTCGCCTGACCGAAAATGCCCAGTGGCTCAGCTTTGGACTCTTGGCCGCTGTTTACGGCGGGTTTGAAATCCTCCGCTACCAGGGCGATCTCATCGTGTTACCGGGGGTTCGAACCATCGTCGATGTACCGGGCCGCGTCGGTAACTGGTTCACCGATCCAACTCGCTGGCCAGTGATGTTCGAAGTCTTCGCCGGGGCCCTTATTGTCGGCATCATTTGGCTGTTGCTACGGCCACGCTCCAGCGAGAAAACACCGGTCGCAGCATAAGCACGCTTTCGCTAGAGAACAATCAGCGCGGTTCCTGCCACCGCTATTACCGCTCCCACCCAGGCACCTATGGCAGGTGCTCGACGGGTGACAACCCAGATGAGCGGTAGTTGTATAACTGGTGCCACGCCGGCCAACACCGACACCACCCCAGGATCGCCTTCAGTGAGCGCGTAGAGCAGCGAAGTCTTGCCAACGACCATGCCAACAATGGCCGATATGACAAGGAGCCGCCAAAGGCGCGCGTCCAACGTGCCGGTCTGTGGCCGTCGGTGCAGCAAGATCGGAACCAACAGCCAAAGTCCGATAGTGCCAGCAATCGCCCGCACCGCTCCCCCGGCCCAAACATCGAGCGTGCCATCGAATACCGGATCAGCTATTACAAGGCCAACAGCTTGCCCAAGCGCCCCCAAAAGACCAAACAAGATACCTACCCGGAAGTCGCCCTTGACGTCCTCCCAGGTATGGGATTGTCCCGGCTTGGTGCCAAAGGCAATAGCAAACACGATGCCGACTAGCACGAGCAAAGATCCGATAATCACCTGCGCGCTAAATCGCTCTCCCAAGAAGATGGCGCTAAGGAGCGCCGCCATTGGAGCGGTCGTCGTAAACAACATCCCGGTCCGACGGGGGCCAAGACGAGCAAAAGCTTCAAACAATGCAACGTCGCCGATCCCAAGCCCAATAAGGCCCGAGAGGATCAGCGGCCACAGATCGGACCGTTCAACCGTGGACCAACCGCCGGCCAACCAACCACCTAACGCCAAGATGACCGTGACAAGGCCCATGCGCGCTCGAGTAAAGCGGGCCCCACCCAGCACTCGACTGGGTTTGGCCGAAATTAGACCACCAAAGGCCCACGCGGTGGATGCAAGAAGAGCAGCAGCTTGATACGACACAAGATGTGACGCTACGGGGCCAGTCGGTGCATTATCCACCCATTTTCGCCCTGCACATACTGGGCGCGATCGTGCAGTCGGCTGGGCTGACCTTGCCAGAACTCAACTTCGGTGGGGAGCAATCGGTACCCGCCCCAATGGGGTGGCCGTTCAATCGGTCCGTCGCCCATTTTTTCGGTCACGGTGGCCAGCGAATTTTGCAGTTCGGCGCGGCTACGAAGCAGCCGGCTTTGCGGCGAGGCCCATGCCCCGATTTGGCTTTCGCGTGGACGGGTCCCGAAATACGCATCTGAAGTAGCGTCATCCACAATTTCGATAGTGCCGCGTACTCGGACCTGCCGGTGCAGTTTGTGCCACATGAATGTCGCCGCCGCCCCACTGTCGTGACGTAATTCGTCGGCCTTGACGCTGCGGTAGTTGGTATAGAAGATCAGGCCCGAATCGAGACCACGCATCAGGACGACTCGCCCATTGGGACCATCCGCCCCTGCGGTCGACAAGACCATGGCGTTGGGTTCGTCAATCTCGGCGTCGATCGCTCCTTGCAGCCAAACCGCAAATTGCTCCAATGGATCGGCGGACATGACCGTCAGATCGATTCCTGCGGACTCGTACTGGCGACGCAGCGCCACCAGATCGACAGCCATTAGCCCATCACAGTCCCACTCGTCTTAGAAGGTTCTCGTAGCCGTGAGAAAGCCCCCAGGTTAATATCTCGTCCCGTTACTGGTCCCCGGTATTGCACAGGATCGGCATCATGATCACGACCGCTAACCACCGCGTCGATCAACGTACGCATGAACAGGCCGGCGATGGGCGCGTTCTTGAACTGGTTACCGCTGCTACCGCAGGCCATGAAAAATCCATCGAGCGACGACTTGTCATAGATCGGGACCCAGTCATCAGATGCGTCATACGCCGACGCTAAACCACGGGGAGCCAGCGGGATGCCAAACTCGGGCACCCGTCGAGCTATCCGCAGCATTGCCGTCTCCCATGCCTCGACAGTGGTGTACGGAGTGAGGTCGTTGGCATCGTCGATCCACTGCAATTCGTCGCACTCGGGTTCGGTGCCCCCCACCAGGATTTGACCACCGGGCTGAGGCCGGAAGTACTGTCCCACATCGAGATCAGCCACCATCGGCATACCGTCGTCGAGTGTGACTCCTTCCGGTCCAGCGGCACTGAACACTTCTTGACGGAGTGGCCGGTGGCCTATCTTCATCTCGTCGGCCACACCCGCCATGTGGTTGATTGCGTTGGCGTGAGGACCGCCGACATTCACGACAACCTTGGCCTTGATCGTTTCGCCCGAGGCCAGGGTTACGCCAGTCACCATTGCGTCAACCTGATCAATCGACACGACTTCGCTGTTGAACTGGAAGTCGGCACCATAGTGCCGTGCTGCATAGGCCAAGTTTTTGGCAGAAAGCATAGGATCGTCGATGAAGCCACTGCCCGGTTGATAGTAAGCATCGAGTTGCTCGGTGGCATCGTCGGCGAAGGCAGGATCATCGATGGGTTTAGGCGGGTAATACTTGCCCGTGTCTAGCCATGGCCACCGCTCATTGACCTGCTCGGCGCTCAGTCGTTCGTAGGGCACTTCGAGTTCGTCCCAGATCGCCAAACCAGCTTCGCCGTCGTATCCGGTTGTCCGAAACACGAGGGACCCGGTCTTGATGAACTTGACCATGCCGTCGGGATCGGCCACACCCAGGTGGTCCTCCCAATCGAACCAGAGATGCGATGCCTCCCACGAAGCCAGCACCGCATCATGGGTCGAGTAACTGAACCGCACAATCGCCGATGACGAACTCGTCGAGCCCGAACCGGCCGATGGACCCTTGTCCAAGCACAACACCGAACGTCCACCCCGCTGCAGTTCTAGGGTCACTGCTGACCCGATAACTCCTGCACCGATCACCACGGCGTCATATGTCAACATTGGATTACTCCTAATTGAGAATGGCACGTTGCCACTGCACCGTTTCGGCTACCGCATTAAAGGTAAACGAGTGGAGACCCACTATGCCTAATTGTTCGGCATCGCCAGCTAGTTCGCCCACCATGTCGGTCGGGTCATACCCACCCGGTGCCATGAGTCTCATGACCGTCGACTTGTTTTTGCTCAAGAAACGTAATGAGGTGCCAATACCTAGCCGAGAGGCCATCCGCATGAGGCGCACCCGGTCGACGACCCCAGGGATACCAAGAAGCACCGGCAAAGTAAAACCGTTGGCCCTTTCGGCCGTTAACCAATCACGAATTTGGGCCGCATCGAAGCACATCTGTGTGCTGACCACTCCTTCGATCCCCGCCTCAGCCAGCATGGCCTGCTTCCTATGCAGCGCATCGGCAAGGACGCCGTCACTGATGAGTGCATGACCGTCCGGGTAAGCAGCAAATCCGACCTTAGTAAGCCCGGTGTCCTGGTTCAATAGATCGGCGAGGAACGCTGCTACCCCTTCATAGGGACCCAGTGGTTCGGGAGCATCACCAGCAATCACAAATATCTCGCGGACTTCTTGGTCGCGAAGCCATATAGCGATTTGCCTCATGTGTTCTTCGCTCTCGACGATTCGAGCAGCGATGTGCGGGATGGCATGGAAGCCGTTGGCCCTTAACTTTTCGGTGTACTCCTGCGTAACCGAGATGCCTTTGGCTGGCGAACACGTAATGGATACCTCTGCACCCTGGGGCAAATCGGCCATGGCCTGATCGATCGACTTCATCGGTACGACTTCGTAGTGCATCGCGTCAACCAGGCTTTTTAGCTCCGGCGAACTCGCGGCCGAAGATGACCAACCAAACGGCCACAGCAATCGCAATAGATTCGGTATTGAGGGAGTTTCCATTACTGTGGCGTGCCGATGTTTCGGATGCTACGAGAGTCCGACAATTTCGCCGTTGTCGTCGAAGTCAATCCGGGATGCTGCAGGGGCCTTTCCTAGCCCAGGCATGGTGCGCATTTCCCCACAAAGGGGATAGATGAATCCGGCACCAACCGAAGCTCGGACTTCGCGTACCGTGACGGTGTGACCCGTTGGAGCGCCCTTCAGCGAAGCGTCAGCTGAGATCGACAGATGGGTCTTGGCGATACAAACCGGCAACTCGCCAAAGCCAAGCCGTTCGTAGTTAGCTAATTGGCGGGTAGCCGCTGGCGTGTAGTCAACCTGCGCAGCACCGTAAATCTTGGTAGCGACGGTTTCGATCTTCTCCTTAAGCGTGGCCTCGCTGTTGTAGAGGTAGTGAAAATCACTTGGCTCATCACACGCGTCGATGACCGCTTGAGCGAGATCGGTTGCCCCGGCACCACCGTCGGAGAAATGGGTGCAGACGGCGACACGGACGCCGCATTCTTCGGCCACTGAGCGGATGGCATCATGCTCGGAATCGTGGTCGGTCGGGAAAGCATTGATGGCCACAACCGGAGAAACCCCATGTGCTCTCACGTTCTCAATTTGCGCCCGCAAGTTGTCGGCACCGGCCAACACGTCGCCGGGATTCTCGGCCAACATGTCATCGGGCAACGGCTTGCCAGCCACTATTTTGAACTTGCCCGAATGCGCCTTGAGCGCTCGCACGGTTACCACTAATACCGCGGCATCGGGCACAAGACCCGAGGCCCGACATTTGATGTTGAAGAACCTTTCGGCACCCATATCGGCACCAAACCCGGCTTCGGTTATGAGGTAGTCACCCCCATAAATACCGACGAGATCGCCCACGACCGATGAATTGCCGTGCGCAATATTTCCAAATGGGCCGGCATGCACAATGACGGGCGTGTTCTCTAACGTCTGCAGCAGGTTGGGCTTGAGCGCATCTTGCATCATTACGGCCATAGAACCAGCCGCCATGAGATCGTCGGCGGTTATGGGGTCGCCCGCTTTGGTGTAGCCAACCACGATGCGGCCAAATCGGGCCCTCATGTCGGCCTGACCGCTGGCCAAAGCCAAGATGGCCATCACTTCAGACGCCGCAGTGATATCGAACCCCGTCTGTCGGGTAACGCCGTCGAGGGGTGAACCGAGACCGACGATGATGTTGCGCAATGCCCGGTCGTTGACATCGAGCACCCGGCGCCAGGTGATGTTGTTGAGGTCGAGGCCGAATTCGTTGCCGTGGTGGAGGTGATTGTCGACCATGGCCGAAAGCAGATTGTGCGCCGCGGTAACCGCGTGGAAGTCGCCGGTTAGATGCAGGTTGAGCAACTCCATGGGAATGACCTGGCTGTATCCGCCGCCCGCAGCGCCACCCTTGATGCCAAACGTAGGGCCCATCGATGGTTGGCGTAATGAGATGACGGCACTCTTGCCGACCTTCTTCATGGCCATACCAAGCCCCACGGTTGTCGTGGTCTTGCCCTCGCCCAGTGGCGTAGGTGTAATGGCGGTGACCACGACATACTTGCCCTTTGGGCGACCACTCGCTTCGAGTTCGGCCACGGCATCCAAACTGATCTTGGCCAGGTCGCTGCCATAGGATTCGAGCAGATGCTCACCAATCCCCATTTCTGCTGCGACAGTTTTGAGAGGCGCGGGTGTTGCCGCCCGGGCAATTTCAAGATCGGTTGGGAATGACATGCTGGCCCCTGGTGGCATCTAGGTTTGCGTCAGTTTTCTACGCGTTGCACTGACCGAACCACACTACGCCACCTGCCCAGCAAGTGGAGTTCTTGCGCTGGCTTCTCACGATGCTCCGATGGTGGTCCGGTGCAACAAACGATGGTGACCGTCGTAGCCACCCGTGGCCCTATGCAGCAGTGCCCGGTTGTCCCACATCAATAACATGTTGGGCTCCCAGGTTTGGTGAAACTGAAACTCCGCCCGCGTTTGCCACGAATACAGGTCCATGAGCAAGGTCGCCGAATCAGCTTCGGCCATACCGTCGAAGCCAGTGATGTAACCAGCGCAACCAAAGATGGCCTCGACCCCGCTCTCGGGATGGGTCTGAATAATGGCATGGAGTTGGGTCGCCAACGCTGCTTTCGATGGGCGAATCTCCATACTTCGATCGGTGGCCTGGTCATCGGTGCCGTAGGTGCCATCGGGGGCGTAGCCACCTCGGGCTGAGTGAACCGCCGTCTGGCCATCGAGGCGTTCACGAAGTGCTGCGGGCATAGCCACTAACGCCGCCTGCTGATCAACGAAGTGGGTATCGCCACCGATCGGCGGAATCTTCAGACCGTAAAGGCATGTGGCTTTAGGGGGTCGTACCTGAAAACTCCAATCGGTATGCCAATTCTCGGCAAACAAAGGCGCAGTCTCCCCTATGCGGCGCTCCACGGCGATCACATGGGGATGCCCTTCGATCGCCGCAATGAACGGGTCGTCGCCAAAAGGGCCAAACGAAAGCGAAAATTGTTCGAGATCTGGGTCGGTCAGGTGTTGGTCGGGAAACGCCAAAACCTTGTGCTGCACCAGGGCATCACTAATTGCTGACCGATCATTTTCCGCCAGCGGCACCGCAAGATCGAGTCCGCTAACGGTCGCTCCACAGATTTTTTTCGTCGCCTCAACCGAAATTGCCATACAACAAACTTAAACCCAATCCGACTGGGGCAGAAATCAGCTCGGCTGCCTCCGGTAGTGGCTCTGCCCCGCCTGGCATACTCCCATGGTGGATTCGGACAAGGTCATTGCGATTGCCGTGGGCGGTATTGCGGGAGCTTTCACTCGTTGGACCATCATCGAGCTAATCCCGTCAACCGACCTGCCGTGGGCAACTTTGGTGGTGAACACGCTCGGGAGCTTGCTCCTTGGGTACTTTGTTGTCCGTCTGGCTCGTGCCCCGGCCCAAACCCCCGCACGAATCGCCGGCGCTACCACAGGTTTCTGCGGCGCACTTACAACGTTTTCGGGCCTCACGGTGACAGTCGCGCAACAGCTCCGTGATGGGGACGCACCCTCCGGGCTGATGTTCTTGATGCTGTCTCTGGTTGCCGGATTAATCTCGGTGAGCATCGGTGTGGTCGTGGCAAGACAACGCCCGAAAGGCACACAGCCATGATCTGGATTGTTGTATTTGTTGGCCTAGCTGTTCTCGGAACACTCGCTCGGGCACTGATCAGCCAGCGTTTCAATAGCGATGCGTTTCCCTACGGAACATTGTTCATCAACGTTGCTGGCTCCTTCGCTCTGGGTTTACTCGCTAATGCCTCGCCCCACGCGGCGACTTCCCTTGGCACCGCCGGGCTTGGCTCATTTACGACGTTCTCAACCCTGGCCCACCAGTCCATCAGCCTTGGTGCTCACAAACGCGTTTTTAGAGCCGCCTCGTACCTGACCATTTCCGTCGTTGCAGGAATTATCGCCGCTTGGGCTGGCTTAGCGCTCGCCAGTTGAGCACAATGGTTCCATGACCGAACCCGTAAAGCTCACCGTGTGGTCCGACTTTCTTTGACCATGGTGTTACGTCGCGACCGTGCGTCTCGACCAACTACAAGAACGCCTCGGCGACGCCGTCGAGATCGAATGGAAAGCATTCATGTTGCGCCCGCAACCCGAGGAGCGCACGCAGGAGAAGTTCGTCAATTACACGCAGTCTTGGCTGCGCCCCGCCGAAATGGAACCCCTGGCATCGTTTGTCCCGTGGGCAACTGAGAACCCAGCGCCGAGCCACAGCCTGCCGGCGCTCGTGGCCGGGAAAATCGTTGAGTCAATCAATCCCGAACTAGCTGGCTCGTACCACCGTGCCCTACTGAAGGCCTACTTCACCGATAATCGGACCATCAGCGCCGATGCTGTCTACCGCTCTATTGCCGACGAAACAGGAATCGACGTTGCCGCTTTCGACGACGAACTTGCCACCAACCGAGACGTCCACGTCAACCAGGTGATCGACGATCACAACGAGGCCCTTGCAGCCGGAATCAACGCGGTCCCGACGGTGCTCATGGCCGGAAGTTTCCCAGTTCCAGGGGCCCAAGACGTTGCCACCTACGAACGCTTGGTTACCAAAATCGCCGAACGTTAACGCCGTGCTTTGGCGCCACGCATAGCGTCCTCGGCTTACGTTTTGTCCGGAACCCACGCGCCTAAACGGCTGGGATTACGGTGTGGCCACCCATGTACGGGTGCAGGGCCTCGGGAATGGCAATAGACCCGTCAGGCTGACGGTTGTGCTCCACGATGGCCGCCCATACCCGAGGGACGGCGACAGCTGATCCGTTGACCGTATGCACAAATGCTGTGCCCTTGCCTTCTTCGGGCTTATAACGAATGTTGCCTCGCCGAGCGTGATATTCAGCAAACCATGAAACCGACGACACCTCAAGCCAACGATCTGCTCCTGGGGCCCACACCTCGATGTCCCAACAACGAGCATGAGGCTGTCCTAGGTCGCCCGTGCAGATGTCAAGAATGCGATAAGGCAAGCCCAACGCAACAATGGTTCCTTCGGCGCGTTCGAGTAGCTCTTCGTGCATAGCGTTGCCCTGTTCGGGCGATGCATACGCAAGGATTTCGACCTTGTCGAATTCGTGGACCCGCAACAACCCTCGAGTGTCGCGGCCCGCTGATCCGGCTTCGCGTCGGAAGCAGGACGTGTGCGCCATCATTCGCATCGGCAAATCGCCCTCAGCAAGAATCTCGTCACGAGCGACCGAGGTAATCGGCACTTCGCCCGTGGGTATGGCCCATAGGTCGTCACGTTCAATGTGATAAGCGTCGTCAGAAAACTTCGGGAGTTGGCCGGTAGCCATAAGCGTTTCGGTACGCACCAAGCTGGGCGGTCGCATCTCCTCGTACGCATCGCTGTTTCGATCGAGGCCCAACTGGATAAGCGCCCGAACCAATCGGGCACCAAGCCCGCGATACAACACAAACATGGCGCCGGACATTTTGGTAGCCCTCTCGACATCGAGGATGCCAAGCTCTTCGGCGCTCTCCCAATGCGGGACCAACTGATGTTCGGCGTAACCAGTGGGAGTCCAGTCGAGATGTAACTGATGCTCGGCGAAGGGATCGTCATCGAACCCGTGCACCCGCAAGACCACATTCTCTTTTTCGCTAGCACCAACCGGCGCATCGAGCGATGGAACATTTGGCATCACCAACATGATGTCGGTTAGTTGCTGGGTGAGTGCGGCGGCCTCCTCGGCCAGCGCCGACTCTTGCTGCCCTAGCTCGCGGCTCCGGGTCTGTAACTCGGCCGCGTCAACACCACGCCCGGCACGATGCAATTCGCCCACCTGCTTCGAAAGGCCATTGATCTCCGACCTCATGTCGTCACGCTGGCCACTTATCGCCCGCACGCTCTCATCAAGCTCAATAGCTGTATCCAGCGACTCGGTGGACTCGCCTCGGGACTCCAAACCAACGCGTACAACTTCAGGGGTACTCCGGAGTAATTTGATATCGAGCATGCAAGCAATCTAGTAGACCAGCGAGGATCCGCCCCCTTGTTCACGTCGAAACCCAATGATGCTCACAGCACCGACCTGCCCTCGAATGGACCGCAGGACTAAGAGATCTCGGCTGGGGGTTTGGTTGGGGCTTTGGGTGGCGCTTTGCGCATCGTGCGATGTGTGCCATGCGATGGTTTTGACCATCGGTAAAACAAGATCCCAATAAGGCTCCACAGATACGTGCCCGCGACAACTTTCATGATCATGCCGGCCGCTTGCTGATCATGGGCAACGGAGACACCCCACAGACGAACGTCGTGATCGTAAGCCTTGTACACCGCGTCGTCGGCGAACGTAAGCCAAGCGCCTGGCACAACAGGAATCACCGACATCAAGAAGAGGTAGATCATCTGCATCGGTAGCTTCATTCGCAACTCGTGCAACGGCCCACAAATAGGCGTCCACATAAGTAGCGCAGCCAAGAAAATGAGCAAATGTTCGGCGTAGTGAAACGGGCCATTCTCGACTGAATAGTTGACGATAATTGGGGCGTGGCTCAGGGCAATCAAGAGGTTGAACATGACGCCAGCCACAATGGGATGGGCCAGTCGGCGGATCCACTTGCCAGCAATGCCATCGGGGCTAAACACCAAACGTGCCAACCACTCCGGCAAAGCCAATAGGAACATCGCGGGGATGACCAAAGTAATCAGCAAGTGCTGAACCATGTGAACCCAGTACAAATATTCTTCGGCTATGTCGTGAATAGGCCAGTCGCTGGCCAACCACAGCAAGACAACAGCGGCCGCAAACCAGCGGCGTTGACCCGGCGTGGTGACCTCATCAGCAGAAACTACCTTCGGCCCAATGACATGGGACGTATACCAACCCAGAGAAATGACCCCGGCCAACATAAACCAGACCTCAGGATGAAACTGATAGCGCCAGACATCGGTTACAGCGGCGAACATTCCTACAGCCTACGCGGGTGCGCTCTCGTACCTGTGGCCATGGCGCACTCCAGAACGTTAATCCTGGAAGATCTCCCAGAAGTGCACACCAAATGCGGCAAAGAAGATGGCATAAACACCCATGGCCAGAACAAGACCGCCAGCAAAGGCACGACTGAAGAAGCGGGAGTCGAACTTGAGATGCATGAAGTAAGCGGCCACGACGTAGAACTTGGTAACCATCAGAACCAGCAGTACCGGCACAAGTGCCTTGCCCCAGTCGAGAACTGATTCGAAGTAAGTAAATACCTCGATGCCAGTAAGCACACCAAGAAGCAAAGCGATCTGGACGTATTTCCAGTCGGTCATGTGGTCGTCGTGCTCGTCGTGAGCCTCGACGTGATCAGTTGCAGTTGCGGTAGTCATTGGAGATCCTTTGCCAGACTTACTGCGGGAACAGGTAAACGACGGTGAAGATGACGATCCACACCACATCGACGAAGTGCCAGTACAAGCCAATAATTTCGACTTTCTCGGCACTTTCTTGAGAAATACGGCCCGTAAATGAGCCAATGAACAACGACATCAACATGACGATGCCGATCGTGACGTGAACACCGTGGAAGCCAGTGAGCGTGAAGAAGGCCGAGGTCCACAAATTGGTGGTGAATCCGGCGCCCTCGTTGTAGAAGGTAGTGAACTCATAAACCTGGCCGCCAATAAACACGGCGCCCAACATGGCTGTGGTGAGCAACCACACTCGGTTGCGGAACACGTCGCCGCGAGCGATGGCGCTAACAGCCAGCACCATGGTGAGCGAACTCATAAGCAAAACAAACGAACTGACCGACGTAAAGGGAATATCAAAGAGGTCGTCGGGGCCAATCTCGCCCGCAGGAAGCTTGTTCTTGTAGAGCATGTAGGTGGAAATAAGTCCACCAAAGAGCAAGCATTCAGAGCCGAGGAATACCCACATGGCTAACTTCTCGTGGGAGAGGCCAGATGCGCTGTAGTTGTGATCGTCTTCGGCGACGCGACCCTGGAACCGTTCGGGGATTTCGGTCGTGCTCATTAGGCGCTGACCTCCTCTTCGATTACCGCTACTTCAGTGGCATCGTCGCCACCGTGATCGTCGTGGTCGTGCGCTGCTTCGGGATCATCGGCTGGTTCCATGATCCAGCCGAATATAGCTCCAAGAACGATGGCGCCACCAATGACACAGAGCCAAAGGCTAAAGATCAGGCCATAGCCAACGATTGGCAGACCAAAGGCCAACAGGATCGGGTAGTACGAAGGCGAAGGAAGGTGCACGTCGGTGCGAGAACCATCCTGGGCGACTTCTTCAGCGGTGGCGATACGAACGATGTTGCCATCTTCGTCTTCGCCCCACTTGCGGTGCCAGAAGTCATCGAGGTCTTCGACGATCGGTACGTAATCGAAGTTGTGCTCAGGAGTAGGTGAAGCCGTCATCCACTCAAGACTGCGTGCGTCCCATGGGTCGGGTCCGACCGGAGGTAGATGCACTGACTGCTTGCGGGACAAGTAGATATTGATGACGAACATGGCGACAGCGATAGCAATAAAGAACGAGCCAATAGTGGAAACCATGTTCCAGAGATCGAAGCCTTGACCAGCCGAGTAGGTCTGGATACGACGACTCATGCCCTGCAGACCCAAAATATGCATGGGACCGAAGGTGAGGTTGAATCCGAGCAACATGACCCAGAAGCCTTGCTTGCCTCGACGTTCGTTGAGCAAGTAACCAAAAGCCTTTGGCCACCAGAAGTAGAATCCGGAGAACAGACCCATAATCACGCCACCGAATACCACATAGTGGAAGTGAGCGACGATGTAGTAGGTATCCGTTTGCTGGGTATCGGCTGGAGCCAATGCGTGGGTTACGCCGGACAAGCCGCCGACCGTAAACATCGACACAACGCCCACGGCATAGAGCATGGGAGTGGTGAATCTCAGTCGACCGCCCCACATAGTCGCGACCCAGTTAAGAATCTTCACACCAGTAGGAACAGCAATGAACATAGTCGATACCGAGAAAGCGGCAACCGAGATCGGGCCAATGCCCGAGGCAAACATATGGTGAGCCCACACGCCCCAGCCCATGAATCCAATGGCAATACCCGAGAAGACCATGAATGGGTAACCGAAGATTGGCTTACGACTGAAGGTTGGGATGACCTCAGAGATAACCCCGAACGCGGGAAGTATCAGAATATAAACCTCGGGGTGCCCAAATATCCAAAAGAGGTGTTCCCACAGCAGTGGGTCGGCACCCGCGTCTACGTTGAAGAAGTTGGCGTCGAACAGTCGGTCGAACATCAACAAGAAGAGCGCAACGGTGAACACCGGGATGGCAAACAAGAGCAGTACCTGGACCACAAACAACATCCAGGTGAACACGGGCATCTTGAACCAGGACATACCTGGCGCCCGCAAGTTGATCACCGTAACAATGAGGTTGATAGCCGAAACCAACGACGCAATACCGGTGATCTGCAGGCCAATAGCAAAAAAGTCGAGACCGTGCGACGGAGAGAAGTTGACGCCGGTGTTGGGAGCGTACGCAAACCAACCACCATCCGCCGCGCCACCAAGGAACCACGAAGTGTTAATGAACACGGCACCGAACAAGAAGCACCAGAAGCTAAAGGCATTGAGGCGAGGGAACGCCACATCTCGGGCCCCAATTTGCAATGGCATCAAGTAGTTCGCAAAGGCAGCTCCTAGTGGCATAGCCACCAGGAAGATCATGGTTACACCGTGCATGGTGAAGACCTGGTTGTACTGATCAGCGGTAAGAACCGCTCCCCCGGGTCGGGCTAACTGCAAACGGATAAGTAGTGCTTCGCAACCACCAACTATCAGGAAGAACAAGGCCGCGGCGCCGTACATGATGCCGATGCGCTTGTGGTCAACGCTAAACAACCAGCTACGCCAGCCGGTGCTACCCGACGGGCGGGTCAGGACACCAAGGGGGCGTTCGACAGTTGGGTCGACCCCACTGGTGAGTTCAAGTGTTTCGTCGACGGCCATCAGGCATCGCTCCGGATGTTCAGAGGAAAAGAGTTACAAATCACTGGAGCGTCTCCAGGTAGTCGACAATTGCGTCGAGATCTTCAGGACTAAGGCCATCGAATGCTGGCATCCCCTGGAGATTTCCGTTACGAGCCGGCTTCTCATCGGGGGCATTTCTGACCCAAGCCTCGAGCTGGTCACGGTTTACCGCACCCGACTCGTCGTACAGGTCAAAGAATGACCCGGCGAAAGTTTCGCGGCTCATCAGGTGGGTGAGATTGGGTGCAGCTCCGGCGATGAGGTTGCCCTCAGCCAAGAACTTGCTGTCGCCGTCGTAGATGTTCCAACCGTCGACTTCTTCGTCGCCGTTGGTGTCGGTCACGCCCACAACCATGTGACAGCGTGAGCAGTTGGTAACAAACAGTTGCTGGCCAACAACATTATCGTCGCCGTCGGCAAGGACTGGTTGCGGCGTCAATTGCTGGGCAACCCAGGCGTCGAAATCGCTCTGCGTAACGGCCTCGGTATACATCTGCATATAGGCGTGCGAAAGGCCACAGAACTCGGTGCATTGTCCCGCGAACCGCCCCAGTTCGGATGCCTCAATAACCCACGGATGCGAACGACCAGGAACAGCGTCTCTCTTCCCGTGGAGGCGAGGGATCCAGAACGAGTGAATGACGTCGCGCGATTCGATCCACAACGGAACTTCTACGTCAACCGGAATTACCATCTCGTTCGCCGTAACGAAGTCGGGGGGTGTCTCAACATTGCCGTCGAGGTGGTACTGGAACTCCCACCACCACTGGTTGCCAACCACCGTGACGCGAAGGTCATCGTCGGCTGCGTCGACCTGTTCGAGTTCGAACAACGCCATCAACGTAAGCACCGAAACAATGGCCAAGAACACTGCCGGAATAATGGTCCAGCCAATTTCGAGCTTGAAGTTGCCGTGTACCTGTTCGGGGAAAACATCGTCGCCGTAAGTACCAGGGCGTTCGTCGGCGGGGCTCTCGGCCCCTTTAACGGCAAACTTGCGCCAAATAATAAACAAAATGCCCTGGACGAGAACAAAAACAATCCCGGCAATAATGAAAATTGGATCGATGAGATTGTCGATCGTCTCGGCATTTGGGCCGGCCGGATCGAGAGTGTTGAGCGGGTGTTCGGTGCCGCACGCCGAAGCGAGCAAACCGAGGCCGCCAACGGAAACAAGTAGGCGAAGCCACACGGGGCGCTTCATGGGAGACTCCTTGACGGTACTCATGAGTTGAGGACTACAGCTTCGTGGATTTCGCCTTCGGGTTCGTGGAACTCGCGAGGACCGACGGCAGCAGAAACAATGCCCAACGTGACAATGACGATGACACCAACCGCAAGAATCGAAACGACGGTTGATTTCTTCATCTCGGGGACCATAGCAATGGCAATAGCGACGGCCATGATGACGACGGTCATAACCATCGCCAGCCAAACGGCGTTGGCCGCGCTTACCGTCAACATGATCCGCGACGCACTGAGCACAACGACGGCAATAACGCCAGCGGCCAGCAGCGGAATTTCGAACGGTGCCATAATGCGAGTACGAAGCTCGGCGTTTACGGCTGGATCAGCAGTGGCACGATCGGCCCAGGCACTCATCATCCATTCGAGTCCAACGACTGCTAACAAGATAAGCCCGACAACAAATATGGCCGACCCAACAACTAGTCCGAACATGGTGACACCAACGCTGAGTGCGCCGACGAATGGCCAAATGTTGTTGGCCGTGGGTCCAGCGGCTGGAGGGACATCGCCAGTATCGGTTAACCGGGCAACCGCCTCGGCGTCGGCATCGCGGTAGCCAACCAAGGTCAGGCCCAAGAAGCCAGCCGCGATCGTGAAGAACAACAGCACGGCATAGCCGACATGGTCGCCCACACCGCCCTTCCAACCAAAACTCAACACACCAATAATGGCGGCTGGGTCGAGAATGCCGAGGTAGTTGTCACCATTTAAGTCGCCGCTGGCCACGCCGTACAACGACATGGCGACCAAGCCGACTAGGGCGAAACTGATATAGATTTTGAATCCAGTAGTAAGCATGCTGTTACTTCGCAACGTAGATCATTAGCCAAATAATGAAGTACAAGACCACGATGACATACCAAAACATCGCCGCAGCTTGAACGGCATCTCGATATTTGCTGGTGTATTGACCAGCCAAAGCACGAAATGCCGTGAAACTAAAGAACAAGAGACCAACGACGGTCAGCACGATGTGCGACCCGCCGATCAAGAACATGAGAGTCTCGGCCCGAGATCGATCGGCAATAAGGCCCATAGCCTCGAAATTAAATGCCGCCTGGTTGATGGTCATCAGACCGAGCAGCAGAATAAGACCAAACGCAAGATAGGCATGACGCCGGTCATCTTGACGGATGCTGTACACAGCCCAGTAGGCCACCGGCAATGAGATAACGAACGTCCACGCAATGATCGTCGGCGCAGTGAGCTGCATGTCGACATCGCCGGGAATCCAGTCGACGCCGCCCTTTACGAACTGCGAACGGGTATTGAGATAGATACCAAACAGCGCCCCGAAATACATCAGTACACCAGAGATAGCGAATGCAGTTCCGACCTGAACAGTGCGAGCGCGTGGCGCTACAGCCACGGGAACTCGTTTGGCTACGGCTTCGGCACTCATGCCACCGCCTCCATGGTTTCGGTAGTTTCGATCTCGTCGTCACGGCGAGAAGTCAAACCAAGATCAACAAGCAACACGAGCAGGCCAACACCCACTAGCGCTAAACCAATACCGCTAATGAGATTGAGCAATTCGACACCGTCGCGGACATTGCCCGCTGGCAAGATGTCGGGCTCGTCGAGAAATCCGTTGATTACCTCAGGCACAGCGGCCACGAACGTGCCGCCCACAAGGGCAAGGCCCGCCAGTGACCCAAGTGGCGTAGCCAAGGAACGCCCCAAGATGGTGGAGGCCCAGTTGTATAACCCAGCAACCGCTGCGATCAGTGTTGCCAAGGCGACAAAGCGGAACAAACCACCATGGACCGCTGTCCCGGCAAGATCATCAAACGGTGCGGCCAAATTTTCGACCCAATTCCAATCGTCAACCTCGCGCAGGCCACCAACAAAGCCACCAAATACCCGAAGGCCACCTGTAAGAATTCCGGCGCCCAACATGGCGACGGCCGCGCCGGCCAGCGTAATGCTAACGGTGACACGGGGCTTCGTTCCCATAACTGCGACGGCCACCCCGCCCATCACAACCAACACCGGCAAGACCATGAGCAGTGACTGAACAACAAACACTGGTTGAGTTGCGACGTTCGGGTTAAAGACCGGCTGAGCATAAGCACCAAACGCCAACACACCAAATGCGGCGATCCCCGCCTTCATTCCGATGTTGGGTTTGGCGTCCCCCGCAGCGGAAAGAGCAGTCGAAGCAAAAACTCCGAGAACCGGGATGGCAAACACGTAGATGGCAGTCTGATCGGTTACCCAACCAAGAATTTGTAGTGCGCCGGCGCCGTCTTCCCAGAACTGGGTGCCGAGCCCACGAAGGTCCACCCAAACCAAGGCAATGTTGCCAAGTAGCACAGCCAAAGTCGCCAACCACATAGTTCCGGCGACGAGCATCGACCAGCTAAATATCGGAATGTCGCCCAGTCCCATTCCTTCGGCCCGTTGGGCAATAATTGTGGTGAGCACGCACACACTGGCGAGGCACAGGGCCAACACAATCCCGCCGAGTGCCAAGATCGAGAGCTCGGTGGCTTGCGCATCGGCGCCGTCAACAATGCCACCGTCGTAGATCGTCGCGCCGACGAAAATGGCGCCGCTAATAACGAATGTCCAAAGCGCCGCAGCGGCAGCTCGAGGGAAGGCAATTGACGGAGCTTGCACCTCGCGGGGAACGACCGCTGTAGCAATACCCATCATGAGGGGGACAACGACGAGGAACAGCAGCGAGAAGCGGAACAAGCCGAACATAGCGGCGTAAACTTCTTGCCCGCCAAAGATCGAAACGTCGTCAAGATTGGCTTGCTCAAAGGCCACCAGTGAACCAATGGCAAGGGTGAAGAGACCAAAGATCGTCGCCGATACGACGTAAAGGCGACCGATCACCGTGTGGTCGCCCGTCATCATGACGTTGCCAACGGAGGATGGGATACTTGCGATGTCAGACTCGGGCATTAAGACAACTTCAGTGTGGGTTTCAATAGGGGCTTCAAGAACAGTCATGAGGCTCGCTGGGAAGATCGGTGGAGACGACCTGAACTACAGCCACCCATCGGATAGAAACTCTACAGGTTCGCGGCGATAGGCCCGTAACCGACAGCAGGAACTTTGCCGACATTTCCCTACGCTCCGTTCGCAACAAGGGCATCGATTGCCATTGCCCCAAATAAGAGCGTCACATAAGTGATCGAGAACGTGAACAATGTCATAGCTTTCGCCATGGTTGGATCCTTGTGCACCCGTACGGCGTAGTACAGAAACGCGGCACCCAAAACTGCTGCACTAACAGTGTAAATCAGTCCTAGATCGGCCACGGGACCCAACAGCAGCGAAATAGCCCAAAGCAAGACCGTGTAAGCCAGCATGCGAGATGTCGTCTGTTTGGCGCTCATGACCGACGGCAACATCGGTATATCGGCGGCCGTGTAATCCTCCGCATATTTGATGGCTAGCGCCCAAAAATGGGGAGGCGTCCACACAAAAATAATTGCAAACATCACAACAGGTGCCCAAGCGAGCTCGTTAGTAACCGCCGCCCAACCCACCAACACGGGCATCGCCCCGGCGGCACCGCCAATCACGATGTTCTGGGAGGAGCGGCGTTTGAGCCACAACGAATACACAAATACATAAAAAGCAGTCGCCGATACTGCCAGGACCGCGCTAAGCAGATTGACGAATCCCCACAGAATCAAAAAGGCGATCAGTTCAACGGTCAAGGCAAACACGAGCGCCTCAGTGGGTTGCACAATGCCCGTTACCAAAGGTCGATTCTTGGTGCGATCCATAAGCGCATCGATGTCGCGATCGATGACCATGTTGATCGCATGTGCGCCACCGGCGGCGAGCGTTCCGCCCATAACCGTGACTGCCATCAACCAAAGTGATGGCAAGCCGCGTTCGGCAACGATCATTGCTGGAACGGTCGTGACCAACAACAGCTCAATAATGCGAGGTTTAGTCAGCGCCACAAACGCCAAAATACGAGTGCGCGGCCGAACCGCGACAGTAGCTGTCACCAGTTCATCCTATGCCTGCTTGACCACTTGCCGCGTCTACAAAACAGCGGCTAGCTGTTAATCGTGCTTGGTATTGTGGTCAACAAGCGAAGCCGATACCCGAGCCTCCTCAGGGTCCATGCTGTCGGCTTCACCCGCGCGGTTCGGAGGCAGCTCTCAACTCGCGACTTCCCCCCTTACGCTCAAGGTATGAGCATGGACCGATTTCAACGGCGCGCCACCTTTGCGTTGTGGAGTTTGGCGGCCATTGTCCTAGCGGGAGCAGCAGTGCGCCTCACCGGCTCCGGTCTCGGGTGCTCGGACTGGCCCACCTGCGAGACCGATCAGCTTGTACCGGCTGGGTCCTGGCACAGTGCTGTGGAGTTCGGCAACCGTATGTTCTCCGCTGTGCCAGCCATTGCTGTCATTTTGGTTGTGACCGGAGCTCGGAAGTTAACGCCGCCTCGCCGTGATCTATATTTTCTGTCCTGGGGCCTGGTAATCGGGGTCATCGCGCAGATTATTATTGGCAGGTTCGTGGTGAGTTCGGATCTGTTGCCGTCTACGGTCATTTTGCATTTCCTTGTTTCAATCGTGCTGCTCGCCAATGCGGTCGTCCTCGAGGTGCGATCCAGCCAACCAGCTGATGCGTCAGTAGTCCCCCTCGTACCCCCGGTCCAGGTCTGGCTCGGTCGGTTGATCGTCGTCGTCGCCGCTTATGTCATCGTTACCGGCACCATCGTGACCGGGACCGGCCCACACGCAGGCGACCCGGACAGCAGTAACCGGCTTGGTTATTTTCTGCCCGACGTGGCGCGTATCCACAGCGTTGGTGTACTTGTGATGTGCGGGCTCGTTGTCGTCTTGGCGTGGTGGGCTCACAAAACTTCGCCTAAATCCAGCTACGCGCATCAAGCACGGGTTCTGGTCCTCATCATTCTCGGACAAGGAGCCATCGGCTACCTGCAGTACTTCACCGATGTCCCCGTGCTGCTCGTTGCCGTCCATATTCTTGGAGCGGTACTTCTTTGGGTCGCGACATTGCGCCTCTATATGGCGCTGTTCTCTCGTACGGCGCTTTCTAGGGCGGCATCTTCTCCTTCGACCCCGTCGCCGCCGGCTACCGAAGTCGCCTCATGAGCACTGCTCCCGTCGAAGTTGACGAACCGACCTCCGATACCACAACCGACACCAATTCGCCGTGGGTCGTGTTGGTGTGGAACGACCCGATCAATCTCATGTCCTATGTCACCTTGGTGCTCCAAAAGGTTTTTGGCTATAGCCGAGAGAAGGCCACAGGCATGATGCTTGATGTCCACGAAAAAGGTCGGGCTGTAGTCAGCAATGGCGACCGCGACAAGGCCGAACTCGACGTTTTCCGACTGCACGAATACGGGCTCTGGGCCACTATGCAGAAGGACGACTGATCATGCCGCGCCCTTTCAAGTTGCAATCCGATGGCACATTTAAGGTCAGTTTGGGTGATCACGAGCGCCAGCTACTCGCAAATCTGGCCCCTCAACTTGTGTCGTTGTTGTCCGATGGACCTTCTGACCCTGTGCGACGTCTTTTCCCGACTGCGTACCCCTCCGACGAACGTCTTGAGTCCGACTATCAGTCACTGGTAGCGGACGATCTCCTCCGTACTCGACTAGCCGACCTGGAGGCCGTGGAGACGACCGCCATGAATGCGACGCTCACCGAATCCGATCTCACCAAATGGATGAAAGCAATCAACGGCATCCGCCTTGTTCTCGGCACCCAACTAGATGTCAGCGAAGAAACAATTGCCCCCGGGGACGATGACCCAAGTGCACCAACCTTCGCGCTCTACGAGTACCTGGGCTACTTAACCGAAAACATCGTTCAAGTCCTAACGACCCACTAGCCCAATTCCGTTCTCGGTGTGTGGGCAGTGCGAAGCGCACTGCCCACACACCGAGAACGGTCGATCAAGCGACTGCTTTGTCGACTGTCACTCGGGCAATTGCGGTAAGCAACTTTCGGTGACATTCGGTGGACTGGCGAAACAGGTCGTCGCCTTGCAGCACCAATACCTCTAGTCCTTGCTCCTTGAGCGAGATATACCGTTCCCTATCTCTGCGCCGGTCGGTGAGGCTGCCATGAAAAAGGGCGGAGTTGATTTCGACGACCAGCGGCAACGACGGATGAACGAAATCGACTCTACCGATCCACTTACTATTGGATCCGAACTCGACCTGCCGGCGGAAGTTCGGCAAATTCCACCGATCAACAAGTTCACAAAATCTTGCTTCGGCCCCAGATTCAATCGGAACATAATCCTGCTGTCTTTCTTCGATTATGGCTCGCATCACTCGAGTTCCGGTCCGTCCTCGCCTGGCCAAACATTTGAGCATGGTCCGGAGATCCTCGATACAGACAAGATGTCTGGCTAGCGCAGAATCGACCGCACGTTCGAGTCTCTTCCTCCCGATTGATCGCAACGAAGCCAAATCAAACAACGTGCGACAAGGTGTCGTTACCCAGACCTGGTCAAGCAGCACGGAATGATCGCCAAGGACCTTCAACGGCTCGTGAAGCACTCCCGGCAGGGGATCTTTCCGTGTAGAGCGCATTCGTTTACCAATGACATGAATCGGTTCTATCCCAAATCCGGGGAAACCCCAAAGACAAGCTGCAGTGGTGTGCGAGATCAGTCCGTTGGTCGTCAGAGCCAGTGCTGTCGTGACAAGTTTTCGATTGATCGTTGGAGCCGAGCCAGCGACAAGAAGGACCTGCGAACCCTCTGGCGCCAAGACTCCACGCCGAATCAGACGATCGAGTTGCTGACTGGTGATGTTTTTGGTGAGCAATTGGCGGCGACCAATAGCTCCGTGCTGTGTCGATCCCAGCAGTGCGACCGTATGTAGCATTTCATTATATTCCATACCATTACCATCGCGCCCGCATGTGACATTCCCCGACGATGCTTCTACCCAACTCCCCAAAACCATCCGTTCTAGGAGTAGTGGCGATGCAATATGCATCGCCACTACTCCTAGAACCAAAAATGGGCAGGCACCAAGGGTGATCGACAATTCTCAGACACAGTGCTGCCCTTCTCGTTCTAGGAGTCTTTGATGGGGTACCAGAAACCGCCCGCCGTACCTGGCCCGGTTAACGCCCCAACGCTTGGTCCGATTCGATAATGGACGAGGTCGACAACGTCGGCGCGGTCGGCTAACCGTTTGGTTAGGCCGTCGGCAAACGGCTGTCCGGCTACATCAGCGATTCCTACCGCCGCGCGAATCGGGGCACCATCGGAGTGCATAGCATCAGCCATCTGATCGCACAGATCGTCCACATCAGTTCCGGTTCCAAGTTGACGAACTAAATCCCCACGCGTCCTGAGAACCGGAATTTCGCCAGTAAGGCGAAGACCCTCACCAGCAATCCGCCCCCCCTTAATAACAAAGTCGAGCGCTTGCAAAATAAACACTGACTGCAACCGACCGGCAGTCGCCTCGGCAACCACCGCTGCGGTCTCAAGATCTGCTCCATTTCGAATCGACTCGGCCGCATCCCAAACGCAGCAAGAAATACCAAAAGAAGCCGTACCCGAGTCAACCAAGCGAACCGGCACCGCGATCTTCTCGGCGGCTAGGCGCGCCGAGTTAAGGGTCCCCGACATTGAGTCTGCTACATGCACAGACAAAATCTGATCACACCCCCTGTCAACCAACCGTTGATACGCAGCCAACATCTGGCCGGGACTGGGCTGAGACGTTGAAACGTAAGGAACAGTGTCTTCGAAGAACCGGTAAAACTCATCAGCATCGATGGTCTCACCCTCCAGAAACTCCACACCATTCATGATCACCGGGATAGCCACAACCTCGATGTCGTAGCGTTCCTTTAGACCGTTAGGGATCTGCGAAGATGAGTCCACTAGCAGTCCGATCACTGATGGTTCCATCCTCGGCTGAGTTCCTGTGGCGATTTTGTCATGCGATACCAAACCCATATGACATAGCAATTATTCAGGCTTTCAAAAGGTTTCGGAACGAGATGGCCAATCGGCAGCACGAACTAGAACTAACTCGTCGACCGGGCGGCCACCAACGAAGAACGGAACCGGCTAAAGATGACCGCGCTACTGACAAGCGCTCCGAGGGGAAGCGAACCAGTCGGCTCGGGACCCCACGAATTGTTCCAACGTTTACGCCACCACAATGACGACGTACCAATCCAAATCCCAGAGGCAATCGTGTTAGCAGTAAATGTCCGATGTTTCATCTTGGGGTTGGCGGCAGACACCAAAGCAACGGCTACGTCAATCGGGAAGTAGACCGGAAATGTGGCGAGAACCTGACCAATACTCGTGGCCACACCCTTACCACCGGAGAATCCGGCAGTAATCGGATAGCAATGACCAACTACAGCGGCTGAGGCCGCGGCATTGGCTCCGGCGGGTCCAGCAATCTTGCGACCAACCACACCGGCTGCGTACCCCTTGGCTATATCCGCGCCCATAACGATCAACCCGGCCGATGTACCGACGGTCTGTCCAACATTTAGCGCACCGGGGTTGCCCGTTCCTTGACTACGAATGTCGGCAACGTCAGTGGAGGGCGTCTGACTGAACGCTCGAGTCGCCATAGCTGCAGAAGGAATAAGTCCCATGCAGTAGCCAGCCGCTGTCGCAGCCGTGACTCTCAACGAAGACCACCCTGTGGAGCGCATGCCCGAACCGTACTGCGATGCCAATCGTTATGCAGACCGACGCCGCATCCCGCTCCCTTCCTTGTTCTGGGAGTGCTGGGCGTGCGGTACGCACGCCCAGCACTCCCAGAACGGAGAGAACACACGCCAGGTTCGTTCTCGGAGTAGTGGAGATGCAGCATGCATCTCCACTACTCCGAGAACGGAAAGGTCGAGGGAAGGTTTGGTCCGACTCTTGGCTACATCACTATGACTCTTGATCAAAACGAGAACAGGTCAGCGACCGTAGTCACTGACCTGTTAGGAGTGGTCGGAACCGGCGTCGATCCGGTGACCTACCGCTTTTCAGGCGGTCGCTCTACCAACTGAGCTACCCGACCCCTGCTGTATCTTTACTACTTGCGTAGTGAAGATTCTCGCCGCCCGAAGGCGGAGAAGGTTTCGCTACTGCGAAGTTTGCGGTCCTGACGGGATTTGAACCCGCGACCTTCGCCGTGACAGGGCGACGTGCACTCCAAACTGCACCACAGGACCTTAAACCCTGACCCAAGGGCCAGGTATTGCCCCGACTCCGAAGAGTCGGACCTAGAAGAATCTTGCGAAACTCCTAAGTGAACTTTTTGCCACAACCTCGTTAGAGACTGAAGCGGAGAATAACTGTACCCCCAACGGGATTTGAACCCGTGTTACCGGCGTGAAAGGCCAGCGTCCTAGGCCGCTAGACGATGGGGGCTCGCCTTCCGTTGAGAAAGCCCAGCCACGATAACAAAGCCACACGCGAATCGCGCCCGAATTTCGCACAGAAATCCGCTCGGACTTCAGAGCCATCACCCCTCACCTGCCGATGCGGTCGAACCTCCAACTTGACCTGGCCACCGAACAGCTCAAGCGATCAACTCGAAGCCCCTTGGCCGCGAACAACACCATCAGCGACGGCTGCGGCGGCAACGGCTGGGGCGACACGCTCGACCACAGACTTGTCAAATACGGACGGCATGATGTAGTCAGCCGCTAACTGCTCATCGGAAACGGAGTCAGCAATCGCCATAGCGGCCGCAATTTTCATGTTTTCGGTTATATCGGTTGCCCGGGCATCAAGCGCACCTCGGAAAATTCCTGGGAAGGCCAACACGTTGTTGATCTGATTGGGGTAGTCACTTCGGCCGGTCGCCATCACCGAGGGAATCCCGTCGGCATCTTCGGGGCGAATTTCGGGATTGGGGTTGGCCATAGCAAACACGATTGGCCCGTCGTTCATACGCCGAAGATCGGTTGCGGTAAGTACGCCGGGCGCGCTCACCCCGATGAAGACGTCAGCACCGACGACAGCATCGCTCAGCGAACCCACCACGCAGCGAGGATTGGTGTGTTCAGCAAACCACTGCTTCCACTTGTTGAGGCCATCGCGACCATCGAACACCGTGCCCTTGCTGTCGACACCGATAATTTCGCCTGCGCCCGCATTCATCAGAATCTTGCCGATGGCCACACCAGCAGCGCCAACGCCAGAGATGACAATGCGTTGGTCTTCGATCTTGCGTCCGGTGAGCTTGAGCGAGTTCCACAACGCAGCCAGGGTTACGACGGCGGTGCCGTGTTGATCATCATGAAAAACGGGGATATCGAGCAGTTCTTTGAGTCGTTCCTCGACCTCGAATGCCTCAGGCGCCTTGATGTCTTCGAGGTTGATGCCACCAAATGTTGGCGCAATTCGCACCACGGTCTCGACAATTTCGTCAGCGCTGCTGACATCAATACAAATAGGAAACGCGTCAACATTGGCAAAGGCCTTAAACAGCAGCGCCTTGCCTTCCATGACTGGCATCGCACCAAGGGGGCCAATATTGCCGAGGCCCAGCACAGCGGTGCCGTCGCTCACAATGGCGACCGTGTTGCGACGAATGGTGTACTCGTGGGCGAGATCGGGATTGTCATGGATCTCCATGCACACCCGAGCCACTCCAGGTGTGTAGGCCATGGAAAGGTCGTCGTTGTCGTTGACAGGAAAGAGCGGCAAAACTTCGATCTTGCCACCGTCGTGCATCTTGAACGTGCGGTCCCACCATTCGAGCAGTTCGACACCATCCACCTCTTCTACGGCGGCGACCACCTCGGCCTGATGTTCAAGGCTGCGGCAATGCACCACAATGCGACGCTCAAGGTGCGGGCCACGGACATCGAAGCCCTCGGCCGCACCAATATTGCCGCCTACCTCACCAATAGCGACACATAGTCGGCCCAGGGTGCCAGGGATGTTGGCCATGCGGGTACGGAGGGCAATTGAATAAGCGGCAGTCGTGGTTGACATAGGCGGTCATGCTAACCAGTGGCGCTGACTCCCCAGCGGCGTCGCAATAAAGTGACGACGAGACAGTGGCGCCCATTAGCAAGCGGCTTACCGGCCACCCAACCGCGAGGTCATGCTCCTCGCCCCCACACGACGCCTAGAAAACTAAACGCCTTCGTAAGCGAACCCTAAGTCAACGGCAGTAACCAATGGGTGGTACGCAATTCCGGCGGCAGCAGCCATCGCCGCGCACGTTCCACCTCGATCAACCAACGGCATAATCAAGATCGGTTCGGCTCCCAAGGCGATGACCACCTGAACAGACTCGAACAACGACACCCCGCGTGTAACCGTGTCCTCGGTTATGACAACTTTGTCGCCCGGCAACAACGGGCCCGCCAATCGTCCGGCTATTCCGTGGTCCTTCGCCTCTTTACGAATCGTGAACGAACGAAGTTTACGACCCCGGGTCGCCGCCACCGCCGCCACCCCATAGGCCACCGGATCCGCACCCACGGTGAGGCCACCGATAGCAGTGGCCTCGTCGGGAATGAGGTCGAGGGCCACATCGGCCATCAACACGATGCCTTCAGGGCGACATGCCGTTTGTTTCGAGTCAATAAACCAACTGCTTTTACGACCCGACTTGAGGGTGAAATCGCCTCGTCGTACAGAGTATTCGAGCAAGTGATCGCGCAGCAGTTCGACGCTAGTCAGCGGTTTACCATCAGACATAGGTGACCTTCCCGGTTCCAGGTACGAGTTCCCCGAGTTGCCAAGGGGCATGACCACTTGCCCCCAACGACTCGATAGCGGCCACTGCATCGGCAGGAGCAACAGCGATAATCATCCCGGCGCCCATGTTGAAAACCTTGTCCATCTCACTGGTGGCAACATCGCCAATACGTTGCATCTCAGCAAATATTGGAGGCGGCGACCACGATGACCGTTGCACAAGAGCATCGACGTCGCGGGGCAGCGATCGAGGCAAATTGCCCGGTATGCCGCCGCCGGTAATGTGCGCAACGGCATTGACGGTGACGTGCTGTTGCAACGCCAGGACCCCTGGGGTGTAAAGAACCGAGGGCAGCAGGAGTTCATCGGCAACGGTGGTGGCAGATCCGTCCCAGGCCGGATCGTTGAGCGACCGACCCGCAACATCGAAAAACAACCGACGAGCCAGCGAGTAGCCGTTAGAGCGGAGGCCCGGTGACGCCAGACCAATAAGAACATCGCCCGCTTTGGCCGACTTGGACCGTAATACATTACGGCGTTCGACTACCCCGACGGCAAAGCCGACAAGGTCAAATTCGCCATCGTCCATCACCCCGGGGTGCTCGGCAATTTCGCCGCCTACTAAGGCCGCTCCAACTTGACGGCAGCCATCGGCAATGCCGCTGACCAGGGCTTCTATGTGGCTCGGCGTTACCTTGCCGACTGATACATAGTCCAGAAAGAACAGTGGTTCTGCTCCCCCGCACACCAGATCGTCAACGCACATGGCAACCAGGTCGATACCGATGGTTTCGTAGCGCTTCGCCGCAGTGGCTACTAACGCCTTGGTGCCCACTCCATCGGTGCCCGATACCAGCACCGGCTCGTCGTAAGCAAGTTGGGAAATGTCGAACAGACCACCGAATCCGCCGATTCCGCCCATGACCTCGGGGCGAGTAGTGGACTCCACGTGCGCCTTGATTTTCGCGACGGCTTGATCGCCGGCCTCGATGTCGACGCCCGCCGCGGCATAGGTCTCACCCATGGGTGGCCTCGGTTGCTGATAGCGCCGGACGTTCAGTCTCAACTTCGCTGGCAGCCTTTTCGATCGGCGGAAGGGCCGCCGCCTCGCGCAATGCCACAGGGATTTCGAGGGGGTAGGTACCGGTCAAACAAGCATCGCAGAAACCCGCTCCAACTGCACCAGTGGCCGCCAGCAACCGATCGAGCTTCAAATACGAGAGCGAGTCAACGTCGAGATACTTTTGGATTTCGTCGACCGTCATATCGGCGGCCAAAAGCTCGCCTCGAGTGCCCACATCCATCCCATAGAAGCAGGGCCAACGATATGGCGGCGAAGAAATCCGCATGTGAATTTCGGCCGCGCCTGCCGCCCGGAGCATCTCGACCATGGCCTTAGTTGTCGTACCTCGAACGATGGAGTCGTCGACCACTACAAGCTTTTTGCCGGCAATATTTTCGCGAAGAGGGTTAAGTTTCATACGCACACCGAGCGCTCGGAGCTTCTGATTTGGGGCAATAAACGTGCGCCCGATGTACCGATTCTTGACCAGCCCATGACCAAACGGAATACCGCTTTCGCGGGCGTAGCCCTCGGCGGCAGGAACCCCCGATTCGGGAACGCCCATCACCATGTCGGCGTCCATGGGCGCCTGCTGGGCAAGCTGTGCTCCCATACGAACGCGGGCTCCGTGCACCCCTTGTCCATACAGAGTGGTATCGGGACGAGCGAAATAGACGAACTCAAATAGGCACAGCTTGGGGTCGATCGCTGACTCTTCAAAGGGGCGAATACTGCGAACACCGGACGCATCGATGACCACCATCTCGCCTGGTTCGACTTCGCGGACAAAAGTAGCCCCCACCGTGTCGAGGGCCGGGCTCTCCGATGCCAATACCCAACCATTGTCGATGCGGCCCAAGCAGAGAGGGCGGAAGCCTTGTGGATCGCGAACACCGATGACGTGGCCATCATCGGCTATGACCAGGGAGAATGCGCCTATAAACTGCGGCACAGCGGCAGCAACTGCCTTTTCGAGATGGCGTTCATCACTGTGTTCTTCGATAGTAATGGCCGCCAACTCTCGTTCGATAATGTCGGCCATTAAGTGACTATCGCTAATAACCGTGCCCTCAAGCACCCCGGCCGCGGCCGCAAGTTCGGCCGTATTGATGAGGTTGCCGTTGTGTCCTAGAGCAAACTCGACCGACCCAAGGCTGCGATAAACCGGTTGGCTGGCATGCCAGGTACTGGAGCCGGTGGTGGAATAGCGGTTCTGAGCTATGCCGAGGTGGCCCGGCAGTGCAGCCAACATGCGGTCGTCGAAAACCGTCGACACCAAGCCCATATCTTTGATAACGGTCAGCGTCTCGCCATCGCTCACGGCCATACCAGCTGACTCTTGACCGCGGTGTTGCAGCGCGTAAAGCGCAAGGTAGAGCAAATGGCTTACGGCGCGTCCTGGGGCATAAATGCCCACAACCCCACAGGCTTCCTTCGGCGTATCGTCGTCAGGGCTTAGGGGTGGGGTGTCGGTGGCCGTCATGGTTATCCCTGAGTTGTTCCCTCGCCGAGGGCATTGGGCAAACAATCTCGATGTCGTTGGCTGACCTCGCTTAGCGGCAGGTCGACTATGCCCTTAGCGATAACTCGGTCGCCGGTCGCTAAGCCCAGGCGGGTGACAGGCACTCCGGCCTGCTCGGCAGCGACCTGCACGTCACTCATCAATTCTGGGTCGACAGCAACGATGACGCGACCAGCAGCTTCAGAAAAAAATGCTCCGTGGCCGTCGATACGGGCTGTCATACATCCGACCTGAGACGCGACTGCCATCTCGGCAAGAGCAACCGCCATGCCCCCGTCGGCGATGTCGTGAACTGCAGTAACCATTTGCCCGGTAACTAAGGTTCGGACTAATCCGGCGACCTGAGAAACAGCCGCCATGTCGAGCGGTGGCAACACGCCGTGTTTGTGTCCGTGGTTGGCTGCCCATGCGGAGCCACCCAAATGGCACGATGGCTCGCCGAGCAGCATGAGTCGGTCGCCATCGTTCCAGGTCATACCGGGAGGCACGGCGAGGAGTTGATCGACTAGGCCAAGCAAACCAATAACCGGCGTGGGATCAATATTGGAGCCGCGGCTCTCGTTGTAGAGACTTACATTCCCGCCGACCACCGGCACGCCAAAGGCATTGCACGCATCGGTCATGCCATCGACCGCTTCAGAAAGCTGCCACATGACCTCGGGGTGTTCGGGGTTGCCGAAATTGAGGCAGTTCACCAATGCAATCGGGTAGGTACCGACGCAGGCCAGATTGAGTACGGATTCCGAAACAACCATCGCTGTTCCGTGTTTTGGGTCGACCGCACACCAGCGATGGTTTCCGTCGGTCGTAAGACCTAGACCTTTGCCCGTCGCGGCGCCGGTGCTCGGGTTCTTGAGACGTAACAACGCGGCATCGGCACCAGGACCGACCACGGTATTGAGAAATAGCTGGTGGTCGTACTGGGACCAAACCCACGAAGTATCCATCATCATGTCGAGCAAGTCGGCATTGGCATCGACACATTCGATGGTGGAAGGATCGGCCAGTAAGCGATCGGCCCAATCGGTCGGCTTTGCCATCGGACGGTTGTACAGCGGAGCGGCATCGTGCAGCGACGAAGCGGGAATATCGGCTAGGACCTCGCCCTCGAACCCGTCGAGAATACGCAACTGGGTGCCTTCGGTGACTTTGCCAACGACGGTCGCCTCGATGTCCCACTTGCCACAAATGGCCATTACCTCGGCGAGGCCTTCGGGCTCGACGATGGCCAACATGCGCTCTTGGGACTCGCTAATCATTACCTCGAATGGTTCGAGATCGGCCTCGCGCAACGGCACAGCGGAAACGTCGACATCCATGCCGACGCCGCCTCGGGAGGCAGTTTCGCTGGTTGCACAAACAAACCCTGCGCCGCCCAGATCCTGAATACCGACGACCAACTTGGCGTCGAGTAACGCCAGGCAGGCTTCGATAAGACGCTTCTCTTCGAATGGATCGCCTACCTGCACGCTGGGCCGTTTGGCAGCATCAGATTCTTCGTCAGCGAAGCCAGCAGATGCCAGCACACTCACGCCACCAATACCGTCGCGACCCGTCTTATTTCCGAGCATTACGGCCAAGTTGCCAACACCTGAAGCCTGGCCCAATACCAGACGGTCGACAGGCAACGTTCCTAAACAGAGCACGTTTACCAGCGGATTGTCGGCATAGGTTTCATCGAACACGACCTCGCCGCCGACGGTCGGAACGCCCACTGCATTCCCGTAGGACGAAATTCCGTCGACAACGCCTTCGGCTATCCACCGGCTACGAGCATCATCGAGTGGACCAAATCGCAACGGATCCATGAGCGCAATCGGGCGAGCTCCCATAGTGAAAATATCGCGAAGGATGCCACCGGCCCCGGTAGCTGCGCCCTGAGCAGGCTCTATTGCTGAAGGATGATTATGACTCTCGATACGGATAGCAACGGCCAACCCGTCGCCGACATCGAGCACCCCCGCATTCTCGCCGGGTCCAACCAACACGCGTTCGCCCTCGACAGGCAAACGCTTGAGGTGAATACGAGAGGACTTATATGAGCAGTGCTCGGACCACATGACAGAATACATCGCGAGTTCTAAGTGATTTGGCTGGCGGCCCAGAATGGTCGCTATTTCTTCGAACTCTTCATCGGTTAGGCCAAGGGCAATGTGCACCGGTTCAGTCACCCTCCGAACCTATCTTGTCTCCCCCCATCGGCGTAGGGTGAACAAGACAAATTCTCAAACAAACCGAGTAATCAGTCCGATGCTGAATGAAAAAATGCTCCGCCGAGTGCGCAGTCTCATAGCAAAGGCCGAAGCGACCACATTCGAGGCTGAAGCGGCAGCGTTTATGGCCAAGGCCCAGGAACTGATCACCACCCACTCGTTGCAAGACGCAGTGCGGTCCCATGGCACCCAAGAACCTTCGACAGTTCGAATGGTTGACCTCGTTGTCGATAACCCGTACCGCGGCCGCAAGGCCGAACTTCTTGGAGCCGTTGGTCAAGCAAACAGATGCCGGGTTGTTATTGGCCAGTCGCACTGCACCCTCGTCGGTTACCCCATCGATATTCAAGCAACTGATCTGATTTTCAGCTCCCTACTTTTCCAAGCCTCCGCCGCCATGCTCCGAGAGGGAAAGCAAATAGATGCCCGCGGCGTCAACCGCACGAAGTCGTTTCGGAACGCGTTCATTGCTGGATTCGCGAGCCGGATCGGTCAACGACTATCTGAGGCCGACCAACGGGTTACCGACGACGCCGAGGTTCGAGGCTCCCAAAGTCTGGTACCTGTTCTTCGGGAACGGTCCCGTGAAATCGACAAGGTCCTGCACGAAGCTTTTCCTTCTTTACGAACAACACGAACCCGTATTGGTAACGCAAATGGCTGGCATGCCGGGCAAACGGCGGGCAATTCAGCCAATCTTGCCGGCTCTCTCACCCCACTTCCATAAAATTATGAAGCCAGGAGTGACCTAAATAACGGCTGCCCATCGGTACTGCCGAGCAATGGGTTGCAGGCTCGTTCGGGGTGCGGCATCATGCCCACCACGTTGCCCGCGGCATTACAAATCCCGGCAATGTCGGCCATCGATCCATTGGGGTTGTCGGCATAGCGAAACACGATGCGATCGTTGTCTTGCAACTCGGCCAGTGTGTCGGCATCGCAGGTGTAATTTCCCTCGAAGTGGTTAATCGGTATTGCTAGCTGCGTACCAACCTCCATGCCCGTCGTGAACGAAGACCAACTGTTGGCCGATACCAGTGTGCACTGGCCACTCTTAAATTTTAGACCGGCATTCTTTTGCAGCGCTCCGGGTAACAACCCAGCTTCGGTCAGCACCTGGAAGCCATTACAAATACCAACAACGGGACCACCGCCATTGGCGAACTGGGTGACCGCTTCCATCATGGGTGAGAAGCGAGCAATTGCTCCGGGACGCAGGTAGTCGCCATGCGCGAACCCGCCCGGAACGACTACTGCGTCGACCGCACCGACATCTGTATCGCCGTGCCACAAGAGGGTGGCTTCCCCGCCGACCTCACCGATGGCCTCGACGACGTCGAATTCGCAGTTCGTACCGGGGAAGACAACGACCCCAACCGTGGTACCCATACCGGTCTACGCCGCCTCGACCGAGATGGTTGAATCCTCAATGACTGGGTTGGCTAGAAACCGGTCGCACATATCGCGGACTTCGGTTTCGGCTGCCGCCGCGTCGACCGCATCGACCGTGAACGTCAGCATTTTGCCGACCCTCACATTGGTAACACCGTCGAATCCCAGTGCGGGAAGGGAGCGCTCAATAGTTGCCCCCTGGGGGTCCGAAATCCCTGAACGAAGTTCGACATGAACAGTGACGGAAAAGACCATGGCGTCATCTTGGCACGTGACACAGCAACTGCAACCCAAGAATGCAGGAAAATAGGTAACGGCCCCAAAAAGTGTCGATTGTGCCCCGACCACTACGGTCGACAATTACTCCCGCGGGCGTTTCTTGTTCTTGAGCAGTCGGGCCCGTTCGCCGGCGTTAAGCGCTACTTTGCGCAGACGCACATTTTCGGGCGTCACCTCGACACACTCATCATCAGCAATCGTTTCGAGCGCCAATTCCAGCGAAATAATTCGGGGTGGGGTTAGACGTACGGTGTCATCGGAGGACTGGGTACGGATGTTGTTGAGTTCTTTGGTGCGACAGATGTTGACGTCCATATCTTCGGAACGAGCATTCTCGCCGATGATCATGCCTTCGTAAACTTCGGCACCGGGGCCAATATAGAGCGCCATGCGATCTTGCAAAAGCAAGGTGGCGTGCGGAGTGACCACGCCCTTGCGGTCGGCCATTACGGACCCGTTGGGACGGGTGCGCAACTCGCCTTGCCACGGAATCCATCCTTCGAACATGTGGTGCAACATGCCGGTTCCGCGTGTCTCGGTAAGGAAGTGTGTACGGAAACCAATTAGGGCCCGAGCGGGGACGACGTAGTCCAAGCGCACCCAGCCGTGGCCGTGGTTGGCCATGTTTTCCATTTTGCCCTTGCGTTCACCCAGAAGTTGGGTAACCGAACCGACGTGTTCTTCGGGTACATCGATGGTGATGCGTTCGGTGGGTTCGTGAACCTTGCCGTCGATTTCTTTGGTGAGTACTACCGGCTTGCCGATGGTGAGCTCAAATCCTTCGCGGCGCATCTGCTCGATAAGAATGGCTAGCTGCAATTCGCCACGACCCTGGACTTCCCAGGTATCGGGCCGTGCGGTGTCATTCACCCGGATCGAGACATTGCCGACCAGTTCCTTATCGAGGCGGTCCTTGATCTGGCGAGCGGTGAGCTTGGAGCCCTCTTTGCCTGCGAGGGGCGATGAGTTCGCACCGATAGTCATCGAGAGGGTGGGTTCGTCGACGGTAATAGCGGGAAACGGACGAGGGTCAGCTAGGTCGGCGAGGGTTTCACCGATGGTGACCTCTTCGATACCGGAAACAGTAATGATTTCGCCCGGGCCAGCTTCTTCGACGTCAACGCGTTCGAGCCCTTCGGTGATGGAAAGTTGGCCAATCTTGGCGTTGGCAATCGTGCCATCGGCCTTACACCAAGCAATTGTTGAGCCTTTGCGAATGGTTCCGTGCTCGACACGACATATCGCAATTCGACCAACGTAGGGAGATGAATCGAGGTTCGTGACCCATGCTCGCATCGGGTGTTCGGGGTCGTGCAGTGGGGCGGGAACCTCATCGATCAAGACCTTGAACAAGACGTCCATGTTTTCGCCCGGTTCGTTGGGGTCGAGCGTCGCTTTTCCTTCGCGAGCAACGGTGTAAACGATGGGAAATTCGATCTGCTCTTCGGTGGCATCGAGGTCCATGAAGAGTTCGTAAGTTTCGTCGACAACCTCGGCAATGCGAGCGTCAGGACGATCGATTTTATTTACCACGAGAATGATCTTGAGTTCGAGTTCCATGGCCTTGCGGAGCACGAAACGCGTCTGCGGTAGTGGGCCTTCTGAGGCATCGACCAACAGCACAACGGCGTCGACCATGGTGAGCGCCCGCTCAACTTCGCCACCGAAGTCGGCGTGACCTGGGGTATCGACGATATTGATCTTGATGTCGCCGCGACGCACTGCCGTGTTCTTGGCAAGAATCGTGATGCCCTTCTCGCGTTCGAGGTCCATGGAGTCCATGACTCGATCGACAACGACCGCATTTTCGCGAAATCCGCCGGCTTGCTGAAGGAGGGCATCGACCAACGTGGTCTTGCCATGGTCAACGTGAGCGATCATCGCTACGTTTCTGAGGTCATTACGGGATACTAAAGGCACCCAAGAACGCTATCTGGCTGACGGTGTTTTAGGCGATATTCACCACGGCTATTCCGGTCACGTCGCCGATTTAGTTAACTCCGGGCCAGTCACCGAAGTTACGGCCAGTAATTGTGTTGTACGCCGCTTCGTAGCGGTCTTGGCTGGCCTGCACTACATCGTCGGGCAGCGGTGGCGGAGGTGGCTGCTTGTCCCAATCGAGAGTGTCAAGGAAATCGCGCACCGGCTGCTTATCAAATGATGGGGGCGTTGTTCCCGGAACCCATTGATCGGCGGGCCAGAACCGACTGGAGTCGGGTGTGAGCACTTCGTCGGCAACGGCTAAATCTCCACCAATAAGGCCAAGTTCAAACTTGGTGTCGGCGATGATAATGCCGCGCTCGGCCGCCAGTTCGGCCCCTTGGGTGTATAGCTCAAGGGAAACCTCGCGAGCTTTGGTGGCCATTTCAGTGCCAACCAGGTTGACCGCTTCAGCAAAGGAGATATTCATGTCGTGGCCTTCATCGGCCTTGGTCGATGGCGTGAACACCGGCTCGGGAAGTTGTTGCGATTCAACCATGCCTTCGGGCATAACCGTGCCGTGCATGGTGCCAGATCGTCGGTATTCCTTCCAGGCCGAACCCGTGATGTAGCCACGCACAATGCATTCGATCGGCAACATCTCGGCCTTGTGACACAACATGATGCGACCGGCGGCATCGGGGTCATTGATGGCAGGCACATCAGCGACATCGGTTGAGATCAGATGACTGGGAACCACGTGGGCCAGTTGTTCGAACCAAAACGCACTCATAGCGGTGAGCACTCGCCCCTTGTTGGGCACGGGCCGGGACATCACCACGTCGAAGGCCGACAATCGGTCGGAGGTAACCATGAGCAACTGTCCGTCGCCGGCGTCGAAGATGTCGCGCACCTTGCCCGAATAGATCAACGGAAGATCAATGTCCCAAGCCATGCGTGCTCCAAAAGTGACGACAGTCCTGAGGTTACATTCTGGGTTGGGGGTTCCGCGATGAAACCCCACACATCAGGAGAATTTGCTAGACAATTTCGCCTGGTGTGTAACGGGCGGCCTCAGGTCGGGCGTCAACAAGGGTGCCAATCCGTGCACAGACGGCGGCAACCTGCTGCGATGCCAAGCCCGCGAGTTCGATTGGTTGTCCAACTGCTGCCGCAATCTCATCGGCATCTAGCGGATAGCGGTTGTCGGCACCGAGATTGGCATACAGAGGATTGTTGGCGATGCCTTCGGCCCGTTGGGCCAAAGCGGCAGCTACCGCGTGTTCTTTGATAACTTCGTGCGCCTGCTCGCGACCCATGCCGGCCTTGACGCCTGCGACCAGCAGTTTCGTCGTAGCAAGGAACGGAAGATAGCGATCGAGTTCGGCATCGATCACCGCGGGATACGCACCAAACTCATCCAAAACCGTAAGCAGGGTTTCGAACATGCCATCAATAGCGAAGAAGGCATCGGGCAGCGCCACCCGGCGAACCACCGAACAACTGACGTCGCCCTCGTTCCACTGATCGCCGGCCAGACCTGCCACCATCGTGAGGTAGCCGCGGAGGATGTTTTCGAATCCATTTATGCGCTCGGAGGATCGACTGTTCATCTTGTGTGGCATCGCCGACGACCCCACCTGGCCAGGCTTGAAACCTTCGGTGGCCAGCTCAATGCCCGCCATGAGTCGAAGCGTCGTGGCCAACGATGAGGGGCCCGCACCAAGTTGCACCAAAGAACTCACGACATCAAGATCGAGCGAACGCGGATACACCTGGCCCACCGAATCCAGGGTTGCTTCGAACCCAAGATGGGCGGCTATTCGACCTTCAAGTTCGGCCACCTTGGTGACGTCGCCATCGAAGAGATCGAGCAGATCTTGCTGGGTGCCCATCGGCCCCTTGATGCCTCGTAGCGGATAGCGGGCCAACAGATCGCTGATCCGATCAACGGATTGCAACATTTCTTCGGCCGCATTAGCGAAGCGTTTGCCGAGCGTGGTTACTTGTCCCGGAACGTTGTGGCTGCGACCGGCGATGGCGAGATCGGCATGCGTTGCCGCGAGATCACCGAGGCGTCGTAGTGCCGAGATCGCACGATCGCGAACCAGTTCGAGGGCTAGGCGAATTTGCAACTGCTCCACATTCTCGGTGAGATCGCGCGAGGTCATGCCCTTGTGGATGTGTTCGTATCCGGCGAGCGCACAGAACTCGTCGATGCGAGCTTTCACGTCGTGGCGGGTGATGCGATCGCGTTCCGCTATTGACGCAAGATCCACCTGATCGGTGGCGGCCTCGTAGGCCGCTACGACGCCATCGGGCACGTCGATTCCCATTTCGCTTTGTGCTTTCAATACCGCAATCCAGAGTTGGCGCTCGAGCACAATCTTGTGCTCTGCCGACCACAGATGAACCATGTCGGCTGAGGCATAGCGACTGGCCAAGATATTGGGGATCATCATCGGGCCGCCATTTCGGCACGATGTTCGGCCAACTTGGCCTGGAGGCTTTCGTCGGTAATAGCCAGCATCTGTACTACGAGGAGCGCCGCGTTCATCGAGCCATCGATTGCAACCGTGGCAACCGGAATGCCCTTCGGCATTTGCACCGTGGCGTAGAGCGCGTCAACCCCGTTGAGCGCTCCTCCCGACAATGGCACACCCACAACCGGGAGTGTGGTGTGGGCGGCAACGGCACCCGCTAGGTGGGCCGCCATTCCTGCCCCACAGATCATTGCTACATATCCGTTTTGGCGAGCATTCGATGCCAGGTCGAGCACTGCTGCTGGTGTGCGGTGTGCCGACATGACTCGCCAGTCGACTTCGATGCCAAAATGTTCAAGCGTTTCGCGGGCGGCGGCCATCTTGGCCTCGTCGCTTGTGGAACCCATCAATACGGCGACCTTCATGGCTACTCCCCTGCCTGGCTGGCAGCCAGGGCTATATCAGTTCGGGCATAGCGCCCATTCCATTGGATCTTCTCTACCCCGGCGTAGGCCCGTTCGCGCGCTTGCGCCAAGGTTGCGCCTGAGGCGGTGACATTAAGCACCCGACCACCAGCGGTGACAAATGCGTCCGAATCGTTCACGGCCACGCCCGCACAAAAGACTTCGACACCGTCAATTGCTTCAGCATCGGCGATGCCGGTGATGACGTCGCCCTTACGAGGTACTCCGGGATAACCATCTGCCGCACACACAACCGTGGCCCAATGTCCAGCAAAGGTGGGTCTTGTCGTCAAATTGCCGTCCGCAGCACTGGCCAGCAACTCGAAGAGATCAGAGGTCATCTGCGGAAGCACGACCTGAGCTTCGGGGTCACCAAAGCGGATGTTGTACTCGATCATTTTGGGCCCGGTTGGCGTAAGCATCAACCCGGCGTAGAGAACGCCCCGGTAGTCGATGCCACGTGCCTGCAGTGCATGCAGCGTCGGCAAGACAGTGGACTCCATGATCGAATCGACCAACTGATCATCTACAGTCGGCATCGGTGAGTAGGCACCCATCCCACCGGTATTCGGACCGAGATCGCCATCGCGGTGGCGCTTAAAATCCTGGGCCGGTGACAGCGCAATCGCGTTCGTGCCGTCACACACGGCTAAGAGCGAGAGCTCAGGTCCGGTAAGTCCTTCTTCGATCACACAGGTCTGGCCAGCGGAGCCGAACCGCGCACCAGAGAGGTAGTCGTGTACGGCAAGTTCGGCCTCCGCGCGGTTGGTCGTAACCACGACGCCTTTACCCGCGGCCAGACCATCGGTTTTAACAACAAACAAGTCGTGCATCGTGTCGAGGTAGGCCAGGGCTTGATCGACATCGGAAAATGTGCCGTGATCAGCGGTAGGCACTCCAGCCTCCACCAACAATTGTTTCATCCAACCCTTGGACCCTTCGAGTTGGGCACCGTCGGCGCCCGGGCCAAAAACCCTTTTACCTTGCGTCCGAAGCCGGTCCGCCAAGCCGTCGACCAACGGCACCTCGGGACCGATGACGAACAAATCAGCATCCAACTGCTCGGCGGGGGTAGCAATCGACCATGGGATGCCCGGGTTTCCCGGAGTTACCTTTACATCGGCGGTGCGTGCCAGCACTGAACCAATGGCGTGCTCTCGACCGCCTGATCCGACGACGACTGCTTTAACCATCGATACCCCCCTGCCCGACTAGACGTCGTAGTGGAAGAACTGTTTGCGACCGGGTCCCACCCCAACCATCGAGATTGGAACACCCACTTGCTCTTCAAGAAACGCCAAATAGTCGAGCGCGGCCGAAGGTAACTGACTCTTCTCGGTGAACTCTGAGAGGTCGGTCTTCCAACCAGGCATCGTCTCGTAAATTGGCGTGGCTTTGTGCAGTTCGGACTGGTGATAGGGCATGTTGTGATGCCTTACACCGTCGATGTCGTAAGCGACACAAATCTTGATTTCGTCGAGTCCGTCGAGAATGTCGAGTTTGGTGACCGCAACTTCGGACAATGAGTTGAGCCGGACCGCGTGACGCAACATGACCGAATCAAACCAACCAGGCCGACGACGACGGCCAGTGTTGGTGCCGAATTCCTTGCCGACCTCAACAAGGTAATCGCCGGTCTCATCGAACAGTTCGGTGACGAATGGGCCCGTGCCTACGCGGGTGATGTACGCCTTGGCAATGCCGATAACTCGGTTGATGTGCATGGGGCCAACACCGGCGCCAACGCACGCGCCACCGGCAGTGGGGTTCGATGAGGTCACGAATGGGTACGTGCCGTGGTCGAGATCGAGGAATGTGGCCTGGGCCCCTTCAAAGAGGACGTGTTCGCCCGCTTCGAGCGACTCGTGAATGAGGTTGACGGTATCCGCCACATAAGGCTCGACCTGGGGAGCACATTCGTTGAGGTAGAGATCGCAAATTTCGTCGACGGACGGCGGAATACGGTTGTATACCTTGCTGAGTAGCGCCCCGGTCTGGTGCATGACCACCTCAACCTTTTGACGGAAGATCTTGGGGTCGAAGAGATCCTGTACGCGAAGACCAACACGAGCCGACTTATCGGCGTACGCCGGGCCAATGCCGCGTTTGGTAGTTCCGAGTTTGTTCTTGCCCAAATGACGTTCGAACACAACGTCGAGATCCTGGTGATAGGGCAAAATGAGGTGAGCGTTGCCCGAAACCTTGAGCCGACTGCAGTCGACCCCTTTGGCCTCGATGCTGGCGATTTCACTAAGTAATACGCGTGGATCGACAACAACACCATTGCCGATTACTGGCGTGATGTGGTCGTAGAGCACGCCACTAGGAATGAGTTGCAACGCAAAACTCACGCCTTCGACCACGATGGTGTGGCCGGCATTGTGTCCGCCTTGGTAGCGAACAACTAAGGACATCTCTTTAGCGAGAAGGTCGGTGAACTTACCCTTGCCCTCGTCGCCCCATTGAGTACCTACAACGATGGTTGCTGGCACGGCCGTCTCCCTTGAAAGTCTCCGGTTACCGGACAACTATACAGAAAAAGCCGAGGGTCTCGCACTGAAAAATGAGGACCCTGGCAATTACTTTCTGGTGCCGGCCAATCGGCCGACGCCTAACCGGTGGTAGTGAAGGCGAAGCCACTGTCCGAAGGGCTCACCTCTACTCGCGATCCGTCGGTAATTGAACCTTCCAAGATCGCTAACGCCAAGGCATCGCCCAACTCCCGCTGGATAACTCGCTTGAGGGGTCGGGCTCCAAAGGCAGGGTCCCAGCCCAACTCGGCCAGCTTGACTAACAGTACAACGAACCTGAAGGCCGATTTATGCCCTATTCGGCCCGGATACTTCACTACTAAGTGGTAAACGATTATCGTCAAAACCGATTATCAACTGCCGCACCAAGTGAGGCGATACCGGTATGTTTCGGCCGAAACCCGGCATGATTTTAGGCCTAATGCCCCATGACAACAGAATTGTCGGGGCGATTTACCTAGGGTGCCTGGTCAAAAACCACGATGGTCTGATTGACCGGAACTGGATAGCGTTTTTGTTGCGCCAACTCTTCGGAAAGCTCAACGATTTCCATCTCGAGGCGGAGAACCTTTTTCACTCCAGCGAGGTTAAGCCCCTCGCCTGTGAGTTCTTGGATACGTACCAACAACTCGATGTCTGACTGGCTATAGCGGCGACTTCCGCCACCGGTGCGGGCCGGATCAACAAGTCCCTTTTGTTCATACATCCGCAGCGTCTGGGGGTGTACACCAGCCAACTCAGCGGCAACCGAAATGATGTACACCGCTCGGTCGTGGCCTTGAGGGTCGAGGCCGGGCATCAGTCTGCTCCGAAGGCCGTACGTGGTTGTTCGTCTAGCGATAAGGCGAACCCGCGCAATGCATCGGCCTGAGACGACGTCAGATCGGTGGGCACAGTTATGTAGACCTTTACCAGAAGATGCCCTTGGGCCCGACTGGTCTTCACCCCGCGATTCTTTACACGGAACATCTTGCCCGATTCGGTTCCCCCCGGGATTTTCAGTGCCACGCCGACACCGTCAAATGTTGGGGCCCTAACCGTGGCCCCGAAGCACGCTTCGGCATAGGTAATCGGTAAATCTACAATCAGGTCGTTTCCTGAACGCGTAAATATTTCACTCGCGCCAACAATGACCTTAAGTAGAAGATCACCCGCACCCGCTCGACCGGCAGCACCCTGACCTCGGAGTCGTAGTGTTTGGCCATTGGACACGCCCGCAGGGATCCGCACCTTGATATCACGGGGGCCGCCGGCATCACCCAACGTGACGGTCGTAGTGAATCCTTCGACAGCTTCGGTAAAACCAATTTCGATGGTGGCCTCTTGATCTTGGCCCCGGTTCTCTCCGGGGCGCCCGCCAAACTGATTAAATACGCTTCCGCCTTGCCGGCCACGCGCTCCGCCGCCAAACATCCCACCGAACATGTCTTCGAGGCCATCGGTATCGGCATTGAACGTGTACCGCTGACCACCGCTACCGGTAGTTCCGCCAAAGCGGCGGACCTGGTCGTAGCTGATGCGTTTTTCGCTATCACCAAGCACGTCGTAGGCGGCAGTAATCTTCTTGAACCGATCCTCGGCTGCGGTGTCGTCCGGATTCTTATCCGGATGCAACTGGCGGGCCAGCTTTCGGTAGGCCTTCTGAATTTCGGAATCAGACGCGGTGGGACTTACGCCGAGTTCGGCGTAGTAGTCCTCCTCGAGCCATTCCTTCCGTGCATCCATTTGCGTTTTCCTTTTTAGCGGGTTGGTTGCGACCTAATAGCTGATCGCAACCAACCGCTGACGTTTTCTGCCGTCCTTGGCTAACCGCGGACCTTTACCATTGCGGGTCGGACTACGCGATCTTTCCACGTATAGCCAGCCCGAAGTACCTCCGCCACAACGGGAGGGCCGTCGCCGTCCTCGGTCATGACCGCCTCATGGAGTTCGGGGTCGAAGGGCTGATCGGCCGCTTCCATGACTTTGAGACCCTCACGTTGCAAGGTCTCAACCAAAGCCGAACGAATCGGCTCTACGTCGGTAGCACCCTGAACGAGTGCCGCGTCGCAACCATCGAGAACCGGCAACAGTTTGGAAACCAGACCAGCCGCCGCGAAATGCACAACATCCTGGTTGCGCTTTTCGCCCTTTTTGCGGAAATTGGCAAATTCGGCGGTGACCCGACGGAGGTCATCGAGGTACCCATCGCGCTCGGCCATGGTGACCTCTAGAACCGTCAGTTCGGGGACATCTTCGACGATTTCCGCCGCCACCGAATCGTCAGATTGTGCTGCATCATCGGTGGTGTCGGGAACAGCTTCGTCCTCAGCCATTACTCTTCCTCTTCAACAATTTCGGCATCCACGATGTCGTCTGCAGCAGCTTCACCAGCGGGAGCTTCTTCGCTCTCGGCCGCTTCTTGTGCTGCTGCTTCATACAAGCGCTGCGAAATCTGCTGGAACTCTTCGGACAAGGCATCGGTCGTAATCTTGATCGACTCGGACTCTTCGCCGTCGAGCGCTTCCTTGACTGCCGCAAGCTTGCCTTCGACCGCGGACTTTTCGTCCTCGGTGATCTTGTCGTCATTGTCGCTGAGCTGCTTTTCGACCGAGTACACAAGGGTGTCGGCGTTGTTGCGAATCTCGGCTTCTTCCTTACGGGCCTTGTCCTCATCGGCGTGGGATTCGGCATCCTTGATCATCTGATCGATGGCGTCTTTATCCATAGACGACTGACCGGTAATGGTGATCGAGGTTTCGGTGCCAGTGGCACGGTCCTTGGCCGACACATGCACGATGCCGTTGGCATCGATGTCGAAGGTGACCTCAATCTGGGGAACACCGCGAGGTGATGGTGGCAAGTCAACGAGCTGGAACTTGCCCAACGTCTTGTTGAACTGGCCCATCTCGCGCTCGCCTTGCAGCACGTGGATCTCTACCGACGGCTGGTTGTCGTCCGCGGTGGTGAACACCTCGGTGCGTCGGGTGGGGATGGTGGTGTTGCGGTCGATGAGGCGAGTCATAACGCCGCCCTTGGTTTCGATGCCAAGGGACAATGGAGTGACATCGAGAAGGAGAACGTCCTTCACTTCGCCCTTCAACACACCAGCCTGAACAGCGGCGCCTACAGCGACAACCTCGTCGGCGTTCACCGTACGGTTGGGCTCGGCCCCAGTGAGGGACTGGACCAAATCGCCAACAGCAGGCATGCGAGTCGAGCCACCTACGAGAATGACATGCTCGATGTCGCCCTTTTTGAGGCCAGCATCGGCAATTGCCTGTTCGAATGGCTTCTTGCACCGTTCGATTAGGTCGGCTGTCATTTCTTGGAAGCGTGAGCGGGTAAGCGAGTAGTCCAGATGCAAGGCACCCGAATCCGTAGCGGTTACGAAAGGCAGGTTGATCTGGGTCTGTTGGGTTTGCGAGAGTTCGATCTTGGCCTTCTCAGCTGCTTCCTTGATGCGCTGCAGTGCCATGTTGTCGGTACCAAGGTCAACACCATGATCGTTCTTGAAGGAGGTAATGATCCAGTCCATGATGGCCTGGTCCCAGTCGTCGCCACCCAGCTTGGTGTCGCCAGCAGTGGACTTCACTTCGAAGACACCGTCACCAATTTCGAGGACCGAAACGTCGAACGTTCCTCCGCCGAGGTCGAAGACCAAAATTGTCTGATCTTCGTCGCTCTTGTCGAGACCGTAAGCCAACGCGGCAGCGGTGGGCTCGTTAATAATGCGCAAGACGGTGAGACCAGCAATGGCACCAGCCTCTTTGGTGGCGGTGCGCTGGGCATCGTCAAAGTACGCCGGAACGGTAATGACCGCTTCGGTGACGTCTTCACCTAGGTAGGACTCGGCGTCGCGCTTGAGTTTTTGCAAGATGCGGGCGGAAATTTCCTGCGGCGTGTAGGCCTTGTCGTCTATGTCGATTGTCCAATCGCTACCGACTTCGCGCTTTACGGAGCGAATAGTGCGATCGGGGTTGGTGATGGCCTGGCGCTTGGCGACTTCGCCAACCAGAACTTCGCCATCTTTGGTGAATGCGACAACAGAGGGGGTAGTGCGGGAGCCTTCAGCGTTAGCGATGACGACAGGGTCGCCACCTTCGAGGACGCTGACGACGGAGTTCGTGGTACCGAGGTCGATACCGACAGCCTTTGCCATGGTGGTTTCTCCTTGCCCGAGCGGGCGTTTAGTGAGGGGTTTATTTGCGTTCAAGCACCCAATATGGGCGTGTTACAGGTGAAGATAACGCCTCTCTGGCCACAATATTCCCTCCCCAACACCTTTTTCACAGAAAACTTGAGTGTATTGATTGAGGGTAGGCAAAAAGGCCTAAATTGCTGGGGTTTTGACATCGTGATCGTCGACATCACCGCTGGGACCGCGTTTGACGTGACTTGCCAACACCAATTCTGCCCGCCCAACTGCAGTCTAGATTTCGTCCAAGAGATAGAGTTCGATCATGGCCTCATCTTCCTCCACACTCATCTTGTTACGTCATGGACAAAGTGAGTGGAACAAGAGCAACCAATTCACGGGCTGGTACGACGCCAAGCTCACCGAACAAGGCGTCGCCGAAGCCCAAGCGGCCGGGCCAGTATTGCTCGACGCCGGACTACTGCCCGATGTTGTCCACACATCCCTGCAGACCCGGGCCATTCGCACCGCCAGCCTGTCCCTTGAGGCAATGGGTCGTCTGTGGATTCCCGTAAAACGTCATTGGCGGCTAAACGAACGCCACTACGGCGACCTCACTGGACTCGACAAGGCCGAAACCCGCATTAAGCACGGTGACGAGCAACTCATGTTGTGGCGCCGTAGCTACGACACTCCACCGCCACCGATCAGCGATGACAATCCGTTCACTCCCAACGGCGACGCTCGCTATGCGCACATCCCGTCGGAAATTTTGCCCAAGGCTGAGTGCCTTGCCGATGTCGTTGAGCGCATGCTCCCCTACTGGTACGACCAGATCCTTCCCGACCTTCAGGCCGGTCGCACGGTGCTAGTAGCCGCCCACGGCAACTCGCTGCGGGCGTTGGTAAAGCATCTCAACAACATCAGTAACGAAGACATCACTGGTCTCAACATCCCGACGGGGATGCCACTGACCTACCAGATCGGTCAAGATGGGCGCCCCACAGAGGACAAGCCCGTAGAAGAGCGCTACGTGGGCGATGCTGAAGCAGCCAAAGCCGCCGCCGAAGCAGTCGCCAACCAAGCTAAATAAGGGTAGCTGCCAGTATTTCGCTGGTGGCGGTCGGCGCCGTGCGTATCAGCCCTAAGGGGCGACAGTGAAGCTGTCGCTAGTAGGCAAGCAAAAGTGTCACACCCCATCGTCATGATGGGTTCATGACTGTTGTAACCGCCAACTTTGCCACCCATGAGGTTCGTTCGCCTCGACTACGGGTCCGTACACCCCACACCAGGGCGCGCGACTTCAACCATGGCATTCGCCTGCGCAACCTACGACTCCAGTTGGTGCGGTGGGCGTTGTCGCAGGGACGCACCCTCGACATAGACGCCGCCGCGGTCATCTTGCATGTGATGTGGTTCAAGACGGGCGACCCCCTCGACCTATCCCAGGCAGATGTCACCGACCTGTTATGGATCGACATTGTTGATTGGTGCGAAGTACGCGGCTTGCCATTTCCACCCAACGTGGTTGGCACGTTGCACACAGTTGTCGACTTCTCCGGTGTCGAGGGCTCACTACGTGGCCGGGGCCACGAGATAGGCGCTTTACATCGGCGGATCGTTGCCAACGCAGGAGCTACCGCTCGCAGTTCATACCTGCCCTCGTTGGCCTAGTTCGCCAATCCTCCTCCATTTACTACCTGTGGGTCGGTGACAACGTTCTAGACTCATGGTGTGTTCCGTCGTTTCCTGCTTCTCTTTGTGGTCATCGCCTTCGGCTTTGCGGCGTGCGGCACGACTGGCCCCGCATCTGCCGACCGACCCGCTGACGACGACCTCGAACCCTCGGTAGTTATCGAGGTCCCCACTCCGGTCCCAACGGAGACGCCGACCACGACTGATTACGTCATCGCCGCGGGCGACACTTTGGGCGGTATTGCGGAAAATCTCAACGTTTCCGTCGATTCCATCCTTGAAGCCAACGCTATGAACGTGGAGCAGGTTCTCAATATTGGTGACGTCATCCGGGTTCCGATTCCGCCGCCCGCCGAAACGCTGGACGATGATCAGCCGGGAGGCGACATCGACCTATCGGGCAATCGAGTGCTCACTGCCTACACGGTGGCCGCGGGCGACACGCTGGGTGAGATTGCCGACCGTTTCCAGACAACAACCGCCGATCTTTTGGAAATTAATGCCCTCGACTCGGTGGATCTCACCGTGGGGGACGAACTCAAAGTCCCGGTGCCATCAGGCAGTTCGGCCAATACTGCACCCGAGGGTCCCGTTACGGCACCAGGCACCAACCGCCTAGAGGCCGACGAATACACCGTCCGCAGCGGCGATACCACTGGTGCCATTGCTGACCTGCATGGCGTGATTTTGAACGAACTACTCGAAGCCAACAACATGACGATCGACAGCATTATTCAGGTCGGACAAACACTAACGATCCCGCAGGATTAGCGGCTCGGGTCACGTCCTGTCACTAGCTCAGACATGACCCCAAAATCGGCAATGGGTGACTGCGCTGACTCTTTCGAGCAACCCAGCCACCCAAGGCGAAGAACGTTTTGGTAATCAGTCGTCGTGTTCGGTGATGGTGACCGATTCAATGACGACGTCATCGAGCGGCTTATCGCCACGAGCGGTGGCCACGTTTTGCATGGTGTCAACCACAATTTCAAGACCCTTCACAATTTTGCCGAACAGTGAGTACTGCGGCGGGAGGCCGGCACCGCTAGGTCCGCTAATTAGGAAGAACTGAGATCCATTGGTATTCGGGCCAGCGTTGGCCATGGCAATGGAGCCAATTTCGTAACGACCGGGCTGAGGAAGTTCGTCTTCGAACTTGTACCCAGGGCCACCCATTCCGGTGCCGTCAGGGCAGCCACCTTGACACATGAATCCACCAATGATGCGGTGGAAACCCAGGCTGTCGTAGTAGTGATAGCGGGCCAAAAATACGAAGTTATTGACCGTCTTGGGGGCATTGGTCGCATCTAGAGCGATGACGATTTCGCCTAGCGAAGTAGTCATCGTTGCCGTGTAACGCTTCGATGGGTCGATGCACATTGGAGGTGCACTACTAAATGAGGTCTGGCGGGCGCTAGAGCCGTCCACTGCGGGGCATTCGATTGCCATAAGGTGAGATCTTTTCTTGCCAACTGCTCGGCATATAGATTGTTATTCGCGTTGACGGTATCTACCTAACGCCGCACCATCCACCATTGTCCCGATGCTGCGTATGAAGATGGCGCCGATGCCTGGGATCCGTACCTCTATCTTGCCGCACCCGTCGCGCTCGTCCTTTACGAAGCAGCGCACCGCGGGGGCACCCCAAGTGATCCGCCGCTCAACACTTCATTGTGTGGCGTGCGACGTCACTTGGCGAGGGACTCCGGTTGACAACTGTTGGTTCTGCCACACCAAGAAGTCGGTAAATGACAAACCCCCAAAAGTCCGCCACTGACCAGTCGCAGTCGGCGGAAACCCCCCAGCATCCGACGACTACGACATGGCCCTAGGCCTACAACGAAATCCCCCCGGATTACCGTCGCTGGCTTGTGTCTTAGGTCACAGTAACCACGGTTCTGTGTCAGTAGCAACCTTGCAAATATGACGATCTGGCAACGCTGACTAGCAGCCCACTAAGCATGCACCCGGTGCTGCAATGCGGCGGGTTAGCCTTCTGTTGTCTCCATTGGAGACTTCGCATATGGAGGCAACCTTGTTCGACGAAGTATCAGACCTCAACTACGCCGTGCCTTTGGCCGTTGTGGCGGGGTGCTTGGTATTGATCTTGCTCAGTACCTGGCTTCGTCGTGACCGAACACCACGGTGGTCTATCGACGAAACCACTGATGCCCCTTCTGACGTATCACCCATCAACCGACAAGAGTTAGCAATCTGGCACCAGGATTTTGCCCCTGTGGTTGCTGAATGGCTGACAGCGCACGAATCCCTGCTAGCCGATCTTGGCGACTCTCACCTCGCGGTCGATCTCACCGATGGTTCGATCACTGCGGAGCACGACCGACTTCACCCCCAGTTGGTCGAGGCAACTAGTGCCCACCCGGCGCCGGTAATGCGGGCCGAACTCAGCGCCATGGCTGTTGCGGCTGACGCAACCATTCATGCTGTTCGCCGAAGCGACTACCAAACAGCCGAACGTCAACACGTAACGTACTGTCAGTATCGAGATCTTTGGGTTGACCGCTTACGTCAGTTTTCGCTCGATGATCCGAGTATGGCCGAGTTGCGCACCAACATTTCGGCCAGTGACGGACTAATGATTCCCACCGAAGAACCAGCCACAGGCTACCAATAACACGTCATTCCAAACTATTGGAATTCCCGGTCATTTCTGTCGGGGCTCGGGGCGTCGCGCTGTGGTCATAGTATTTTTTCCTTGGGCGAATAGAAACGCGGTCAACATCCCCACGGTCCTCATCACCGTAGTCAGTGCCAGCGCGATGCTGCCAACAGCAGCGACATGTCATCCCTTTGGAGGAGACACAAATAGATCCCGTAACCGGCGACGCCTTCTTCGCTTTGCGCACCTCGGCTGGGCCCACACACTCCTGTGCCATTCAAGACACAGCCCTTTTATCAGATTTGAAATGTCTAACCGTTACGAATCCAAGAACTAAATGTTACAAATTCAAGAACTATCGCAGCGTCGATGTAACACTCTGTGTTAAAACTAGTCAGAAACTTGAAACAAAATCGGACGAATGCCCGATTTGTAAATCGGGTCTACGGACCCAAAGGGGAAACAAACTATGTACACCGTTGCAGCTTTGCTAGCTATGGCGATTGCGCTTGGTGGCGTAATGGCCATTATTAACTCTGTCCTCGACCTCGCTGGGGCTTCCGACATAGTGCGGAAGCTGCCCTTGGTTGGAGGCCATCTTGAGGTGGCTGTTGCCATCGGTATGGTCTGGCTTCTCGACATTCATATTGTGAACGTCTTCACCGGCGCTATCCGCGAAGAATGGATGAGCTTCGTAATCAACGGCATCATCATCGTCGGCATGGTTCCGGTAAAGGACGCTGTCGTCGGAGCAATCGCAAAGGGCATGCGAGCCTAAGTCCGTATTTCTGATTTAGCAACGGCCCCTGGCTCTTCGAGCTGGGGGCCGTTGCGCGTCCGGGATGCCATATTGCAAGGCCTCATCGGTGGCCCCGGTCGCACTACGCAACCCCTGGCTAGTGACGCTGTGGATTTTCACGTTGCTGGATAGATTGGACGGATGACTGATGCTCCCCCCGCAACTGTTTCCTCGACCGTCGCGGCTCTCGCCCAAAAAGCACGGAAAGTCTACGGTGAAGGCGACAATCAAGTTGTTGCCCTCGACGATGTCGATGTGGCATTTCACACCGGCAAGTTCACCGCCATCATGGGTCCATCCGGGTCAGGAAAGTCCACCCTCATGCACTGCATGGCAGGGCTCGACGAACTAAGTGGTGGCAACGTCTTCATCGGCACCGACGACCTCACCGCCCTTTCGGACAAAGAACTCACATTGTTGCGCCGTGACCGTCTGGGGTTCATCTTCCAAGCCTTTAATCTGGTGCCCACCCTCAGCGCTATCGAGAACATCACCCTGCCGATGGACCTGGCCGGCATCACGCCAGATCCTGCTTGGCTCGATCAGGTGGTCACCGCTGTTGGTCTAGCAGATCGTCTTACCCATCGACCCAACGAACTTTCCGGTGGGCAGCAACAACGTGTCGCCGTGGCACGAGCCATGGCTAGTCGGCCCGACATCATTTTTGCCGACGAACCAACGGGCAACCTCGATAGTCGCACCGGCTCAGAAATCCTCGAGTTCATGCGCCAAGCCGTCGACACGCTGGGACAAACCATCGTGATGGTCACCCACGATGCCAACGCCGCGGCATTCGCCGACCGAGTGGTCTTCTTGGCCGATGGTGCCGTAGTTAACCGGATGGATAACCCCACCGCCGACGACATCTTCGATTGCTTGCGCCACCTCGGCGACTGACATGACGCTCCTCAAGCTCACATTCAAGAACTTCCTCGCCAATAAGTGGCGGTTCTTGCTCACCCTCATCGCGGTGACGCTCGGCGTCACGTTCACGATCGCGGTATTCGTATTTACCGATTCGATGCGCGCCACCTTTGACGATCTTTCGGGCGATATCCAAAGCGGCTTCGACCTGGCCGTTCGCTCGGAAATCCAATTCGGCGACCGAATCGAATCTGCGCCGGTGCCAGTGGACGTCCAAGCACAGATAGCTGGTATCCCTGGCGTCGCCGCCGCCCAACCACGCATCTTCGAACTTAACGTCATCGCCATTCAGGCCAACGGCGAAGCCGCTACCACAAATGGCCCTCCCAACATCGGCCTCAATTGGGAGACCGAAACAGCCGACCGAGTGCTCTTTGTGGCCGAAGGTCGCCCGCCCGAGGCTCCTGGCGAAATATCAATGGACATCGCCGCGGCAGAAGAGGGCGACTTCATTGTTGGGGATAGTTACAACGTGCTTACCCCTCACGGCACCGCCGAATTCGAGTTGGTTGGCACGTTCAGCTTTGCTGACCCCGAAGAAACTGCTCTCGTTGGCGCCAAACTCATTGCCTTCGAGACACAGGATGCCGTCGCCTTGTTGAACAACGGTGAAGGCTACGACGACATCGTCGTCGAGTTAGCCGATGGCGCAGACCTGGATTTAGTTACCGAAAAAATCGCCCAAGCTTTGCCGGACGGGCTCGAAGTCGTTACTCAGGAGGTCATCGTCGACGAACAGACTGCGGAGTTTGATGAAGTCATCGCCATTTTCCAAACCGTCTTGCTCACCTTCGCATTCATCATCTTGATTGTTTCCGCTTTCATCATTTACAACACCTTCACCATTCTCATCGGCCAACGCATCCGAGAGTTCGGCCTACTGCGCGCGTTAGGCGCCAGCGGCGGCCAAATCACCCGTTCGGTCATTCTTGAAGCGTTCATTGTCGGCATCATTGCGACGGTGCTCGGCATCATTTTTGGTTACGCGTTGGCCATCTTTCTACGTTGGTTGCTCGCCGCTCTCGAATTCGGACCAGAAGGATTCGGACTACCCCTCAACCCGGCCACCTTCCTTTATGGCATTTTCGTTGGCATCGGCATAACGGTGGTGTCGGCGGTTTCACCGGCCATCAAGGCCCGCAAGGTGTCCCCCATGGCCGCTCTGCGTGATGACGTTCGCCTACAAACTGACAACACAAAGCATCGACCCAAGTTGGGTGCTGGTCTGGTCGTTCTCGGACTACTGGTTGCCGCTGTGGGCATCGCTGGCGAATGGCAAGGGCTACTAGTTCTCGCTCCCGTTGGGGCTGGTCTGATCAGCGCTGGTGCCAAACGCATCGACCGCAACCTCAGCCGATTCGTGCTGCTCGCGGTCGGCATCATTTATCTCCTGCTATCAGCCACCGTTGACTTTGGCACCGGACGAACGCTTGTCCTCCTCGGCGCCGGTGCGGTAGTCACTTTTCTCGGTGTCAACAAAGTCAGTCCCATGTTGGCCCGTCCAGTAGCTTCGCTCGTTGGTCGTGTGCCGACCTCACTAGTTGTTGGCATTTTGGGTATCGGCGCCGGTCTGCTCACGGTGATCTCCATCAAAGGGGCTCTTACCTC